>Ga0268280_1000016_pt1 | contig 182841 bp, 148 predicted proteins | sample saktaG_9_FD_190139 | JGI IMG/M metagenome (GOLD analysis project Ga0268280, IMG submission 190139) | Saline water microbial communities from Sakinaw Lake, British Columbia, Canada - sak_2011_5_24_40m | ecosystem: Environmental > Aquatic > Non-marine Saline and Alkaline > Saline ...
TTCCTTCATTTCCACTGCTCCCTAGCCGAGGCACTCTGTTTTTGAGTCATCTAACAAACAACTGTATCATGCAATATTTTTTCAAAGAACAAACGTTACTTTTTACACAGTCTCGAAAGTCCTGACAGCACTTCGATGTTGGGTAAATTCGAGGAATCTTTAGGATTTACATTTTTTGAAGTGCTCTATAGTTTGCCTTAATTGTTTTTCGAATGATTCTTTCTGAATGTGCGGTGGAAATAAATGCCGCTTCAAATTGTGACGGGGGAAGAGAGATACCTTGTTCCAGCATCGAATTGAAATATGCTGAAAATTTTGCCGTATCGGATGTCTTTGCTGAATCGTAGTCGGTCACAGGCTTTGAGGTGAAGAACAGCGTGAACATAGAACCGACACGGTTGAATGTGTACCCGAGACCAAGTTTACTAAGATTTTCTCTGATTCCCTCTTCTAATTGTAAGGAACGCTGTTCGAGCTGCTTGTAGATCATTTTGTTCGCATGAAGAATACGCAGGAGCGTAAATCCGGCTGTCATCGCTAGAGGATTTCCCGAAAGCGTTCCAGCCTGATACATCGGCCCGGAAGGAGCCACCATCTGCATAATTTCCTTCTTTCCGCCGTACGCACCGACGGGTAATCCGCCTCCGATAATCTTACCGAGTGTCGTCAGGTCCGGCTGAATATCGTAAAGCGCTTGCGCACCCCCCAGAGCAACACGAAAACCTGTCATCACTTCATCGAAGATGAGCAGAGCGCTGAACTCATCGCACAGTGTACGCAATCCTTGTAAAAATCCTTCAGCAGGGGGAACACATCCCATATTTCCAACAACGGGTTCGACGATGAGCGCAGCAATCTGTCCTCGATGCTGTTCAAAGAGTGTTCGGGTGGAGGGCAGATTGTTGTAACGCGCCGCCAGTGTGTTTACTGCAGTACCTGTGGGAATGCCCGGACTATCCGGTACACCTAATGTCATCGCCCCCGAACCGGCTTTAATGAGGAAAGAGTCGCCATGACCGTGATAACAGCCTTCGAATTTGATAATCTTGTCTTTGCCGGTATATGCGCGCGCTAACCGGATCGCACTCATGGTCGCTTCTGTTCCAGAGTTGACCATGCGGACCATTTCAACGGACGGCATAAGTTTGGTGATCAATTCTGCCATTTTAACTTCAAGGACTGTTGGAGCGCCGAAGCTTGTACCTCGCTTGACCGCCTCCCGGATTGCCTTTGTGAGTGCAGGATTTGCGTGGCCGAGAATCATCGGTCCCCAGGAGCCGATATAATCGATATACTTATTCCGGTCTTCGTCCCAAATGTATGCAGCACTCGCGCGTTTGACGAAGAAAGGCGTTTGACCGACAGATTGAAATGCCCGGACGGGAGAATTTACTCCCCCGGGGATGAGTGTCTGTGCTTTCGCAAAGAGCTTGATCGATTTATTTGATTTGAATCGGCGAATGAGGAGAGATTGTTTCATACTGTTGTTTTTCCCTGCAATATCAGTTGTATTATTCGCTAATATTTTTTGTTCAAAACCCCGGCTGCATCTTTGGCGAAGTACGTGAGAATCATATCCGCACCAGCACGCCTGATACTGGTCAGTACTTCCATCATCACACGCTGTTCGTCGATCCAGCCGTTCCGTCCTGCCGCCTTAATCATCGAATACTCACCGCTGACATTATAAGCGGCCGTCGGCATCTGGAACCGGTCCTTCACACGTCGAATCACATCAAGGTAGGAGAGCGCGGGTTTGACCATCACGATATCCGCACCTTCGAGAATATCCTGTTCTACTTCACGGAGAGCTTCATCGCTGTTTGCAGGATCCATCTGGTGTGATCGACGATCACCAAATTTTGGTGCGCTTTCTGCCGCTTCACGAAAAGGACCATAGAACCCTGATGCATACTTTGCCGCATAGGACATGATTGGGATATTGATAAAATTGTTGCCATCCAGGATGCTCCGGATAGCCTGTACACGGCCGTCAAACATGTCTGAAGGAGCTATCATGTCTGCGCCTGCCTGAGCGTGGGAGAGGGCTTCTTTTGCTAGCAGCTCGATTGAAGCGTCATTGACGATTTCGCTGCCTCGAACGATGCCGCAGTGACCATGGGAAGTATACTCACAAAGGCAGACGTCGGTGATAACGACGAGATCGGGGACCTCTCGTTTTAACGCCCGAACAGCCGTCTGAATTATTCCATGCTCATCATAGGCGCTGCTGCCGACTTCGTCTTTGTGCTCTGGGATACCAAAGAGGATAACGGCAGGAATGCCGAGCCCCTTGACTTCTGTACATTCTTTTACGAGTTCGTCAACGGAAAGCTGGAACACACCCGGCATAGAGCCGATTTCCTTCCGGATTTTTGATCCGGGAACAACGAACAGCGGATAGATAAAATCGCCGGACATAAGCTCAGTCTCACGTACCATCGAGCGAAGTGCCTCTGTCATCCGAGTGCGGCGGAGACGGCGGAAAGGGTTGCCCGATGTACTGTTGAATTGTCCTAGAGAAAGTTTTGGATCAGTCATTTTTTGTACCATTCTATAATAAGTTGTGTGTTGTGAACCCTTCTAATATAGGTGAACGAACAGAGAAGTTCAAATAAAGCGCATGGGCTTATTCCACAATCTCGGGGTGTACGGATGGCGACGATAGAATGATCCCCTGTTTGGCAGCCTGGTCCCTGACCTTGCGAGCCGCAAGTCTGTGGTTCTTGTGCTCAAAGAAATCAACAAGCGTACGCCATGCTTCTTCATTTTTTACATTCTCACTCAAAGCACGTTGTGCCTCATCCAAAGCAGCATCGGGCAGATCGATGGTATTATATTGACGCGCAAGTGCAAGATGAAGCTCGCTCCGTCTCTGATGATCGTTTGCTTTCGAAAGACTGTCATACAATACAGTCATGATTTTGAAACTCTTCACAACGGGATTCTTTCGATCGATCTGTTCCAGCTGAACAAGATCATCCGAGGTCTTCGTGATGTTTCCAATTTGGATTCCATAATACCATGCCCATAAAAACCCGACAAAGAATGTCGAATCTGCAAAGAGGGCCTGCCTGGTAATGCGGTATGCCTGCTGAGGATAGCCCAGATTCCAATAGAGTTTGGAGACGCTATACAATTGTTCCGCCTTGAATACAGAATCCCGCATGGACAAGGTTTGCAGGAGGGAATTCATCGCATGAATATGAATCTGTGCAGGAGCGATATACGATGCTGCCGTCGGATATCCATAGAGCTCCTGCAAATGTCGCACAGCATTCGCAGAATCTAAGAGAAATGTATAGGCAAGCAGCCGCTGGAAAACGATCTCAGTTACATGAGGCAAGCGAACCTGCAATTTACTCAACGCTGCAAGCGCCTCAATGTATCGTTCGTTCTTCAGGGCAAATCGGGCATAGGAAAAAAGATCGGCAGAGTTATCCAAATTTAACGTGACCGCAGAGAATGAAGAATCACGTCGGGGATCTTCCAGGTGAGAATGGATCCGATAGAGATTCAATCGGCTGATGTGAGCGATCAGTTCAAACCGGAACCGATTCGATTCGTTGATCGAAGGTTGATATTCCGTGAGACCCTCAGCGATGATTGGGGCGAGTAAATATTCGGCGGCGTTATTCCGTAAAAGCGATTCGAAGAGCGGGAGAGGTACCGCACGATTGAGTTCGAGAAATTTTTGGTTTGGTGCAAAAGGGACGATTCCTTTATCGGGACTGGCGATAATAGATCCTTGAGGGATCTCCCGGTCAATCCATTTTCCCAGGATTTTCCATGGGGTAGAGAAATAGGAAGATTGCCGGGATATTGCCGTCTGCTTTCTCGAAAATTCGATTGGATCACTTTGGTATGAGATATTTGTTCCAATGACTTCATAAAGACAGAAAATATTGGGAAATACCGCAAGGAGAACAATTGTTACTGCACATACTCTACGGACGGGTAAGGAAAGCTGGAGCGAGTTTGAGATTGCTGTGATGGTGAGAAGAATGTAGAATAATGCAAAAGGAAGCAGCGGAAAAAGGAACCGCACGTCTTGTACCGGATAGAGGAGGAGAATACTTAGATACGCGATGACAAAAAATAATCTGAAGAGTGCATTCTTCGAACGGGAAAAATCGACTTTCATCCCGTAGGACCATAACGGTAGAAAAATGATAACGACGTAAGGTTGAAGAAGATCCAGGAAAGCCGCCGTTGCTTGAAATAGACCCGAAGGTTGGATGATCAGATTCAACGGAAAGCGATAGAGAAGCATTCCGCCTAGTCCCGCTGCATAACTGTTAAAATTTATCAATATCCGCTGTATGATCTCCTGGAAAAACGGTGTGTCGGGAGCGGTGACAAAATGCTGAAAGAAGAATGCAAGATTTGGATTCTGGGAAGATTCTGGTGTCCCTACGATGCCAAGATTGCGGTAGGTCCAAAGAGCGAAGAGGAGAACTGCGCTCCCGCCAGCAAGAAGTGCAAGACGCCATCGCCTCCTGATGCAAAGGAAGAGGATTGCAGCGGCAAGAAGTGCGATTCCCACTTCACGCAGGAGCATGATCAACGAAAGTATGAGAATAAGAGCAGCTGCAGTCCATCGCGGCGCATCTTTCTGGTCCATTCGCTCCAGGAGGATGAGAGTTCCCAAGAGAGCACAGAGGAATGATGTTTCGGAAAGCACTTCTGTTGATAGAACGATGGTGAAGGGATTGAGGGCAAAAAACAGCGTTGCAGAGAGGGCCGCCGTCTGGCCAATATGACTTCTTAACCACTGATAAAAAAGGAGAAGTGACAAAACACCCCACAATAATGCCCAGACTTTCGCCGCCGTAAGAGAGAGAGGGAAAACAAGAAGTACAGGAGCTAAAAGAACGGAGAAGAACGGTGCGTTCACGACATAATATTCGGGCTCAGGTTGTGTGTCGTCGACAAATCCCTGGCCATGGGCGATGGAATTTCCCCAGATGAGATATCGAGTGCAGTCGGTGTAAAGGGAAAGGTCGTTCAGACGCATGAGACCAAGAACAAAGAAGAGAGAAGAAATAATCAAGAAACCGGTGTGTTTTTTTAAAAGAGATTTCATTCGTTGTCCAATAAGTGAAGGGCTCGGTGAAAAACTGCGTCCAGCATCGTCTCCGTGAGTTTCCCGGTAAATGTATTCTGCTGACTCGGGTGGTAGGAACCTAATAAAATGATGCCATGTGCTAAGTGATATTCACTTCCATGTCCGAACTTCGGCTTTTTGGGAAAATCTATGATTCCAAGCTTTTGGAAACCGTTAAGAACAGCATCAAATCCTACTTTTCCCAAACCGATAATAACCTTCAGATTCTTGAGTAATTGGAGTTCCTGAAGAAAGTACAACTGGCATTTTCGAAGTTCCACTGGCAAGAGTTTGTTCTGAGGTGGTGCGCATCGGCAGGCTGCAGTAATGTAAGAATCTTGAAGTTTCAATCCATCATTTCGGTCTGTTGAGTCAGGCTGATTCGCAAAACCCGACTTAAATAATGCCCTAAACAGCCAATCCCCGCTTCGATCTCCTGTAAACATTCTTCCAGTCCTGTTGCCGCCATGCGCTGCGGGTGCAAGTCCCACGATGAGCAGTCTTGCGTTGGGATCGCCAAAACTTGGGAGAGGTTTTCCCCAATACTCTTCATCAGAAAAGCGCTTTACTTTTTCGTATGCGACTTTTTCACGCCATCTCACAAGGCGCGGGCATTTCCTGCATGCAATAATCTCAGCTTGAAGTTGTTTGAGTGTCATAAAAAAAGGTAAAAGGAAAATGGACCAGGTGAAAGAAAAAAAAGCGAATACGGCGGGAAGAGGATGAATCTCCCTTATCAAAATTTCTCCCTCCATTACCAATATCGATGAAGAAAAGTCGTTATCACATCATTGAAGCTCTTGGTGTTTTCCAAGTTGCTCATATGGCCCGCTTGTGGCAAGATATGCATCTCCGATCCCGCAATGGAGTCATGCATCGCTTGTACAGCAGAGGGAGGTGTGAGCTTGTCATGCTCACCCACAATGAGACAGGTGGGGGCTTTGATAGAGGCGAGTGCCGTGGTTGTATCAGTCCGGGAGGCAAGGGCAAGCAGTGTTCCGCAAATGCCAAGGGGTGAATTTGCGTGAATAATTTGTTTGATGAAGTCTATAGCGCCGGGATTGTCCGTGAATGTTCCTTCCCAAAAGACCGATTTCACAAAGTCTTCAGCAAACGTATCAACTCCGGCAGACTTTATCGTCTTTATCGTCGCGGTGCGTTTTATCTTTGCCTCGTTTGTATCAGCTTCACTTTTGGTATCACAGAGAATCAACCCATTTATTCTTTCCGGATGCCTCTCCACAGCACGCAAAGCGATGTACCCCCCCATGGAAAGCCCGCACAAAATCGCTTTCTCGATAATGAGATAATCAAGCAGAGCGATCAAGTCGTCCACGAACAGCTCAATGGTGTAATGTCCGTCTCCAACATCGCTGGAACCATGGCCGCGTACATCATAAGTGATTGCACGGATATTCTGCGGCAGCATCGACATCTGCGGTTCCCACATTTTGTGGCTGAAGGGAAATCCATGAAGAAAGACCACCGGTAATCCGTTCGGTATACCGCGTTCGGTATAATTCATTGAAAAACCAGTGAGAGTAATTTTCATAAGAAGGTCTCCTTCCGAAGGATCAAGGATTCGTACACCGCAGTAAGAATTGTATGTGCTGCTTCAGGTTTGGCGAGAGAACGGGTTGCCGCTTTTGCCTGTTTCAGAAGCGACGGTATTTCAAGGATCCGGCGGAGTTTATACGAAAGATTTGCAAGATTAATGGCTTTCCAGCCGGCTCCATGCTCGACGATCAGGTCAGTATTCCAGCTCTCTTGTCCGGGTATGGGATCAACGATCAGCATAGGGAGCGATTTCGCCATTGCTTCGGACGACGTAAGTCCGCCCGCTTTTGAGATTAAAATGTCCGAAGCATCCATGAATTGGTGGATGTTGGTCACAAAACCGAAAATTGATTGCTGAACATTCTCCGGAAAGGCCATCGCCTGCAATTCAAGACGGGCATTGTCATTCTTTCCGCAAACGACGAGGAGATTGAACTTTGTGTTTGGAAAGGCTGCGAGCGTGTGCGAGGTTTGTTCAACAATGTCTTTCACGCGTCCAATGCCGAAACCGCCTGAGAGGACCAGGACCGTGAACCAATGTGGATCGATACCAAGTTCACCGCGGACTACGGTGGTCTTTTCTTGAGAGCGGAACTCCGGCATAACGGGGATCCCCGTAACCTGAATCTTCGCGCGCGGAACATCTTTTGATTGCAGCTGCCAAGAAGATTCTTCGTGGAAGACGAAATATTTCTCAAGAATGGAATCTACCCAGAGTTGGTGGATGTCGAAATCTGTCGTTGCAGCAAATATGGGAGCTATAATTCCCTTTGTCCGCAGTTTGTCTGAGATAGAGATGTAGGGGAGGAAGTGCGTGCAGATGATAGCGTCGGGATTGAATTTCCGGAGAGCCTGGAGATAGCGTTGATAATTGATACGATCGAAGGACTTCAGAAGGCCTTTTTTTTGATACGGTTTCCGCTCTGATTGCTGATAGAGATACCCCCACAATTCCGGTGCACGATTCACCATTTGAAGATACGATTCAGAATACAGGCGTTTAAAAATGGGTGTCGTAAAATCAAGTACATCGTAATGTTCTGTCCGGAGGGGAAGCCCGGTCAAGGCGGCTGTACGATGCAGCGCTTCTGCCGCACGAATGTGCCCTGCACCTCCGGAACATGACAGGATGAGAAAGAACAGCTCACGCTTAGCTTGAACTTTTGTCAATTGGCGATGAAGTTTCTCCATTGGATTGTTGCTTCCACGATAACCTTAATTGCAGTATAACAAATCATTTGAATCACTATCAAGAAGAAACAAAAACTCCCCCTCTCATGCAACTGAAAGGGGGAGTTACCAAGAAAAAAACTTCCTCGAAATGATACTACCGTTTATCTATGGGAACATAAGGACGCTCTCCGCTGCCTAGGAAAACCTGACGAGGACGGGCAATCTTTTGTTCTGGATCTGTGATCATTTCCAGCCATTGTGCCAGCCAGCCTGCAGCTCGCGGAATGGCGAAAAGAACGGTAAAGAAGTCCGATGGGAAGCCCATCGCCTGATAGATAATACCGGAATAGAAATCGACATTCGGATACAATTTACGTTTCACAAAATATTCATCCTGCAGGGCGATCCGCTCGAGTTCGATAGCGATATCGAGAAGTGGATTGCGCCCGGTAACCTCGAACACCTGCTCTGCAGTCTGCTTAATGATTTTCGCACGCGGGTCGTAATTCTTATACACGCGGTGCCCGAATCCCATGAGACGCTTCTCGCCTTTCCCTTCTTTTACTTCCTTGATGAAGGCAGGAACGTGGTCTTTCGAACCGATCTCTTTGAGCATAACCAGCACCTGCTCATTGGCACCACCATGGAGAGGTCCGTAGAGAGCGCTCAGCGCTCCAGCCATGGAGACAAACGGATCAGCTTGTGAACTTCCAATGGCACGCATGGAATTTGTACTGCAGTTTTGTTCGTGATCGATATGGAGAATAAAAAGAATATCCAGGGCACGTTCAAGGACGGGATTGATGGTGTACTTCTGGCCGGTTGTCTTGTACAGCATATTGAGGAAATTGCCGGTATAACTTAAATTGCTCTCGGGCTCAACAGGGGCGAGACCTTTTCCATGACGGAAACACCATGCGCCCAATGTCGGCATTTTCCCGAGCAGCCGGTGAATCTGCAATTGCCTGCTCGACGCGTCAGTGACTTTCCGTGCATCGGGATAATATGTCGACAGTGCAGCGACAAGACTTGCAAGCATGGCCATGGGATGTGCATCTTGACGAAATCCCGGCAATGCTTTCTGGAGTTGATCGAACACCCCGGCATGGCTCATGATGGCACTGGTCCATTCTTTAAGCTGCGCAGCTGTGGGAAGCTCACCATACATTGTGAGGTAGGTGACTTCGAAATGATTGCTTTTTTCAGCAAGTTGGTCAATCGGATATCCACGATAACGAAGAATTCCTTTGTCACCATCAATATACGTTATCCTGCTGATGCAAGAGGCTGTGTTCATAAATGCGGGATCATACGACATCATACCAAAATCATCGTCCTTCACTTTGATTTTGCGAAGATCCATTGCACGGATGGTATCGTGCTCTATCGGAAGCTCGTACTGCTTTCCAGTTCGGTTGTCGGTAATGGTTATGGTGTTTGGCATTGAAGTCTCCTCTCAGTTAATGGTGGATTCACATCTGATGCTAAAAGTAACAAATATTTCTACTCATTCGCCACTATTTTTGAGGGTTCTCTCCACATTTTTTATGGGAACCATTTTATCTGTCCTTTCGTTCATATTGATGGACTCACTCGCCACTCCCCAATGGCGGGTAGTTTGATAGCCTCCCTAACCCCGGCGTTTGGTAGTGCGCCGGGGTTTTGTATTTGTAATTTGAATCCCTTTTCTTTAAGTTCACCTTTTGATAGAACCAAAGCGATTTTTACGGGATCAAATATGAAAAGCTTGATATCACTACTCTGTGCGTTTCCCTTGCTCCTTTTCGGTCAAAATCCTCAAAAGTTGCTCACGCTCGAAGACATCTTTCTTTCCTCCAAATTTAAAGGAAATCCTACCTCAGGGATCAATTGGCTGGTTCAAGGAGACCGCTTCTCCTATCAGCAATATGATTCGACCACAAAATCTGAGAATATCTACATTTTTGATGTTTTCAAAGGATCTCGCACATTGCTCGTGGATGTTTCCCGGTTAAAGTCGAGTCCGAATGATTCACAATTTCGATACTCATCGTACCAATGGTCTCCTCAGGAAGTGATAATTCTCCTCGAATCTGCACCCCCCGACAAACAATATCTGTCACGAAAAACTCCGTCCGGGAATTATTTTCTTTATACTCTTCGTGACAAATCGTTCAAACAAATAACAAATGTCAATGAACCTCAGTACAATCAAAAGTTCTCGCCCGACGGCACTCTGCTTGGTTTTGTGCGTGGGAATAATATTTTTGTGCGGAATCTTGAGACCGGCACTGAAATACAATGCACGATGGATGGTGCAGAGCACATCATCAATGGAAAATTCGATTGGGTCTATGAAGAAGAATTTGGCATCTCCGATGGATGGGTGTGGTCACCCGATGGAAAATATATAGCATTTTGGCATCTGGATGAAAACAGAGTACCGGAATTCAAGATGCTGAATTTTATGACTCCGGAATGCGAAGTCATTCCCATGAAATATCCAACTCCCGGAGATTCAAATTCCTTGGTGAAGATCGGTGTTGTTTCGATGGATACAAAAGAAGTTACTTGGATGGATCTGGGTCAGGAAGATGATATCTATATTCCAAGAATACAATGGATGCCTGATGGAAATAATCTCCTTATTCAGCGCCTGAACCGCTCTCAAAAGAAGCTTGAGTTCTTATCCTCTCATATTAAAACCGGCAAGACTCGGACTATTCTCGTAGAAGAAGAAAAAACATGGATCGAGGAGACTTTCGATGTGCTTGTTCTTGCAAAGAGCAGACAATTCCTAAGGATCTCTGAACAGGATGGGAATGCTCATATCTATCGTTATAACCTGACTGGCCGATTGGTGAATCAAGTTACCAGAGGGAAATGGGATGTCAGCAATATAGTTGCTGTTGATGAAGACATGGGATTGTTGTACTTCACTGCCGGAATTCAGACGCTTGCTGAGAAACAGCTCTTCTCGGTCAAAATAGATGGAAGTAATCTCCGTCAACTGACACCAGATGGGTTTACTCATACCATCACACCATCACCTGGGGCGAAATGGTTCATCGATAAATATTCAAATAGAGGAACACCGACAAAGATCGCCCTCATCGATCAAAACGGGAAAGTACGATGGATGATCAATGAAGATCCTATTGCTTCGTTGAAAGAATACAATCTGAGTAAGACAGAATTCTTTTCTTTTAAAACCAGCGATGGCATTGAATTGAACGGTTCCATGATGAAACCGCCTGATCTTGATGTGCATAAAAAATATCCCGTTCTGATTGATGCGTATGGCGGACCCGGTTCCCAAGCCGTGACGAATTCTTGGGGAGGAACAACAGCGCTCTGGCATCAGATGATGGTACAAAAAGGATATATCATTGTGAGCGTGGATGGGCGAGGAACATGCGGACGCGGAAAAGAATTTAAAAGTATTGTGTACCATCAATTAGGAACATGGGAGGTCCACGATCAAGTTGAAGCAGTAAAATATCTGGTAACACTTCCTTTTATTGATGCCTCCCGCATTGGAATTTGGGGTTGGAGTTATGGCGGATATATGGCAGTCTCCGCTATCCTTCGCGGTGCCGATTATTTTAGAACGGCAGTGGCTGTCGCGCCTGTAACTGACTGGAGACTCTATGATGACATTTATACGGAACGGTTCATGGGATTGCCCAAAGATAATCTTCTTGGGTATAAAAATAGTTCGACGTTGACGTATGTTGAAAAACTCAAGGGGAATCTATTGATCATCCACGGCACGTCGGACGATAATGTACATTGGCAAAATACCGTCCGTCTCGTTGATGCACTCGAGAAGGCGGGTAAGCAATTTCAGACTATGTTCTATCCAAATAAAAATCACAGCATCAGGGGCGATACTACGCGATATCATCTATTCGAGACGATGACAAATTATCTGCTGGAGAAACTTTAAGAAGCGTATGGAAGCTGGAGGATGTGGAAAAGCTTTTTTATTTCTTCTGATCTGAGTGTGCGATGCTGGCCGGGGGAGAGTCCCTCAAGAGTAAGGAAGACGATCGAAGTGCGCACAAGTCGTAATGTGGGATGACCAACCGCAGCAGTCATTTTTCTCACTTGACGATTGCGGCCTTCTCGTAGAGTCATTTTCAGCCAGGGTGTTGGAATATTCTTTCTCACACGGATCGGGGCGCTGCGCGGAGGGATTTTGGGTTCAGCGTTGAGCAATTCTATGAGTGCCGGTTTTGTACGTTTTCCTTCTATGATAATTCCGTTTCGGAGGCGTTTGAGATTGTCCTTTTCCGGAATTCCCTCGACCTGAACAAGATACGACCGCTCATGGCCGAACTTCGGGTCGGTGAGCCGATGCTGAACTGCGTTATCGTTGGTGATGAACAGCAGACCTTCACTATCTGCATCTAACCGACCCGCTGCATAATAACCTTTGGGGAATGGACCAAAGTCGCAAAGAGCATCGTGCCCTTTTTCTTTCGTGAACTGTGACAGGACTCCATAGGGCTTGAAGAAAAGAATATAGGATTTTATCGGCGGCACGAACCGGTTTCCTGAACGCATTCTCTCGCTGGAGTGAAATAAAAATCCCCCAACAAGTGCCGGGGGATTTCATCTGGTTGAATGAACACTGATTATTTTGTGTCGATGATTTCTTCGTTCTGTTCTTTGATCTGATCGCCTTCTATATCTTTTGCGGCATCGATAAACACAAGTTCTTCTTTTTCCTTGTTGAATTTTACACGTACCAGACTGCCGTGCGCATATGTTCCTTTGAGGATCTCTTCTGCGAGCGGATCTTCAATGTACTTCATGATTGCCCGGCGTAGCGGTCGTGCTCCGAAGGCAGGGTCATATCCTTTATCTGCCAGAAAATCCTTCGCCTCCTGTGTTAATTCGATACTGATGCCCATGGAAGTCATGCGGCCAAAAAGATCTTTCGCCGCAATATCTATAATCGTATAGATATGAGGCCGTTCGAGCTGATGGAAGATAATGGTGTCATCAACACGATTGAGGAATTCCGGATTGAAGACTCGCTTCAATGCATCCTCGATACCGGATTTCATTGATTTATATTGGTCTTGGGGCGTGTTCGTACCAAACCCTAACCCTCCAGTGGATTTGATGTCTCTCGAACCGAGATTCGAGGTCATGATCAGTATCGTGTTCTTAAAGTCCACACGACGACCAAGACTATCTGTGAGGAGGCCGTCATCAAGCACCTGTAATAAGATATTGAAGACATCGGGATGCGCTTTCTCGATTTCATCCAATAGGACTACAGAATATGGTTTCCGCCGCACTTTTTCTGTCAGCTGACCGCCTTCTTCATACCCGACATAACCCGGAGGGGCGCCGACAAGACGGGAGACAGCAAATTTCTCCATATACTCGCTCATATCTATTCGAACGAGAGCTTCATCCGAATCAAACAAATAACGGGCAAGTGCCTTCGCCATTTCTGTTTTCCCCACGCCTGTGGGACCAAGGAAAATGAAGGAACCGATGGGACGCTTGGGATCCTTTAACCCGGCACGAGCACGGCGAATCGCTTTTGTAAGCTTCGAAATTGCTTCATCTTGTCCGACGACCATCGCCGCAAGTGCTGATTCCATTTTCAACAATTTTTCGGACTCGCTCTGTGCGACTTTCTGCACGGGGATATTGGTCATCATCGAGACAACAGAGGCACAGTCTTCCTCGTTGACGTCATAGATGGTGTCTCGAGATTTTAATTCCCATTCACGCTTGGCAATTTCTAAATCGCTGAGAAGTTTCTTCTCTAAATCGCGCAACCGCGCAGCTTCCTCGAAATTCTGGCTTTTCACTACTTGATTCTTCGACTGACGTATCTTTTCGATCTCTTCTTCAAGCTGAAGAATTTCCTTCGGAACTTTGATGTTCGCCAAATGTACTCGAGCGCCTGCTTCATCCATAACATCGATAGCTTTGTCCGGTAAGTACCGGTCAGTGATATACCGATCACTGAGGCGGACTGCTCCATCTATGGCTTTTTCACTATACAGGACACCGTGGTGTTCTTCGTATTTATGTTTGATATTCTGAAGAATCTGGATCGTTTCGTCCACTGTGGTTGGATCTACCATAATCTTTTGGAACCGGCGATCAAGAGCTCCATCTTTTTCAATAAACTGGCGGTATTCGTCGAGTGTTGTGGCGCCGATGCACTGCAGATCACCGCGGGCTAATGCCGGTTTAAACATATTCGATGCATCGAGCGAACCGCTTGCTCCGCCTGCGCCAACGATTGTATGCAATTCGTCAATGAAGAGGATAACATCTTTGGATTTTTCCAGCTCATTCATGACTGCTTTCATCCGCTCTTCAAATTGGCCGCGGTATTTTGTTCCTGCAACCAGGGCAGCAAGATCCAGCGTTACCACACGCTTGTCGTGGAGGACACGAGACACTTTCTTTTGGACAATGCGAAGTGCTAATCCTTCTGCAATGGCCGATTTTCCAACACCCGGTTCACCAATGAGTACTGGATTGTTTTTCTTGCGCCGGCTTAACACTTGCGCAACACGTTCGATTTCCTTTTCCCGCCCTACAATCGGATCAAGCTTGTCTTCGATCGCAAGTTTCGTAAGATCCCGTCCAAAGTTGTCTAGGACAGGAGTTTTTGAACGGTCCTGTTTCTTTTCCGCTGCTGATTGGTGCTGACCCGGAGGCGATGATGGTTTACCCGATATAATATTGTCAAGTTCATTGCGGACAACATCATAATGAACATTAAACTGATGCATCATCTGGGCAGCGATATTGTCGTCGTCGCGGAGAAGCGACAGTAATAAATGTTCAGTGCCGATGACATCGGATTTGTACAGTTTTGCTTCCAGATATGTTATTTTGAGAACTTTTTCAGCCTGCTTTGTTAGAGGTATGTTGCCTATCGTAAGTGTTCCACCGGCAGTTCTAACTGTATCTTCGATTGCTTTCTTGAGTTTGTACAGATCGACACCGAGATTCCGAAGAATTTTAACAGCGATACCTTCTCCTTCACGAATAATCCCAAGGATCAGGTGCTCTGTACCAATATAATCATGCCCTAGCCGCAGGGCTTCCTCACGACTTAATCGAATAACGTCTTGTACTCTATTTGAAAAATTACCTTCCATAAATCTTTCCTCAGGTTATGTCGGAACGAATACATCCTTCCGGCCGTCTTATCCAGATGAACCGCGAAAAAGGATAATAAGTTTCTGCCATCAATATACTCAATTTTGAGAGGGCAGTCAAGAAAACCACATTTAAGACTCATTTCCAGTTTTTTCCCTGCTCTTTTAGATGCTTTCTTTTGACTATCGTTCCAAAAAAGGTTAAATTTATATTCACGCATTAATAGTAATATTGGAGATAGGGCGACTTTGTGCCGTTCGTAAAGGCAAAAGGAACAGATAAGAAGATCCAGGATCAGCTCAAGACCAGCGGCTTGATTCCGAACCACATTGCTATCATCATGGATGGAAATGGCCGATGGGCAAAACGCAGGGGCTTACCTCGCGTTGCTGGGCATAAAGAAGGCGTAAATTCTGTCCGGGAAATCGTGGAAGCATGTGCACAGGTGGGAGTAAAATACCTTACGCTCTACACGTTCTCGACGGAAAATTGGAAACGCCCAAAAGATGAGGTGTCAATTTTGATGCGTCTCTTGGTCAGTGCACTGAAGGATGAGCGAGACAGGCTTCATAAAAACGACGTCCGCCTGCAGGTCATAGGCGAGATCAGTACACTTCCAGAAGATGTGGCTAACGAATTACATGCTGCAATGGACTTAATGAACGAGAACAGGGGATTAACATTAGTTCTGGCTCTCAGTTATAGCGGACGTTGGGATATTACAAATGCAATGAAAGAAATGACTGACGAAATTCTCTCCGGTGCGCTCAAAAAGGAAGAGATCTCTGAAGATACCGTCGAAGCATACTTGGCAACAAAGGATATCCCGGATCCGGATCTCCTTATCCGGACCGGCGGTGAACACCGTCTGAGCAATTTTCTCTTGTGGCAATCAGCCTATTCGGAAATGTATATATCAAATGAATTCTGGCCGGCTTTTCGACGGAAGCATTTATACGCAGCAATCATAGATTTTCAGAAGCGCGAACGGCGGTTTGGCATGGTAAGCGAACAATTACAGCAATCGAGGAAAAGCCACTCTGCAAGGCTGATAGAAAGGTTTAAAAAGCGTGCCACGAAATCGTAAGCATGTTCTTTGTCTTATAATCTTGACCATGTTTTCTACATGTATGATGTTTGGACAGCAGCAGCAAAATCCGGAAACGTTCAAGATCCTCGGAATCAGTGTGGAGGGTCAACGCTCGGGAGATCCATCGGCAATTATTGCAAATACGGGACTGAAAATAGGGGGAGAAATCACTCTCCCGAGCGAACAAACCAAGCTCGCTATTCAGCGTTTGCACAATCTCCGAATATTTGATGATGTCCAGATTTTTATCGAAAATCGAGTTCAGGAAGGAGTCTATCTTCTCATCAAAGTAAAAGAGAATCCCCGTCTCGAACGCATTGAAGTCTCCGGCAATGACGAATTAGACGAGGATGAAATTCTTAAAAAGATCAATTTGATCAAGGGCCAAATCATTACACCTCAGGATTTATCGAGCGTTGCGCGTCTCTTGAAGAATCAATATGATTCCGATGGATACTTAAATGCACAGGTTACTCCAAAACTTATCACAGTGAACGATACCACCGGTCGTGTCGCATTAAAAATAGAGATTGAAGAAGGTCCCAAAGTCAAAGTGGACTATATTCGTTTCCATGGGAATAAGCTGTACACAGACGGCGATCTCAAGGGTGAGATGAAGGAAACAAGCGAACGCACGTGGTGGAAATTTTGGGCATCCAATAAGTTTGATAAGAAAAAATATAAAGAAGATAAAGATCTCATCCTCGCGTTCTACAGAAAAAATGGGTTTCGTGATGCCGAAATCCTTGCCGACTCGTTGACATATGATAAATCCAAAAAATATCTCACGATCGATATCTACCTGTCCGAGGGCTCGCAATTTTTTATAAGGAACATTGCCTGGGAAGGGAACACTGTTTATCCATCCGACGTGCTGAATGCCCGCCTCGGATTCAAGCAGGGAGATATTTACAACCAGGAAAAATTTGAACAGAATTTACGCCGGAATGAAGAAGAATCTGATGTAACCTCGCTGTATGCAGACAATGGGTATCTGTGGTTTCAGGTGGAGCCGGAGATGAAAGTCGTCGGTGGAAATAGTCTCGATATTACGATGAAAGTACATGAACGGAATCAATTCCGTGTGGGACGGGTCTTCATCTCGGGTAATTCCAAGACCTACGAAAAGGTTATTCGCCGTGAGTTGCTGACAAAGCCGGGTGATTACTTCAGTCGTCAATTGATCATCAGAAGTCTGCGCCAGCTTCAGCAATTGAATTATTTCAATCCCGAAAAGCTGAAACCGGATGTTCGTCCGGTCGATGATAAAACGGTTGAACTTGAATATTCGGTTGAAGAGAAATCCAGCGATACATTCAATATGTCGGTGGGATACAGCGGTGCGTTTGGATTCAGTGGCGGTCTTGGACTGACCTTCAACAATTTTTCATTGACCGAACCGTTCCGCGGAGGTGCGGGTCAAATGCTGTCGTTCGACTGGCAGTTCGGAGTCAGCAATTACTATCGTACACTTTCGATCAGTTTTACGGAACCATGGATGTTCAATACTCCGACCCTCTTTGGATTCAGTATTTTCGATACATATCAGTCCTATTATGCTGATTTGCATTACCGTGGTGCATCGATTCGGATCGGCCGGCGTTTCAAGTGGCCTGATATGTACTTCCGTGGCGACTGGACTCTGAGAGTCCAGGAAAATACGTATCATTCGCTTGGGACTCCCTCTGCAAATGACTATTACCTCGAAGGGAAGTCGACTCAGATCGGTATTTCTCAGGTCATTTCCCGCAACAGTACTGACAGCCCGATTTTTCCCTCCCGCGGCTCAAGCTTTTCTCTCTTAACAGATATCAACGGCGGCCCGGAACTTGGAGGTGCACTCCGGGCAGCCCGATACCACAAACATGTCTTGAATGCCGAATGGTTTGTACCGTTAAGTTCCTCAGGAAAACTGACTATCATGAGTTCTAATGTCGTTGGACTCATTTTTCCCTTTGAAAAAGATTCCTACATCCCGTACCAGGATCTTTTCTATATGGGCGGCACGGGGCTCGGACAGATTGCCGTGACACCCCTGCGTGGTTATGAGGATCGGAGTATTGGTCCGAGTAACGGATATGTAGGCGGCAAGGCAATGATGAAGTATACAACGGAGTTACGACTTGCACTGACATTGAATCCCATTCCCATCTATACGCTGCTGTTTGCGGAAGCAGGGAACGTGTGGCTCGATCATACTGTCATGGATGCTCGTGATCTTCGCCGGTCGGCGGGCTTTGGCGTTCGTTTGCTTGTTAATCCCATAGGGCTAATAGGGTTTGACTATGGCTATGGATATGATAGTGCAACACCAGGTACTGCTGCGCCTGGCTGGAAGTTCCATTTCCAATTTGGAAAATCATTCTAACGTTTAAATCAAATTGTAGTTGAACATCATTCACATAATTTAAAGAGGTTACCGTGAAAAAAATCATCGTATTGGCCGCTGTGGTTCTGTTGGCCGTCTCCATCGCAGGAGCACAATCGCTCAAGATTGCCTATGTCAATTCAGAAAAAATTCTTCAGGAACTCCCCGAGGCCCAGCAAGTCAAGAAAGAGCTTGAGACCTCCATTAAAGAGTGGCAGGATGAACTGGAGAAAATGGGCAAGGAGCTTCAGGATGGGTTAGAAGATTATCAGAAAAAACAGGCGCTCCTTGATCCGAAAGCAAAGACAGATAAAGAAAAGAGTCTGCAGGATCTTCAGCAGAGAGCTCGTGAATTTCAATACAAGAAATTCGATCAACGGGAAGGCGAAGCGGTGAAATTACGTGAGAAGAAATTCGCGCCAATCCAGGAACGTGTGATGAAAGCGATCGAACAGGTTGCCAAGGCTGACGGATTCAATTATGTGTTTGATAAATTGGAGGCGGCGACAAATCTTCTTTATGCTGATGCAAAATTTGACTTGACATATAAGGTCCTGGATCACCTCAAGCGGGGGACGGCGGTTCCGGCACCAGCGAAATCCAAGGATGTGAAGTAAGGGAAAGGGTTCCCCAACATTTAAAAGGGAGAACGGAGATATGAAAAAACTTTTAAGTATAATCGGTATTCTCATCGGTGCAGCCCTCATTCCGGCACAGGCGCAGATGAAAATTGGTTATTTCAATTCCGAAGCGGTGATGAAACAACTTCCGGACGCACAGGATGCGCAGAAGCAGCTGGATCAGTTTGTGGCTGATTGGCAGCAGGAGCTGAATAAAACGCAGGAGGAATGGAAAAAAAAGTTCGACGAATATGACAAACGGAAGCTTATTATGACTGAGCAGCGCCGGGCTGATACTGAACGAGAATTGCGCGAACTGGATCAAAAGATTGTGGATTTCCGCAATCAGAAATTCGGTCAAAACGGCGACCTCTTCAACAAGCAGACTGAGTTGATGAAACCTGTCCAAGATCGTGTCTTTAAGGCAGTCCAGGATGTAGCTCTGGAAGAAGGATTCGATTATGTTTTTGATAAAAGCGGAGATATCCTGCTGATGTATGCGAATGAAAAGTATGATCTCACGCAAAAGATTTTTACAAAACTGAAAGCGCCGACATCAGCGCCATCCACAACAAAGTAAGACTTCCCTATGACCATTCATGAGATTGCAGAGTGGCTCGGTGGTGAAGTCGTCGGTCGTGTTCTCGAAGGTGCACCGGAGATACAGCGCGTTGCGAAGATTGAGGGAGCCACGTCCGGCAGCCTGACATTCTTGGCTAATCCGAAGTATGAAAAACACCTTGAGACAACAGGGGCAACGGCAGTGCTGGTTTCGCGTAAGCTCGACACGAAAAAATATGAAGAACACTCTTCGCTGGTTTTTATTCGTGTCGATGATCCGTATGTCGCGTTTCTCCATGTACTGAAACGTCTGACACCGTCTGTCGATCCATTTTTTCCCGGTATACACCCCACAGCGGCAGTATCAGCCAGTGCTACACTTGGCAAGAATGTATCTCTTGGTGCCCATGCCGTCGTGGGAGAGCAAGCAGTGATCGGTGAGGACACCAAGCTCGGTGCTGGATGTGTGATCGGAAATTATGCCCGCATCGGCAGAGACTGTCTGATTTTTCCTCATGCTGTAGTCTATCATCAATGCCAAATTGGGGATCGTGTAACACTCCATGCTGGCGTAGTAGTGGGGTCAGATGGATTTGGTTTTGCACCGAAATCGGATGGATCATACGAAAAGATTCCTCAACTAGGTATCGTCGTTATCGAAGATGATGTAGAAATTGGTGCGAATACAACGATCGATCGGGCTACCATGGGTGAAACAAAGATCTGTCGCGGTGTGAAGTTAGATAATCTTGTCCAGATCGCCCATAATGTTGTTATTGGAGAGCATACGGTAATCGCTGCACAGTCTGGTATCAGTGGAAGCACGAAGATCGGCAAAAACTGCATCATTGCCGGCCAAGTGGGCATCGCCGGACATATCGAAATTGCAGATAGAACAGTTATTATGGCGCAATCGGGAGTTCCCAACAATATTAAAGAACCAGGCAAGAAGTTTTTTGGATACCCGGCGGATGAAGCAAGGAAAGCTCAGCGTGCCGCTATCGCCCTGAAAATGCTGCCTGACACCTTACGAGAGGTTACAGCACTTCAAAGAAAAGTTGCCGAACTCGAGCAAAAAATTTTAGACAAACAATCATAGGAGAAGTAGAAAGAATGCTCGTTCAGCAAATGACAATTAAAAAACCTGTGACGATGTCCGGCGTGGGGCTTCATACAGGCGTGACGACGAATATGACCTTCAAACCGGCGCCTGAGAATTATGGCATCAGATTTCGCCGCGTCGATTTGCCGGATTCACCAGAAATTCCTGCAGACGTTGATCATGTCGTTGATCTGATACGCGGAACGACACTCGGCATAGGAAATGCACGTGTACATACTGTAGAGCATGTGCTGGCAGCAATTGCTGGACTGCAGGTTGATAATGTCTTAGTCGAACTTGACAACATTGAGCCACCGATTGGCGATGGAAGTGCAAAACCGTTCGTTGATATGCTCCTGTCGGTTGGTTTGGAAGATCAGGAAGCACCAAAAGATTATCTCATTATTGATCAGGTGATCCATTATCAGGATCCTGCCAGGGGCGTGGAAATCGTAGCATTACCCACGGATGATTTCCGTTTGACCGTCATGGTCGATTACAACAATCCGGCTTTGGGCAGTCAGCATACCGGGTTGTTCAATATGGAAAAAGAGTTTGTCACAGAATTTGCATCAGCACGCACGTTCTGTTTCCTCCATGAAGTAGAACAGCTGTTTGATCAGGGGCTCATTAAAGGGGCAAATCTTGACAATGCGGTTGTCATAGTTGATCGTGATCTTTCGGACGAGGAACTCCGGAAAATGATGCATAAGCTTGGCCTCGATCATTCGGTGATTCTCGGCTCCACAGGATTGTTAAATGATAAGAAACTGCATTATCGGAATGAACCTGCTCGTCACAAGCTGCTCGACATGATCGGCGATCTTGCGCTCATTGGCGCGCCGATCAAGGCACAAATTCTTGCAGCGCGTCCGGGGCATGCTGCCAATATTGAATTCGCACGTAAAGTAAGAAAATTGTATCAGCAGAACAAATTAGTGCGGAAGTACCAGCATGAGAAAAAAGAGGGGATCATTTTTGATGTCAATGCTATTCAGCGTATCCTGCCGCACCGTTATCCTTTCCTGCTGGTGGATAAAATTATTGAATTTCAGATGGATGAACGTGTTGTCGGCGTCAAGAATGTGACAATGAGTGAGCAATTCTTCCAGGGACATTTTCCAGGCCAACCGGTGATGCCCGGCGTTCTGATTGTCGAAGCATTGGCACAAACAGGCGGTGTCCTTATGTTAAACGGTATAGAAAATCCCGGGAATAAATTAGTGTTCTTTATGGCAATCAATAATGTTAAATTCCGCAAACCTGTAGTGCCCGGTGATCAGTTGGTGCTGGAAGTGCAGATGGTTAGTCGTCGTTCCAAGGTAATCCAAATTCGCGGAGAAGCATTTGTCGACGGCGCCAAAGTATGCGAAGGTGATTTTACAGCTGCTGTCGTCGATCGAGAAGAAGTAAAAATAAAAGCAATGAACCAGTAAAGAAGAGAATATGGGCGTATATATTGATCCTCTTGCAACCGTAAGTAAAAAAGCGCAGCTGGGTGAAAATGTCGTTGTCGGACAATCTGCGATCATTGGTGATGATGTCGTTATCGGTGATGGGACGACCGTCGCTCCCTATGCGATCATTCAGAGCGGTGCACGTCTTGGGAGGGAATGTAAGGTCGCATCATTTTCGGTCATCGGCGGTCCGCCGCAAGATCTCAAATACAAGGGTGAACCGACGACACTGGAAGTCGGCGATCAGTGCGACATCCGCGAGTATGTAACTCTCAATCGCGGTACGATCGAGACAGGAAAAACTGCTATCGGGAAGAATTGCCTCTTCATGGGGAATACACACGTAGGACATGATTGCAGGATAGGGGATAATAGCATCGTGGCGCAGAGTGTTGTTATAGGAGGTCACGTAGAAGCCGGCCAATGGGTAATCATAGGTGGAATGACTGCCGTCCACCAATTTGTCCACATCGGAGATCATGCAATGATTGGCGGCGGTTTCCGAGTTGTAAAAGATGTTCCTCCGTATATTCGGGGCGGGCGTGAACCATTGGTGTTTGAAGGCGTGAATACTATCGGTCTCAGACGTCGTGGTTTTACTCCCGAGGCGCTCGAATGCATCGATAAGGCGTATGTCCTCCTGTATCAGTCGAAGTTAAATGTTTCACAAGCAGTTGCACGGATTAAGATCGAAGTAGATCAGACGCCGGAAATTCAGAACATTATAGACTTCATTGCGAAGAGTAAACGCGGAATTATTCCGGGACCCGGACATCACTAGGAAGATCATGAATTGGCGATTTGAAAACACCGGGCTTCGTTCCGGTGTTTTTAATATGGAGTATGACGAATCACTTGCAGGCGCACTCGTGGATGGACGGGGGAATCCGACTATTCGCGTATATGGCTGGAGCCCGCATGCAATTTCACTCGGATGGAATCAGTTATCAGATGAAGTCGACCTTCAGAAAACCTCCGCTGCCGGAATCGATATTGTTCACCGCCCTACAGGTGGGCGGGCTATCCTGCACTCCGATGAACTGACATACAGTGTCGTAATGCGTGTGAAAGGGAAGAATGTCCTTGCAGTCTATGATGAAATTAGTCAAGCACTTATCGCGGGATTACGGGAACTTGGTGCTCCGGTCGTGATCGAAAAAAGTCAGCCCCATATTCCGTCTCTCTATCGGTCTCCGTCCGCAGCAGCCTGTTTTTCGAGCACAGGGCGGTATGAAATTACATGCAACGGCAAGAAACTTGTTGGCAGTGCTCAGCGTCGTTATGCGGCATCGGATGGCGAAGAAGTGGTCCTTCAGCATGGATCGATACTCCTTGGTCCGGACCATAAGCGAATAGTAGATTTTCTGAACCTTTCATCACAGGAACAGCGAGAAGCCCTGCGTCGGGAACTTGATGAAAAAACGATCGAGTTGTCGTCTATACTCCAGCGCAGAGTGGTAGCAGAGGAGATTGCGGATGTGATTCTCTGGGGGTTCCGGAAATCATGGTCGATTTCACCGGAAGTTTTAGTCATGGCTGATGAAAATCAAAAGGTGACAGTATGAAAAACTCGTCGACAACATCGGGTCCTAAAAAAGTCACGACGAAAGTTATTGCATCAATGAAAAATGAAGGGGGGCGGATTGCGTGCCTGACGGCGTATGATTATTTGACCGCACGGCTGCTCGACCAAGCTGGAGTTGATCTGATCCTGGTAGGCGATTCTCTCGGGATGGTATTCCAGGGACATGAAACTACTCTCCCGGTGACCCTTGACGAAATGATCTACCATGCAAAAACGGTTGTTCGCGGTGTTGAACGCGCCATGGTTATTGTTGATATGCCGTTTATGTCGTACCAGGTCAATGACGAGGAAGGATTCCGCAATGCAGGCCGTGTGATGAAGGAGACCGGTGCAGGCGGAGTAAAGTTTGAAGGAGGAGAGCGTATCGCACACATGGTTGAGATGACCGTGAGTGCCGGTATTCCCGTGATGGGACATCTTGGCCTGACACCGCAATCAATCCATCAATTCGGAGGATATACTCCGCGTGGTGCAACGGTCGCAGAAGCGAAGCAATTGATGAAAGATGCGAAAGTTCTGGAAGAAGCAGGTGCATTCAGTATTGTGTTAGAAAAAATCCCATCCATGCTTGCGGCAAAGGTATCAAAATCGGTCAAGATTCCTACGATTGGCATCGGAGCAGGGATGCACTGTGATGGTCAGATCCTTGTCGTGTCGGATATGCTCGGTCTCTATGAAGATTTTCATCCGCGGTTTGTCCGGTACTATGCACACCTTGCAGAGACAATCCGGCAGAGTGTGCGCGGGTATGTCAAAGATGTAAAGGGAGAGAGATTCCCTACACAGAAAGAAAGTTACTAATGTGTCCGGCGCTGACCGTTTGTGCCGGAATGGCAGGAAAGCGTCAGCAAATAAATGAAACACAAAACGAAACTTCATATTCTCGTCTCGAATGACGACGGCATTGATGCACCAGGGATTTTTGCGCTTGTGCAGTCGATGAAGACAATCGGAACGGTGACGGTGGTTGCACCTGATAAACAACAGAGTGCCGTCGGTCATGCAATTACCATGAATTATCCCCTACGCGTAAAAGAGTTTAAGAAGAATGGGAAATTCTTTGGGTATGCAGTGCAGGGTACCCCCGCAGACTGTGTGAAGCTTGCCGTGCGTGCTATTTTGAAACGCGAACCGGATTTGGTTGTCTCCGGAATCAATCACGGATCAAATACCGCTATTAGTATTATTTATTCCGGGACCGTCTCGGCTGCAACGGAAGGAACCATTCTCGGCATTCCCTCTATTGCTGTTTCACTGACAACATACGGACCCGCAGATTTTCGATATGCGGCGCAAATAGCCCGGAAGCTTGCCTTGCTCGTCACGAAACGAGGACTTCCCCCCGGCACATTGCTCAATGTGAATGTCCCTCCTTTGAGCCCGAAAGAGATCAAAGGAATACTGATCACTCGGCAGGGCAAAGCAATCTGGAATGATACATTCGATCATCGGCGTGATCCGAATGACCGCGAATATTATTGGCTGACAGGAGGATTGGAGGCTGTGGATACCGATCTGGAATTCGATGAAGCTGCAGTACGCGGCAATTACATCTCTGTGACTCCAATCCATTATGATTTGACAGATTACAAAATGTTCGAAACGATGAAGCGCTGGGGAGTTGAGAAGCTGAAATAGCGGTATCATTTTTTTACGATGTACTGAAACGATTCCATGTCCACACCACTAATGCGACAATACCAGCAAGTGAAGGCGAAGTATCCGGATACGGTACTGCTCTTCAGGATGGGTGATTTTTTCGAAACGTTCGATGACGATGCGAAAATCACTTCAAAGGTGCTGGGCATTGTTTTAACGAAACGCGGGAACGGAACCGCAGGTGAAACACCGCTCGCAGGTTTTCCTCATCATGCTCTCGATGCATACCTTCCGAAACTTCTTCGGGCCGGTTATCGTGTTGCAATTTGCGAACAATTAGAGGATCCCAAATATGCAAAAGGCATCGTGAAAAGGGATGTTATCGAAGTAGTCACACCGGGCGTTGCCTTCTCCGAAAAACTTTTAGAGCAAAAACAGAACAATTATCTTGCGGCAATCGCTCTCCCGTCAGCGCTGGCGACAGGAAATGATCTCGTCGGGTTCGCCTTTATCGATGTCTCGACGGGTGAATTCGGGTTGAGCGAATTCCCGCTGAAGCAGTTCGTGGAACAGGCAGGAAATCTACAACCAAAGGAATTGCTCGTGCAGAAGCGCGATCTGGAAACAATCAAGACGCTTCTGGGTGAACGGTTTCGCGTGTTGTACACAAAAATCGATGATTGGGTGTATCATCCCGATTATGCATATGAACTGCTCATCGGCCATTTCAAGACACAATCCCTCAAAGGATTTGGCATCGAAGAGATGCCAATGGGAATTGTGGCAGCCGGTGCAGTTATGAACTATCTGCAGGAGACGCAGAAGGCAAATATTCCTCACATCAAGAAGATAGTTCCACAGGATGTGAGCGAATGTATGGTGCTCGATGCTTCCACGAAACGCAATCTTGAAATTATCACTACCATTTCCGGTCATTCGGATGGAACGCTGTTTTCCATGATTGATCGCACTCAGACACCGATGGGCGGTCGAATGCTGAAACAATGGATCAATCGTCCATTAAAACGGTTAGAGCCCATTCGCTCCAGGTTGGATGCAGTAAAGGAATTGCACAACAATGAAACAGTTCGAAGGAAGATCCGGGAAGAATTGGAACACATCGGCGACCTGGAACGGCTCATTGCAAAAATTGCCACAGGCAGAGCGAATCCGCGAGAAGTGAACCAATTGAAGGCGATGTTGTCGCAGATCCCTCAGCTGAAATCTCGCCTGTCGGGTCTCGTCAGTCCGCCGATACAGAGTCTCTCTGCATCACTTGACCCTTTGAGCGACCTTGTTTCCGCTATGAGCAACGCTATCGCTGACGATCCGCCGATGGCATTAGTTGACGGAGGTGTGATCCGGAAGGGATACAATGCAGAGTTAGACGAAATACGGAATTTAGCTTTTGGAGCGAAAGACTGGGTCGCCAGGCATCAGCAATCGGAACGAGAACGCACCGGCATCTCTTCGCTGAAAATTGGTTACAACAATGTGTTTGGGTATTACATTGAGGTGACTCATACGCATAAGGACAAAGTGCCGCAAAACTATATCCGCAAACAAACATTGACCAATGCTGAACGATTTGTGACGCCCGAACTGAAAGAATATGAGGAGAAAATCCTCCATGCGGAAGAGAAAATCCTTGTATTGGAAACACGTCTCTTCACCGAACTCCGTCAAACGATTGCTGAGCAGGCGGCAGTGATTCAAACAAATGCTCATGCCATTGCATCCCTGGATTGTTATTGTGCACTTGCCGTTCTTGCAGTGGAGAACCGCTATGTGTGCCCGGAAATCAATGATTCGTTTCTCATCAATATCAAAAACGGACGGCATCCCGTGATCGAAAGACTGTTACCACCGGGTGAACATTATACCCCCAATGATACCATGCTCGAGACGGCATCGGATCAAATTCTGATCATCACAGGTCCGAATATGAGCGGGAAGTCGAGTTATTTGCGTCAGGTTGGATTGATCGTGCTTCTTTCGCACATCGGGAGCTTTGTTCCGGCTTCCTCGGCGACTATTGGTTTGGTCGATCGTATCTATACGCGTGTCGGAGCGAGTGATAATATTGCAGCAGGGGAAAGCACATTTCTCGTGGAGATGCATGAAGCGGCAAACATTGTCAATACTGCGACGAATCGCAGTTTAATTCTTTTGGACGAGATCGGCCGCGGTACCAGCACGTTCGACGGAATAAGTATTGCATGGGCTCTGACGGAATACCTTCATGAACGTATCGGTGCAAAGACGTTGTTCGCTACTCATTACCATGAATTGAACGAACTCGCAGACGTTTTTCCGCGCATAAAAAATTATAAGGTGGATGTCCGAGAATATGGAGACAAGGTAATTTTTCTCCATAAAGTCATGCCAGGATTTGCCGATCACTCCTATGGAATTCAAGTAGCCCAAATGGCAGGATTACCGGAAGAAGTCACAGAGCGCGCAAAACAGGTGTTGAAGAATTTAGAAAGTTCAGAATTAGTTGTTCGGAGTTCCGAGCAGAAAAGGGAAATCGAGGGGAAGTCAAGTCAAAAGATTCAATTGGCCATGTTTGAGGTGAAAGATGAGAAGCTGCGGGAAGAACTTCGTGCACTTGATTTCGAACGCATGACTCCGCTGGAAGCGATGCAGACACTGGCGGCATTGAAGAAACAAGTTGACCAGAAGGACTCACCATGACGAAAAAAGAAATTCAATTGTTGTTCGACTATGATGCGTGGGCAGATGGAAAATTGTTCGAAGCGATTGCACCGCTCAGCATGGAACAGTGTCAGAAAGACCTCAAGTCCAGTTTCGGAGGAATTCTTGGGACCCTCGTCCATATTCTTTCAGCGAATATCGTGTGGTCCGACCGGTGGAGAGGGAAGACGCCCGCACTCCTCAAAAGCGAAGATTTTCCCTCGATCGAAGTCATAAAAAAGAAGTGGGATACCTATCACCATGATATAGGCAACTTTCTCCAGGGTCTCTCCGAAGAGAAGTTCAATGCCCCGTTCCAATATACTGATTTTAAAGGAAATGTTTTTACGCATCCCCTATCTCAACAGATGCAGCATAAAGTCAATCATTCAACCTATCACCGGGGTCAAATCGTGACGATGATGCGGCAGCTTGAAATGCAAGTCGTGAGCACGGATTTGATTAATTACATGAGACAAAAGGATTCACGTGGCTGAAGGACTAATAAATATTTTATCACAGCATCAACTTCACCATATACGGGATTTGCGCGTTGATCCTGATATTCTAACGCAGCGTCTTGCTCCGAGCAGTTCGATGTGCAATTGTAACGGCACATGCTGTGTTGATGGTGTCCTTCTTGATCTCAAAGAAAAGGAACTCATTCTCACACATGCTGATTTGATTAGAAAATATCTTGAGCCGCAGCAGGAGACCGACAGTGCGAAGTGGTTCGACAACAATATCGAAGATGATGCTGATTTCCCATCAGGGAAGTGTGACGGCACTGCCGTGCAAAGGAATGGGTGTGTCTTTCTGTGTTCGAAAGGTCTTTGTGCGTTGCAAAAAACCGCTATGGTAGAGGGAATGGATAAATTCGCACTCAAACCATTTTATTGTGTCGCCTTTCCGTTAACCATTGACAACCATATGTTGACAACCTATGGGCCGGAATTTACGAATAGACCAGAGTGCTGCAGTGTCGTTCCCCAGGGATCACTGTCTGTGCTTGATGTCTGTCGGGAGGAATTTGAATATATTCTGGGATCCGATGGCGTCAAAGAAGTTGAAGCATTGTTTGAAGAGTCATGTAAGATCTCTCCTGGAGTCTAGAATGAATCAGCGACGTCTCTATCGTACAATTGAAAGTTTTGCCCCCGAGCAGTTCAAAACAGAAAAGGAACTGCTGAAGCATGTTCTCAATGAGATTGTGAAGAGTGAGGATATTCAATTAAAAGGAGGCAGACTCTGGCAGTATGAACCATCGACTGAATCGTACCGCCTCATCCATCAAATTGGTCTGATTGAACGTCTTGATCCTGGATATCGTATCCAGATCACACGGTATCCCATGTTCCAACATCTCACAGAGCAGAGAACGATTATTGCCAACGAAACGGACCGATATCTTCGAACGAAGGGCATCATCAAATATTCGGCGACGGGAGTGGGGGATATGATCTCTTACCGGGAGGGGACTGTCTTTCAGTATGTACTTGCTTTCAACTCTGATTTTATCGACCAGGATCTTCTGCCGAATCTCAACATCATCAGCCTTGCGGCGACATCCGTCCTCCGGAATAAACGGATCGAACAAAAAGCTCGTCTGCTGGAGCAGGATATTGATAAAGCTCGCGAAATCCAGCTCGGGATTTTACCGGAACCGTTCCTTCATTTTTATTATTATGATATCTATGGTATCTCTATCCCGGATCGTATCGTAGGCGGTGATTTTTTTGATTACTTGTTTTCCGACGAGAATAAAGACCGTCTTATGATCGTTGTGGGTGATGCGGCGAGCAAAGGATTTCGGGCTGCAGCGCAGGCATTGTACGTCGTTGGGGCATTGCGCATGGGAATTGCTCATCATACGAAAACTGCAACGCTGATGTCCCGTATTAATAAAATTGTCAACCGTTCGTTTGCCGAAGAACAGTTCGTTTCGATGTTCTATGCAGAATTAACAGACGGAGCAAAGGGATTGCTTCTCTACGCCAATGCCGGTCATAACAGTCCTATCGTTTATCATGCACGCGAGAAGAATATTGAACTTCTCGAACCGACAGGCTTGATTCTCGGACCCTTTCCGCGCGGGAATTACAGGGTAGAGAGTACGATGCTGAAAAAGGGAGATGTTGCGGTGATCTATACCGATGGAATCACGGAAGCTCGCCAAGTGAATGGCTTGCCATACGGCGAAAAACGTTTTACTGATACTATCCAAAGACTTGCAGAAAAAGGGGCAAAAGAAATTTGCACCGCTCTTATGGAAGATGTACAACAGTTTGCAGAGGGGGCAGAATACGCAGACGACCGGACGATCGTCGTCATTAAACGTGTGAGCTAAGAGAGAGAAAACTTATGAGGAGAGACTGAGCCATGGTTGAGCAAAAATATCTTGGTGTCGTTGCATCTGTCAATAGCGCGTCTGTCACTGTCCTTCTCGATCAAAAAATCACATCGCTCAAGAGGGAGATCAGCGGGAAGACCTACTTTATCGGTCAAATCGGTACATATGTTCTGATCCCGATGGGAGCGCTCGTTCTCATTGGAATGATCTCAGAGTCAAAGAAGGAGGATGTGGAGACAAACGGTCAGCCGCAGCAGCGAGTCATCCTCCTTGTTTCCATGGTGGGGACAGTGAAAGCCGGACGCTATGAACGCGGGGTTTCGCTTTTCCCGGTTGTAGATTCGCCGGTATTTCTTGCTGAGGACAGCGACCTGGCTGTTGCGTTTGCCGTGTACCAGCGGTTCGGATTTTCTGTCGGTCAGGTCTCACTGTTCGAAAACCAACGGGCATTTCTTGATGCTAACAAATTTTTTGGAAAGCATATTGCAGTGCTGGGCTCCAGCGGCGCTGGAAAGTCTTGCACGGTGGCATCGATTTTACAAAAGGTTTCCAAATATCCGGATACGAATATCATCATTCTCGATATCCATAATGAATATCATAAAGCATTTGAAGGCAGCTGCAACCACCTCGATATCGCCGAATTCGAATTACCGTACTGGTTAATGAACTTTGACGAACTTCGTGAAATGTTTATCGATGAGAAAGATGAAAATTCCTCAAGCCAGATTACCGTGCTGAAGGATCTCATCATTATGTCGAAGAAGGGGAAAAATCCCGAGATGTCGGCATTAATTACGATCGATACGCCGATGTATTACGATCTCAGTGAAATCCGTGCGAAAATGCAATTCATGGATACCGAAAAGATAACGATGGGCGGGATTGTGAAGGAAGGCCCGTTCTATGGTAAGTTTACGCGATTCCTTGTCCGGTTAGACGGTAAACTCAACGATCCCCGCTATGCATTTATGTTTCGTCCGATAAAGTATATACAATCCATCGCCTTGAACGATCTGCTCACGAAAATCCTTGGTGCTGACGGCAGTGCTCAAGTAACGATTCTCGACCTGAGCGGTGTACCGTTTGATATTGTGAATACCATTGTGTCGCTCCTGGCCCGAATGATCTTTGATTTCAATTTCTGGAATCCCAACCGCCGAGATTTCCCCATTCTCCTTGTCTTTGAGGAAGCCCATAACTATTTGCCAAGTACGAGCAGCACCACCGCCTCTGCACGAAGAACTGTGGAACGTATTGCGAAAGAAGGCAGGAAATATGGCGTCAGTATTATGGTTGTAAGCCAGCGTCCTGTGGAAGTGTCTGAGACGATCCTTTCGCAGTGTAATAATTATGTGATCTTGAGATTGACGAATCCGCTGGATCAGAATTATGTCAGACGGCTCGTTCCTGACACGTTTGCGAGCCTTACCGATGTCCTGCCCTCGCTTCGACAGGGTGAAGCACTGGTAGTTGGTGAAGCAATCTCCATGCCGTTACGTGTTCAGATTGACTTTCCAAATCCGGAACCTGATAGCAGTGACATCAAGTTTTATGAGAAGTGGAAGCAAAGCGGCATGAAAACGAAAATTGAAGAGGTTGTTACGCGCTGGTGGAAACAAGAAAAAGTGAAGTGAAGAGGAATAGCCTAAGGGTTTGATGACGAGATGGTCTGCTGAATCTGTTACAAAGTGAACTATACTTGAATTCAAGCTTATCCTTATATACATTGTTACAAATGAGACGGAAGTAAATCCCTTTGACCAACAATCGCGGAGGTTGTATGAAAGTTCCAGTTGTTTTCATGGCTCTAATAGTTCTCCTTGTTGCCGGTTGCTCTTCGCTGATTCTCAAGCCGGGTAATTTTTCCTGGCCTGTTGAATCTGTGTTGAAAGTTGACAGTAAAGGTATGGTACACGACGAACGCTATAGCTTTTCTCTCAATGTCAAAGAACTTCTCTTTGTTGAGACCCAGGATTCTGTGAATGTATCAAAAGTAACGTTACGGATGATCCGGGATGTGAGGGGGTATTATTTTCTGACGGCACCAAAATTTCAGAACGTCTATGTCTTCGAACAGGCAGAAGGCAGTTTAAAGCTCTCCAGCAAGATTCTGGTTTCCCAAAATGGCTTAAATGATCCTGCGTTTAACCTGCGGTCACCGAATATTCAATTGGTAAACGAAAAAGACCCCCCCATCCTTCTCTCCAAAGAAGGTGTCGTGGAAGGAGGCAAAAAATGAAAACCATTCTTCGTCTTGTCTCCTTACTAGGGATGACAGCGTGCATACTTCTTGCTCAGCAAAAATCTGATTACGCTACCGTTCAGCGTTTTCAGGGAATGATAAAATCTATTTCTAACAGTATCGACCAGGCAAAGACAGTCCAGGAATGTGCTGAAGCCAATACCTCTGTCGATGCCTTAGAAAAGGAATTCAGCGATGATAAATCACTTTTAGATAAGGCGATTTATCCTGATGGGTTTGACAAAACGGTCGAACAACTCCGGGGAAAACTGCTGATCCGCCAAAGAGATCTGGGGGTTATTGAAAGCCAGGTTGTTCGTATCGCTGAATTAGAGGTGCAGGTGCGTGAACTTTCAGATCAACTGACGAAGTTGAATACTCAAAATGAAAAACTCATGAATGATGTCAACGATCTTACTCAAAACATTAAAAAACTTTCGGGCGATCTCTTTACTTCATCCACTCCGAACGATTCACTGCGTAATATGATCGTGACGTTAAGGCAGGGACTGCAGGAACGTGATGCACTCATCTTTGCTTTGACGGACAGCTTGTTCCTTCAGTATGATAAGAATGTTGGAGAGATGAAGGATGTTGAAAAACAGGGACTGATGGGGAAGATGGAGCGTCATGGAATCATCGGCAATGTGAAACGTTCGATTGTGGATAACATGATGTTTCTCCAAACAACACAGCTCAAAGGGAGTGATTTGGTGACGCTTGTTCGTCAACAGCAGCGTTTTCAATCGCAATGGATGGGTCTTGCACCGAAGCTGACTTCGTTATATCTGAGCGGAAAAGCAAAGAAGAATGAAGTGACAGCCGTAGATTCGATGCTGGTAGTCTGGGGAGACAAAGTAGACAATGCACTCTGGCGTTCTCTGAATGCACTCTTCAAGGAAAAAGGTTTTGTCGTCAAAGAATTTAAGAGCGGCGATGAATTTAGTATATATTTCGCGTCGTTTCTTGAAGAGGAAATTCAAAATGTCAGAAAAGAAGCGAACGATGTCCGTTTTAAACTCTTCTCGAACTTCAACGAAAATTTTTGGCAGACGGATTTGAATGCCGTTTGGCTCCCGGCACTAGTTGAATTACATAAAATCTCCGATGTGCAGAAGAAAGAAATGGATGCAAAAGTGGATCAATGGCATTCTTCTGTAAAACCGGGCGTTTCATGGATGATCTATGTATTAATTGCACTCTGTGTTCTTGTGGTGTTCATGGTCGCCATGCGATTCTTTAGAAAGCCGCTGAAGACGACCCCACAAGCATGATCGATCGTTTGCCGAGAGGTCTCACCCTTCGTTGATCGATGGGGTCTCTTGGCATTGTGAAATGTTTGCGGGATGACAGCCCAGAGGAAATTCTTATCCCTGCATAGGAATGACTGCACGCCAGAGAAAAAATTCTAGTGCTCCTGACAGCGTCAGTATCTGAATGAGAGTTCAGAGATGGTTTTTGTCATACTATTCTGGGATTTGGTATAAGTGAACAAATATTAAGCATCCTCATTGTTGACGACGAGCCGACCTATCGCCGTGCTCTTTCTCAGACTCTGAAAGGATGCGGACATACCAGGGAGGTTTGCGGATCAGGAGATGCTGCCATCGATTTGCTCAAACGGAAGACTTATGACGTTATACTGCTCGACTATAAAATGCCCGGCACGAGCGGAATGAATATATTGCAATGGATGTACGGAATGAAAATAAATATTCCGGTTATCATCATCACTGGTTATGGATCCGAAGAGATTGCTCTGGAAGCCTGGAAATGGGGGGTCAAAGACTATTTTATTAAAGGAAAATCTGATATGTTGGACACTCCCGCGCTTGTGCTGAAGGTATATAGTCAGGCCGATTCAGAACGCCGGCGTTTATCCAAATGCGGTTCTTAAATCGTGGTTCCCCTCATCATAGTTTACATCTGATCAAGGTCCCTTTTTTTAAAACGTGCCTGAAGGATTATTCGCACCGTTTTTGAGAACTCTACTCTTCAATCATAGATCCTGCTATTCTTTTCGTTTTCTACGCTTTGTTTTTGTTGGTTCTTCAATGAAACATAATTCCTCCTGATAGCTATATTTCGTACATACACCGTTTCGTATCAGGTACTCTTTCAAGGGTTTTTCCCAAAAAAATATGGCTGATTCAGTTGCTGCGATATATTCCGTTAGATGAAGAATATTCGCCACAATTTTTAAAAAGACCCGAAATTGATTTTCGCCGAATCGTACATTTTTTCCAGAAATAACTATTCTGATTCGATTTTCGGAATAAATCATCTGAATTGGTAGGTTCAAGCGTATTCTACTACGAGACCTGTTGATGGCACAAATATTGGAACCTTATTTTTGTAAGGAGTTGCCAGTCAGGCAAAAAAGGACATTATGTGGATAGGAATAGCAATACTGACGTATGTTCTCGATGTAGTGTTATTGATACGATTCTTCCAATCCGTACACCAATGGGATGTAGAAATCGAATCGATGGAAAATCAGTCGAAGCGTACCAGAAGGGAAAAATCGATTCACTACAGACCGGCAGCCTAAGGACTGTTTTTTGGGGAAGGTCACTTTTGAACCCGAAAAAGATTGATGATACCTGCCGCGAGGAAAATGAGGTTGGCGAGCCATGCGGTGAGAAGCGGGTTAAGATCCCCGTTGTACCCGAATACCTGGCTTGCTTTCATAAAGCCCAGGTAAATAAAAGTGACTGCGGTTGCGATGCCAAATCCAAGTGCTGCACCGGTTCGGGGTCTGCTCGATGCAAAGGGCACCCCAAAGAGAACCATAATAATGCTTGCGAACGGGAACGCCAGCTTGAAGTGATATTCAACCAACCAGCGTGCTACATCCTGTCCGGCCCGTTCCTGATTCTTGATAAAATCTCCTAAATCATTGTAATCCATTTCGTCCGGTGTTCGCTGTTTTTTCTCAATATCAGACGGGGTTAATGAGAGTCGGCCAACTTCTAGGCTATCGAATGGTGTAAGCGTTTGTGTCGAATCGATGAAACTGCGTGCGGTCCCCTTCAGCAATACCCAATTCCCTCGTTGTACATTACCATCTTCTGGCTGAATCCATTGCATCTGCTGCGCGTCATACCGATGCCGTAAAATGGTGATATCCCTGTCATCAAAATCCTGGATACTGACTTGCCGTGCGCATTTCGCCTGTGTATCGTAGAAATTCAGCGAAACAATACGAGTTCGGCTCTCTTGAAAGAGAATATTATACCGTACAGTCGCTGTTATGGAACGGTTCAAATGAATTCGCTCAATATAGAATTTTTTCTGGTTCGCGTAAGGCACGATCCAGCCATTGAGATATATGGAAACCAGACAGATGACAAATGTTACGATAAGAAAGGGAGCCATGATCCGATACAGGCTGATCCCGCTGGATTTCATAGCAGCAAGTTCATTCTGACTGGAAAGGCGGCCGGTGACAAAGAGTGCGGCGAGCAGTACGGCAACCGGAATCATAAGTTTAACGATTTCCGGAATAGAAGTGACATAGTACTCAATGATAACACGGGTTGGCGCGTTCGCATCAATGAAGTCGTCCAGCTTTTCCATCATATCAATAATGATGAAAATAAAGATGAAGGCAATTAATCCGAACAGGAACGAAATAAGGAATTGTCGGACAATATAACGGTCGAGGATGTTCATGGTTCCTCCGGAGGAGGGGTGTCTGATCGCCATGATTTTGGAATAAACCGGCTCAACCCGGACCAGTCAATAGTCAAATTCTCTCGAGCCGTCCGATAGGTCATATAGAGACCCATCACTCCAAGCATAATGTTTGCTATCCACATGCCAATCCATGGATCGAAATACCCTCTATCGGCAAGATTCTCACCACCCTTCAGGCAAGCCCAATAAAAGACAAAGAATCCTAGACTGAGACTTGCACCCATACCAAAAGTTCCTCGGCGCGACATAATCCCGAGAGGAGCACCAATAAACACGAACACAATACATGCAAAGGGGATGGCAAATTTCTTGTGAATCTCGACTAAATATTCTCGCATGTCTCGTTCATAAAGATTAATCATAAAGAGTTCGGAGCGGATAGACTGCGCAACGTTGGGATTTTCATGGAATCCAGGGAGAGGTGTATTGTAAATGGCAGAAGGTTCGATCGAGGACTTCACATCAAGGATATCTTCTACTCGTTTGCCTGTACGCGCGACCAATCGTTGTTCTGTCGCCGATTGCAATTTCCGGATACTATCCACTTTTTGAATCATCGTTTGAATATTCATTTCTCGATCGCCCCGGGAAATGTCTGTCTCACGAGATCGTTGAAAATTGAAGCCCTCTGCCTCCATTACGATACGGTGCTTTTCGAAACGAATGATACGGTATTGATTTTTCAACTGGCTGTTGATCTGGTGAATTTCACCGTCAAACAAATCCATGATCAGCTTTCGGAAATCGCGGGAGAAAGAAATCGTTCCCCGGTGTGCAGTAATGGTGGCAGTCATCATGGGCTTTGAGTAATCGAGGATGGTGACACCTTCAAGATCATTGGAGTGTTCGAATGTTTTTCGGACCAGGATACTATGTCCCTGGAGTAATTGAATAAACATACCTGGAACGAGTGTAAGGGTTGGTTTTTTATGCGAAATATCGTTCGAGAGCACTTTTGTACGATGATTGGCATCAGGCAAGACATCGTTATTAAAGCTGGTGAGCAAGAGACAGATAACAATGGAAGCAACGACGACAGGGGCGATCATGCGGTAAAGACTGATTCCGCTGGCACGCATAGCGGTAATTTGGTTTGTGGAAGCAAGACCGCCAAACGCCATGAGGGTGGCGACGAGGACTCCCATCGGAACAGCGAGTACAAGCATCCAGGCCAGGTTGAGTGTAATCAGTTCGACAATGACTGCAGCGCTGAGGCCTTTTCCCGTCAATTGGTCGAGATATTTCATAAGAAATTGGAGGAGAAAGATGCACATCATAAGAACTACGGAAAAGAAAAAAGGCCCTATATGTACCCGGAGAATATGTCGCCAGAGAATAATCATACAGGAGAAATATAGCGAGAATGTCAACGCATTACAAGCCTTCCGCTTGTTGCCTTTGCTTGCGATGGTAGCTATATTTCAAAAGGAAATGGTGAAATGCTCTCTGAAAAATATGATTTAACCTCATGGGGATGACGGTGATCGTGAAAACTTCAGCAGTTGGGACTATTGAATCGCTTGTTCCAGCCCTGTACCAGCGCTTCGTTCATAAAGTTCAGATGAGAATTCACGGCTGAATATCGGAGAGGAAGCCAGACACTTCCGGGAACTTCATAGAGATAGATGGTTTGCCCATACAGTTCGAAGATATTTTATGACAAAAGAGAGAACTATAACCAGGGAACCGAACGAAGCGGCTCGTCTTCAGAATCTCCACGAGTATGGAATTCTCGATACGCCGCCGGAGCCGGATTTCGATGCACTCGTGTTCCTTGCTTCACAAATTTGTGGAGTCCCATACGCGCTTATCAGTTTCGTCGATGCTGATCGAGTTTGGTATAAAGCAAAGGTGGGAATTCGTGAACATGAGATACCGCGAACCCAGTCATTTTGTGCGGAGGCAATAAAACAAAAAGAACTGTTCGAGGTCACCGATGCTCGACACGACGACCGGTTTGCCTTGTTGCACGCGGTTAAGGATAAATTAGGAATTCGTTTTTATGCAGGGACACCGCTCCTGAGTCCCAAGGGGTATGTTCTCGGGACAATCTGTGTCCTCGATAAAAAACCGCGGACACTCACGAGGGAACAGCAGCATGCGCTCTGGGAATTGAGCCGCTTAGCCATTGGACAGCTGGAGCTTCGTCGAAACGATCGTCAGCTGAAGACTGCGCTCTTGGAGAAGATCACCATGGAGCAGGATCTCCAAGACAAGCAACAGCAATATAAGAATATTATAGATTCTGCCAATGAACTCATCTATCGGACTGATGCAAACGGCATCATTACTTTTTTTAATCCCGCTGCCACCCGATTATTAAAATATAATCACGAGGAGCTTAATGGACATCATTACCTTGAACTTGTCCATCCAGCTTATCGGAAATCGGCAGAGAAGTTTTATGGTGTGCAATTCCTCCGGCGCATTCCTTCAACGTATCGTGAAGTACCAGCGTTGACAAAAGATGGTGCTGTCGTATGGCTCGGCCAAAGCGTACACCTTCTCATGGAGAATAATGAGATGGCGGGATTCTCCATTGTCGCACGGGATATAACGGAAAAAAAGCTTGCCGAAGAAAGTATTACAGAAAGTGAACGTCGCCTGCTCATGCTTATGAATACAGTCAGCGAGGGGATTACATTTTGCGATGAAAGTGGTTTTTTCGAAGTGTATAATGCCCGCATGGAAGAATTGACAGGGTATTCTATGAACGAGGCAAATGATGTTCCCGATTTTAATCGACTGATCTATGCGACGGAAGAGGGGTATCAACAGGCGCAATCGGTCTCAAAAGAACTGAGTGTGACCGGAATAGCTCGAGAATTGGAAACAGTCATCCGTTCAAAGTTTGGAGAGAAAAAAAATCTCCTGGTGTTCTCATCACTGGTGCGGTATAAAAACAAAGACATGCAGTTGAATGTGTTTCGCGACGTAACGGAACGTATGAAAGCGGAGCACGCGATTCGTCGGAGCGAACAGCGGTTTCGAACGATTTTCGAAAGTAATCCACTGCCGATCTGGGTCTTTGATCTCGATTCTCTCCAGTTTCTGGAAGTCAATAATACCGCCATCGAGCACTATGGGTATACCAGGGAAGAATTTCTCAAGATGACCGTTATGGAAATCCGTCCGGCCGAGGATATCGAGAAACTTCAAACGGCACTTGAGGAGATCAGCACACGAAATTCAACGAATGCAGAAGTGAAACATCGGCGCAAAGATGGCACTCTGATTGATGTCCAGGTGTCGTGGCATGAATTCTACTATGACAGCCACCGTGCTGTCCTGGTCGTGGCTCAGGATATTACCGAATCCAAACAAGCTCATGAAGAACTTCGACATGCAAAGGAAGAAGCAGAAATTGCCAATCGAGCTAAAAGCGAATTTCTCGCGAACATGAGTCATGAAATTCGCACTCCTATGAACGGGATTCTTGGTACCATTGATCTGCTCTTCGCGACCACGCTTACTGACGAGCAGCGGGAATATGCAGAAACCATCCGGTTGAGCGGCGACGCTTTACTGTATGTGATCAACGGGATCCTGGATTTATCCAAGATTGAATCGCACGAAATCGAACTGCAGGAAATCCCTTTCCGCATTGAGACGTGTATTGAAGAAATATTTGAATTATATGCTATTCAGGCAGATCAAAAAGGGATCGATTTAGACTACTGGATTGACGCAAAAGTCGCCCATGTGGTTATGATCGACGCGACGCGGTTGCGTCAAGTGATCATGAATCTTGTCAGCAACGCTGTGAAGTTTACGGAACACGGTGAAATTCAAATCGTGGTAACAAAGACGGCAGAAAAAGAGGGTAAATCTGAACTTCTCTTTACGGTGCGCGATACCGGTATTGGAATTCCCCACGATCGTCTTCACACCCTGTTCCTGCCATTTTCCCAGATTGATTCTTCCTCGACACGAAAGTATGGTGGAGCGGGACTAGGGCTTGCCATTTGTGCACGGGCTACTGCCTTGCTCGGCGGGCATATCTGGGTAGAGAGTAAACTCGGGGAGGGAAGCACATTCAGTTTTACGGTCAATGTCGCGGAACACCATGATGAATCCCAGGACCAAATTCTCCTTCCACCACTGACAAGCAAGAAGCTGAAAGCACTTATCGCCGATGATAATGCGGCCTCCCTCCAAACGTTGAAAGATTTACTGGGAGAATGGGGGCTCTCCGTTCAACAGGCGACAACATTGGAACAATCAATTGATCTCCTGAAAAGCGGCGAACACTTTGATCTTATCATCGCCGATCAAACTCTGCCGAATAAAAGCTTGGAACAAATCCACGAGATACTGCGAAAGGAAAGCGGAAGGTCTGATCTGCCCATGGTGATTTTAGCCTCTCGAGCACGTCGGGATCAAATTGCACGGACACATGCCGACACTCTCCGGATAGTCCTGAAACCTGTCCGGCATCGTGCCCTTTACGATGTGCTCGCTGCACTCGTAAAACAACCGGATATAGTGTCATCCTCCGAACAATCGATCAAAACACCTCCGGAAAAGCATCCTGCAGTTCCGTCTATGAAAATTCTGATTGCGGAAGACAACACGATCAATCAAAAACTCATTTTGCGCATTTTGAAAATCCTCGGACAGGAAGTCGGCGTGACGAATAATGGCCTCGAAGCATTGCAGTCGGTTCTCAAGAAGAAATATGATGTTGTGTTAATGGATATTCAAATGCCGGAAATGGATGGTTTGGAAGCAACGCGGCGTATCCGCAAGGATGTTTCCCCTGCACACCAGCCGGTCATTATCGCGATGACGGCGCATGCCCTCCAGGGGGATCGGGAAAAATGTATTGAAGCCGGTATGGATGATTATTTGAGCAAACCGATTCTGATTGATGAAGTGCGGCGGTTGTTACAAAAATGGTATGATATCATTTTCACACCTAGCGAAGGAACGAATCTATGACGATGGCAGACAAGTCATCCACGAATCCTCTTCTTGAACGGTTACAGGAATTAGGACGGGAAACGGATTTTGAATTTGTTGTTGAACTAATCGACATCTATCTCAACGAGACACCAAGACATATCCAGCTCATCGCAGCTGCATTGAAAGCACAAGATCCCACTGCGTTAACCATTACATCGCACACGCTCAAGGGGAGCAGTCTCAATCTTGGCGCTAAACACATGGGAGCACTCTGCTTTACCCTGGAGGAACTAGGACGTTCCCATCAACCGATTCCGGAGGGTACTTCGACTCAAGAGATGGAAAAGGAATTTGAACAGATTCTCGTGATGCTGAACACATATAAACAAAGCAAACACTAGCTCGGCGGGTCGATCAGGCTTGCAATTCCAAGTTCTTTTCGCTAATATTTCAACAGAAGAGTCTATGCAAGATAAAAGGTTGCGAGCATGGTAACAACAACATCCCTAATATCCCCTCAATTATTTACTGCCTGGAGCCATATCGAACGGTTGCGACCATTCTAAAATGGCTTTAAAGATTATCCTTAATTTCTCAAACGACTGACCGAGCGTACGTGACTTCGTGTAATTTGTTCATCCGGAGTAGAGGTATCTGGTGGAGCGGGGCTTTGTTCGCCCTTGTGTTCCTTCTTCAGATATCGAGCCCTGCATCTGAGCCGTCATTTGCGGCGTATGAACCATCATTGCTGATGAGTATGCCCCCGGATTCAGGTCAGTCTCAAAGACAAGGCTCACTGGGGAGACAATCACGTCGGGCGAAGGCAGCGCTCCGGCGACTTTCTTATCGTCCTGCTGACACGATTGTTCGCGATACTTCCGCGTCGGCGTTAGAAGCCATTCACGCATTACCGCGCGATTCATCAGCCCGACTGGCGCAATTCCAATATGTCCGAAAAGATGCGCCAGCAGTCGATGAAATACGTCATAAAATTCATCCACTCTTTCTCTCTGATCCCCCCATCGTAAAATACCAGGCAGTGTTGGATTCCAGCAAATGGGTGTATCGGCTGCGACGCACGATGGGAGAGTATGATACACGAATACCAATTGAAGTTCCGCTTGATGTATATACTTCCCTTCGGTTGAAAGAGACTATGCGGCAAAACTGGGAGGCAATGTCTCAATCGTATCAGTTGCTGGGTGAAACGAAAACCACATTAGGTGATGTGTTTGGAAAAATTACAAAGATCGAAGTTCCCGTTCCCAAGAATCCGCTGTTTAGTATTTTTGGCCCCAATATTATCCGATTAACGATCAATGGTGCAATCGATATCCATGCTGGATTTCGCAATACGAAGACAGATGCCCTTTCGTCAAGTCCGCTTGGGCAAAGCAGAAGTGAACCCGATTTCAAGCAGGAAATCCAGGTAAATGTCAAAGGTGAAATCGGTGACAAGCTGAAGATCGATGCCGACTGGAACACGCAGCGCACATTTGAGTATGAAAATCAACTCAAAGTCCGATACCAGGGATATGAGGACGAGATCGTACAGAGTGTGGAAGCCGGAAACGTTTCGCTTCCGACCAATTCATCCTTTTTTAACGGCGGTTCTGCACTCTTTGGAATCAAAGCGCTTTTTCAGGTGGGCCCTCTGCGATTAACGACCGTGGCTACACAAAAGAAAGGTCAGATCAAGGAAATTGCAATTTCCGGCGGCGGAGAAGCGAAGCAAATCGAGATCCGTCCGACGAATTATTCCCAGAATCATTTCTTTATCGATACATCCTATATTCGGTTTTATAAGAATTTATACCAGGTTCCTCCTGTAATTGATATCGATGTACAAACGATGCGCATACGGGAAATTGAAGTCTGGGTGACTGCACGGGGAACGTTTGATCAAAGCAAAGTACGTGATGTTGTGGCATTTATTGATCAGGCGGATGTACTGAGCAGACAGGATAGTTCCAGCGCGCGTAGCAAATCGTATGAGGCCCAGGTGGGTGTCGTGGAACCGGGACAATTTATTAAACTGGACCAGAACGAATACGAGTTGAATGAATATGCTGGTATCCTTTCTTTAAAAACAGCTCTTCAGCCGGACCAGGCAGTTGCCGTCGCTTATTCCATCAGTAATCCGGACGGATCATTGAAGACCATCGGTAATCCTGATAGAATGTATCAGACTGGTCTCAAACTTATTATGAAATTAATACGACCAAAAGCCCTTGGCCCGTCGATGAAAACCGCGTGGCGGATGATGCTGAAAAACAGATATTCGCTTGGGGTCATCGGGGTCGAGCAGAATTCTTTTAACTTCCGTATCGAATATGAATCGTCTGGAGAAACGGCCACAGAAGAGGTGCCGAAAGGAATCTTATCGCAAAACATCGGACTCATGGAATTGTTCGGTTTGGACCGTTTTACCGGCGATAATGCAAAGCAGCAGCCCGATAAGGTGTTCGATTATATCAAGGGGGTCACGATTGACGAAGCGCGCGGCGAAATTATCTTCCCGACGGTAGAGCCATTCGATACATCAAGCATTAAAGAAGCATTGCTCGCACATCGTGATGAAGGTGGTAATCAGGTGTTCAATGAAATCGATGCAAAAAAAGCTGCTGATTCTCTGGCCTTCGGTGCTATCTATGACACAAGCCAGACCGGTGCAATAAATGATATTCACAATAAATATTATTTACGGGGCACGGTGAAAGGAGCAGGACAGGACAGCTATAACCTTGGCTTTAATATCGTTGAAGGCAGCGTTCAAGTGATTTCCGGAGGTCAAACACTCGTATCGGGAGTCGATTACACCGTTGACTATATTTCCAACAAGGTTACAATAAAGAACCGTATGTATTTGGTGCCGGGGCGCGATTTACAAATTAAATATGAGGCGAACGACCTCTTTCAACTTGCATCGAAAACTCTGCTCGGTGCACGCGGTGAATTCAACCTGGGGAAAAATTCTTCGCTCGGGTTCACGGTCATGAATTACAGTCAACAATCGCTGAGTGACAAAGTGCGTCTGGGTGAAGAACCTATCAGCAATACCATCCTGGGACTCGATGGTGGTACGAACTTCGATGCACCCTGGTTGACCAAGGCTTTGAGTTATCTTCCCGGTCTGAAGACGATCGCCCCATCGCAAATCTCGTTCCGTGGAGAACTGGCTTATATTTCGCCCAATCCGAATACTCGTACCAGTCCGATCTCAAGCGACGGGAGCAAGGGAGCCGCCTACATAGATGACTTTGAAGGCTCACGTCAAACAATCCCGTTGGGAGTTTCGTACGCCGGATGGAAAGAGGCAAGTGCACCATGGTATATTCCCAGGCTCGATATGTACGATCCGAAAATCATGAGCTCCGATGGAGTGACGATCCCAACATCAGAACAATTAATCACAGATAGTCTTATTATTGCAGATAGTATCAAGATGAACTATAAAGGACGAGCGAGTTGGTTTAATGTTATTCCCAGCGATGTGTATATCCCTACAATCTGGAAAAATAAAACATATGCAACTGGAGAGGGTCAGGTTACGGCACTCGATTTCTACTTCCGCCCGATGGAACGGGGAGCATTCAATTACGCGACATATGGTGATTCACTTGAACGTACCATTGGTTTGGGAAAATCAGATCCCTTATCGCACACGAAGGCTTGGGCAGGTATACAGCATATACTCGGCATGTCCTCGACAAACCTTATTGATCAAAATGTGGCCTTCATAGAACTTTGGGTCAATATTGTCGAAACGCAGGACAGTTCAGCAAAGCTCAATATCGATCTTGGTTCGATTAGTGAGGATGTTATTCCCAATAGAAAGCTGGACACTGAAGACGGCCTGGATGTACCGAACCATATTCCCAGAGGTATTATGAATCCTAATTACGATTGGGGTCTGGATACCATGAACAATGATATGGAAAAAACATATTATACTGATTTCATCCGGAGATATCCCCAGTATGCTTCTGACCCATCTGGTGATAATTGGAGCCGGCTCCCCGTTGGCACCGGCAGAGTACTTGATATGGTGTTAGCAGGGATTTATGATGGAGTGAATGGAACAGAAGGGAACTATCAGAGCGAAGAGGGACAGCTCCCCGACGGTGAAGATCTCAACAGAGACAATCAAGTCAATCGTCTTAACCAATATTTTGAGTACGAAATTCCTCTTGATACCACGAATCTCAGGTTTAAACAATTGGTGACCGGCAGCGGGGACAACCATTGGTTTCAAATTCGAATTCCCATAAACGAATTTTCAAGAAGAATTGGAGAAGCGACCTTCACAAACGTCGAAGGGGTTCGTTTGTGGGTGACCGGTGCGAAGCAGCCGATGTTGTTCCGTATCGTAGATTTTAATCTTGTCGGCAACCAATGGGAAAAGCGCATTCGATCAGACTCTTCCTTCGAACTTAGCGTCGTCAATATTGAAGATAATCCTCTCTATATTTCACCTCCGGGAGTGCAGCGTCAAAGAGATCTTACCAGACCGGATCAGCAAATCTATGGAAACGAACAATCGCTGAATCTCATTGTTCGAGGCTTGCGGGATAATGAATCGAAAGAAGCGGTAAGGAGCTTTAAAGAACGACCGATGGATATGTTTAATTACCGGACGCTGAAAATGTTTGTTCATGGGGAAACCGGTGCAGACTTCATCAAAGGGTATCGTGAGTTCAAATATATCAGTCCAAACAATTACGATGCGCAAGTCTTCTTGCGGTTTGGTTCCGACACAGTGAATTACTATGAATACCGGGCCCCTCTTCGCGCGGGATGGGAAGGGAATGATATCTTGATCAAGTTTGCTGAATTCACTTCTATTAAGAGTCTGGCGTTAGATACACTCCTCGCTGTCCGTGTGAAACATGCTCCGGTTATCGGAGGGCCTGAAGGAGCTGAATACCGGATCCGTGGGAATCCAAGATTGGATAAAATCGAATTTATCTCGGTGGGCATTGAAAATCCCGGCGCTGTGGGTACTCCTGGTGAGACTCTTACGGGTGAAGTATGGGTCAATGAACTCAGGTTAACGGATGTGGACGATACGCCGGGTTGGGCGTATAAATTTGACACCAATATTAAGCTTGCCGATGTCGGCAATATTGCATTTTCCTTAATGGAACGTGATCCATTTTTCCATGGCTTAGAAGATCGTTTCGGGTCAAGGAATGCGAGCAAGAGTTGGAATGTCTCCGCAGCGTTTAGTGTGACGAAACTGATACCGGAATCCTGGAATGGTACGAGCCTCGATTTGAGTTATGCACATTCGGAATCGATGAACAAACCGCGGTATCAGCCCAGCCAGGATATCCTGGTAGAGGCGGCTGCGGCTCGTGCCTCCTCGAGCAAGGGTGCCGATAGTATTCGAATTTTATCGGAAGATTTGACGATCACGGATACATATTCCGCTCAGAATATTCGGCTGAACATCCCTGTGAAAACATGGGTTGTCACCGAAACCGTCAATAAAATGTCATTCGGATACACCTATAATAACACGCGCTTACGGAATCCTGCAACAGAATATTCAGAAGCCTGGAGTTGGAGCACAAATTTCCGCTATGGTACACAATTCAATCCGAACAATTATATCACACCATTTTCCATCTTTGGTGACTTTTTTCTCTTGCGGCCATGGAAGAATTTCAAATTCTTCTTCACCCCGAAGCAAATAAATATGGGTGCGACGCTGAGCCGGAGTCATGCAGAATCCCAGGCGCGAGGAAGAGATCCGAACCCGGTCAATCGGAATCTCGTCGCCCAACGATCGATGGATTTCAATTGGCAATTTTTTGAAGGCGGTTTGCTCGACCTCGGCCTTGGTTACAATCTGAATATATCGAGCACCCTTCTCCATCTGGAAACGGACCAATACCAGCGCCAACGGCCATTCTCTGCTATCCTGGGAGATATTTTCTTCAGCGACCGGTTGATCAATTTCGGAATCGATCAAAGCTATGGTCAGGGAATCACTGTGACAGGAAAAGTGAAGGTACCTGAAGTAATGAAGCTGGATAAAATCTTTGCGCCTACAATACGGTATGCGGTGAACTATGGCTGGTCGAATAATATTCAGGCCGGCAGTCTTGGCCGCGGTGCGAGCTGGAGCGGTGGACCCAACGTAACACTTGATGTGAATCTCAAACCAATTAGCGAAGCTCTCTGGTCTCCCATGCCGGCACCGGTAGATACAGGATCTGGGAAGAAGTCCATCAGCATGGCAAAGCAGATCGATCAATTTTCACGCGTGTTGTTCAAAATTCCCTTCTTTGATTTTGATCGGGTGAGCATCACCTTCAGCCAGCAAAACAACGTGCAGAATAACGGCGTTCGAGGAAGCACGGGATTCGCAAATATTTTTGCCCGGGTGCCATTTGTCCAGTCATCATTAGAGGAGAACGGTCCTTCGTTCTGGTATCAGTTGGGGCTGGCGTCGGACCCGAACGGGTATCCTGTGATAAAAACAAAAAGTTCGTTTCCGTTTTTTATGGGGCAGACAGTGCCTGGCCTTCGCGCCTCGAATGCTCAAAATCTTGTCGATGCTTTTTCGCAGAACAACCAGATCTCGTTGAGGACATCCCGTCCGTTATGGGAGGGGGCGACGTTGACGTTGGACTGGAAGGTCGGTTGGAACTATAGCGAAAACAGGAATGGTTCTTCCGATTCTCTCGGCCGTGTGAAAATTATCAGCAGCACGATCAGCGGTGATATTGACCGCTCGTACATCTCCTTGCCGCCTGTGCTGATGTTTAAGTTCTTTAATTCCAGTATTGAGAATGTGGAGAAGAAATACAGCGAGTTGAAAAATGACATCAGCGATACACGCAGTAATGATGCAAAATTATCACAAGCATTTGAGCAGGGGTTGGAAGCATTTCCCTGGTTAACAAAAATTCTCGGATCGCTTGCACCACGTGCCAACTGGTCTATCCGATGGGATGGATTGGAGAAATTTAGTCTCTTTCAAAGTTTTGCTTCGCGTGTGTCCGTGGATCATGCTTACTCGTCAAATTATCGAGAACGCTGGCAGGTCAAACAACAGGGGGGCCAAGAGATCGTAAGCCAGTCCGTTGGATATAGATTCTCTCCGCTGGCAGGAATGAATATCACATTCAAAGATTTCATCAAAGGAAACATGAGTGCTTCGTTTCAATATGGCGCTTCATCCTCATACGAACTCGTTCCGATTTCCGAGAAAACCTACGAATCGTCGACAAATGATATTTCCGTCACCGGTACCTATAGCCGTCAGGGATTTGAAATTCCTTTCTTTGGTGTTTCACTTGTGAATAACATCGATATCAGCTTCACATATAATTATTCCCACAATTCCCGCATCCTCTATGATTTTGCGGCATTCAAGAGTGATGGGATTCCGCAGGAAGGCTCAAGCCGTACGACATTGGAACCGCGTATCCGTTATACGCTCAGTGAACGTGTAACGGCATCACTGTACTATCGTTATACGAAACTTTCGCCGGATGACGGGGGATCCCGAATTCCGGGATCGACCGTCAACGAAGGCGGATTGGACGTCCACGTGGCAATCCAATAATCTGTCCGTGCGTTGATTCTCGCTTCTGGAATTGCTACTTTACTTGAGGATCGTATGGAAATCCCAAAAAAAATACTGTGGGTCGATGACGAAATTGATCTCTTGCGCCCCCATCTGCGGCTCCTGGAGCAAAAGGGATATCATGTAGAAACCGCTTCGAACGGCGAAGATGCAATCGAATTGGTTAAGACGAAAGGATTCGATCTGGTCTTTCTCGATGAAATGATGCCGGGAATGGGGGGCTTGCAGACTCTCTCGGCTATGAAGGACATTTCACCAACTTTGCCAGTAGTGATGGTGACGAAGAGTGAGGCTGAAAGTCTCATGGAAGAGGCTATTGGCAGTAAAATCACCGATTACTTGGTCAAACCGGTGAATCCAAGCCAAATCTTGATGGCGTGCAAGAAAATTTTGGAGTCAAAGAAGATCTCTGGCGCATATGTTTCGCGCGATTATATAAAAGAATTTCAAAATATCAGTTTAACACTGAACTCATCTCTCACCGAACAAGAATGGATTGACCTCTATATCAAACTTACGAATTGGGATATGGAGCTGGATGCACACCCGGAATTAGGACTTCGCCAGACACTTCAGGACCAGAAACGCGAGTGCAATGCCGAATTTGGAAAATTCGTTGAACGAAATTACCGCCGGTGGATTGAGGATGAGAAACGTCCGATCATGCTCTCGCCTGATATCGTCGACCGCTGTGTGATCCCTGAATTGAACGAACGGTCATCGGTCTTCTTCTTCGTTATCGATTGTTTGCGGCTTGATCAGTGGCTCATCATGGAGGAATTGCTGGCAGAGTACTTCGCCTTTGAGAAGCAGTACTATTTCAGTATCCTGCCGACCGCTACCCCTTACGCCCGCAATTCCATTTTCAGCGGATATTTTCCTATCGATTTGGAGAAACGCTTTCCGGAAATATGGTCATCAGAAGACGATGATGAGAACAGCCGTAATCGGTTCGAGCATCAATTGCTGGACAAACTTCTGGAACGCAAGCGTATCCATCTGAAACCGGAGTCGAAGTATGTGAAGATCCTGGATCCAGAATTCGGCAGACAATTTGAGGGGAACATCCTTTCCTATACGCACAGTCGGTTGACCGCTGTGGTCGTCAACTTCATCGATATGCTGGCTCATGGTCGTTCTGATTCGCCTCTCTTGAAAGAAATAGCCCCTGACGAAGCGGCCTATCGGTCGTTGACACGATCATGGTTCCAGCATTCATCCCTCTTTGGGATGCTGAAAACGCTCGCCGCGCAAAAGAATGTTAAAATCATTCTTACGACGGATCACGGGAGTGTCCGCTGTATGCGAGGTTCAAAAGTTGTAGGCGACCGGGAAGCATCGGCAAATTTGCGGTACAAGTTTGGCCGGAACCTCAAAGTGGATGACAAGCAGGCAGTATTCATCAAGAGTCCGGTTGAGTACAAGCTGCCCCGAGGCAGTATAACGACCAATTATGTCATGGCGAAAGAAGATTATTATTTTGTCTATCCGACAGAATATCACAAGTATCTCAGCCAGTACCGCGACAGTTTTCAGCATGGCGGTATTTCCATGGAAGAGATGATCCTACCCATTGTGAAGCTCGGACCGAAATGACCGAAACATGTACGACCACTTCGGTAGAAGAGACGATTGCTTTTGCGCGCACCTTTGCGAACATTTTGCGGCAGGGTGACGTTGTGGCGCTGTATGGGGATTTGGGAAGCGGGAAAACCCAGTTTGTAAAGGGTGTGTGCCAGGCGTTCAACGTGCTCAGACCGGCAACGAGCCCGACCTTTATCATCCTCAACCGCTACGATGGCACAGATAAAAGCGGCAAAGAGATTCTCTTGTATCATTTTGATCTGTACCGTATCACATCACTGACCGAGATGTACGATCTTGGGTACGAAGAATTTCTCCAGGGCGATGGTATCTGCCTGATCGAATGGGCGGAGATGCTATGCGGACTGCTTACGAAACGTAGGTACGATGTTCGGCTCTCATGGGGTGCACGGGAAAACGAACGCCGGATTGAAATACAAGAGGTGGAATAAGGTATGATGGTGCTCGGTATTGAAACCTCGACTGCTGTTTGTTCAGTGGGATTGGCAACTGAATCGGCACCTCTTGGTGAAACATCTCTCGTTGAATCGCACATCCACTCGGAGAAACTGCTGACGCTGATACAGAAGCTCTGTCATGAACATTCGGTGACACTCCCGCAGCTCGATGGAATTGCCGTTTCTCTTGGCCCCGGATCTTTTACTGGACTTCGAATTGGTCTCAGCACGGCAAAAGGATTAGGCTACGCCCTTGGCAAACCGCTTGTTGCTGTATCGACATTCGAGGCAATTGCATACCGTGTTTTCGGGATGCATCCCGGGAGCAGAAATGCTGTCGTATGTATTGATGCAAAGCAAGGGGAACATTATATTGGTATGTATGAAAGAAAGGATGGAACATTCGATGAAATTCTTCCGGTTCACGTCGGAAGCATTGCATCCATCGTGAACCTCGTGAATGAGAGAACGGTCGTCGTGACAGACCAGCAAGAAGTGCTGAAGCATGAATTTCCCGCTGCTGGGGGCGTGGAAGATGTCTTTTCTTATTGCCGGGGAGATGTGATCGCTGGTTTAGCAATTAATAATATTGAGCGAGGCGGCAGCGCAGCGATGGGAGAGCTGGAACCGTGGTACCTTAAAAATTTCGTGGTGCGTCAGAGTGTGAACCCGGTGAAATAAATAGGACTTGCAAAGAGGAGAGACGTATGGCATGGTTTAAGCGGTCAAAAGAAAATATTGTATCGGACGGGCAGAAGAAAGACATCCCGGATGGCATGTGGACAAAATGCAGTGGGTGCAGCGAAATTATCCACAAGAACCAGCTGGAGCAAAATCTCTTTACGTGCCCTAAATGCAATTTCCATTTTCGCATCGGCAGTAAGGAATATTTTGATATCCTGCTCGACGATGATACTTTTGTTGAGATGGATAAAAAAATGCGGTCGGTCAATCCATTGCGTTTTGTTGATACAAAACCGTATGCCGGCAGAATTGAGGCAACCATCAAAAAGACCGGTCTCAATGATGCCGTTCGCACAGGTGAAGGGAAGATGAACGGGCTTCCGGTTGTTATAGCATGCATGGATTTTGCATTTATCGGCGGCAGTATGGGCTCGGTTGTCGGTGAAAAGATTGCCAGGGCTACCGAAGTTGCACGAAAAAAAAGACAACCGCTTATCATTATTTCTTCTACCGGCGGTGCCCGCATGATGGAAGGTGCTCTTTCGTTGATGCAGATGGCAAAAATGAGCGCGAGGCTTGCACAGCTTTCCGATGCCGGTGTACCATACATTTCCATCCTCACAGATCCGACCACCGGCGGGGTGACGGCAAGTTTTGCCATGCTTGGTGATATCCATATTGCCGAGCCGGGTGCATTGATCGGCTTTGCCGGCCCACGTGTCATCAAACAAACGATCGGAAAAGACCTGCCAAAAGGCTTTCAACGGTCTGAGTTTCTGATGGAGAAGGGATTTGTGGATCTCGTTGTCCATCGAAAGGAACTCAAAGAAACGATCACGAAGATGCTCCGCCATCTTGTAGGCTGATCTATGGAGTCACCGCTGACGCCTCGTATACTTCATACGATTCATGATATGCAGCGAACCTCCGAGCAGCTTCGCTTGGAGAAAAAAAAGATTGCTGTTGTTCCCACGATGGGATATCTACACCGCGGCCATGTGAATCTGATCGAACGTGCCCGCTCATTGGCCGATGTTGTCATTACCACCATCTTTGTCAATCCAACCCAATTCGGTCCAACGGAGGATTATGAACGATATCCCCGCGATTTCGGTCACGATCAAACCCTAGCTGCAGACGCCGGTACGGATATTATTTTCTATCCGGAGACGGCGGAAATGTACCCAGCTGGATTCCAGAGTGTTGTTGATGTTGAAGGGGTTTCCAATATTCTAGAAGGAGCGTTCCGACCCGGACATTTTCGCGGAGTTGCCACTGTTGTTGCGAAACTATTCCATATCACCAAACCGCATCTGGCGGTGTTTGGACAGAAGGATGCACAGCAGGCGTTTATCATCCAAACGATGGTACGAGATTTAAATTTCGATATCGATATTGTTCTTGCACCCATCGTCCGTGAACCGGATGGATTAGCCATGAGTTCGCGGAATGTCTATCTGAATGACCGTGAACGGGAGAATGCGCTGGTGCTTTCGCAGTCTTTGAACGATACTGCGGAGCGAATACGCAAAGGAGAACGGTCAGTAGATGTGCTGAAGAAAGAAATGATGGGACGAATCCAATCCGGTTCACCAACGCACATCGATTATGTCGCGTTTGTCAATCCCGTCACTTTTTCTGAAGTAACCCGTATTGATCATCCCGAAGTTTTGGTGCTGCTTGCGGTGAGGTTCGGTGCGACCCGGTTGATAGACAATGTACGTATTCCCATCCCTCGATAGGAAACTATGGAGAAAAAAGAATCACCGCCTAATCACCATCCGCTTGTTGCTGTCATTATGGCAGCAGGGAAGGGAACCCGAATGAACGACCCTTCAAAAGCCAAAGTGATGTATGAAGTGCTCGGAAAACCTCTGGTGCATTATGTGGTGGATTTGGCGAAAACCCTCAATGCTTTACGGACGGTAGTGATTGTCGGGTACCAGCGTGAAGTGGTTATTCAGTATCTCCGCAACAGTCATCCGGACGTTGAGATTGCTGTCCAGGCCGAACAGCGAGGGACTGGTCATGCGATGATGCAAACCGAATCGATGCTGAAAGATTTCACAGGAGATGTCGCTATCCTGTCAGGCGATGTTCCATTGCTCACTGCTCACAGTATGCAGGATCTGCTTCATCATCATCACAGAACGCGAGCTGAAGCGACGATTTTGACGGCTGATTTTTCGGATCCAACCGGATATGGCCGCATCATTCGCAATACTCAAGGGTCCGTTACTCGAATCATAGAACACAAGGATGCAACGGAGAGAGAGCGTCAAGTAAAAGAGATCAATTCCGGTATTTATGTCTTTGATTGTCAAAAACTCCTTTCAGGATTGAAGCATCTTACGCCAAAAAATGTGCAGAATGAGTACTACCTGACCGATGTGTTCGAATTCTTCTGGCAGAATACCTGGGAGGTATCTGCTTTGAAAACCTCACATCTCGAAGAAATTATGGGTGTGAACACGCTTCAGCAGCTTGATGAAGTAACAAGGGTTCTTTTTAAGAGGACGCATGAAGCCTAGTAGTGACGAACTGCGCATCATTCCTAATTTGATCCCACCGATGAAAAATAAATAAAAAAAATCTTGACAAAGTCAGTTCAAAATGCGATATTATCAGCGTTAAAGTTATCGGTAAAGGTATCGATGAAGTCTTTAGGTTAGAGGCCTTGTATACGTTCCGGAAAATTTTAAACATCTCTTTGTCGTAAGAATAAACAGCTTCTGTATCGTTCTGTAATTTCAAATTAAGTCTCACAATTCTTAATATCAGTGTATGCCAACACCTAGAAGGAGTGATTTACGTATGTCACCCTGCAAAGCTCTGCTCCTCACCATTTTTGTCCCGTTTCTCCTCTCTGCACAATCATCGCTCAAAGGTACAATCACGGATGCTTCGAACAATGAAGTGTTGATTGGAGTAAATGTCATTGTGCAGGGAACATCGCTGGGTGCAGCGACAGATAGAGAGGGTCAATTTAGAATTGTCGGTATTCCAGAACAGGTCTTAAAGGTAAAAGCTTCATGTGTGGGATATGAACCAAAAATTCTAGAAGTAGATTTTTTAAAAGCTAAAGATAACGTCATCAATATTCAACTCAAACCGCAAGTGATTCAGGGTGAAGAAGTTGTTGTCACTGCTCAGATGCGCGGACAAAATGCAGCAATCAATCAACAGATCACTTCTAATTCAATTATCAATGTCGTCTCCGAGGAAAAGATTAAAGAACTGCCGGATGCAAACGCTGCGGAAGCGATCGGGCGTCTGCCCGGTGTTTCTATAACCCGATCTGGCGGTGAAGCAAGTAAAATAGTATTACGGGGACTCAGTTCTAAGTTCAGCAACATCACCATCGATGGAGTAAAAATACCACCAACAGATCCCAATTCCAGGGATGTTGATTTGAGCACAATTTCTCAGGGCTCGTTAGCCGGTATAGAACTTTTCAAAGCGTTAACTGCAGATAAAGATGCGGATGCGATAGCCGGGACGGTAAACCTTGTGACAAGAAAAGCTCCGAGTGAACGGCGGTTAGAGTTTGACGTCAAAGGCGGGTACAATCATCTTATGAAATCTACCAATCAATATGATCTTTCATTCCGTTACGGCGAACGTTTTTTTAACGATGTTGTTGGTATCCAGTTGCAGGGGAGTCTTGAAAAGAAGATAAGGAGCAAGGAAAAAACAGATTATGATTATCCAAGTCCTCAAACAAATCCAGCATTGCCGACCTATTCTTTTATGAATGATGCCATTTTGGAGTTCGTTGATGAGGTGCGAAAGAGGCAGGGGGGGGGCGGAATTATTGATATAAATACGCCGGACAGCGGTTCAGTAAAGATCAGTGCACAGTTCAGCAGTACGAATAGAAATTATAATGATTATACGAGACGTTATATCAGCAGCCATGCGAACGATGTACTGTACCAAGCTCGTCTGGTGGAACAAGAAACCGGCACAGTGAATAGCTCTCTTCAAGGAAAAAATTACCTTCTTGGTTTGGATATTCAATGGAGCCTGGCCTACGCGCAATCAAAAGTGAACAATCCATATGATTATGAAATTAGATTTTTAGAGCCCTCGAGATCAGATGCGGGGGTCAAATCGGGAATGCCAGATAGTCTCTTTTCCCCGCGATATATGATTAACTTCGCGTGGAATAATTTTACGGCAGCGCAGTGCAGTACTGCATTCTTTCGCGGACAGAACAACTTTGACAAAGAACGGACAGCATCCTTAGACGTCGCAAAAAAATATTCAATAGGCTCTATGATCTCCGGAGAGTTCAAAATCGGCGGCAAGTATAAGGGAAAAAACAGATGGATGGAACAAATGGAGGATCAAGCATATTACTGGGTGAGAAATGTTGCGAGATATAATACTGATGGAACTGAAAAGGCATATCAGGGGACACGCTTTGAGGACTATTTCAATCGTTTAATAGCCACCGGCGATAAAAGTCCTTTAGCCTCTGAATTTCTCGACAATCCTGTACCTACGAGAAATATCTTCGGTCAATTTACGTTAACGCCCCTGTTAAGTGCAGATGCTACACGGTTGTGGTATGCTATGAACGAGAATGGAGTTGATGAATACTATAGTAGCCCATTAGCTGCACTGAACGGATATAATGTCACTGAACGGGTGACATCCGGGTATATCATGAACACGCTGAATTTTGGTCAAAGTATTACACTGAATACCGGACTTCGGGTCGAAAAAGAACTGAATGAGTATAAATCTAAATGGACTCCTGATGAAGCCGCCGGTTTTCCAGTCTCTGCGGAATTGAAGGATACGTCTGCTACTTATACGGAAACGATATGGCTCCCCAATCTTCATCTGACGTTCAGGCCGACTGATTTTCTCACCGTTCGACTCGCTGCATACAGAGCATTAGCACGTCCTGACTTTACCATGCGCATCGAAAGGTATAGTGCCGACAAGCAAAATGGTAACTTACTTGTGATCGGAAATTCTCATCTTCGCGATGCAAAAGCCTGGAACTATGAAATTAATACGTCAATTTTCAGCAATACGTTAGGACTGATTTCTATCTCAGCGTTCTATAAAGAGATTGACGATATGTTCCATCAAATGAGCGGGATTTCTGTAGCCGGTGACTCAATTCTGAATTCCCTCGGCAATAATTGGGCTCAATATAAACCAGCGGCCTATACGAATTATTCCTTAACTGCTCCGTACAATTCAAGTTTGCCGACAAAAGCCTGGGGATTCGAATTTGAACATCAAATGAATTTTAGCTTTCTCCGCGGGGTGTTCCAGTATTTTGTCTTATCGTATAACGTTTCCATAACACGATCCGAAACATATATATTGACTTCGACGAATTATACAACCAGGGATAGTGTCCAGAGATGGATACCTGCTCCACCTCCCGGTCATTGGGTAACAACCGTTGTCGATAATCAGCATACTCGCTATGATTTTGCGAAACGGAATTCAGAAGGACAACCAGAACTCTATGGAAACGTAGCCCTTGGTTTTGATAAGGGCGGAACATCTATAAGGCTTTCTGTCTTTTTCCAAGACGAATATAATCTATATTTCTCACCAAACGGCGCAAGTGATATTGTCGTGAACGCATATAATCGATGGGATCTTGCATTGAAACAGAAAATAATTGAGGGAGTAGATATACTTGCGAATGTAAGCAACCTTACCAATATCAAGGATGTTACTACAATGGTCGATAGAGTGAATAACTGGCGTTTAACAGACACACAGGAACTCTATGGCACAACAGTAGATGTTGGAGTGAGAATAACGTTGTAAAGAACAGTTACAGGCTGAAACAACATCAGTTTTTTTTCGATCTCAATCGTGGCAGTATCACTTTCGGCCCAAGAGACTCGTTCAATGGTTGATAAAAATGTGCTAATAAGAAATTATTTTTAAAAATCTGTTTACGATGTATTATTAACTCACTGTTCAATCATTCATTATGTAAGGAGAGCACCATGTCTAAAATCTCTTACGGTATGTTCTTTCTGCTGCTGTTTCTGCCGTTTGTTTCTCCGGCACAGGACTCAGCATTAGTTATGCAAGATTGGTATACTGATGGTCATACACAGTATCTGAATGCGGATATTGCAACTGATACAGCGGCAAGTCCATCCTATAAAGCAGGCAACCGTGTTTATGTACTGAAGAATGGCGGAATCTATTATTGGAATAGATCGTTCAATGTACCAAAAGGACGAACATTAAAAATTAAATCTGATGGTAAAACAAACGTGTCCAAATATGATCCGATTATTTTTCTCTACCAGACCGGAACCGGAACAGGGACACAACCTATACAGCCGCCGGGGAATTTAGCGAATCTGCTGGGTGGTGATGTTAACTTAAAACACATTATGATCTCCGGCCATGATGAACTCGTTGATTCGACTCTGAACTGGATACAGGGTGGAGTGATTACTGTTCCCACAGGCGGTCCTGGCTCAAGTATTTATGTCGATAGCTGCGTGTTAAAGACGTGGAACGGCAATCATATTCGGACTGACGGTTATGCCCACATTGTTCAAGTAACAAATACTCTATTTGCAGATATGGGATTCCTGGGAAGGTCCAACCTTGGTGCGGGAAAAGCATTCGATTTCCGGAATGTGCAAATTGATACCGCCATTATTCAAAACTGCACATTCATCAATTGGCAGGACAGAATCATCCGTCATTTGAATGCAACGGCGCCTATTAAAAATTTGACCTTTGATCATAACACACTGATCAACGGTATGTCGTACCACGGGTTGTTCGATATAGGCAAAGTGGACAGCACCGGAGGCGGTGTTATGAAGTTTACGAACAATTTGCTCATCGATCCATTCTCTCTCGGCAATGATACAGATGTCACACGTCAGGCGGAATTCACAGATTCCGGTGAGAAGGATGCATTCGGACAAGGAAGAATGACCTGGATTCAAGCGAATGCGAATCAGGCAGTGAATTGGGATATTCGTAATAACTACTATGCCATTTCTGATTCCGGCCAGGCCTTTCTCACAGCTTACCCGTTCTATCATAATGAAGGTCCGGCATTGACCTGGGGTATGAATGCGCGGCTGAATGCCCTAGCGAAAGATACGCTGAACACATTCCGAAAGATCATTATCAAGCCGGTGAAAGTACCGATGGTCATGACGAAATTTAACAGGTGGTATATCTCACCAACGGGTGGGAATAGAACCAAACAAACAAATAATTTCACTCAGAGTGCAACTCCAGGCAAATGGACCTATGATTATGATCGTAAAGGTATCTGGTGGTATGCCGACTCTCTCAATTGTGACTTCCATGCCAGCGTCAATTTATCGGCTGCAAGCACCGACGGTCAAGTGATTGGCGATCACCGGTGGCATTATCTTGGATCTACCGACGTTGCAGATGTTGGTCTACAGCCAGGAACATATGCTCTAGCACAAAACTATCCTAATCCGTTTAACCCGACGACAACAATTACCTATGAAATTCCGACCGCAAGCAACGTCACATTGACGGTTATGAATATTCTCGGTCAGGTAGTCGCAACTCTGGTGAACGAAAAACAAGAAGCAGGCGTCCATCCTACAACATTTGATGCCTCCCGGTTGTCTTCTGGTGTGTATTTCTATCAGATTCATGCCGGCAACTTCACAGCTACGAAAAAAATGATCCTGATGAAATAGGTTGACTTCATCACTCCGACTCGATGGTCGTCGGGATCTGAATCAAGTACTGAGCATCCAGTCCACAATGGGCTGGATGCTTTTTTATAGTAGGATGTCGAACATGTGGTCTTTCGTTTTCGTTAGGTCAAGCAAAGAACACCGTTTCCGCTTTGAACGATTGAATTTCATTCCGACTTAGACTATCTTTGATCTGTAAAATCAGTCTGAAAAAGCAATGACAAAACACAAGAAGAATTTCGATTCCATACACGAGAAAACAATAAAAGCTCAAGTCATCCAATTTCATGATATTTGGAAGAAACGGATGTATTTGTTTCCTCTCTCCCTTATTCTGGTTGTTACAGCCATTCTTTATTCGCATGCACTCCAAAATGATATTCTTAGTTGGGATGATCATTGGCATATAACGTACAATGCCGATATTCATTCGCTTTCAGTGAATAATATTAAGGCAATTTTCACCTCGTATTACAGCAATATGTACCATCCATTAGTAACGCTTATGTTTGCAGTCGAATACCAGTTCTTTGGCTTGAATCCGATGGTTTATCATGCGACCAATGTCCTTTTTCATCTGGTGAATGTCGTGCTTGTCTTTTTCCTTGTACTGCGCCTTTCTCGGCGCCGTGAAATTGCCCTCATAGCAGCATGTCTTTTCGGTATCCATCCCATGCATGTAGAATCTGTCGCATGGATTACAGAACGAAAAGATGTCGTCTATGCTTTTTTTTACTTGTTTGGTTTAGTGTCGTATGTCCGCTACATTCAGCAAGAAGGGAAGAAATACTATTGGATTACGTTGCTGTTTTTCCTTTTTTCTCTTCTTTCAAAATCAACAGCTATCACATTTCCGATCGTTCTTCTTCTGCTCGACGGTTACTTAGATCAGAAAATCAAATCACGCATCATAAGGGAAAAAATGCCTTTTTTCCTGCTTTCCATTGTTTTCGGTATTATTGCCCTTCATTCTCAGACCGAAACAACGGGTTTCGAAATATTTAAGCAATTCAATCTACTAGACAGGTTCTTCCTTGTATCGTACTCCGTGTGCTACTATTTAGTCCATCTTTTTCTTCCCATCAATCTTTCAGCACTTCACTCCTTACCAGATAAACTTCAAGGGTTGTTACCATATGAATATTACCTAGCCGTCATTCCCATTGGTATTATGATTTTCCTTGGATTCCGGAAAGGTGTTCTCCAGCGCGAATATATTTTTGGGTTAACGTTTTTTCTTGCTACGATATCACTCAACATACATATCATTCCGTTTGGCAAAGCGATTGTCGCAGAACGTTATTCATACATTCCCTATATCGGCATCTATTACATTATCGGTCAACTGTATTGTTTTATCATTGACCATTATCAGGTTCTTCGAGAGAGGAAAAAGATCATCCTTTCTTCAGCACTCTTCATTGTCATCGTTTTTGGATATTTAACTTACGAACGGGTAAGTGTCTGGAAAAATACTTTGGTGTTGTTCCATGATGCAAGCATGAAAGCAAAGAGCAGTAAGGAGGCAGCAATAGTACAAGCACTTGGCTACGTGCTTGAAGCAGAGGAAATGACCAATGCGAGGAAATACTCCGAAGCGGTCGAATTGTATAATAAAGCAATCATCCTTGATTCTTTGCGTGTCGAATCATACAGTAATCGTGGGATAGCAAAACATTGCTTAGAGGATTATGAGGGGGCGATGAAGGATTATTCAAAAGCAATAGAGCTCAATCCTTCTTTCTCGAGGGCTTACGCGAATCGCGCTGCAATTTATCTCTTATGGAATAAATCAGATGAGGCTTGCAAAGATTTCCATACGGCATATAATCTTGGATTATACAGCGTACTCCCAGCTCTGCAAGCATATTGTCCATAGAGAGAGCAACGCTGCAGGTAGAGCAAAATCAACGTGAGGGCTGTCCATTTCCGTCATTTCTCTCATAAATAATGATCGCATCACGGGAGCGCGGTTCTGTGTTCTGGACATCCTTCCCAAAAACATATCGTGTATCATAAGATATATGGTGATTCATATCAACCTGGGGAATAATATCGATCAATCCTACCGGAGAGTAATATTCGTGTGTGTATTCCTTGACCCAATGGGCAATCCGAAGTTCAGATTTAAAAGTAGCATTCCAAGAGGTTGGAATTTCATAAAAGACAATGTATTTGGGCTTTGCCCGTTCCACATCTGCAATTAATTCTTCCTGCATTTTCAAAGCATAGGGCTGGGGTTCCATAAGTCCATACATATAGATATGTCCGGAAACCGAGCGCCGTTTTGCATAGAAATAGATTTGCGGCTCTGATCCCAAAATTGCGATGCGATCAGTGGGAGAAGTGTGTGAAGCGAGAAAATCTCCAATGACAATAGATTCGGGGAAGATGCCATTGTAGACGGTCTCGACAATATTTTCCGGCGAGGCATTCAAATAATAATACCTTCGAGAGAAGATGTTCTCGCTCAAAACCACCAGAGGTAAAAGTGGCAAAATATATCTCCAGGTCGATCGGAGTGATAAGGTGTTCTGGAGAAAAAAATAAACGGCGCCGATAAGGATACTGCAAATAGGTGCAATAAGCACAAAATAGTGGTTTCTAAAATACCAGCCCGGAATGACCGCAAGTACAGAAAAGACAGCAAAAAGTAAAAGGAGTCCGGTTGTTTGTTTGTGAAATCTCCCGGTAACGACAAGCATCAATCCTACTCCTATGAGGATGCAGAAGAAGGGAAAAAAGTTCCAAAATGCCTCTAACATCCGGAACAGAGGTATCAAACCTTCATTAAATGGCAGGACGGAACCATACGCGAAAGCATACTGAACCACCCAAAACCAAAACCTCTGAAATGTTCCACCCCATACGATGATTGTGAGAATAAGAAGGATGGGCATGCAAAATCCACCTAGAAGATAAGCACTATACCGATAGAGTTCTCGTCGAAGAAGCTTTCCCGTAACTCGATACATGATGAGAACAGAGATTCCAAAAAAAATAAAAAATATACCAGGCTGTTTCATCAGAAATGCGCAACCCAGAAAGATGCCGGAGAAAATAAACCTCTTATGATTCTTCTGTTCAAGTGCACCATCAAGCACGACGAGTCCCCCCAGTGTGAAGAGGACGACAAAATGCGTTGCATGAGCAGCGAACCCGAGCAGAACATGGCTGATCGTAAACACTGCAAATGATGCTGATGCGAAAATACCGGCACTTGGACTGAGCCATCTTTGTGTCAACCAGAAGAGAAGAACGATGGATACTATGTTAACAACAAGAAGCCCAAGATGAACCGCGGTGATTGTTTGTCCGAAGAGAAATAAGAAGAAAGCATAGACCATGCTCGTGCCGGGGAGCTTCATATTGAATGCTTCCTGAAAAGGTGCGACTCCCTGGAGAAGTAACTGACCCATGTAAGCATATTCACCTTCATCACGCTCGAGCGGGGTCGAGAGCAAACGAATACGGACGAAGGTTACAAAAGCGATGATGCACAAGAGCAGGATCCAATGGAAAGAAGAAAGCGTCTCGTCCTTATACTGCAGCTGTTCCTTTTTTGTTTGTATCCGTGATTTTTGTTTCATTTTATGGAAAATACCGTCAGAGATGAAATGGTTTGTTTGCCGTTATGACAAGATGCCGAAAAATGAATTGGTAGGAATATTGAATTGTTCCTCGAATGATATCAGAATACATCTTACACCATTTTCTATTCAATGATACAAACATTACAAGAAAAAGGCCATAAGAAAACATCATGCGACCCGGTCAAGAAGTATCATGCACTGATAGTTCTCTATAGGCACGCAGCATGCTCGTCTGATGGTATCTCAAGTGTCCCGGGAGAAGTAGTTCTTCATGGCCACTTGAAGCCCAGCGAGATTATCCCTATTTTACTTCTGAAAAAACTGAATCAAATTCTTCCAGGACCAAGGAATGAAATCTTTCAAAGAACGGATTCAAAATGAAGTTATTGTCTTTGACGGTGGTACAGGAACCTACCTGTATGATAAGGGCATCTATATCAATCGATGTTTCGAAGAACTCAACCTGTCCAATCCCGAACTGATAACAGAAGTGCACAGGGATTATGTAAATGCTGGCGCTGATGTCATTGAGACGAATACCTTTGGGGCCAATCAATATACTCTCGCCGCTCAGGGACTTGAATTAAAAGTCTATGAAATCAATTTTCGGGGGGCTCAGCTGGCACGAGCTGTCGCAAAGGATTCTACGCTGGTTGCTGGGGCTATCGGACCGCTGGGGATTCAAATCGAACCGCTGGGAAAGCTTTCGTACGATGAAGCCAAGGATGCTTTTAAAGAACAGATCAAGGGCTTGCTTGACGGAGGCGTCGATCTCCTTGTTTTTGAGACATTCAGTCTGGTGGAAGAGCTTGTTCAGGGAATCCGGGCAGTCCGGGAGCTCAATTTAGAAATCCCCGTCGTGGCGCAAGTGACAATCAATAATGAAGGGAACTTGCTTTCAGGGGAGACACTCGAGCGATTCGTCGAAGCTGTCTCTGCCCATAAGGTAGATGTCATCGGTTTGAATTGCTCTGTGGGTCCTCGAATGATGCTGGAAGCATTGGAGCGTTTGCGGGAATTGACAACTTTACCGCTTTCTGTGCAGCCTAATGCGGGGCTTCCGCAGAACATCGGTGGCAGGAATCTCTATATGACCTCCCCGGAATATATGGCAGAGTATGCAAAGCGTTTTATCCAAACAGGCGCTTCGATCGTTGGCGGATGCTGCGGGACAAATCCGACTCACATTAAGGCGATCCGTCGTGCGGTTCAGGCTTTGCAGCCGACGAAACGTATGGATGTGAAGGTTGAATCGTTGAAGATTGAAAAACCGGAGGAGGTCCGTGTTTATCCTCTGGAAGAAAAATCTCGCCTATCGAAAATGCTGGCAACAGGAAAGTTTGTCAAGCTGGTGGAACTCGTTTCTCCTAAAGGCATCTCTGCCGAAAAAGAGATTGTGAAGGCAAGGACATTGCACGAGTTTGGCATTGATGCCATTAATATTCCGGACGGACCGCGCGCATCGGCCCGGATGTCGGCTCTAGCGATGGCTGTCCAGATTTACCAGGTAGTTGGTATTGAACCGGTGCTGCATATGGCTTGCCGCGACCGCAATATCATCGGAATGCAATCCGATTTGCTAGGGGCCTGGGCGCTGGGTATTCGCAATATTCTCGCCATCACCGGCGATCCGCCGAAACTCGGCAATTATCCGGATGCGACAGCGGTGTTCGATGTTGATGCGATCGGTTTGACCAATCTGCTCAATCGTTTAAACCATGGACTTGATTTTGCCGGGAATCCTATTGGCGCACCCACCGGATTTTCGATTGCGGTTGGTGTGAATCCCGGAGCGATCAATCTGGATGAAGAACTCCGTCGTCTCGATTGGAAGATACAGGCAGGGGCTGAGTATATGATCACCCAGCCGGTCTTTGATCTGCAGATTCTTGAAAAATTCTTGAAGCGAATCGAGCATATCAAATTGCCGATCCTGTGCGGTATCTGGCCTCTCGTGTCGTACCGGAATGCGGAATTTATGAATAATGAAGTTCCGGGTGCATCTGTCCCAAGAGAAATTCTCGAGCGTATGCGAAAGACTACGTCAAAAGAAGAAGCATTCCTTGAAGGAGTGAAGATCGCACGAGAGACATATCTTCAGGTAAGGAGAGAGGCACAAGGAATTCAGCTTGCAGCACCATTGGGAAGAGTCGATGCTGTTATTAAAATGCTGGAAGAATAATATCGTGATTGGTAAGTGAGTATTACAAAGAAAACGCGTTGCAGTCGCGATCACGTTTTTGTATATTGACAGAGCAAATCGATTGGCTATGAAGGGAAAAGCTACTCAGTAAGGTGATCAGTCAAGTGATCAGTAAACTACTGATCATTTGTGTTGTGATGGGAAAATAAGTGGCGAAATTTGCACGGAGAGCTGGCAGAACGGCTATTGCACCAGTCTTGAAAACTGGCGGGCGCAAGCCCTTGGGGGTTCGAATCCCTCGCTCTCCGCAAAATTGCTTTATCGCGTTATCCTACAATGACTTAGTGAATGCAACCTTCACAGAGTGTCCATAATGCGTCCACTTTTTAGGGAAACCTAAGGAAAGAAAGGGCAATCTATGGCAATCCCCAAAATAAACATCCAAAAAAAACGTCGCCGTTCAGGAATCATTTACCATCTTGATTTCAGGGTAAACGGAAAACGATTTCGCGAATCTGTCGGTACTAGCAGGCAACAGGCTGAACTGATTAGAGTCCAACGGATAAATGAGATCATCAATGGAAAGTACAATCTTCCTGGTGCTGAGCCTTCTCGCGTTAGTCTTGATTCATTGATCGAGGAATTTAAAAAAGATAAAAAGCGAACGACGCGAGATGTCACTCAAAGTCGTTACAAGAATTATCTAAACCCGTTGGGTAAGTTTTTCAAAGAATTATTCCCGGTCCTTAGTGCAGATGTCAGCCTTATTAAGGCAACGCATGTCAACGAATTTCTCGATCAAGTCACAGACAAATCATCTGAAGATACGCCAACTTGGTCAAGGAGGACGGCAAACGATGCCATTAAAATCTTCCGTGCGCTCTTTCGATTTGCGCAAAATTCTGGATATCTAAAGATCAACCCTCTTGAAAAGGTCAAGCCGTTTCGTGAAGCAGCCAAAGGGAAGACCGACTACTTCAGGCAAGATCAATTAGAGAATATCTGGGGCGCAGTTGATCCACACTGGAAAGATGCTCTAGAATTCATTTGTCATACAGGCTTACGTAAAGGCGAACTAATCAACTTGCGTTGGAAGAGTGTTGACTTAACACCAAACGATGAGAGAATTACAGTCGAATCATATGATGATTGGGAGACAAAAACCGGCAAGACCAGGATTGTTCCGTTAAATTCGAGCGCCGTAGCAATCATCAGACGACAACAAGGAAGACATCCAGATTTTGTGTTTACAAGCAAAGAGGGGAATCAAATCCATCCTGATAAGATCTATCACGCCCTCAAGAGTGCGTTGTTAGAGATTGGATTAGAGGGCGATGTACACAAGCTTCGTCACACCTTTGCAAGTCAACTCAACATTAACGGTATCGACTTGGTTTCAATAAAAGATCTCTTAGGACATTCGGATTTGGCGACTACTCAGCGATATGCTCACGTTTCTCCCAAACATCTCCGAACGGCTGTTGAAGTTTTAGCGAGAGTAAAAGTCGTAAAGTCCTAGCCATATAGACTAGGGAGCATCAAATGAACGCCCAGCGAAACACTGGGCGTTTTATTATCTAAAAATCATAAATGATCTGCAAACATGGGCAATTCTTGATATCCTCGGTTCCAAGGATTCGATAAAATATTATTTTCACATACCCCTTGTACTTAACTGAGAAATTTAGTAGAATCAAGTAGAGCCTGATGCAGAGCGTCAGCAGTCCCGAAGTCAAACAAATAATTAGCTTGGGAGGAATGAAATGATATAACAATAAGGAAATAACAATGTTAAAAAACCCGCTTCTCGAAGCCCGCGTTCGCGGTCTTTCCTCAGATGCACTCCTTACGTGCATCGCTTTTGCCAATAATGAAATCCTCTCCGGCAATCATGAACCCTATAGAGTCGTCCGCTACGCACGTGCCCTTTATCGATCCGCTTGTCACTGTGAAACCGTTTTTAATGAATCATGGCTAATTTCACATACACGCAAACCGAAGAATCTGCCAGAAATCAAGCGATTGCGTGAAATAGATTTTATTCACTTACTTGATCCAAAAGTGCAAGATCTATTATTGATCAGAGACCACTCATGCTAACCTACGACACCTGCGACATGTATCTCGCTGGATATCTTATGGCCTGCGGCTGCCCACTTGCTGGCTACTCCAAGCAAGGCGGCAATGTGTCATTCCAGTTTGAGATGAAAAAGAAGCTCGAAGACCTCGTTGAAAATTATTACGGTCTAAAAGCTGCCGTCTCACCACAATCATATGGGAGCGCGCTAAAGAACTTAAAAAATATTATCTACCAGTATAACCATAACTATGAAAAACACACCAACCAACAACAACCAAGAAAGGTCGATTGAGCTTTCACTCGCTCCGAAAGAATACTCCGGCAAGGCAACACATTACGTTCCTACAGAAGTATCGGTTTCTTCACTCGAAGAAACGTTAAAGTCCCACAACTACAGCCCGGTCCATTGGACAGGTAATTATCGTTTAGCGAAGAACTTCAAAAAAGCTGTGGGATTCTGCATTGATATCGATGGCACGATGAAGATCGCCGAAGCAGAATCAATACTACAACAGAATAACCTCAATTATGCCTTGGTGACAACCCGTAGCCATAGAGATGAATCACATCGCTTCAGAGTCCTCGTTCCTTTTAATACTCCTCTTTATGTTTATGATGCCTATGTAAAAGCTGCAAAACAACTGGCAAAATTATTCAATGGAGCCTGTGATGAAGCAGTCTTCGATGGAGCTCGTCAGTTTTATGGCTCACCTGATGATGCCTACTATAGCAGCAATTGGACCGGCCAGGATTATGATGTCAGCGAGTATCTTGGAGAAGATCTATCGGATATCATTTATGGCCGTGGCGATTGGAACGACAGTCTGGTTGTCCGAACAAAAGACGTTAAAGAAATCAGTATCACGAAAATCCTCATTGATGAGAATAAGAAGAAGACCACTGCAATATTTTGTCCGTGGCACGACGATGGAGCCCATTCTGCTTTTGTTTCCTATAGCGATAAAAGCGGAAATTGGTTTATACATTGTGAACCTTGCAAAAAGAATTACTGGAAGACGAAGATTCTACCATCCAAAGAAGAGCGCTGTAAGGGATACTGGTCCCAGGGAACCGGATTCTATGAGACAGGCCTTGTTGGTGACGAGTTTTTCTTTGAGCAGATTGGCGAAAAGAAGCTCTATTGCAGAATCAATGCTATGGAGAAACAGGATCAAGGGGATGTTTTTAGATGGTTGGTCAAAAATCAACATATTCCGACATTACGTCGCATAGATCATTATGGAGATCCCAATATTGAAGAGAGCGTATATTCTGTCAAGAAAGAGGAAGGCGTTGTCGAGGTTCGTCATGCCGCAATTCCGGTATGTATAGAGGACAACAAATTTGTCGATGATTATTTGAATGCCACCTTCAAAGAGAACACCGATTTCATTAAACAATGGCTGGCGGCATATTGCTACACCAATCATCGTCCATTACCTACACTCGTTCTCGTTGGAGCAAGAGGTTCCGGAAAAAATACTTTTGCTGAGGCTGTAGGAATGATTTATGAATCTCTTTCTACGCCCTGGGAAGTAAGCAAGGACCAGTTTAATCCTGCCTATGAGAAAAAACTACTTATTGCAGATGAGACCCTCACCAACGAAAAGAAGAACTATACAGAATTGAAGAAAATTACAGGACAAAGTCATCATGTAGTAAATAAGAAGAACACACCGCACTATCAGGTGATGAACAATATGAATGTAATTATTCTGTCTAATAGGTTGCTGCCGATATTCGTGGAAAGTTCAGAGATGCCACTGTCACCGGAGATGAATCAGTTCTTTGTTTATGAGTTCTCAAAGCCAGGAGGTCCGGTCGACGCTGAATTGCCAATGAAATTGAAACGGTGCCTTGGGCACTATGTGAGATCGGAACTTAGAACTGTGTTTAGTATGATGAATTGTCAGAAGTATCGTTATGCCTTACCGGTTCCCATCACAGATGAAGAGCGGCGCCTGTTTGGCAGCTCAGTGTCAGAAGATGACGATCTGAGTGACCGGCTCATTGAAATGGTCGTTGAAAAGCTTCAGGGATATCCCACATGGGATTATCGCGAACACATTCTTGCTGGAATGTTGCCAAAGGAGGTATTCGGTGAATTTACATTTCCCGATAAGGATAAACGGGTTGTCATACGACGTATGAGGGAACTCGGCTATCTTTCAGGGAATGAACCTAGACGATTTCAGGGGGGAGGCAAGCGAAGTTATTGTTATGAAATGTTAGATCCAATGAAGAAGAGAATCGAACGGGATTTAGGATCTGTCTGCTTCCAATAAGAGCAGCCACACCAACAGCCACTGAAAATGCCTGGAAACATTGATCAGTGGCTGTAATGGCTGTTGTGGCTGTTCGTTTTTAGGTTTGTATTGAAATATTATAATAGTAGATAGTAGAAGAGGTATATAGATATAAAGAAAATTCCAAAAACAGCAGCCATAGCAGCCACTCCAGCCATCACCCAATGTTTATTGGGGTCTTATGTGGATGTCGGGTTCGAAAGGCTTGACCAAAGCAGCCACAATGTTATTGTATTGATTTCTCGCGTCTCATTGCGAATGTCGATAGGGTATTACAGCGGACATAGCCATTTTAAAATCCCGACCACCCTACCTCCCCGGATCTCCTGTTTTCGTCACAAACCCCCTGTGTTTACATGTCGGAATCAATATGTGGCTGTAATATAAAAAAATAGCCCGTTAGGGCTATCTGGAACGGAACATATTCCATCTCTATTTCATCAACATCATTTTGACGACTTTCATCCAATCGCCAGATGTGAATTTGGCGAAGTATAACCCACTTGGTAGACTGGATGCATTAAACTTTACACTGTAGCTGCCAGCCTCCTTCATCTCATTAACCAGCGTTATCACTTCCTGACCGATCACATTGTAGACTTTCAACATCACCGTCCCGCGCATTGGAACATCAAAACTGATGTCAGTTGATGGGTTAAAGGGATTCGGGTAATTCTGGTTTAATGCATAGGAAGTCGGTGCTTCAAAGACGATTTCAGATTCAGAGGAATACTTAAATGTTCCGTCATTGTCGATTTGCTTCAGGCGGTAAGCATAACGACCAGCGGAAAGCTTCACATCTGAATAGGTATATTCTTTAGGAGAGCTGCTGGTGCCGTTTCCTCCCACAAAGCCGATCTTTGTCCATTGTGTTGTCACAAAGACTTTTCTTCTCTCCACTTCAAACCCATAGTTGTCCAACTCAGTAGCAGTCTTCCAGTAAAGTCTTACACATTTGTTATTTATCACCGAACTAAATGACGACAATTCTACCGGTAAAGCATTCGTCTGATTTTCATATGCACCTATGTCAATTCTGCCATAAATTCTTTGGTTACCATCCAGATCAATTAAAGGGACGAGTAATCCGGTGGTGTCAGACCGGCCACTATTGATTAGAGGTGAGCTTTCCTGCAATCTGTAATTTCCCGAAAGAGTGTCGACGAATTGCGGCAGGGCGTCCGTAATCCCTTCACCAAATGTAATTGGTCCACCTGCCAGAGTTGTGTCGACTCTGCTATGGGTGACAGTTATTGGTAATATTCCTGTCGGGGGAGAATTCCAAAGGGATCCCGTGAGAATACAATTTGTTATCTCAAATGGAGACGAGGCATCACGAATATCCCCTCTCGAAATGTCGCCCCCAGGATTGTTTGAGACAAATGTGCAATTTGTAATATGTGTGCTAGACGGCCAAACTATGGTTACTTGTTCAATTCCAGTATAATTCTTAACGAACAAAGAGTTGTTTATCCGCACACCATACCCCAGATTCGAATATACTCCGAAATGATTCTCCCTAATTTTGCAGTTACTTATGGTGATAGTTCCAATAACAGAAAACCCATGAGAGGAGTTCACGACACTAAATCCGAAAACAGTCTTTTGTGCATCCTCTGTCACTCGAACACCAATACTCCCGCCGCCGTCGATTATCGTGCTATCAGGACCTTTACTACTCATCAAATAAAGCTCCTTCCCACCCAACCGCAAATTCTCTTTATATATTCCCGGGGAAACACGTATCGTATCACCATCAACAGAAAAATCGATTCCATCTTGAATAGTTGGGAATGTTGAAGGAATCAAAATCGTACGGTTTGAATAATCATAAACACTCGCATGCACTGGGAATATTGCCTCGGTGGAACTGGGAAGACCGGTCATCTGAAACCGAACAGATGATGAGAATTCACCAATTGATTGGGCTAGAAATGTAATGGGTATAATAACTTGCTGTCCTCGGAGGATTGATATTGGACTCGCGGTAGTCGTTGATAATTGCGTGTTATCGAAAAGGATATTCGTGATCTCTAAGTTCTGGAATTCTAGATTTCTTATTTTGACATTGATTGTTTTCGAAGTGTTTATTTTGATATATGAATAGTCCAGAGGAGAAGGAATAGCCGCAGCCCAACCACCGCCTGTATAACCCATATCATTGCGAGTTCCATCAGAGTCGTTAAATAACGAATTTGGATCTCCAGAATCGCGGCAAGGTGATCCGGATTGTAATGTAAAGTCCTGATTGGCGATATCTGTGAATATTGGGTCGGAGGAAATATTACCATAAAGAACTCTCACACCGCTACCGATCTTTGTTGAATCAAATCGGCAATATGAAAGCGTGATATAATTGTCGATACCGCTTGCTACTGCAGACGACAATATGCAGTTTTGGACAACTACAGTGTGGTTTGTAGGAGGGTAAATCGGGTTGAAGTAAATATCTGTCTGATTGTTCGAGAATGTTGAATTTGAGATTAATCCGCTTCCGAAATAATATTCCTGTTGATATGCCATCTCGTTGTTTGTAAAAACACAATTCACAACGGTAATATTTGTGTAGTCTACACCATATATCGCTTTTGAATTGCTGTCAAATCTGCAATGCTTGAAGGTTACACTCGGTGCTAGATCCCAGTAACCTTCCATATGATAAGCAAATGATGAATTCTTGAAGGTGATGTTTTGTATTTGCATAGAACCCAAGACCTGCCGGATGCCTATGCCTGAACCTCCATCAATTTCTGTCCCCGTGGAACCAATTAGCGTTAAAATTCTACCACTGAAAGCAACGTTCTCGTGAAAGATTCCCGAGCTGATTAAAATCGTGTCGCCGTCGACAGCAGCATCTATAGCGGATTGTATTGTAGAATACTGCGAAGGAACAAGTCGAGTTGTCTGTGCAAAAGAACAAGAATTGATGATGGAGATGAGGATTAAACCTGTTGAGAATAATTTCTTCATTGTTTCCCCCAAACGTTAGGATTCGTAATCATTTCTCTATTAGACAAAAATGCCCCTATCATTCCTTCACCCGAAGAAACAACAGAGGCTTTGACTTACATTCTGAGATACCACCAAGAAACAAAAAGCTCCCGTAGCCTTGTCTTCGGCAACCTAACGTATCGGTCAGGACACACTAGATACACCAATGCAACAGCCATCGGGAGCAGCCATTATCCTGGCTGCCGACGTTGAATTGCATTGATGTTCCACTGTATCTTACAACAAGTGTATCCTGACCGAAGGAATTATGCCGAAAATCCATCTGAATTGCAACGATTATCGGGATCGTTGGATAAAGAGGGTGGTAGCGAGTTTCTGAAGCTCATCGTTCGAGAACTGAATACCCGCCTGTTTAACGATATCCGCAGCGTCCAATATGCAATCCAGTAGCAATTGCTTCAGATTGTCTGACTGTGGGACGGGTGGAGGAGGTGCAGCCACGCTTACCAATGACAGCTCCAGCTTGGAGCCAATCTTCTTGCCGTTCTGATACGGCACTTTCTTGATGATGAACTCGGAGCCTTTCGGCAGCTTCTTCTCCTCGATGATCTGATGGATCTCAGCAGGTGCGAAGAACGCCTTTTCTTCGCCATCATCCAGATCCTGAACTGAATACAGGTAATACTTCCCGTATCCATTTTCCCCTGTAAAGGGCTTGTCTTTCAGAAGCCGGACCCGAACTTCCTGATTCACCTCAGGTTCAAGCTTGGCCCGTGTGGTGGTGCCATTACCATTATTCTGTCCCATTACTGGGTTCTCCTTTCGTGCTGATGGTGTATGAAAAGTTGATTGTCCCCGGAATCAGCTTGGTCCCGATAGGGACTTCCCCGGTGCGTTTGACGTATGCCGCAAGCGCAGTCATATCCGGAACGTGCTCTTCTGGTGTCGTCCGCAGTAAACCTAACCGAGGACCAACTTTGAGGAACACTGGCATCTGAGTGATCTCGATCTTGTCGCGGCCTTTTCGAAGGGCAAGCGACCCATGAGGCAACCGCATTGTTTTCTCATTGGTCTGATCCAACTGCTGACGTGCAAAGCCTTCCAGATTGAACAACAGCCACGAGCGTTTCTTCTCGATTCGTTCTACCTCAGACTGCCGGTATTGCTCGATGAGTTTGATCTCATCGTCACAGAGCTTGTTGGCATCTTCGATCTGGGCATCAAGTTTCGCAACTGCCATCAATAATTGGTCAGCCTTGAGGCGGTCGAGTTCGAGCTTCTTTACCTGCTCCTTTTGCGCGACTTCGGCCAATATTTCATCCAAAAATGTTGTCATACCTTCTTGGTTCCTTTCGTGACTATTGCCTTCTTCTTGGGCTTGGGTTCATCTATAAGGACTTTAGCTGCCTTGATGATCTTCGAGGCAAGATTAAGATATTTTGGGATCTCAGATTTCATCTGCGTTTCCCCCCTGAACAGACAATGATCAAAACTTCCAAAAACAATTTTACTAGTGGACCCATAGGGGCTCCTTTCTGTTAGGAGTGATTATTTCAGATAGTTCGACAGCGTTCGCCTGGAATGCTCGGCCGTGGAATGATCGCTTGTATTGCTCGATTGTATAGGTCGATGTTGAGCCATCCACGCTGCTTTCATCTTGGATCTTTCCATCCACAAGCGTCAATGTGTGACAAGAGAAGAGAGAGCCATTCAGACGGTACTTCAATTCCACCGTCTTTCCGGCTTTGAGATGTTGCAAAACTTCATTGAATGTGATCATCGGATTCCTTGAGATGACTGAACGCCGCGTCAGTCGGTCATCGACATCAACGGCGTTTCAGTGTGTGTTCTGTTACTGTTCACCTTCATAAAAACGACATTGGTCCGGGTTCTTATCAGAACGAACCTCGACAAACTGAGGATGACGGATCGCCCCGGACTTCAGGCGTTCCATACCTTTAATCGTGACGACCTTGCCGATGTATCGCCCAGGATGAGCCGAGAACTCGTTTCTTTGCGCATCGGTCATACCGGACGCCTGCCCGAGTTCCTGCATCTTCCAGCCCTGAGTCGTGTTTACATGCTGCCCAAAGATCAGAGCACCGATGCGGGTGTTGTATTTGCCCTTACCTTGTGTGAATCCCAGGATAACGCAATCGAACGTTGCCGACTTCTTGGCCTTATACCAGTTATCCGAAGGACGTGCACCCTGGATGTAAGTGGCATACAGGTTCTTGAGAACAACGCCTTCACCGCCGGCTTTGATGATCCGCTGATACAGATCGTGCTTATCCTTCGTGTGGCTGGCCCAGGGGAGGAAGCAGATGAACGGGGAAGAGATCTGTTTCTTGACCGTCTCAATCCACGACAGGCGCTGTAAAAGCGTCCTGTTGGTCAGATCGGTGCCCTTGATGCTCAGGATGTCGAACACAAAGAGCTTTACGTTCTGATTATCCGAAACATCTTTCTTATGGATACTCCCTGACAGCTGAGCCGAATCCATCCCACGTGCAAGTATCTCACAGTCCAGGATAGTCCCGACCATCTCCGGAAACTTCAATCCCGCGAGATGAGGAAGGGTAGAGGTCTTTTCCAAGGGTTTGGCAGGATCTGCTACACCTGCTGACCGGCTGAAGATACGAAGTCCTGAAGGCGTGATGTGAACGATAGCACGCATACCATCCAGCTTTTCCTGAGCAATGAAGTTGTCATCGTCCAGAAGCTGTGTGAGATGCTCTTCGTTCTTTACACCCTGAGCATTTTGGGGCCAGATTATTAGAAGATCAGTGTTTTTTTTTCTTCAGGTGCCGGCTGTGGAGCGGCCTTGCCGTTCTGTGCTACAATGACATAGCCTTTCTTCTGCTTCTCGGTGAGTTTCTTCTGGTATTCCTTGTTGGCTTCATACTTATCATCGCCGTCGTAGATGATGGCTTCTTTCGGGGCCTGACCGATCGCTCCGTAGAGCCCTTTGACGGTGAAGCGGCTGTTGTTCTGGATACCGTGGAATTCATAATACTTGTTGTGCCCGCCGATTGTGCATTCCAAACGAATAGCGTTCATAGTGTCCTTTCTTGAAAAGAGAAACGCCCCGGCAAGTATCTACCAGGGCGTTCGTGTGATTGGATCGTGAGGAAGATCTACAGCATAGACTCAGCAAGTTTGAAAGCCCGCTGTTTGAGCTGTTCCCCGGAACCGCCAAACCAGATAGAACGAAGCTGTTTGTTCGGATCTTTCTGATTTGTATAATGGTCGGTGAACTCTGTGACTGCATTGAACGCGCCAAAGAGAGATCCTTTATGCATCGCTGCTTCTGGCGTGTCGTCATGCAGCTGCAGGATGTGGTTCCGGATGTTTTCGGTCCGGGTATTGCTTTCCGCTTCAGGATTATCCGGCACAAGAGTTTTGCAGTATTCCACGAGCTGCTGACCGGATACCTTACGAAGGGCCATTCGGTTGAAGATGTAATCGAGTTCGCGATAGAGCTGATTCGTGAGTTCGAGAACTTTATGTGCTTCCTGTAGTTTATCTCCTGCAGACGCTGTGTGTTTGATGCGCACTTCTGCTTCAGATCCCTGCAGAGCTGTTGTAAGCGTGTTGTTGCAGACGACACGAACTGGCGTCATCTTCACGCGGATATGGGAACTGCCATCGTGCGAGTTATAGAGTAACACGAACTTCTCAATCGGATCTGCCTTCTTCCCGACACGAATATGATCGGGCAACTTGGCAAGCAGCCAGATCTTCTCACCACGGCCTAAGACACCGGCTGTGTGATAAATGGCTTCATCCCGATCTACCAACGGATCAAAGAAGCCAAAGGCATCTCTGTTCTGCACGGGCTCATATCTTGAGCCCACAACTCCCAGAACGACATTCGTATCTGTGCGAACTGTTGCAAAGGCATTCGGAACATCTGCAAAATGCCGATTGTGAATGATTGCCTTCAGCGGTTTCTTGACGACCGTGTAATCCAGATTTGCAGCTTCCATTGCTTCTGCTGCTGTCGCTGGTTTGTCGACTCTCCGGCCCAATTGATGCCAGGGAACATCTCCAGTATAGAACATCGAGGCTCGACCATCTCGTTGTTCAAGGTTGTGTGCCATTTGAATCCTCCAATATTGGTTGTTGAAAAAAGGTTGGAAGCTTTCCATTTAAGTCCCCAAAGCTTTCCGGAAAGGACTATCGCTAATCGCGATGATCGCGTGATCATATAGTCTTATACCATTTGTCAGAAGGGAGGATGAATCGTGCGGTATAAGAAGAGAACTAAGAATCTATTCTTATATCATTGGAGGAATTATGTCAGAACAAGAATATGAGAACCTGTGGCACTACTCTGAGCAATTCACGAGAGATAAGCTACAGCGGTCAGAACTAATCACGATGGCCTGGAAGGAAGGACAGCGGCTTGGAGATCGGTGCACACCAGGACTAATGAAATCGATGATGCACTTCCGCAGTAAAGAACTCAACAAACGCAGCGCATTTCCTACAGCGGAGGTCGGCAAGAGAACACGTGATGCATGGAACCATGAGCGCGTCTACATTGATAAGCCGGTAAAGCAGGGAGTCGATCCAATTGCATTGTCTGAGTTTCTGCTGCCGATGAAAATCACGCCTCTCGACTTCACGATAGCGAACGACTTTATGGATTCGCTGACTGCTGATGAGCAAACGTTTCTCGACGACCTGACTGCCGGCTATAATCTGAAGGAAATATCACAACGCAATCACCTTCAACATTCCCACCTCGCATCCCTCCGACATAGTCTTCAACAAAAAGCTGTCGCATATTTATGACAGGAGAGAGAGCGCGATACGTTGCGCTTTTCTTTACGGTATCAGGAAAGAGGACCCACCACTAGCCTATTTGTCTCAAATTCTTTATCAATGTATGCAATAACTTTATCCATCATTTCATCTGGAAAGCCTGTATTGCCGTACTTTGGGAACGGTAATATGTCGGCCATGTTACTTCTCCTTTTCATGATTATCCCACCATGCAGCATACTTTTTTTGCTGTGCTTCTCTAAAAATTTTAGCGTCAAAACCCGGTGTCTTACTTGCAATTTCATTCTCTTTCATCTGCTTATTATATTGTTTACTAGCTCTTTTGTTTTGCATAAAAGCTTTGTCCATACGGGCTTTAAAATTTTGTTTTGTATCCTTTATACTTACTCGTCTTGCTAGTTCTTTCTCAAAACCTTTTGGTCCTACCGCTTTATTACCTGTCATTCCTTGTTCTAATATTTCATACAGCTTGCCACTTCCTGGAGAATACGCATACACACCTACTACGTATTCATTAGCACCTTTCATTGCTGTTACCATAGCACTAATAGACGTTTTAGGATACTTGACAGCTTTAACATCCACTAGAACCCTCACACAGTTTGTTAAGAATTCCTTCAGGTTATCATTACTATATGCTAGATTGGCAAAGTAGTTTTCTTTCTTTCCAAACATTGCAGGAGCACAATATATTTTATACTTTCCCATGGTACACTCCAAATATTAATGAATAAAAACCCTGCCATTGCTGACCAGGACTTAAAACATAAAAGCCACGCGGTCTCAGCCTGACCGCCTAAGACGGTAGGTAAATTAAATCATAAGTGCAATGGTATTTTGACTTTGCCTGTAATAACATGGTAGAAATGTCAGGGTATTGACTCGATAGAAATGTCAGTATTGATGAACTTATGGGTTCTAAGAACAAACCAGGAGCTCAGATTGGAGCCAATACTGAGTATGAGTGCCAAAGAACAGGATCGATTAGCGATCCTCACCCAAGTCTGTGAAGGACAATTGACGATAGCAGATGCGCGTGAACTTTTATCAATAAGCGAACGACAAACGTATCGCATATTGCACCGATTCCGAATCGAAGGAGCAAAAGGCCTGCTGCACCGACTGCGAGGGCACCCTTCCAATCGAGGCTATGGCGAAGAATTTCGTCAACGTGTGGTCCATCTCTATTGGCAGGACTATCGAGATAATGGGCCGACCTTCTTCAGCGAGAAATTGATGGAACATCACCGTCTGCAGATCAACCATGAAACAGTCCGCCGCTGGTTGATGGCCAATGGAGGTAGTAACCCCCAGCGTAAGAAACGCCTGCATCGCAAGAAACGACCAAGGCGTAGCGTCAAGGGTGAACTGTTGCAATTTGATGGCTCAAACCACGATTGGTTTGAAGGACGAGAGGCCCTGTCTGTACGTTACTCCATGCCATTGACGACGCTTCCAGCACAACCTTTCTGAAATTTAGTCCTTCGGAAGATACCGCCAATGCATTAACGACTTTGCGGGGCTATTGTGAGCACCATGGTATTCCCCGTGCTCTCTATACCGATTTTGACAGCGTCTATGATGCAGATAAAACCCTCACCGATGTCGGCCGTGCCATGCAGACGCTCGGTGTGGAGATCATTTATGCCAGTTCTCCACAAGCCAAAGGGCGCGTCGAAATGTCGAAGATTGAAAAATACTGTTATAATTCCTTAAATTATGATGTCCCAAATAGAGATGGCGAAACACGGCAAATTGCCTGAAGCCATGCAATACATGATAATTTTCCCTCAAGAGAGGGAGAAGGATTTTACCATGTTTACTATACAGGACGTCCATAAGGAACTTATGGATTCGATCAACACAGCGATAGAGAATGCTCAAAAGCAGTTGGATCAAATTGATCCATCCGGAGAGCAATACAATCTGAATGTGGTTGTCGATGCAACTATCGTTGTACCGGCATCACCGACAGATCCCTCTAATACAAAACCGATCTTGACAGGTGTATCTCTGGTTGCACTCAGAGAAAACATTGCAAGGACGGCAGCTATGTTGGCAGAGACGGCTTCGCAATGGCCGGCAACTGTTCCGTGTCCAGAAGGTTTCATTGGAATGGATTTCTTTTGCTGTAGTCATACCGTTACAGAAGAAGAATCCTCTCCACGATTCAGTGTAAACTGAACTTATGGATTGCATTGGCCCGGGAGAGTTGTTGGCTCCTGGGTTTATTTATGACTAAATATTTTAGTCAACTGGCAGCCTTCAGTTCCTATTCGACCACGCGCTCTACATCATCTGATTTCGCTTTAGTAGTTCGATATACATATCATCCGGCAACCTCTCCAGCAGCCTGATCTTTCTGCCAGTTGACGTATTGTTTTCGGAAAATCGATTAGATGGGACCCAAGAGCCTCAACCCGTGATTCCTAGATGGAACGGTCCACTAGGCTTAACTCGGGTAGGGTGGTCATTAAAACCGGAGAGCAAACAGGTTCCTAGAAAAATTTTATTCTGGGAATTTTTCGGTTCTATATAGAAAATCGTTTTCCTAGAATTTTTATTTGGGTTGAAATCCGGCCTATATAGGGTTTTCTGGAATTATTTTTGGGTTTTCAAGAAGGTCTTACTACATTAAAGATATGTTCTCTATCAATTACTCTGCCCGACATAAAGAATGCGGCGAACTCACCATCCTTTCAGATCATAGATTCAAGTCTCGTGATGATTTAAAGCCTTTTCCCAACATCGCGCCGGTAAATATGTATTGCCGGAAGTGCTATTTAGAGCTCGCTCCAACTCATTTTGAGGTCTGGGAATCGGTGCGATTGGGAGTAGCGAAAATTGTTGCTGAAACTCCTATTGATCGACTTGATGAAGAGTGCAGGAAGTTGACAATTACTTAGAGGATTTGTATATCTCCAGTGCCCACCTCCCCGGTGGGCGTTAGCCTCCCTAATCCCCGACATCTGGTAGTGTGTCGGGGATTTATTATTATTGGTAGAAAGCTATTTACCAACAATATATGGAGGACAAGACATGTTCCTTTCCAAACGCAACCATATTTACTACCTCTGGTATGAAGATGACGATGGCCGCAGTCGAAAGGTAAGCACGAAGGCACGTTATAAAAGCGACGCCTTAAAATTTCTTCGCACATTTGATGAACGGCGTGAAGAAATTCGCAGATTAAGGATATATCTGTCAGGATTTACTGAAGACGCTGTCCGTTATGCTGAAATCACGTTGACGCCAGCCACTGCGAAATTATATCGGCATTCATTGAGGAATTTTAAAGAGGTCTTCGGCGACGTCCTGATTTCCAGGTTAACTCCCCGGCACTTCGATCTATACAAATCAGAAAGACTTCAGAAAGTATCGCCTGTCTCGGTTAATGTTGAATTACGGACTATCAGGTCTGCATTAAATATTGCCCTCCGTTGGCAGCTAATTGAACGCAATCCGTTCCTTGGCCTTCCACTTGCCCGTGTCCCGATGGAAACTCCTCCATATTTCACAAAATCCGATTTTCAGGGCTTATTGAATTCTATCAAAGAACCATGGTTTCGTGATGTTGTCGTTTTTACCGTCGTTACTGGTTTGAGGCGGGCGGAAGTCATCAACTTAAAATGGGTAGATGTTGATTTCGAACGAAGAGTCATATTGATTCATAGCCATGAAGGTTTTCGTACTAAAGGAGGGAAAAGCAGGTTTGTTCCATTGAATAAGATTGCCCTGCAGGTTGTGGTAAACAGAAGGCAAGAGTGTCTGACCGACTACGTATTCGAAGTCGAAGGGAGAAGACTTTCCGGATATTGGCTCAGTCACAAATTAAAAAAATACATACGACAACTCAATTTGCAGGAGAACCTAAACTATCACGCTCTCCGGCATACTTTTGCCTCGTGGTTGGTGCAGGATGGCGTATCAATATACGAAGTGCAAAAGTTATTGGGTCATTCGGACGTATCGACAACACAGATCTATAGCCACCTTCAACCAGAAACCCTTCATCGAACAGTTGAACGATTGGATTTAGTAATGCCTAGTAAATTGCTTCCAGAAACAATGGATATCCCGAATGTGACATCAACAAATTTATAGCCAATTTATTCAATGCTTAGAATTCTATTGTATCTATAGGTGATGGAATATTCCAATATCTGGTAGTGCGTGGGGCTATTTATTTTTAACCCATCTCCAAATTGACCAGATTAGTGTGTATTATCTACTGGAAACAAAAAGGGTAGGTATGGAGAGTATTACTGCAAAAGAATTAAAGACGCTTCTTTCAAGATTGATATCCTTTGGGATGTCAAAAGGGATCACTCTTGCCACCGCAGAAGACTTGGCATCTGAGAGCATCAGAAAAGCACTTGAGAGTTATGATCCCCTGAGAGGGACATTCGCCGCACTTGCAGCTACAGCTCACAGTAATCTGTTAAAGAACTACTGGCGTGATCGCCAAAACAGACCGCAAGACATTGATCCCGAACCAGATAACTATGCATCCTCTGATGACCCTGTATCGGTTTTCGAAAACGAGGATAATATGAAATACCTTATGAATGAATTGCGATCTCAACTCACTCCCCAGGAAACAGCTTTTATCGAAACATTGGGATTCCTCCTGATCGAGAAGGATGATAGGATTGTTTCGGCTGCTGCAGAACGACTTGGATACAATCCTGAAGAGGGATGGAACATCTTCAGACGGATCAGGACAAAAGCCAATAAGATACAGAAACGAAATGATCAACCGCTGTTTGCACGGAGAGATATTAGCTCTTATGAAGATAATGAGCTTATCATCTCGGAAGCAGTGTGTTTAGCTAAGAGTGAGTATAACGCTGAACCAGATCTGTTTGAATTCGCGAGGGGCTTTGCAGTAAACCAGGCATATTCAAGATTGGTAAATTCCCTTTCAGATATTCAGAGAACAACATACAACCTCAGTAACGATTAAAATAATTTCTTCCTGTCTCCAAATCAGAGACATTCCCGTGTAGTACTATATGACACAATAATCGGAGGATGTCTCAATGCTCTCAACATCAATTCACCACGATTCAGTATCCATAGGCAAGTATTTCAATCTCAGCTTTCAACGCACACTTCGCATTCCTGACGACGGAAAGACTTACCCGCTACCGCCGGGTTTAGGGCGCTTTCCAGTAAGAAGAGTAACTGACTATCAGACAAGACTTCCTCAAAAGATTGTCGAGATTGGAGGTGTCTTTTTACCGATCTATCAGCGTGAAGCTCTTTGGTTGTCCTTTGACGGTCACAGCTGGCATCCAGTGGCATTGAAAGTGGGAGTGGGAAAGATCAATGCCATTACCGGAAAACCTTGGTCAGAAAATCTTGAGAAACCTCAAGATTACGTCGTGATACCTGAGCAGCCTTGGCTTGACGGGATCAATGCAGGCAAGGGGATGATCCGGCAATTTGTGGCAATGCCTTTAGGGTTGGGATACACGATTGAAGAGCAACTGACATCCAAAGCAGAATTCGGGGGTATTCAGCTGAAACTCTTCGAACCCAAGCCAGGAAGATTTCCTAATGAAGGGCCAACATCAAGATATTTTTATGAATGCTGTATTCAAGAACCTTCGTTCTGTAGTTCTGGAATAGCGCCTGGTGGACGGATGAAACAAAAGATCTATCCTGATAAATATGGAATAAAAACGTGGGATCAGAATGTCACTGGGAGGTTGTTTGTCCATCTTCTTGATCCTAGGTACTATGCGCAGGTTACTGGTGAATCGTTGCCGTCGACACCTGTTGATGCACATACTTATTCTAAATATGGCATGCCTTGGTTTGACCTTTATGATGAAGATCAAGGTGATCTTCTCCCATCAAGTATCTTGCAGAAAGTTTCTTCTGTGTCTGAACTAGAAGGCCATAAGCGTTCCTCAGTCAATCCACCTGAAGTAACGATTGACATTGCGGGTCAACAAATTCTAAAATTGCATCTAGAACCTGAGAGTGTGAAGGATGGGAAGTGGTGATACGATGACCTCGAGATACTCTACCAACGAATTCGAGTAATAATATGCTAACGATTTTATGGTTGCAAGATAAAACTGTGGAAACAGAGTCACGAAAGGGTGACAAAGTGTATGAAGATTTACCTTCAGTATTATGATTCCGAAAGTTGATCGCTCTTAAAATAAAAAAAGCTGACGAAAGATTATCGTCAGCTTTATCGCGTGTTTAGCAGAGTCGGAATGCCATCACTGAGCATCTTCGATCATCTTTTCGACCTTCTTTTCGATCTCCTCGACGCTGACACCGGTAAGCTTTGATACATTCAAGATAACGCTATCTCGAACTGCATCAGCCATTATGTTGCCGTTGTCATCCCACACGGTCGTCAGGGCTTCAAGTATGGTTTGAATTGCGAGTTCCAGATTATTATCCATTGGTAGATACCTTTATTGTTTGTCTGGCTTTGCCAACGAGTTCAGTCCATTGATTGTCTTCACGAATCTTTTCACCATAAACTTTGGGGTCAAAGGGAGCGTCGCTGAGCAGCCATTCGATGAACTCTGATTTCTCCACCTTGTTGGCTCCACCAGTTCGTGGTCCATATGCGCGACTGTCGACAAAAACGACAATTTCAGAACAATCCTCGTTCAATTCCGATTCGTTCCAGTTGAAGAGAATTTCATTCAAATCGTCCTTGCCCAACATCTGCAATAGGGACGTGAAAGTTGAATTCATGTCTGTGATCGTTTTTTCCTTTTGCATAACTTCAGCTCCTGAATCTGTTGATGAAGATACTAAATATGGATTAGGTTGTCCAGAGAAATGATCTCTGCGCTTGATACACCCATATGGGTCGACTCGGTGGTGATTTATATACCTTCGATACATATATCTTATACCATAGTTGATTGTCAAAATATACAGGTTCTCCTCGGTGTTGCTTTGGTTCAGTTGTGGCATTGAGGCCTACGGATTACAGCTTTCTGACGTTTTTACACAAATGCCGTAGTTGGTTCCTTGTTGCGAATGTAATGTTTGCTAGGTAACTTAAACTGATAATGTGTTTGTCTAGATTAAAGATGTATATTTTGGACATCTAATGGTTCTGCGGAACGTATGAAACAGAGTCATTATGACGATACACCCAGTCTATGTTGACAAAGACGGATCCGTCAAAAGCTAGACGAAGAAAGATAGAAATCGATGGGGAAAGTGAAAAACGGTCGAACCAATAAAAGAAATAAAGCTCAGGTCTGTGCGATAGATTTGTTCTGCGGTGCGGGCGGTTTGACCAGAGGAATGGAGGCGGCCGGAATCGAGGTGAAGCTCGGTGTCGATATCGATGCATCTTGTGAATATCCTTACACAGCCAACAACTCGGCGAAATTTCTTCTCAAGTCAGTGAAAGAGTTGCGGGCGAATGATCTGGAGGAAGTCTTTCCGAACGATTGTATTCGTTTGTTAGCTGGATGCGCCCCATGTCAAACATTCTCCACATACAACCAGAAAGCTACGAAGAAAGATGAGCGATGGTGGTTGCTCGATGAATTTTCTCGACTTGTTCACGAAACGACGCCAGACCTTGTCACGATGGAGAACGTTCCTCGATTGATGCACCAGGATGTTTTCAAGAATTTCGTCGATGAACTTCGCAAGATGGATTACTTCGTCACTACCCAAATTGTCAATGTGCTAGAATACGGTGTTCCTCAACATCGAAACAGACTTGTACTACTAGCCTCGAAGTTTGGTAACGTCAATCTCCTTCCTTCTTCGGAATTCGGTTATAAAGAAATTACCGTTCGAGATAGTATCGAACATCTTCCTCGATTGAGAGCTGGAGAAATAGATGGTCTTGATCCTTTGCATCAAGCCGCTGTTCTTACGTCTACAAATATTCGACGTATCAAAGAATCTCGTCCTGGGGGTACGTGGCGTGACTGGGAGAAAACCCTCTTGGCGGATTGCCACAAGAAAAAAACAGGTAGAACATATGTAAGTGTGTATGGTCGTATGAATTGGGATGAGCCCGCGCCGACAATAACGACGCAATTCTACGGTTTCGGTAATGGCCGATTCGGACACCCAGAACAAAATCGGGCAATTTCTCTGCGTGAGGGTGCAATTCTCCAGAGCTTTCCCAAAAAATACAAATTTACTCCTCCAGGTAGCCCGATATTCAGGAAGAGGGTGGGGAGATTGATCGGTAATGCGGTACCTCCAAAACTTGGAGAGTTGATCGGCCTATCCATTTTGAAACATGTCGAGTCGTATGACCAACGAAAATAGGATGTGAAAATTTCACTTATTCACTATCGCTGAAGGAATGAGAGTCGAATCTACCGAAATTAAATATTGTTACTCGGTTCCAGAAGCAGGTCAACTTGTCGAGGTGCGTCACCGTCAATGGATAGCGGTGGATGTTCAAGCATCCACGTTCCGACGGTCTGGAGAAGTGGCTCCGCAGCATTCGGTCACTTTGACTTCACTTGACGAATCGCGTTTACTGGAATCTGTACGATTGATTCTTGGCCCTCAGGTTGAACGCCTTCGCATGCCTCCAATCGTGACGGAAGAGAATGCAAACCCCTTCACGGCAGAGGGTAATATTGGCATTCCCGTACGACCTTTTCCCAGATGGCTTCGATGTGTTCGTTGTGGATTGTTGGCTGAAATAGATTCAGGTCTTTTCACTCTAAAAGAAAATCCATATCGCCCAGACCAGACCCACTATCTGCATACGAGTTGTGAGAAGGGCTCGCATTCGGACGCAGTGCCTGCACGTTTTCTTTTTGCTTGCAGAAATGGTCACCTCGATGATTTCCCATGGCATTGGTTCGTACACAGTGGACTTTCGACCTGCAAAGGCACACTCCGCTTTTTCGAACGAGGTGCTTCTCTTCAAACCGAAAATTTGTGGGTCAAATGCGATGTCTGTGGTACTGCGAGATCGCTCGTTCATGCCTTCGGGGCTGATGCCCAGAACAGTTTACCTTCATGTCGAGGGAGGCATCCACATTTGGATGCGTATGATGAAGGATGTAATGCCGAAGCTCGTACTGTATTGCTGGGAGCGACGAATAGTTGGTTCCCGATAACTGTTTCGGTGCTTGCCATACCACACATAGGCGATACATTGACTCAACTTGTAGAGGATGGGTGGGAAGACTTGAAAGATGTAGATTCTGAAGCGGAATTGAAGGGATTGCTGAAGGCATTCAAAAAACGAGGACTGCTTCTGGGTCTTGATCGTTATGATAGCGATCGAATATGGACAGTCATCGAAAAAAAACGCAAAGGAGAACTTCCTTCGAAGGTAGTGGCTGAACGAGACGTAAAGGTTCCAGAATGGATAGTCTTGACACACCCAAATCCGCCGACCGATTGGCCGCATTTTTTGAGCGAGCGTATCGCACCACCGACGAAATTCGCATCGCAGATCAGCGGTGTGCTTTTATTGAAGCGTCTTCGAGAGGTCAACGCTCTTGTAGGTTATACACGAATTGAAGCACCGGAAGAATCGGTCTCTCCTGATGAACGTCCACCTATGGCCGCGCTTTGCTCGAACCGGCCTGTTTGGGTTCCGGCTACAGAAGTTCACGGAGAAGGCATTTTCCTTACGTTCGATGAAACGACAATGAAATCTTGGGAAGCCAAACCAGAAGTGAAACGTCTTGAGAATAAAATGAGAGCGGGACATAAAGGATGGCGTAACGCTCGTCAGCTCGATCAAGACAAGGGTTTTCCAGGAGTGCGATACGCATTGTTACACACAATTTCCCACTTGCTGATTCGAGAATTGGCGTTGGAGTGCGGTTACAACGCTGCAAGTATTCGGGAACGAATATATGCTGCCTCCGATGGCGAAGTCCAGATGGCCGGTATCTTGCTTTATACCGCTGCGGCTGACTCCGATGGTACGCTCGGTGGTCTTATCGAGTTGGGAAAACCGAAAAACCTTGGTAGAATTGTTGAACAAGCATTGGTACGCGCGACAATTTGTTCCTCTGATCCATTATGTTCGGAGCACGATCCTGAGAAAGATCGATCACTTCATGTTGCAGCGTGCCATGCCTGCACGTTCGTCTCTGAAACATCATGTGAACGATCGAATAGGTACTTGGATCGTTCTCTCGTTGTCGATACATTCAATTGTAAAGATGCATCGTTCTTTCATAGTCAAGGGAACTGTGATGTCTGAACTATGGACCGTTATTTCTGAATTGGCAGTTTCGCATAATACCGGGTCAAGGCTATAAGAGGTACTACGGCCCCAACGATTATGAGTATGGATATTCCTCAGGATCAATTTGCTACTCACCATCGCGGTATCTGACAATCCAGTTGGGACAGGATAAGAATTTTATCGGTGACGGATACAGATCGATGCTGCTGTCAGATGTCGCTTCAAATTATCCCTTTGTAAAACTCAGTACCTATGTCTGGAACCTGCAATATTCGATTATGTGGGCGCAATTCCAGGAGCCAAATGTGGGCGGGCAAAATGATCGGGAATTCTGGCCGAAGAAATACGGCGTCTTCCATTATCTCGATTGGAACGTTTCAGACAGATTCAGCATCGGTTTTTTTGAAGCTGTCACCTGGAGAGCAGTTGATTCTCTTTATGGATATAGGGGCTTTGATTTGAATTATTTGGTTCCCCTGATTTTATTCCGACCTATAGAATATTCGATGGGTTCTCCGGATAAAATGAAAATCGGTTTGAATGCCAAATTAAAAATTTCTGATCACATTTCATCATACAGCCAAATCTTGATTGATGAAATGGTGATAAGTGAATATTTGAACGAAAGAGGATTTTGGGCTAATAAATATGGGTTTCAAGCAGGAGTCAAGGCTTTCGACGCATTCAATACTCGAGGCCTTTTTCTACAGACTGAATTCAATACTGCGAGCCCCTATACGTATTCCCACTGGGAATATATGACGAATTATGGCCATTACCGACAACCTTTGGCACATCCGCTGGGCGCTAATTTCTACGAATACTTACTAAGAGGAAATTACTCAATAAATAATGTTGAGATTTCCGCCCAATTCAATTATGCTCTCTACGGAGACGATTCGACAGGCGTGAACTATGGACAAGACATTTATAAATCCTACAATACAAGGCTTCGAGACTATGGGAATTATTCAACACAAGGTGTAAAAACTCATCTCGCAGTTGCGGATGTGCGGTTCGCCTACTTGTTGAATCGCCTTCTCAATCTGAGGATTGAATTAGGCATCCTTTATCGTAATAAGACTTCTAATATCTCAACAGATCAATCTACGTGGGTGACAATCGGCATCAGAAGTTCATTCAGGAATATCTACTATGATTTTTAATGTGTTTTAATGATCAATTATCGTTCTGTCTACTCCGAATGCAGTTGTTATTATCCACCGAAAGCGAATATAGTGATTCTTACTCAAGAAACGCAGTTTGGTGTTCAACCACATTCAAGATGCATTTTATCCTACCTTAGTGAATCTATACCTTCTTTTTTATGAGATTATTTAGTAATTTTGATATTATTGAACTTAAAGGACCAGATTACCGATGAAAATCTCAATTATTGGAACAGGATATGTCGGCCTTGTGCAAGGAGCTTGTTTTGCAGATAGTGGTAACTCCGTTATCTGTATGGATATAGATGAGAAAAAAATCGCGAATCTTAAGCGAGGAATCATCCCAATTTATGAGCCGGGATTGGAAGAACTGGTCAAGCGAAATGTTCAGGATGGAAAGCTTGAATTTTCAACAAATCTTCGATCCACAGTTCAGCATGGAAAGGTAATCTTCCTTTGCCTGCCAACCCCGCAATCGGAAGATGGATCGGCGGATCTTTCTCACGTGCTTCGTGTATCAGAGCAGATGGCCGATCTTTTTAATGAGGATAAAATCATTGTAAGTAAAAGCACAGTACCTGTCGGCACGGTCGATCGAGTCAGGCAGATCATGAGAAAGAAAACTGATCATGAAGTTGATGTTGTCTCAAATCCTGAATTTTTAAAAGAGGGAGCAGCAGTTCAAGACTCATTGAAGCCTGACCGAATCGTCATAGGGACACGCAACAAGCGGGTGATGACGGTGATGACAGAATTATATGCGCCTTTTGTCCGCACAGGGAACCCTATCCTCATGATGGATGAAAGAAGCGCTGAATTAACAAAGTATGCCTCCAATGCTTTTCTTGCTACAAAAATATCATTTATGAACGAGTTGGCAAATCTTTGTGAGAAAACAGGTGCAGATATTGATATGGTACGGAAGGGTATGGGGACAGATCAACGAATTGGACAGCAGTTTCTCTTCGCCGGGGTTGGGTATGGGGGGTCTTGTTTTCCTAAGGACGTTAAGGCGCTGATTAAAACATCACAGGAAAATGATTTTGAGCTGCGAATATTACGCTCTGTCGACGAAGTCAATGAGAGACAGAAGAAAGTGCTTGTTCGAAAAGTACAAAAATATTTTGATGGACAATTAAAGGAAAAGGTCATCGCAGTCTGGGGGTTGGCATTTAAGCCGCAAACAGACGACATGAGAGATGCTTCCTCTGTAGAGGTGATCAACGGGCTGCTGGAACTTGGGTGCAAAATTAAAGCTCACGATCCTATTGCCTTATCGAGGGCAAAATCCATATTTGGCAACCGTGTGGAGTACTTTGACCGCAATTACGATGCGCTCAAAGGGGCTGATGCGTTATTGGTCATTACTGAATGGAATGAATTTCGTCGGCCTGATTTTGTAAAAATGAAAGCATTAATGAAACGGCAAGTGATATTCGACGGGCGCAATATCTATGAGCCGAAAGAAGTGAGGGATCAGGGGTTTGAGTATTTTGGGATCGGCAGGGGAAGTATAAAGTAGACCGAGATGGGAACACTTGATGTCTGAAGGTATTGAGCCGGAGGATGAAACGGAGCATATTCTATTTGCTCCACCGTGCGCCCGGTTTTGGAACAAATAAATTAACGGACTATTCACCTTGAAGCAGATAGAAAAATGAAAAAAGCGCTTATTACAGGAATCACGGGCCAGGATGGATCCTACTTAGCAGAACTCCTTCTTGAAAAAAACTATGAAGTTCATGGGATCATACGGCGAAGCAGTTCATTCAACACCGGTCGCATTGATCATCTCTATAACGACCCTGAGATTATGGGAAAGAAATTATTCCTCCACTACGGCGATGTCACTGACACAAGCAATCTCAACAGGCTGTTAGAGAAAATCGAGCCGGAAGAAATTTATAATCTTGCCGCGCAAAGTCATGTGAAAGTCTCATTTGAAGTTCCCGAATATACAGCTGAGGTTGATGCCGTCGGCACACTTCGATTCCTCGATGCTATACGAGAAACAGGGCTCAAATCGAAGTTTTATCAGGCGTCGACAAGCGAATTATTCGGCAAAGTTCAGGAAATACCGCAGACAGAAAAGACCCCTTTTTATCCCCGCAGTCCTTATGGTGTAGCAAAACTGTATGGTTACTGGATCATCGTGAACTACCGGGAGGCTTATAATCTGTATGCATGCAATGGAATTCTTTTTAATCATGAATCACCGCGGCGCGGAGAAACGTTCGTTACCCGGAAGATTACATTAGCTGCTGCAAGGATAAAGCTGGGGCTGCAGAAGCAGTTAAGCTTGGGAAATCTGAATGCAAAACGTGATTGGGGCTATGCACCCGAATATTGTGAAGGCATGTGGCGGATGCTTCAACAGGAGCACCCGGAAGATTATGTCCTTGCTACGGGCGAAACGCATCCGGTTCGTGAATTTGTTGACGCTGCATTTTCATGTCTCGGTATTCAACTTGAATGGAAGGGCTCCGGTGAAGAAGAACAGGGAATAAATAAGGCGGACGGCAGGGTATTGGTTATCGTAGATCCTCGATATTATCGTCCGACGGAAGTGGATCTGCTGATCGGAAGTCCCCAAAAGGCTAAAGAGAAGCTCGGATGGCAGCCAAAGACCACGTTTGCAGAATTGGCAAAATTAATGGCGCACGCCGATTTGAAAAAAGTCATAATACTTGATATTTAATGATGGAATCATTATATATCGAGCATGAATTATCGACATCGGATTATGGAATCGAAGCTGAAAACCTTGGCGGAACATTTTCCCGTCGTGGTTGTCACCGGAGCGCGCCAGGTAGGGAAGAGCACCCTGGTATCGCATCTCTTCGGGAACAATGCCCGAAATTTTGTGTTCGATCCCGTTACCGATGAGCACGGCGCACGACGGGATCCGCAGTTCTTCCTTCAACAATATCCACCCCCCCTTATCCTCGATGAGATCCAATTCGCTCCTGAATTAGTCACGCTGATAAAGAAACAGGTTGACAAGGACAAGCGCCCCGGGCAATATTTTCTGACCGGCTCTCAAAATCTTTCGATCATTAAAACGATCAGTGAGAGCATGGCTGGACGGGCCGTGGTCGTTGATGTGGAAGGGATGACAGTTTCGGAAAGAAGTGGGACAGCAAAGAAAGATTTGAATTTCTGGATCGAAGCAATTCTTGCATCAGGGAAGAGATTCGAATCCCTAAATGAATTCAACTCCAGACCGAAGGACCAAAAACACGATTCATTATTTACACTGCTCTGGCGCGGTGGATACCCGGGAACACTCGATCTTCCCAACGAATTATTCGCAGACTATTTTCGCTCCTTTGTCCGGACCTACGTTGAACGGGATATCCGCGTATTGGCCGAGGTCTCCAATCAGCAAACATTCAGTCGATTCTTTAGTCTTGTTGCGGTTATGACGGCGCAAGAAATCAATCACAGTCAATTGGGAAGAGAACTGGGGGTGACGCCCCAAACAGCATCGCGGTGGTTGAACATCTTACAGGCAACTTTTCAATGGTTTGAACTTCCCCCGTATCATGGGAATCTGATAAAACGCCTCAGCACAAAAGGGAAAGGATATCTGACAGACACCGGTTTAGCCTGCTTCCTTTCTCACATTTCTTCTCCGGAGACGCTTGCAGTACAGCCGAATTTCGGCTCACTCTTTGAAACACATGTTGTTCTTGAGATAAAAAGGATGTTCTCTGCTTCTTCGAAACCTGTACATCTTTATCATTGGCGGGCGCACAGCGGAGCGGAAGTAGATCTCGTGATTGAACGGGACGGATTGCTCTGGCCCGTGGAGATAAAATCAAAAGCGAATATTACTGCATCTGATTGCCGGGGTATTCATGCCTTCCGAGAAACATATGCCCGGCAGTGCGGAACAGGGATAATTGTTGCTTCCGTTGATGAACCTTGCTTTTTCTCAAAAGAGATTGTTGTTCTGCCATACTCTCTTTGTTCACCGTAACGCACCCCGGCAGAAATTCATGGACGCTGCTAGGAAAGCCCTTTGCTTCATATGCACCGAATGCTTTACTCAACAGCTTGAGTTGTTTTACTCAGGACATTGAGTAAAGGCAGGTTCTTTGGGAGGAGAGTTTTAGCCCGTAATTCTTTATCCCCACCTTTGTTCACTACAATCAAAATGGCAAGGATCAGATTTTTCACCCGACAAATCGCGATTCGACGAGCATGACGAGGAGTAAATCTTGAACTGGCTTGTTACGGATCTCCTGCCTGCCGACCTGTCCACCGTAATGATACCCGCCGATATAATAAATTCTCTCTAAATGTGTTCAAATAGTATGCCCTTTTTCAGGCCGACACGAAGGGAATTCTAATTGTCGTTACGAGAGATTTATAAATGTCGTCAATCAGGCCGCTAAAATCCGTGATGATCACTTTCACCCACCCCCAGAGAACAAACTATGGAATGAACAAAACCGCATTTTGGTCTTGATCTTTCATACTTGCGCTTCTGCCCCATCCTTTGCATTACTCACCCAATATTTGTAATTTACTGATGTGAAAAAATTACGCATATATCTTGATACTTCAGTTATCGGTGGGTGCTTTGATCCAGAGTTTGCCCAGTGGTCTAATGGTTTAATGCGGGATATCCGCATGGGCATATTTGTGCCCGTTTTGTCACAGGTGGTTGCCGATGAGGTGAACCCTGCACCGAGCCGAGTATTGGAAATGTATCAGGAGCTTTTAACGTATGGGCATGAAATGGTCGAAGTAACAGATGAGGTGCTCCAGTTGACTGCTGCGTATACTCAGCATTCTATTTTACCGGAAAATTTTTTAATGACTTACTTCACATCGCACTCGCGACTGTTGCAGAAGTTGATATTTGGTGAGTTGGAACTTCAAACACATCGTGAGGTTTGACAAAATAAGGCTTTTCAATGCTGTGAATTTGGAACTCAGCTACAAACAGATTCAGATATTTTCACCTCGGGAGGTAACAGTGGATGGAAACGAAAACGATTAAAACAGTTGAGATGATACGTCACATACGTGATGAACATTATGAGATTCTTAAGAACAAATCTCCTGAAGAAATTAAGGAATATTTCCGTAGAGCTGCTGACCAGGCGCACAGACCGAGAGAGAAAGAACACATCCGGAATAACATCACGGGCATATAAGCATCTCTGTGGATTGCATCCCTTTGATTTTCTCCACTTTGAATTCATAAACTTGATGATCGCACTGTAGAAGCACCTCTTCCTCTCTGATCCTTTATGAGTGTTCCGGTTTTCGCAACTGGGTGTTCAACTGATATTGCCCAACTCTAATGATTTCGTCGCCCCCTTTTTGCTCGCAACACTCCTGCTTGCCGACCTGTCCAACGTAATGAAGTAACGGTGAAAGCGCATATTTTGACTTCAATGTTGGAATATTGGATCCCGAAGGAAGGGAGGTTCGCCAGATCAGTCGTTGAAATTGACTGTGAATTTCTGATTGTATATGTTTAACATATCACAGATGCAGACACAGAAAACAAATATAGAAAATGCAGAAGGGTTTGACTGGCACATTGGAACTCTCGCTAAGAATATGAAGCATGGCGTCTCGCTCGCCGAGACGGAGGAGTTATTCCTTAATCCACCTTATTTCGTCTCTCCAGACGAAAAGCATTCAATCGGCGAGTTCCGATTTACATGTTATGGAAAAACGACCAAGAACAGGAACCTGGTGATCGTTTTTACCATGAGGGGAAAGAGAATACGCGTCATATCAGCGCGAGACATGAATAAACGAGAGAAGAAATACTATGAAGAACAAATTAAAAAAGCTGCCAGCATTTAAAAACGAGGAAGAGGAAAGCAATTTTTGGGCTACTCATTCCCCGCTCGACTATCTTGACCATTCAAAGACGATCGTCGTTCGTGCGGTCCCCAACTTAAAACCTTCGACAGAGTTTTTGTCTATGCGATTGTCGTCCATCATGCTGGCGCAATTAAAAACCGTTGCGAACAGAAAAGATCTGGGGTATTCTTCTTTGGCAAAAGTGTATATCGAAAAAGGCATCAAAGAGGACCTCAAGGGCGCGGCATAAAATTCCGTTTGGAGCAAAAAGAACAACATCAGGTTCTCGGGTAAATTCGATTGCTCCGTACGGTATGCAAGTGGCTCTTCCATGAGCAATGCTTGTACGTTGCATGGAAATACGTGCCGAAAGGACTTTGTGAATCGTGTCCTGAACTGCAGATTCCTCCTACCGTTCCGTGGGCTTTATAATTTTGCGGCACAGCTTATCTCGGAAGGACCCGTTTGAAAAGGACAAAGAATATTTACGACTTCTATAGGAATTTCTGCTATAATAATCAACCACCGAATGGCTGATAATCATCCATCAAATGGACGATTATACGACACTTGCTATTCCCTTGATCCTTCATTGACGTGGTATCTTTTTCATCCGTTATTCTAAGCAAGAGGATAACCCTTTTTGCCGGTATTTTGGCCCGATCACTCTCTCGCAGAAATAATCTTGTTAATTCCGTGATGAGAAAAGAGGGATGAACTGGCGCGATATGATGAGCTTCGAACAATCAATCGATCTTATGATCTGGCGTTCTGTGCTGCATGACGAAGCTTTGATTCTATACCTTCAGCAAGCAGCATTTTTATCACCGCAGAATAAGGGACATCATGTTCACTTGCATATGCTTTTATTTTATTCAGGAGCGTCGTCGAAAGACGCATGCTGAGCACTTTTGTCGGTGTTTCAGACGGCAATTCAATGCCCAAATCGGCCAACTTCATACTTCGTTTTCGATCGATATAGGCGGTCGTATCATGCGTATCATAGACGCGAATTTCTTTTTTCTTCTTCATAGACTGCTCTCTCTTTCTTTGATGCCTGGCGTACACTGATGAGCCTGATCTTTGCTCCGCGGAGGGTGAACGCGCACATCAAGACGCGTTGAGCAAAAGTTGCTGCATAAGCAATGTATCTCATCTCTTTTGATGTCGAATGATGCGTATCGGGAAATAACGAGAGATTCCTATCGTAAAACAGACTTTCCGCTTCCAACTTCGAGATCCCGTGTTTGGATTCATTCTTTTGGATATTCCATTGATCCCAATCGAATTCGAGTACCATAATGAAATATAGGAAAATGTTAATGTAGTGTCAAACACTACAACAAGCGGCGAAAAGGGAATATGAGAGGAGCTTCATGGACGCTGCTGAGAATGCACTTTGCTTAAGATGCACCATATGCTTTACTCAACGGCTTGAGTTATTTTACTCAATACACTGAGTAAAGGCAAGTCCTATAGTTAGAGGGGATTTGAAACCCGCATTTCTCTCCTCCTTTGGGTAGTTTCACAATTGAAGGGTATTGGTTCTCGAAATAGGGGAATTCGGCTGACATAAAGAAAAACAAAGGATGGGAATAAAACAGCGATTGCGTATAATACTTTGAAAAGGAGATCAGTGGTGTCAGGAGTTTTTTATCCGCCATGTGCCGCTTTACGGCATCTCCTGCACTTCTTCCGCCTGCACTCCGTTTCGGCGGACAGGACGGCGCGTAAACCGACTCCGTTTTTCGGAATGAAATGGGTTCTCGAGTGCGATTTCATCGAAATCGTGTATCGAGAGAACTTTTTAGACAACTGCATGAAGAGATAGTGTACATTGATCAGTGGTGTCAGGAGTTATTTATCCGCCATGGGTCATCTTTTGGCGGACTTCCTGACACTTATACAACAAGATCCTTCCCTGTCAGGATGCCCGCCCATCCCGATATCCCGGAAAAGAACGGGACGTATAAAGCACGTAAAACATCGGGACGCAAAAAACGCGCAGGACGGCACGTAAACCGGCTCCGTTTTTCGGAATGAAACGGGTTCTCGAGTGCGATTTCATCGAAATCGTGTATCGAGAGAACTTTTCAGACAACTGCATGAAGAGATAGTGTACTTTGTTCTAGTGTCGCCTCAAAAAAATCTTCTTGTATTTAAACAGGTCCCGCTCGTTTTGCGAGAAGAATGCTCATTTCCATCTGTGATCAACTCTTTATTGAGAACAAGAATGTATGATGGGAACAATACAGCGATTGTGGGAATACTTTAAAGAGGAGATCAGTGGTGTCTGGAGTTGTTCATCCACCATGCGTCATCTTTTGGCGGACTTCCTGACACTCTTACGACAAGGACCTTCCCCTTTCAATTTCTTTTCTGTCAGAAAATAAGTCCTGATATCACTGTCTATTAAAAATGTTGGACCTCAAATAAAAGGGAATCAAAGATAAAATGAAAGAACGGGGTAAAAAGTAGTAGAAATGAAAAATAAATAAAAGATAATATTAATTACAACAATAGAACGCAACCGTCATTGTAACTAGTATATGCGCTCACTAATACGCTCCCTTACCAAAGAGCACAACCGGCACCGTAGCGAAGAGTATTTCAAGATCGAACAGGAACGATTGATTCTCGACATAATAGAGATCAAGAAGGATCATTTCGCGAAATCCAATATTGCTCCTTCCGGATATTTGCCACAAGCCCGTCATTCCCGGTTTTACTTTTGCCCGATCCTTGATCGAATCCCAGAACTCTTCCGATTCGGTAATTTTTTCGAAATCGGAAGGTGGAAGCGGGCGTGGTCCGACAAGGCTCATGTCGCCAAGGAAGACGTTGATCAATTGCGGCAGCTCGTCGATACTGAACTTTCGGATAAACCGGCCTACCTTCGTAAGGCGCGGATCGTTCTTCATTTTGAAAAGGGGACCTTCTGACTCATTGTATTGCCAGAGACTTTCTTTCACCTCATCGGCATTCTGGATCATACTGCGGAATTTGTAAAAAAAGAATGAACCGCTATGCTTTAAAGATGCACGCCTTTGTCGAAAGATGACAGGAAAACCGCTTTCAATAATTATGGCAAGAGAAGTTACGAGCAAGACTGGTGAAATTATCAACAAGAGGAGAGATGAGACAATAAGATCGATCCCTCTTTTGAGAATGCGCCGTAAGAATTCTATTTTATATCGTCTAGGCGCGAAAAGTGTGATTCCAGCAATATCGTGTACATGCGCGCGGCGAAGAAGCTGATCAGCTTCCGGTGATAGAACTTTGACCTTTATCTGATTCCTCCGGGAAAGATCCAGAACCGAGGCATACCCGTTCGTGATACTCGCTGCATGGGGTACAAAGATCCTGTCAATAGATTCCCGCTTGGCTACCATTTCGACCTCGGAGAGCTTGAAATGTGGAACATAGGCACCAGCAATAAGGGGCTTATGTCTCGAACCTGATTGCGTTTTCGTCACAACACCCTTCACATCGTAACCGAGTTCTGGAAATCCGCGAAACCGTTCAAAGATCTTAATGCCGCCATTTTCGTATCCTACCAGAAGCACCTTGTGGATCCCGTAACCCCGATATTGCATGAAAAGATTGAAACGCTGCATCAAAGAACGCCCTATGATAAAAAAAACGGGTGTAACAAGAAAGAAAAGAATTGTGAACCTCCGGGGAAAATCCAAAGTGTGAAGAAGGTAGATCGCCGAGAAAGAGAAGAGCACTCCAAAAGCATAGGCTTTTGCAGCAATGAAATACTGACGCGCTGTATCACTATGAAACGCAGAACGGTAAAGACCGAGAATGCATCCCATGAAGAGAAGGATCGATCCGAAGAATAATGTGAAACGGAAAAATATTTCAACAGGCAGAATTGGTATGTTCGGGAGATATCCCCGCACATGGTAAGCAGCCAACCCTCCAGCCATGATAGCAAGCGAGTCAACAATAAATACAAAGGCAATAAAAATGCTTCGCCAATTGCGCTTCAGTATCAAAACTGTATCACTCCCATAAATTAAGGACCTCTGAAATGAACTACAGGAAAAACATATTTCTTATTTTTCCATATATCTAATATCATACAAATTCATGAAAAAGCAAGTTTTGCATGTGACTTGAAACACAACCACACATATGTTGTGTAAAATGTGCAACGATTTGATTGTTTCTACTCATCACACTTGTTCTGCCAGGAACTGAGGCTTACGTAGGATTTTTTGAATTTGGTCCGCGGAAATATCCCACACCGCAGACAATTCCTACACAAAATGTTTCACAATGGGGTACATTCATCTTCAAAGAGGTATGACCTGCACAAGAAGAGAAAGACTGAAAAGAGGATAGAATGAATCGATCGGAAAAAAGGATTAATTGAACATCATTGGAATTTTACCGATGGCATGAACATACCTTGTACTATATTTCTGCACGAGATACTTATGCAGATGTAATAATTTCCGCTCATCACCAGTGAATGCACTGGTCGTGATAACCACCACATCTTTTGATAATTCAAGCAAATTCAATATTGCACTGCTGAAATAATTGTCAAATAATACATACTTGATGTTGGGAAATAATAAAGGCAAAATTTCAATGGGGACTCTTTGCCGAAGGATATCGATGCCACTATCTGGATAATTTTCTTTGCTTTCCGGATGAGCTTTAATGACGCTTAATCTACACTGATCGTTAGTTAAATGAATGTGCAATTTATTTGCAGTGCCGATTATCATCCTCTTCGTGAAAAGCATTTGTCTTTCTTCTTCACTTATCAAGCTATGGTAAAACTGCCTCCGATTTTCAATATATTCTATCATAGAGGACTGGAGGGGGAGTTTATTCCCATGGTTTATAGAAAGGCCTGGGTTCATCCTGTACAGTCTGGCGTAATCACCTTCGCCATGCTGGTAATTTACTTTGATCGCTTTGCGATAGACTTTACGGAAGAGAATGTTTTTAAATAGTATCTTCGATCTTGAAATGAGAGAGGGTAAATAATAATTTGCTATCCCATCCTCAATACTCCACCTTTCGGTTGGAGCAAGAGAGTCAACTATAATCTGATAATCGGTGTTTTCATCTTGAGCGCCAATAATTGTTTTGGCTCTTATTCCCTGAAGTAATGAATGGGTCAGTGTTGTGTAGTCATTAAGATAAGATAGTTTCAGCCTCTGCAATGAATTGTACCTGGCGATACTCGGGATAAAAATAATCTCTTGAAATAATGACCGGTTAATAATCTTAGGCTCTAGCCTGCCTGGATTCGCTACGATTAAACAAACATTCTCTAAACGAAGGCCGGAGACTATCGACTCGCTCTGAAGAAGCTGATACTCTGTAACTACAATCGCACAATAGTCAAATACTTTCATAGTGTGGATAACTTAGATGAGAATATTTTTGCTTTTAATACTCTCAATAAAAACCATGGGTTACCAATTGCATATCTGAAAAACAACCTCTGCGGTTCATGAAGCCATCGATAGAGCCACTCAAGATGGAAATTATAGAACAAATCCGGTGTCATTTTTGCAACCCCGGAGATATAATCAAACACAGCTCCCCCGGTCAATGCCACGTTGATCTGAAGAACATGAAAGTTATCTTTCAGCCATCGTTCCTGGATCGGCATCCCCATACCGACAAGGAGAACGTTTGGCCGAAGCACATTTATCTCGTTTATTATAGATTTGCTCTCTGATTCCGTTGAAATATATCCGTGATGGTACCCTTTAATTTGAAGCTTGGGATAGAGTGAATGTATTTTCTGTACCGATTTATCAATACTCGCGGGTGCAGCACCGAGAAAATATATTGAAAGGCGATGCTCTGCACATAACTCCAAAAGCTGCCATACCCATCTATTATAGGTTATTTTTTCTTTTATATTCATTCCGAGGATTCTAGCACCGAACCTTACCCCATCTCCATCGCAAAACACAATAGGAGAGGAATTCAACAATTCCCTAAACCATGCATAGCGGTGAGCAAAGTTCATAGCATAGATATTGACATTCAAAAACATCCCTTTTTTGTTCTCTCTTGAATAATTCAGGATATGCTGATCGAGCTCTTGACATGTTACGTTAGATATTTTAATCCCTAAGAGATTTATGTTTTCCTGTGCCATGAATAACTTTCCCTTAGAATTATTCCCTCTCACGTTCCGAGGTCAAAACATTTTGAGAATGATTCAACGAAGCGATGCCAAGTCCTACCATAAACCACAAGAATAGCGCGATAAACGAGGGTTCGACCAAACCATTGAATGTTGATATTTGGACGATAATAAATGGAAGCACAAACCATATTTGAAAATGATTATTTTTTCGGTATCTGATTAATTTACCGATAGAGCTAAACAAGAGAAATAGATATAACGAAGTAATCACCAGGCCGTATTCCAGTATTTGAATAACCCATGGGATCTCGATTGAGGTTGCGAATTTGAACAGACCCCATATCTCTTCCCGCTGGGTTGAGAACCCCTGCCCAATGGCATACACCGCCCAATCAATTTTAAATAAGACTCCCAATGCAACGACTCTCGCTAAACTGGACGATCCCCCCTCTGCGAATCTCGCAAATATGAAATCAGAAAATATATACCCGAATACGCCAAAAACAATAAAGAGGGACATGATGATACGGACCATATTACGCTTACCGGTGACATACATGAGTATGATATATATTCCGAAAAGGTTTATCAATGCAATACGGGAGAATGTAAGAATGATCGAAACGACAACAAGGCCAAGTCCTCGATACGAAATCCTTTTTGATCGCAGGATGTCTGAAACATAGAACCCTAGTACAGACAATTGAAATAAAGCAAGATTCAAAGGATGCGCCGTAAGAGAAAATGTTCTATAGGGAAATGAGTTTTTAAATTTGAGATATATTTCTGTTGGATAGAACGAGGATATCATTTCCATGATCGGATTATATTGAACGAGAAACTCAAATATCGCAAACACCGAAAGTACTTGTGCGAGGATTACACATATCTTTTTTATATTATGAATTTCCATTTCAGAGTACGAATCGGTAGCCAATCCTATAAACACGATCATCGGCACAAAGCCGTTCGTCAAGTAATACTCAAAACTTGATGGACGATATTTTATAAATAACAGCGCTGTAAACATGATCAACAGCAGAATACTCATTAAAACTATGATTTTATTTTTTGTATATAGTATCCGGTCGTTGTGTCTAAGAAGCGCTGCGATTCCCAGGATACTAATTGATAAAAGGAATGGATTGCATAAGAGTATTCTTGTTGTCCTCGATAGATCAGGAAAGATCAATACCTGCAGAATGTTAGTAAAATTCCAAATAAAAGCGCAGTAAAATACAATCAAATAGGCTAAGAGCATCTTCTTGTCTTTTGAAGATATTGTAAGCGTTATCGCAATTATTGATATTGTTAAAGCGAGAATGATTTGCATGATCTGTTTACTGCAATATAAGATCTTTTTTAGTAGAGCGTACAGACTGTAGACGTATTATCTTCACTTTCACACCGTTCCTACTTCTTGCGACTTCAAGAATTCCGCAAACAGCTTCATCCGGTTCTCATAGAGCATATACTTGTTTACATAGGCGTAGATATCCTCCCGAAGAAAAGAATGCTGTTGTATATAAGCATGAAATGATAAAAAATCATCAGCGGAAATCGGTGTATCGTCAGGTGGCACCTGTAAAACAAACTGTAATCCCGGCATCAAATCTACATCATCGTACCCTAGAATGACGGGCAGTCCAAACGAAAGATATTCTCTCGTTTTGAGAGCACAGGCTCTTTTCAGTCCCTTTTTATGCGCAGCGAGGGGAGAAATTCCAATTGCGGCCGTGTGTAGTTCGTTTTCGATTGCTTGTCGATCGAGAACACCGCTGAAGTGAATATTTTCTGAGCAAAGGACACTTTTTGCCATTTCCTTCAATCTCGCAAGTGCCGGGCCATCTCCAATAAAGTAGAGGTGGACATGCTTCATCCTGTGATCGTTAAACATGGGAATGATCCGGTCGAAACCCTGAGCCTTGCTTATATTACCAATAGCTACAACCTTATTGATATTCCGTTCAGCGGGATATTTATGTATTTTTTCAATTGAATTGGGGAGTATGTGTGTTGTTTTTTGTCCTGAAGCATCTGCATAATAACGGGCAATTTCGTCTGTAACTCCCACGACTGCCAAAGATTTACTCAGAATAAATTTATTCCGGATCCTGGCCACAATAAATAACAATAGTTTAGAGAAAACGCCTTCTTTGTCAAACTGCTCTTTTTCTATAATAGATTCAAAAATCGGCACCCATTTTTTTCCCTTTGCCAACGAGAGAATGAGAGCAACCGAAGTTCTATGGTACCGGAGCAAGATCGTGTCGTAATGACATTGCTTTATGAGCTTGTAGAACCGATAGAGACTTAAAATATCATTATTTTCGATGCCATCTTGTATTTCAGTCAGTTGAGAAATCAAAGGAAGATCGCAATAGCGCAGCTCCTCTTCAGTTAGAATACTGGTATTGGTGAAAGGGAGCAGTTTGACATCAAGCCCGCTGAGTGTAAGATGCTTTAATTGCAGGAAGACTTTCTCTCTCACACTTGAACTGTTATCAGCAAGGCTTGCGATGTAAAGATATTTCATAGTACCTTTCAAGAGAGAAAACGAGGATTATTTCATTGTGTGCAGCGTGAATCTCATACTGAATTATTCCTGCCGGAAGTATTCAGAAAATATTTTCCGCATTCATACGTATTGCCGGCGGCCTGCACAGAAATGCAATTTTACCGCTGAGAAAGAACAATCAGGATAACGTAGAAATTAGGATAAGATTATTTGTTTATAGACATCAATTGTTTGTTTTGCCACACTCGACGCATTATAATATTTTTGTGCGTACTCATATCCACGTGACTGTATCTCAGCATACAGGGAAATATTATTTAAGGCTTCAATTCTTTCTTTGAGCTGTTGTATATTCCCCATTTGATAAATTAAACCATTCTTGCCGTTTTCTATCATATATTTGACCCCCCCTACATCAGAAGCAATGACGGGCGTTTTTGCTGCTTGTGCCTCTGCAATCACCATCGGCGCAGTTTCGTTTTTTGAGGATAATATCAGGCAATATGCCTCTGAAAAGGCATGTAATACTATTCCCGGATCAATGCCTTCTTCCATTTCAACGATCACATTCTTTGTCTCTGAAAGTGTCTTGATCCAATGCATATACTCGCTGTCGTATGAGGCATATACACATCGCAGAATGACATTCTCCGATCCTGCGAGGGCGGAGAGGACTTCTTCAATATTCTTCCTTGGGATAATACTTCCCAACATAAGGAATATTTTCTTTGTGCCCGCCGTTTTTTTCTCGACCCTAAAATATTCATTGGATATCGGGTTGCATATTTTAAATATCCGTCCATGAATTTTCAGTTTTTCAGAAACAAACGGATTGATAACAATATAATTGCCAATAATTAATCTCGCCAGCGAACCGAAGAATGCCTCGGTTAAAAGGCCGCTGAAATATTTTAAATACGAGGATTCGGTTTCATATTGCCGGATTCCATGAATTGTCAGTACAGTCCGATTTCTGTTCGCCAGCAGCGCTATAAAAGCATACAGATAATTGCCCTGGACATGGAGCACGTCGAAATCATTTGATTTGAGAAACCTGACAACTTTTCGCAACGATGAAATAATGGACAAGTTTTTCTTTACGCAAATAAAATGCACATAGTACCCGCCGCTGTGCTTGATTTCTTTATCTCCCTTGATCGTCGATCTCAGCGTTATGACATGTGCTTCAATATTCTGAGATGAAAGTGATTGTGCTAAATTGTGGATCCACGGATAGAGGTGCTCCTTGGGTGCAGCGGTAAGTCCTAGTTCTTGATAAAATTCAATTGTGGGATATTGCGATAGAATGGCAATTTTCATAATGAAGGTAATTCTTTCTCATTTTCTAATGTCACATACGATGGACTGAGTATCGTATCATCTCAGGGAATAGTTACAGATTAACCACGAAATTGAAATAATTAATTTACTATCATCGAAGAATATATCTCGTTAACGTTCGCAAGAAACACCTCTTCTCCAAACTTTGCATCCATCAAGCTATGCATTCTATCAGGATTGTACTGTGCACAATTCTTACTCATGTCAACCATTGCAGTCGACAATGCTTCAACACTTCTAGTTGATATTAGGACCCCTGATTCCTGCGTCACGATTTCTTTGAATGGTGGAATATCTGACACAAGGACAGGCGTCCCCACCATAACTGCTTCTGCAATCGTCATTCCAAAGGTTTCATACAAGGAATAGCTAATTAGAACGTCAGAATTTCTAACTTCCTCAATGGTTTGAACGAGTGAGAGTCTCCCCTTAAAAAAAACTTTTTCCTCTTGACCAATCTCTCGAACGATGCTTTCCAATGATCTACGCAAGACTCCATCTCCAACGTAAACGAGCTGAGTATTTCCAGGGAACTTCGGCAATGCACAGATATAAGACTGCAGGATTACATCGCTGCTCTTTCTTGCATCTATTGTCCCAACCACACAAAACCGTACAGTACCCCCTGACTTCCGTTTCTTTGCTTTATACGAGGGAACTACGTTATAGAGTGTTTTGTAGTTAGCCCCTTTGTTATAATAGGTTAGTAGAGATTTTCTCAATGAATCACTTACCGGCAAAACGATATCAACAATTGTATAGGCCAAATGGATTTGGATTCGTTCTAGCCTGCTAATTACGATTGAGGATTTTACATCCTTATTTGGTGGCAATGACAAACGGGAATAATGTTCTGTAAGACAAATTGGAGGTTGAAAAATAAACTTGAGTAAAAGAGATGCTGTACCTGCAAGCCATGTATGCGCATGAATGATATCTGGCACAAAACCATTGAATCTCAATTTCAAATATAGAATAAAAACAAAAATAGCCGAAAGGATCTTATCCAGTCCCAATGCGCGATATTCAACTCTTTCTACCTTTATGCCAGAGAATACTTCATGAGTAATGCGCCAGGAGAAGCGTGGTATTTTATTATTATAAATGAAATGCACGACTCTTACATCATACACCTTCGAAAGGATTGAAGCCTGCGTTAAAACAAAATTACCCTCCGTCTCATTGTCACTAGATGGAAACCATGGTGTTATGATCAGGATTTTAACTTTTGACATTCAATATTCCCCTTAAAAAGGATTCCGATCTATACACGTATACCATGTAGAGAGTAGCAGAAAGGACTGTTATGATTGAGAAAAAGGTTTCGGAAAGGAAATGCAATTGCGAAAGTATGATTATTGGTAATGCATACATAAACACAATGATAATTGTCCATGAGATACTTTTAAGAAATACTTTTGATGAGATATGAAGGAGTCTAAAAAACCAATAGGCATAAATAAGAATGCTGAGCACGCTCGCTATGGAAAGAGATAATATAGTCCCATATTCCGTGCGAAATATGACGTAACCGACAACAATGCCTAGCACTTTAATAAATATTTGTACATTATTTATCACAAACCCTTCTTTTTGAAACTCTAGAACATTAAATATCCGGCTGAGGGGGGAAAAACAAAATTGAAGAAGCATGGGAATGGAAAGGATTTTTACGTAGGTACCCGCAGCAGCCCAGTCTTTGCCAAAGACAAATCCAAATATTTCATCTGCGAACAATAGTATTACTATTGTAGGGAATAATCCGACCTTAAAAAGTAGTCGGAGAGCAAGTGTCAACGTCTCCCGCAAATCGATGTTTTGGTGTCTTTGGTCTGCAATTTTTTGAACGAATACACGCGACAGCGCATCGCCAATGAGCGACAACGGATATGATATCACTCTGTAGCCAAGGGCGTACAGTCCCACAATAGTGCTTCCGAATAAATATGCCAAAAAATAGATCGGCATCTGGTTCCCGAATGTGTTCACAAGAATTGATGGCAAATAGAACTTGGGGAACTTGATATATTTTTTGGCGGTTTGCGTGAGGATTGCACGATGCATCTTATCGAATTGGTAGTCAGGTCTCTTGAGTTCACGAAAAGAGAGTGCAACATAGACCAACTTTTCAATAACATGCCCCATTATCAGGCCGAAGGCCGAAGTTGTTATTGCAAAACCGGCCCACACTTTCAATCCAATCCCTGTGCTCGACGAGATTATTCTTCTCTTGGATATCGCATTGAATTCACGCGTTCTTGTATTCCATTCATTAACGACATTAATAATGCCATCCAGAAACGAAGATAATCCTACAAACAAAAAAATTATTCTAATCGGTTGGGGTAGAACAAAGAATAAAAACAGAAGAATTGCAGTAATGACACAAGAATTAATAACATTGAGAACCAGTGATATTACAAATGCAGACTGTCCTTCATTGTCTTCGCGAGGGACAATAATGGCCTGTTCATATCCTAACGATGATATTGCCGCTATTGTTGCTGCTATGGAAAAGAAAAGCTGATATTCTCCGAAATTCGCCGGCCCATAAAGCCTAGTGATAATCGGAGCAGTGACAATCGAAAGGATTTGTACAGCAGCATTCGCAGCAAAGATCGACGTTACATTCTTTATACCTTCAGATAATTTTATCATATGAAGAACTTTTGGAGGAAGATTAATCAATGCATAAAATAATATTTATGACTGCCTTATCGTTTTAATCTTCTGCTTTACCGCAAAACCAACTTTCCATATTTCAGCTTCATAGATAAAATAGGTCCCTGAGAAGAACAAAGAAATGACGATAAAGAATGCTAATAATAATAATTTACGCGGACCCTCTTTTTGAATAGGATCACGTGCCAATTCCTGGACATTGATAACGGGAGTATCCTTAATTTCTTCAATCTTCGCCAATTCATATTGTTTCGTCAATTCATAAAGAACAGCCGAATTCGTTTCGATTGTGCGCATTAATCTTGTTGACTCCAATAATAACTCAGGCGAACTCGAATAGGATTTGTTGCTTAATTTAAAGAGTTTTAATCTTTCCTCCGCGGCCATAAGAGAGTCTGACACTTGGTGCCGTCTTTTTTCAATGTATTGACGCTGTTCGATCGCATACGATTTCCTCTTTTCCCGGACAAATTCATCTAACGAAAAGACAAGATTATTGACAACATCCGCACTTAGCTGAGATTCGCGCAGCGTTACCTGAATAGTCAACACTTTAGTAAAACGGTCCACCGAAGTTTTCAAACTATTTTTTATGAATCGTTCTCTCAACCGGAGGAACAAATCTCTCTCAATTTTCGAGGAATCCAGGTCGTCTCGTTTCGATAGATCATAATACTCTACTAAATTCACCTGAGTCGGGTATTTTTGTGTGGTATATTTTTTATAAAAAGCGTTCTCCATGACTGTTTCACTTTTCAATATCATTTCATATATCTCTGTCGGCGCCGAATTCCCGACATCAACACCTGCCAAAGATGCAATATCTCCCAACTGCCCCATCAAAGACGGCTTATTGCCATAATCCGGTAGAATAGAGACCTTACTGAGATACTCCGAAGGATGGATAAAAAGAAGATAGAGCGTAAAGGATAATATGACGAGCATGTTGAAATACAAAAACCTACGCCTTGCATTCCAAAGTTTTTGAAGATTCGGAACCAGACGATCTAAAAGTGGATCTAGTTTATCTATCATAATAATTTTTGTGTTTACGCCACGATGAATAAGGATAATGTATGTAATAGGTTATTTAATAAGAACTGAATTCAAAAGGAAACGGATATCGGTTGTTTCATTGTACTCAATTCCGCCATATGAATAATCTTCCGAATTAATATTACATTCAGTGTACCATGGTTGACCGGAAAAACCAAACACAGGAGTTGTCGATCCGTATGCTTTATGGTCCCTGTTATAAACGGTCAGGACATAGTATTCACCCCTTTTGACTGCACATGGCGGTTCAAAAGTGAAGATATTCCATCTATTTAAATATATTTCCTTGGCAAAGAGTGGCTTCGACTCGGCAAGAAGAGGTGAAAACCAAGTATCTTTTTCAGGTTTGCGTAGAGCGACAGAAAGTCCCTTCTTTGAAGACACCATTGCAGCGTGACTCGATGTATCTATATAAATTGAAATGTCCCAAATGGTATCTTCTTGGGGAATAAAGCTTTGCATTTGCATATACTCGAACGAAAGAGCTGGATTATGATGATCAATGGGCCGCTGATCTGATCGAACGGATATATCCTGTTTGGGTTCTTTCAGAGACCATTTCTTTGCTGCAATATACGTCACACCTCTATTGTCAGTTGTGTAATACACAGTATAGACGGAGTCCTTGGAAATTTGACTGCATACCGGATAACCGAGGTCACTTTTGTTTGGTATTGCATTATATGGTACACTGCCAAAAGCTAGACTATCAATAATATACTCATGATCTGTATCCCATGTTTTCCCGTTATCATCCGATACACTGGCCCTAATACCGTATGGGGGTCTTCGATAACCATAGGTACAAAGCACTTTTCCGTCCTGTAGTTTTAAGAGGTGCGCCGGATAACCCCATATTTTGGTCTGCTGCGGAGTCGCCCAGGTTGTCCCTCCATCGGTCGAAATCGATTTCCAAAGATATCCATGCTGACTGGGAAGCAGCCTGTGGTCACCTTCATCTGATCGAATCATTGCAAGAATCGTATCTGGTGCAATTTCCAGGACCTCTGTTTCGCTAAAATAATGACTGTTATTGGATCCAATTAGAATCTTCTTCCAGCTCAACCCTGAGTCAGTTGACCTAAGAACCCACGACTCCCAAGCAGTTGCACCAATTTTCTTGCAGTAAACCGGTAGCAACCACACAGATCCCTTCGTTCTTATGCCGGTTCGAAAAGACTGGATATATCCAAATTCCGGGTATGTGAAAATTGAATCTAACAGCAATTTCCCCTTGCTATCCCATCGCTGAAGTTTCATACGATATGAAGCAGAGTATTTATTGTCTGACCAACGTTTCAAAATTATTCCCTTATTCTCACATTCGATAATTTTATCGCCGATAATTTCCTCATGGCCGTTCGAACAAAAAGTCACAAAGATAGAATCATCTGTTTTAAATTGGACAAAGGAACCACGCAAATCTTCGCTTGCGTTTGACCATATCTTTGTCCTGTCATCATAAAATAACCTATGCGAACCAGATTTTCCTCCGGCTACTCTACCATAATGCGAGCGTGACGTATTCCAATCAAAGGAGAGAATATACCCATTTTGCACGCGATGCAACATTGGAAAGGCACAATATTGAGTCGAATCATAGAACAAGACTTCCAAAGAATTTTTATTTACCGTTACTGATTGAGCGAATGGTCTTTCTGATGGACATAACAGCATAAAGAAGGTATAAAACAATGTTATCTTCAATTGTGAGACACGTGAATAACTGTTATACTCGAATAGTTTCATTAACTTACTACACGATGATGTTTATATTCCATAACTGAATATTTTCCTAATAGCGAACGGATTTTAAAACTCAAACTTGCTTTTGAAAGGCCTGGTCGTATAGATCCGAATTCCCCATTTTCTTATATAATCCCTGAAATCATCCGTCAGTTCATCTTCAGTGCCTTCATATTCAAATGATTCGACATTAATTCTGAATCCGTTATAGAAAACGAAGGGAAATTCAATCTTGATTGCTGGATGAATCCCATGATACTCTGCAATCGGTTTATACGACTCAATCACCTGTTCAATTTTCTTAATTTTTTGTTCGATTGAGAGGACAGGAATATCCTTAATAAATTTGGCGGGACTCCCGGCGTAAACACCTTTTTTCAATAAACTCTGAGAAATGACGGATTGCGCACCAACCACACAATACTTCACTACTTTCACTCCCATTAACAACACGCACCGATAACCAATAATCGCACCGTCTTCTATCTCTACTCCCTGAAATTTTGCGGGATACCCTTCCAGAACAGACAACCAATACCCATGAGTGATAATTGATGTTTCAGGAGACAATCCCACATCATTACCGATAACAACAGGCTCGCAGACATTAATAAAATTATTGTGAATGGTACATCGGTCCCCTATCGAAAAATTGGCTTGAGGATGCTGCCTCCCCCCCCCGCCTATTCGTAAACCCGAGCTATGAAAAAGATGCCGGCCGAAGGCAATATTATTGCCGAATATTTCCACATCATTGCCAAGTCTGCTGTAATTGCCAATTTCAAATACGCCCTTAATACGCACATGTATGTTTTTCCCAAAAGATACGTTTTCTCCAATTCTTATTTCTGCCGCGGAAATTCTGACGTTATTTTTTTCATCTTCATATTTCATGGGATCCTCTTTACAATAATCCGCCATTCAGGTCAATGGAAACACCGTTCAAATATCCACAGTTCATGATAAATCTAACAGCTTCATAAATATCCCTTGGATCGCCTAAGTGTCCATTCGGTATCTTAGCAAGAATTGATTTTTTATAATCTTCAGGGACTTCTTTTATCATCCCAATATCAAAATACCCCAAATTAAGGCTATTGGCTGTAATTCCTTTCATCGCATTTTCCACCGCGACGGCTTTCGTTAACCCCCACAATGCTGCTTTTGATGATGCATATGCACTTGTTCCCGGAACTCCAATTTGCGCAACAACCGAGGAAAAATTTATGATTCTGCCGTATCCGGATTCTCTCATCCGTGGAATGACGGCATGAATCATATTAAATGTGCCATTGAGGTTGGTATCTATGACCTCTTTCCATTTTCTTAAATCAAATTTGTGGACCATGGAATTATGGTTGATGCCTGCACAATTGAGCAGTATGATTTTATGCTCCGGGGGCAGTTGAGACACCCACGCACGGACTTCATCGGAATTAGTAATATCTATTTTTGCGAATCTGGACTCATTGTTCGGCACCGGGACTGTTGTATGGTAAGTACCAAACACATTTTCCCCTGCATCTATAAAACAGTTCATCAAATATTGTCCAATGCCCCGCGAAGCACCTGTTATCAGTACCATTTGATTTCTCCTTCATTAATCCCACTTTAATATTGAAGCTCCCCATGTCCAGCCCGATCCCACTGCAGCGATTAATATTATTTTCCCTTTTGTAAGCTTCCCAGCCCTGTTTACCTCGTCCAGCAAGATCGGTATTGTTCCTCCAGAAGTGTTCGCATACCGGTCCATATTCGTCATTAATTTAGACAACGGAAGGCCGATGATCCTTGCAGTTTCCTGAAGGATTTTGAGACTTGGTTGATGAGGAATAAAATAATCGATGTCATCAACTGTCAAGTTAGTGTCTTCCAGCACCTTCAAGATTGCCTGTGGTAGAACCTTTGTTCCTGTTTCATAGACGGCTTTCCCATTCATTTGAAAATATTGAAGTTTTTTTTGAATATTTTCGACAGTCATAGGATTCTCTGATCCCCCGCCTGGAACGGTGAAATTCCACTTTCCTCTCCCATCGGAATATAGTCTAAACGCTAAAAATCCTTCATCATCGTTTGCATGAGTCAAGACAGCGGCTCCTGCGCCATCGCCAAAAAAGACACAATCTCTCCGGGACCAGTCGGTAATTTTCGAAAACGTATCCGCGCCGATCACGAGAACATGATCATACACTCCGCTCGCAATAAATTGGGCAGCCGTGGAAATAGAAAAAAGGAATCCCGAACAGACGGCAGAAAGATCAAAACAGACCGCATTATAGGCTTTGATTTTATCTTGAACGATACAAGCTGTCGAAGGTGAGAGACGATCGGGAGTAGCCGTGGCAACAATGATTAGATCAATATCATCAATCTTCAGACCTGCATTTTCAACAGCACGGAGAGCAGCAGCAGATGCCAGATCGCTCGTACATTGACCGGAGGCGGCAATTCTTCGTTCCTTAATTCCCAAGTTATTTTGTATCCAATCATCCGTTGTGTCTACAAGGGAAGCAAGGTATTGATTGGTGAATATTGTATCCGGCACATACGAACCCGTACCGACTATTTTGACATTCCTTACCATTTGTTTCATACTTGCAGTTCTTTAGAAAAGAAATAATGTGTGAGAGTGTTCATGAGTAAATAATCTAAAAGTATTCATTCTCAGAAAACAATTTCCTTATATAGGAAAAAGGCGGGATGATTCCGCTTATTGCGCGATCTTAATTTTTCACAACGATATATTCACTAGACGATCAACCGTACCACCTCGAATACTTCAGCATATTGAACACCGATCTGTGTTCCACGAGTGATAGCTAGACTTTCGATAAATTCACGCGAGGCATAACTCCTGTTTTTTTGCGAGTTATAGCAGTCAAGCGCCTCAATCTTTTTTTCCAGATGCGATTTATCAATGGGAATAAAACATTGTGTTGAAAAGTTGATATTGTTCCAGGGAATTTCATACGATAAAATGGTGGTCTTCTTAAATGCTCTGAGGCCTTCTGTCGCAATCGTTGAATGATCCTGGTGCAAATCGCTCAGACTGGGCATAAACACAATGGAAGGATTAATTTCCTTATTCAATAACACCAAGTTTTCCAATATTTCCTGTCTATGATAAGCAAAATGTCTGACTTTATAGCGAAATATCTTTAGACAGTCACTGGCGATCCCCAGTTTTGAAGTAGCCAGTTTTACTTCAGTTTCTAAAATATTTTTGGGGAAAGGTTCTGGAACTGATTCTTCAGCAAGAGTGAAGGCAATATAATAGACGGTACTCCCTTCTGAAATAAACTTATTGATACTAGCCCCGCACCCAAACTCTCCATCATCTGTATGAGGTGCCAGAACAAGAATGGTATTGTTTTTCTTTTGAAACATATTATCTCCGAGATTTCTTTTAAAAAATTTTATAATGAGATTGTTATACGCGTCACCTTCTGCCGCACACAGTTTGCATGGTTATCTCTTAGTTACGAAGAATCCGACATACATCAAGAACGAACCTACACAGTATCAATAAAGCTATAATGGTTTTTAATCCTTAAATGTCTATGTATGTTAAATCCATTTTTATTTATTCCCTTTGAGTCCGAATATCTTCCGACATAAATTTGATCACCATTGCTGTCCAGATCGGAGCACCATATAAAGTCATCCTTCCATAGCAGTTCTTTTTTTGTATATAAATAGTAGGCAAAGAATGTATAGGTACATAACAAAGCAGAAGGTAAATGAATATCATTCATATCCTTAATATCATGAACAGACTTCCCTCGAAGTTCTTCAAAAACCTTTAAGCGTAAGAAGTACCATTTATTTTCCAGCGCGGGATGACAAGCAAAAACTTCATTCAAGTACCAATCTTGATTATAAAAGCACGGTTCAGAGATATCGGGGTCCCAGCCAAAATGTTCCCTCATTTTATTGATAGTTAAGGCTGAACCGTCTACAAAGAAAGGTATGCCAAGAATAAGTATATACTCCGATTTCTTACTTGCTAATAATTCTTCTGAAAATTCTATCTCCGGTAAAGCATCCTTCATGTTCGTTGGGATATGAATACCCATATCTTTTTGGATTGATGCGAGCTCTTCTAATCCAATAAAGTGATTCCCGAGTATTCCTTTTGCTCTATTTAGGCTTGTAATTCTTTCCATTTTTGATATTCTATCGCTTCTTCAAATGTTGCCAGGTGCCCCAGAGCGGAGTATTTTTCTATACGTTCGAATTCCATTTCCAATCTTCTAAATCTCGTTCCCCATCCTGTTTCGACGAACCAATTCAAATTCCTTGCCGGGGCATTAAAAAGAACAAGGGCTGGTATTTTATCGAGGACTTCTCGTAAAAAGGTGAGATAGGCCCTATATTGATGTTCGTGTGTTGCGACTAAAATCATTCTTTTCCATCCATTGATCATCGACATTTTAATAACTTCAACGGACTGCTCTTTTGTGCTCAGCGATTTATCTTCATGAATAATGGCATTTTCCGGTACCCCTGTCTTGAGAATATGCGGCAGGACATCAGAAAACGGAAAACTTCCGTATTCATAATCGGTAATCCCTCCGCTAAAAACAATTTTGTCTGCCCAACCTCCATTATACAACTCGACCGCTTTTTGATATCGATTTAATCCATCACCTTCGAGCAAAATGATGGCGTCTGATTTCTTCAATCCGTCATTATCAACTAACGCGATAACTTTCTCTCGATCAGTCATGATCAAAAATCATCCCAGAATAACGGTTGCCCAACAGCAATGTCATTTTTTGCTGTTTTGCCAATAATCGTTTTCCTAAACTTTGGGAGAATGCCTATTGCCGGGCGCAAAACATCGATATCTTCTGCTTCAATAATTTTCCCCTTGGGTACATCCCTCTTTGCATACAAGCCGCGTCGCTGAACGAACACCGTTTCACCTTCTTCTTCAACCACTTCTTTACGTGTGCTCCCCATAGCACGTTCGATCTCGCGTACATAATCCGCCATCAATCTGAACTCTGCGGGGGTCATGGAGTGCGGGTGGTCAGGCCCTTTATCTGTTTTATTCAAGGTAAAATGTTTTTCAATAACACACCCCCCCAGCACGACCGAAGCCAATGCGACTACTGGACCAGGAGAATGGTCTGAATACCCTGTTAATATCTCAAACGCGCTCTGATATGTTTTCAGAACATTCACATTAGCACTGTCGATTTTTGATGGATAGTTCGTTATACACTGCATCAGAACTAAATTACGATTCCCTGTTGCCTCAATAACTCGCACAGCCTCATCAACTTCCGCCAATGTAGCGTCTCCCGTCGCCAGTAATAATGGTTTCCCTTTCCCGGCAATGTATTCGATCATTTCCAGCCATGTAATCTCACCAGAGCCGATTTTAATAAACGGCAGATCAAGTTTTACACACAGGTCAACGGCTTCAATATCGTAGGGCGATGTCGAGAAATCGATGCCAATATGTTTACAATGATCAGCAACCTCCTGGTGCCATTCCCGTGGAAATTCAGCATCCTTAAAAACCTCGCTGACCGTCCTTCCCCAAGAACCATGAACCCCGCGGAGCTTCATCCGTGAGAATCCCCCCTCAGAGACGATCTTCGATGTACAGAATGTCTGGAATTTCGCACAGTCTGCACCGGATTCTTTTGCTGCCTCGCATAATTTTTTTGCTTTCACAATATTATTATCAAAATTCGCCCCTATTTCTGCAATAAGATAGGTCGGATGTCCATGACCAATAAATCGGCCGCCTATTTTAATTTCTTTTGGAAATGGTTTCATAGTCAGATCCTCGGAATAATACTGTTGACATTAGGTGATTAATACTAAAGCCCCTGATTGTTAATATGCAATTTTCATAAGATACACCGATATACCAATCAGAATGCAACTTTCTTCTTATTCTTCACAAAAGCGGAATCTATCCTATTCTTTTTTGAGGCATCTATATTCCATAATAGTTTTTTTCAATATTTCAGCTTGGGTATGCGCTTCAGCAAGATCCCAATAATTTGTCTTCATTTGGATCATACGGGGTTGAAGATATTCAGCTGTCGGGCATAACCCCGTTTGATATTTTTGCCAAACACCGGGCATATTTTGCACTTCGTTCTGAAATAACGGTTCCATATAACTCAGCTTCCATGCTGAATAATAACCGTCACCTCCATTATCACGTAATAATTTTCTAAAAATATACCAGTTCTGTATGTCCTTAGTTTTTAAAACAAGGCTATATGACCAGTACGTATTTCGATATCCTTCAGGCTCCGCCTGACGTTGGAGGAAATCAACGCCAGCGACCGCTTCGTCAAATATCTGCGCAACTTTTATACGCTGTTCTACCAACTCTTCAGCGCGTTCCAGCTGTCCAAGAAGTACTGCAGCTTGAACTTCGGACATTCGATAATTAAACCCCAAAGAAATGTGCCTGCTGTAATTCGGATCCTGTATATCATCACGCGTAATCTTCCCCTGTTTCGCACTGACGCCAGCATATCCTAAACTGGAAAACCGTCGGGCTTTGTTGGCAAGTTCTTCATCGTTTGTCGTGAGCATTCCCCCCTCGCCTGCAGTTAAATGCTTGCTTGCCTGGAAGCTAAAACTTGCAAAATGACCGAACTCGCCGACATATTTTCCCTTATATTCCCCAAACACACATTCCGCATTATCTTCAATGAGTTGTAGATTATGCTTTTTACAAATTTTGAGAATAGGATCATAATCGGGAGATAGACCATATAAAGCCACGGTCATAACTGCTTTTGTCTTTAATGTAATACATCGTTCAATAGAGGTTGGATCAATATTGAAGGTATTTTGATCGACATCTGCAAAGACAGGAATAGAATTATTCTCTAAAACAGAAATGGCCGTACTCGACATTGTCAATGGGGGGACGATCACTTCGTCTCCGGGCATAATCCCAAGGGATGCAAGTGCAGTATGAAGCGTTGCTGTTCCGTTTATATGACCGATTGCATACTTTGCCCGGAACACCTGTGCAAATTTTGTTTCCAGCTTATTATTGAAAACACTGTTTTTTGATGTTTGAAACCCGTTGTCTAAAGCTTCGAGAACATATTTTTTTTCGATTTCAGTGATACGTTTCATAAGGCCCACTCCATACTCTTCTTAATGGCAAGAAAAACCAATTTAACAATTCTACTTGTTATACATTGCACTTCTCTTAACATGAGAATTTATTGTTTCAATTCCGGGATTGCGTTGAATAAGCGCGAGGATATCGTCCATGAGAAATATTTCCCCGGATTTATACAATTCTTCATACACACGCGATGCCATCTGGAAATCTTCTTGCGTATCTATTGTCCATCTCAAGTTCGAAAGATCTTGTGAATGTGAGATATTTGCTTGTGAAAATAATTCGGGGTGACGGTACAGATATTGAGTAACATGTTCTCGTTCAAACGGGTCTTTTGCCTCATGGAAGGCCTTTTCTAACGCTTCGGATGTAAAAACTTCTGTGTCTAATCCCTCGGGGAAGGTTGGCGGATTGTTATTATATGCGAAATCAAGTGATTTTGACACCAACTCATCTATCACACGGTCAATAATGATGGGATCCTTGAATGGATCATCTGCTGTTATTCGCACAATTATATTTGAACCGTACGTCTCAGCGGCATGAAAATAGCGCGCTAAAACATCCTCCTCACTTCCTCGAAAAACCGAAATATTGTTTTGGAGAGCCCACACCTCCAGTGGATCATCGTTTGGATTAATAGTAGTAGCTAAAATGATATTATCAATACGCACACTAAAACGAATTCTTTCAACAATATGGCCAATGAGAGGGTTCCCAGAAAGCTCTAGGAATACCTTATTGGGAAGTCTTGTTGACCCAGTCCTGGCTTGAATGATCGCGGAAATCATACTTTGAATATCATGGCAATTTTAATATGTCAATTCTTTAGAATCTTTTTTTTCCGAAGCGAATTTTGATGAATAAAAACACGTACTTTGCGTACAATTACAGCAATATTTGGTCAAGAGAGGACTGATAACCAAAAATCAGGGGATCACATTGTCTTGTTAATCAACTCCTGAATTTGCTCTACGGTAAGCCATTCTTTGTTTGTTTCACTGCTGTACTTGAATCCATATTCGCAGAATTTTCCTTCATGAGCATTACTTTCACATCGAAACTTTTCAACATCCCACATCTGAGTAGATGGAAGAATAACGTAGTAGGAATCAAATTCAATGGTATTCAGCGAATCCGTTTCCGTTATCATCTCTTCATGCAGTTTCTCCCCCGGACGGATACCGACAATCTCCAGTTTGCACTCTGGTGCAATGGCTTTCGCAACATCTGTAATATTATAGGAAGGGATTTTCGGTACAAACAACTCTCCACCCCACATCCGATGCAGGCATTCCAGAACAAAATCCACGCCCTTTTGAAGTGTGATATTAAACCTTGTCATGCGGAAGTCGGTGATAGGCAATATTCCATCTTTTTTCTTATCGATGAAAAACGGGATCACTGAGCCCCTGCTCCCCATCACATTACCGTACCGTACAACAGAATATTTAATATTGCGAGACCCTCGATAATTGTTTGCAGCTACAAACAATTTATCAGAAGCCAGCTTAGTTGCTCCGTACAGATTTATCGGTGCAGCCGCCTTATCTGTACTTAATGCAATCACCCGTTGCACTCCGGCTAATCGGGCTGCATCGATCACATTCTGTCCTCCGAGAATGTTCGTTTTTACCGCTTCAAACGGATTGTATTCTGCGGCCGGAACTTGTTTCAGTGCTGCAGCATGAACAACAACGTCCACACCCTCCATTGCGAGATTCAGCCTCGGGAGGTCCCTCACATCACCGATAAAATACCGCATCAACTGATCATATGATCGGAAAGGTTCAAGGTTCTGCATATCATATTGCTTCAATTCATCACGACTAAAAACAATTACTTTTTTGGGAGAATATTTACTCAAAATTGTCGATATGAATTTCTTACCAAACGAACCAGTTCCACCAGTAATCAAAATTACTTTACCATTTAGCATAGATCCTCTTCTTAAATACTTTTTTTAATCGTTAATGCCTGAACAACGCAACGTTTTAAAACAATCTCTTTATGAGAATATTCAAATCTTTCCTCTATCGCTCAGAGACTATCGAAACCAAGGCAATAGGACTTATGGCTTCAGCTCGATAACTTTTCCATTTTCAAGTTTATACTTTATATTTGACCTTTCACAAAAAGCAAAACCGTCTTTGTCGAATTCAAGTTTTTTTCCTGCCTCACTCCACCAGCCCTTGATGCGGGCGGGATTGCCCATCACCAGAGCAAAATCGGGAACGTCCTTTGTGACCACCGACCCGGCGGCAACCATGGCAAAACGTCCGACGGTAATGCCGCAAACGATCGTACTGTTTGCACCGAGCGAAGCACCTTCTTTGACGAGTGTGGGAATATAAAAATCAGCACCCACCTGCGGATATTTCGAACGAGGATTAAGAATGTTCGTGAAAACCATTGAAGGTCCGCAGAAGACATAATCTTCCAGCGTGACGGCTTCATACACGGACACATTATTTTGAATCTTTACATAATTTCCGATCGTCACATTATTCGCAATGTTAACATTTTGTCCAAGTATGCATTTTATCCCGATCTTTGCCCCCTTCTGCACGTGAGAAAAGTGCCAAATCTTCGTCCCTTCTCCTATTTCACACGGCTCATCGACATACGCAGATTCATGTTTGAAGTAATTCATTTCGTTATCATCTCCATTTTTGAGAACAGGATGGGATGAGCAAATTCCCGATTCATTGCTGGTGTTGATGATCGAATGAGCCCCACAGTTTCAATAGATGGTCTGGCATCGGCAATACCAAAGCCATTACCTGCGAGCGTTTGTTCATATACTCGCGTATGGAGGTCTGTAAAACCCTCCGTGAATTCTATCTCTTTCCCATCAACCGAAATCATTCGGTAAGTCGTTTTTGACCCGGGAGTAGGGTGGATTGGCAAATCAGCGATATCGACGGACAGAAACCACCGAACATTTGCATGCTGCAGCTCAAGAAATCCGGCCATCCGAGATTGTCCCTGCAGGTGTACTTCACATTTCTGAACACTGCCGAACAGCCAAATCAGCAGATCAAAGAAATGGACACCAATATTCGTCGCCAAGCCGCCAGACTTCTCTACTGAACCTTTCCAGGATGTATTATACCAGTGCCCACGGCCTGTCACGTAGGTCAAAACCACGTCATGTTTTGTGTTTGAATTTTCCATCCTCTTCTTGAGCTGGAGAAGCGACGGATGAACACGCAGCTGCAGGATGGTGTATACCTTGCGCCCAGTTTCCTTTTCCAGTTCTTCCAAAGCATCAAGGTTCCATGGATTGAGTACCAGCGGTTTTTCACAGATAGCATCTGCACCTGTCCGCATTGCAAGGCGGATATGAGCATCATGAAGATAGTTGGGAGAACAGACCGTCAGATAATGAACACGATTTTCAATAGGACCGCGATGGAGTTTTTCGAGATGCCTGTCAAATCGCTCATACTCCGAAAAATAGCGTACGTCAAAAGAAAACTGGTCGAGGATGCCAACGGAATCTTTTGGATCTAACGCCGCAATCAGTTTATTGCCGGTATCATGTATAGCCTTGAGATGACGCGGTGCGATATATCCACCGACACCGGTTACGGCAAAATTTTTATTCATTAATTTCAATCTCTTTCTAGAGCATTAAATTCAAAAAGGACAGTCAGACTACTTCGGGAGATGCAAAGACCACCATCTCATCGAGAACTGCCGTAGAATGTTCCGAACCAACAGTTTCCCTGATCATGTTTATCAAGCTTTGAAGAACAAGTTTGAATGTATGGAAAGGAGATTTCGGGTATCCACAACAGGTGTATTCAGCAAAACAAAATCAATCTTTCGATATACATCATGAGCAGTAGAAATAAGAATTAAATCGTATCCGCCAGTTATTTCAACCGACTTCTTTCCCACAAATTGCGGATGCTCACGCGTCGGTTTTATCACATGAATAAAAGGATCGTTATACTCTACCACAGCCCCCTTGGCTTCTAATTTTTCCATCAGGAAATAACTGGGAGATTCACGATCATCGTCGACATTGGCTTTGTAAGCTAGACCGAGGATAAGTATCCTTGATCCTTTGAGCGGCTTTCCGAATTCATTCAGTACTTCCATCACCCGCTGCAGAACAAAATCGGGCATGGAAGTGTTAATTTCACCTGCCAGCTCTATAAACCGAGTATTGACTCCATATTCTCTTGCCTTCCAAGTCAGATAGAATGGGTCTATTGGGATGCAGTGTCCCCCAAGACCGGGACCCGGATAGAACGGCATGAATCCAAATGGCTTCGTTTTTGCCGCCTCAATTACTTCCCAGATATTTATCCCCATTTTCATGAAGGTGACCTTTAGCTCGTTCACCAAAGCGATATTTACTGAACGGAAGATGTTTTCCATCAGCTTTGTTGCTTCGGCCACCTGCGTCGATGAAACGGGAACAGTTTTTACAACTATCTGTTTGTATAAAAGATCTGTGACAGCAAGCCCTTCAGGGGATGTCGATCCGACTACTTTCGGGATCGTCTCTGTGCGGTACTCCGGATTATTTGGGTCTTCACGCTCAGGAGAGAATGCAACATAAAAATCTTTGTCGACCTTAAGTCCGCTTTTTTCAAGAATCGGGACAACAACTTCCACTGTAGTACCGGGATAAGTTGTCGACTCTAATACGACCAACTGTCCTTTTCGGAGATTCGGATAGATTGCCTCACACGTCTTGACAATATACTCCATCTCCGGTTCGCGGTTTTTATTCAGCGGGGTCGGCACAGCAATGAGAATAGCATCGCATTCTTTCAATCGCGAAAAGTTAGTGGTTACCTCAAAGAGTTCGGATTGAATTGCAGTCTGAATTCTCTCGGAGGGAATATGTTTAATGTAGGATGTGCCGGCTGTAAGCGCGTCAATCTTTGATCTATCGATGTCAAAACCGATAGAGCGAAATCCTTTTTCCACAAAGCAGAGATTTAATGGAAGTCCAACATATCCTAAACCGATAACACCAACGACGGCTTTTTTATTCTGTATGTTTTTCAGAAGAGATGTGTGCATTCAGTGCCTTAGTTGAATTGTACTAATCATTAAAAAAATTGTGAATCATTGTCCGTTGTACATTAATTACAATTTGCTCGCAAGCACGATCACCGTTAGGGATGAGACCACAATCGCAAGCGTATCCTTTATAAAATCGAATGCGGTCGTTTTCTTATCCGTCGTGATCGGTTCCGGCGGCGGCGGAAGTAATCGATAGACCAAAATACTGCTGCCATCCGGAATTTTCGGGTTGCCGCTGAACAGGCCAAAGCCCACCCGTTCTGAAAATCCTTCAGGATACGTCACGACCGCGTAATCCGTGCTGTCCTTCTCTTCACCCGCTGCTTCTAAATAATACTTGAATTTTTTGTTTTCTGCATAGCCGAACTGACCGGGATTATTCACATTTCCTGCTACGTTGACGGTTCCGATCTTTTTCGGAATGGTGAGCTGATCTCCAGGTTTGAGGACGATATCCTCCGAACCGCCAATATTTTCTATTGCATTTTGAATGTTCGTTCGCAACACGCTGTTGTCGCGTATCATCCTCCCTCCCCGAAGATATCCGTTCGGTTTGATGCCGCCTGCCCGTGCAAGCATATGTGAGATCCGCTCATTCGCAATGTTCAGGGCATACCGGCCGGGAAACTGCACCTCTCCTTCGATCGTCACATACTGCTGAAACACAAAGGCCGGGTTCGGACGGATGAAGACCTGATCCCGATGCTGCACGATAACACTATTCCGGCGCAGGGCAAGAATATCGTTCTCGGTCAGTATCGATGGATCGAAAAGCTCTGGAAGCGATGCGAAAAGCGTGTGCACCAGTGAATCTGTTCCAAGCCCGGTCCGTGAGACACGTGTAATTTCCGCCTGTCCGACATAGGCATCTTCAGTATATCCTCCCGCCTGCAGCAGAAGGTCGACGATGGTCATCCCTTCCGAGAGCATATATCTCCCTGGTTTCTTCACACTCCCAAAAATATCGACGAAGCGGTCCCGCTCTTCTACGGCTGTCCGGGGATAAATGATGATCCGGTCACGCGGCATCAGCAGCGTGTCGCCGACCCGATCCGCGAAGAGACGGCTGATATTGAACGGGAGTATCCGGGTTGTAAATCCGTCAGGATTGACGCGTATAAGATCGGCAGACTCGAGCAGAACATTTTTCCTGAAGACTGTGTCGGTCAAGCCCACCTTGAAGAACATGAGATCATAGAGACGCATCCCTTCCGCGAGTCGGTAGGTACCGGGATTTTTCACGAACCCTTCCACCGTAATATACTGCTGCGGATTGATCTCGTACATCGTATAGATGCGCACGCTGTCTTCATTCATCAAAGGGATGTTCTGCTCACTATTCCCTGCGGCAGCCAGACTTACATTGAAAGGAATGATCTCGCGGCGTTTATCAAGGTACGTGCGGGTGATCTCCCCCCGGTCGCTGTAGACCTCGGGGAGCAGATTATCGGCCGCACGGATAAGATCGCGCACGGTCTTGACCTTCTCCTTCTGATACATCCCGGGGCGGTACACGGCCCCTTCGATGACAACGTAGTTTTCTTTCCGTTCGAGTATCGGGTAGACCGTGATGATGTCCCCATCCTCAACCTGGAAATCTTTTCCGCTCTTCACGATCTGCCGGAAGTCGACATCAAAGATCTTCCGGTCCGGTCCGTCGGCAGCGCGCTCGGTAAACGGGATGATGCGGTCGATCTGGATCCGGTCAAGATACATCGTGGTGCGTATACCGCCGGAAAATTCGAGCAGGCGCTTGAGCTGTTCATCCGGGAGCAGCTCGAACCGTGCTGGCCGGGAAACCTCGCCTTTGATCGTGACAAATTTTCCGCGGAGAGGTATATAGATCACGTCGTTGTCATTTACGCGCATATCGGTGGTTTTTGTGGAACCTATAAGATAATCGTACAGGTCAACATGAGCCGCGGTCTTGCCGCTTCGTACCACCCGGATATCGCGCAGACTCCCGCTCAGCTTCGGTCCGCCGACCACAAACATGGAATTGAAGACATTCGCAAATCCGCTCACCTCATATCCCCCGGGATTGTTCACCTCACCCATTATGAAAATACGGACAGGGCGGATACGGGCCACGGTGAGATCCATGAAGATCGTGGGAGGGGATTTTGCTAATCCGCCGAACGCGCTGGACATCGCGTTTTGAACGTTTTTGCGTGCTTTATCGAGCGTCAATCCGGAGACCATGATCGGTCCCACGGCGGAAACAAGGATACGCCCTTCCCCGTCAACTGTGTATTCATTGTAGCTTTGCATTTCGCCCCAGAGGGAGATCTTCAGCACATCGCCTACACCGATCCGGTAATCATTATCAATAGAGGGGCGGGCTTCGAACATACCTGAAGATTTGAAGATGTTGTAGCCAAAGTTTTCGACCTCCCCCGGCTTCAGCTTCGGTTCTTCGACTTTGATAGGAACCATCTTGACCGGCTGGTCTGCAGAAGAAGCCTCTGTTGTTGTCTGCACAGGTACACCGGGCGTAGTGACGGTTCCGGTTTGAGGAGTTGTCACAGGTGCAGACTGCGCAGTTTGAGGTGCGACCTGTATATTCACCGAAGTTGTTGGTTCTTTCTGCTCACTGCCCATGGAAGAGCCGGTTTTGAGAAGATAGGAACCGAGGTCAATGCCGAAATCCTTTGCTTTAGCTTCAGCTTCTTCCCGTGTCATTCCGAGCTGCTTGATCTTGGCATCAATTTGCTCAGCCGACATAACTTGAAGTCTGGTTTTGGCTTGTTTGACATTCTCAGGTGAAACTACCTGGGAAAGTGCTGTCCCGCAGACCAGCGCAATCAGCAAAAGAATAGAGAGTGTTTTCATTTTTTTCAAAGGTGACATGGCGGCCTAAAAATGTATATAGACGATAAGAGATATCTGAAATATTATAAACAACACATTGTCATTCCGAACTTGTTTCGGAATCTGAATAATTTTAGACCCTGAATCGAGTTCAGGGTGACTATTTATTGAATTTTTCAGATGTCTCGATAATTTGAATTAATGTAAGGAAAATAGATGATATTTGCCAAAAAAAAGAGAAGATGAGAGATGGGAGATTGGGAAAGGAAGAATGAAGAGTGACGCTTCGACAAGCTCAGCGCGAGCGCTTCGACACTTCGACGCGCTCAGTGTAAACAAGCTCAGCGCGAGCGCTTCGACACTTCGACGCGCTCAGTGTAAACAAGCTCAGCGCGAGCGCTTCGACACTTCGACGCGCTCAGTGTAAACAAGCTCAGCGCGAGCGCTTCGACACTTCGATAAACTCAGTGTAAACACTTCGACCGTTCGACGGCGCTTCGACATTTCGGCAAGCTCAATGCAAGCGGTTCGACTAGGCTCACCGGGGCCAAGCTCAGCGCGAGCGCTTCGACACTTCGACGCGCTCAGTGTAAACACTTCGACCGTTCGACGGCGCTTCGACATTTCGGCAAGCTCAATGCAAGCGGTTCGACTAGGCTCACCGGGGCCAAGCTCAGCGACCGCGCTCACGGCAAGCAGGCTCAGCGCGAGCGCTTCGACACTTCGACGCGCTCAGTGTAAACAAGCTCAGCGCGAGCGCTTTGACCGTTCGACGCTTCGATGGACTCAGTGCAGGCGAGCTCACGGCAAGCGGTTCGACTAGGCTCACCGGGGCCATACTCAGCGCAAGAGAGTGAAGAATGTTCAATAAAAGCATTGAGCAAGATATTATATGTGAGGAACGGTATTTCGAGCCATTCGACAGGTTTTCGAACGATCAGTCGGCCGAGGCGTTCGACGGAGCGTTCGGCCAAGCTCACGCCGAGGCCTTGCCGAAGTCTTTGGGCAAGCGGTTCGACTAGGCGCAGGCTCAGTGCAAGGGAACTGAGAGGATAAGAAGGAATAAGTTACGAGAAAGAAGAAGCGTGGGGATAAAAGAATAAAAAGAGTTCAGAATGATATGGAAACGAATATATTCACTTCTTTCTTGCATCCTCTTTGAGATATCGATCCACATGTTCCCGGAGCGAGTGAAAGATTGTTTCCGGAGACGTTTCGTATCCCGCTATATACCGAATAGGAGAAAGATCGATATCATCATAACTCAGCATCGCTTTTAAATAGACGGCCTCATCGATGCCAGGATATTTTTTCCGTGCAAGTGTAAAAAGATCATGTAATGTGTGCTTTTGTAAGATGAAGAATAAGTCAACATAGTCTTTCAATGCCGCACGGAGCAGAGCATCCAGCTTGAATGTGCCGATTTCTTGGATGGAGGCAATTCTAAAATACTTCGAATCTTGGAGCGGGGTTAGTGGCGCAGGCTCAACAAAATAAAATGAAATCTTTACTCCCTGTATCAGAAGGGTGAGCGTCCGATCCTCGTTCTGAAGCTGTTCAATCTCATATTTCTGAAACAGTTCAGTCATTCTTCTTAACAAACGCGGAGGATCGAAGCGGTCGTTTGTAAAAAAATCAAAGTCTTCTGAAATTCTATGTCCAATTTGCAGCGCAAGTCCTGTCCCGCCGGCAAGATAAAAATCTTGCTTGAGAGCAGCAAGCTGTGAGCACATCGCTTGCCTCGTGCTATCGAGAATTTCATATTTTATTTGCGATTCCACAGGTCCTCCATCCGAACTAATTTCTGCCAAAAGAGGAAACTCTTTTTATCAAGAGCAACCATTCCTCTGTTCTGAAGATACCGGCTGATCGTGCCACGGTCAAAGGTCTGAAGAATCCACTGGATGGATCGAAGGTTTCCATACAACATCAATTTGCCAAGGACGTAATTCTCATGCTCCGGAAATTTTATTTGTGCAAGATCTCCATCCCAGAAGAATTTTTTAAAGGCTGGGGGTATTGTTCTATTTTCTTCCATCAAACATACTGTTTTTCATGAGAGAACCTGCCCAGAGAATGATCTTGAATATTGTATGGTTTAATGTAAACAATTTAGACGATTTTTGCCAAATGAAGGAGAAGAAGGAAGATGAGAGATTGGAGATGAGAGATTTTGGAAGGAAGAGTGGAGAGTGAAGAGTGGAGAATGAAGAGTGGAGAATGAAGAGTGGAGAATGAAGAGTGACGCTTCGACACTTCGACGCGCTCAGTGTAAACAAGCTCAGCGCGAGCGCTTCGACATTTCGGCAAGCTCAATGCAAGCGGTTCGACTAGGCTCACCGGGGCCAAGCTCAGCGACCGCGCTCACGGCAAGCAGGCTCAGCGCAAGAGAGTGAAGAATGTCCAATAAAAGCAATGAGTAAGATATTTTATGTGAGCAACGGTATTTCGAGCCATTCGACAGGCTTTCGAACGAGCGGTAGGCCGAGGCCTCACACCGAAGTCTCATAGCAAGAAAATGGAAAAAAGGAGTAAATGGGAGAATTTTTTAGTGCTTGTTGAATAAAAGACAAGCGTTTCGAACAGGCTCACTGTAACCAAGCTCATTGTAAGAATATGAGAAAGGGGGAAGGAAAAGGTGACAATTTCTATAAGGTTTCGAACTCTGCGGAAGGAACTTGGGATTGCCGAATAATGGATTTTAGTGTGCCGATTCTGATTTCTTTGTGATTCGGGACAGAAACAGTGATCGTTGAAAACTGTGTTTTTCTTTGCATCACCATGTGGCTGCCTTTTTGCCGTACTAATTCAAAGCCGTGTTTCGACAAAACGGAACAGACTTCTTGACCGGAGAGGACACGCAGGCTACCCAACCGCTACCTCAAGTCGTGTAATAAAAATTTCACCGTGCAGTCGGTCTTTTATTTCTTGACGAGAAGCAGTCTCAAAGAATAATTCTAATGCTTCTTTAAGATTTGTACGAGCTTCTTCGACCGAATCTCCTTGGCTTGCGATATCGAGTTCAGGACAAAGGGCGACGTACTGCTTTCCTTCCCGTTCAATGATCGCGGTGAATTGTTGAAAATCCTGCATCGTAAGCTCCTTTCAGAGATAAGCTTCTGTCTGTAGTATACCAAACTTCTCCTCCTGAAACAACCCTCTCGAAACGGATAAATGCTGAGGAAAAAAGAATGAAGCAAGCGCTTCGACCACCTCGATAAGCGTTCGACGGCGCTTCGACATTTCGGCAAGCTCAATGCAAGCGGTTCGACTAGGCTCACCGGGGCCATACTCACCGCAAGAGAGTGAAGAATGTCAAATAAAAGCAATGAGTAGGATATTTTATGTGAAGGATGGTATTTCGAGCCATTCGACAGGTTTTCGAACGATCAGTCGGCCGAGGCCTCACACCAAAGTCTTAGTGGAAGGAAATGGAGAAGGGGAAGGATTTTGGATTTCAGATGAAGTATTAAGAAAATAATGAATCTTAAAGGATGAAATTAGTCTAGGATTAAAAAAATAGAGATCAGGGAATTGATAAGGAATAGGGATTGGATTGGGCGGTTGTTGAGCCACGGAGGAAAACGGTTGAAACTACGGCGGGATGTTCGTATATTATGATTGTTGATTTGCCCGGATGGCGAAAATGCCTGTCCACCGTCTTTTGGGTGGGGCAGACCTGCCTGCCGGCAGGCAGGCGCGCTAGCAGGGACCTAGATCATGAATTGGTTCGTGTACGCAATTCAAAGTACAAAGCGCTGTTATATATATGTCGGATTGACATCGGATATTGAAAAAAGAGTGTCTCAACATAATAATGGAAAAGAACGAACAACGAGAGCCTATCGACCTTTTGTTCTAATCCATTCAGAAGTTTTTGCAACGCGGACAGAAGCTAGAAAAAGAGAAATTTATTTAAAGTCAGGGAGCGGCAAGGAATTCATCAAAAATCTCCCTGCTTACTTACAGGAAATAGGTTCGCATTAAATAATTTCAGTTCAATGCCCGGATGGCGAAATTGGCAGACGCGCTAGCTTCAGGAGCTAGTGATCGCGAGGTCGTGCAGGTTCAAGTCCTGTTCCGGGCACTTAACAACAGACGCTCCCTTATGGAGCGTTTTTTGTTTTGAGTCTCTCCTGAAATGATTCGCTAGTCCTGCCTGTTGAGGCGGGATTGCGAAGCAATCGTGACGAAATCCCGCTGTTCTTGAGCGGGGTTCCGGGCACATACAAACAGAAATTCCCTTCCGGGAGTTTTTTTATTTACAGCAGTTCCTTTCTCTCCTGATCGATTCTTTGTACATTCCTTTATGGTAAAGAACCTGCAGAACGGCTCAAGTATAGAAATGGAAGTATGGAAGGAGATCCTCTTTGACAGCATTTTCTGCCAAGCCCTATAAGCTGTACAACACCATACAGAAGTACGAATGGGGATCAAGGAACGAGGCAGCCTCTATTCCCCGTTTTCTCGGGATACCGGCTGAACCGGATACACCCTATGCGGAACTGTGGATCGGTGCGCACCCAAAAGCGCCGTCAGAGATCGAACTTGACGGAACAAAGGTCCCGTTGAATAAAGTCATCGAAGAGTTCCCTGTGGAATGCCTGGGGACGTACGTCTGCAGCAACTTTTCGAATACGTTCCCGTTCCTGTTCAAAGTTCTTTCCGCCGCCCATGCCCTCTCCATTCAAACACATCCCAACAAGGTGCAGGCCCGGCAGCTGCATACCAAAGATCCCGCGAATTATCCGGACGACAATCACAAACCGGAGATCGCCGTCGCTCTCGATTCTCTCATCGCTCTGGCCGGATTCAAACCTGTTCAGTCCATAAAAGTAAGTATAGAGTCTTTTCCGGAGCTCAGCGAACTGGCCGGACAGAAATTGATCGACGAGCTATTAAAAAGCAAAGATCACTCTGCGGAAGAAGGCCTGATCAAGAGAACATACGAAGCCGTTATGCAGCATGCAGAGGACAAGGAACGTCTGACCCTCTGCATCTCCAGGATCCGAAAGCGGCTGCAGGGTAAACCATCGCGTTCCATGGAAGAGGAACAATTCCTGGAACAGCATCGGTTATTCGGTGATGACGTCGGATTGATCTCATTTTTCTTTTTCAATCTGGTCCGGTTGCATCCGGGTCAGGCGATCTTTACAGATGCCGGTATCCCGCATGCATACATCAAGGGGAATATCTGCGAATGCATGGCGAATTCCGACAACGTCGTCCGGGCCGGATTAACGAACAAATTCAAGGACGTGGGGACACTGCTCGATATCCTCCGGTACGATTTTAAGGAATGTCCGGTCATGCATCCCGAAACAGAGACCGGCGAGACAACATACCGGACAGCAGCGAAGGAATTTGAAGTGTCCCGGTTCATAAAACCGGAGGGGTTTCATCATGAATACAGCTCCGGTGACCGACCAAGCATCTATTTGATAACAAAAGGATCATTGGAGATTCTTTGGCGTTCCCATGGGGAGAGTCAAAGCGTAGCATATACTGCAGGAGAATCCTTTTTTATTCCGGCGTCTCTCTCGCAGTATAAACTATCAGCTAACCGTGAAGTAGAGTTTTTTGCCGTACACGTACCGTAAAGAATCCCCTCGACAGTAGTCCATAAGAGGGAATTTGGTTGGAAACGACAAACAAGCAAGTCGTTAAGCTTGCAGACAAGATTTGTTGCGGTTGTTACAGGAGATCTCGCTCTATCTCATTTCCACGATTCATACACCAGGTGAGGAACCCGGGAATAATGCTTTACATTATTCGTTACCAGGATGAGGCCGCGGGAAAGAGCTTGCGCTGCGATCAAGGTATCCATGTCTCCGATGGGTATTCCCTTCGACTGTAACGAAAAATCGATAACGCCGAACGCAAGAGCATCGATCTGCTGGAATTCAACAATGGTAAACGGCGAGATGAATGTATCTATTGCTGATCGTAATTTTTCAGGATGAGCACTCCCCGGAATTCCGGACTCAAATTCGCAGATGGTCATAACAGAAATGCCAATCTCTCCCAGAGGAATACTTCTCAACTTATCAATGAGGCTTTGAGGCCGTTTGCGAATGAGGTAGGAGCAGATATCTGTATCGAGCAGGTATTTCAATCGAGAGCCCGTCTGGTCTGATTTTTTTGCGTTCGTCTCGCAGCAAGGAAGTCCGAAGGAAAATCCTCAAGGCATTTTTCAAAAGATGCCCAAAGGTCATTCTTTTCCATCAACAGAATACCCTCCGGCACTTTCTTGACGTACGCTTCTTTCCCCTTCATCCGGTAAAGACGGGGCAGCCGGATCGCCTGGCTTCCGCCATTTTTTATGATTTTCACCGTTTGCATGATATTCCTTTTCGTATATACTAATATATATATACAATTTTTATTGAAAAAAGTCAACAGCAGACGCTTATCAATGGAGCAAACCGGAGTTTTTTTCAGAGCATGCATTCACTCTCCCCTTGTGCCCGCCCGGCGAAAAAAAAGCCCTGAATTTCTTCAGGGCTTCTGTCATTTCACCATTCATTGCAACTCGATCTTATTTCTTCTTAGCGCTTTTCCAGAAGTTCGGAAGTTCATGATAATAATGAGCGGCTGTTTTGATCCCGCCGAAGAAATTATCCAGATTGATGAACTCGTTCGGTGCATGGGCATTCTCATCCGGGAGACCAAATCCGAGGAGGACGGAATCGATGCCGAGCAGTTTCTTGAAGTCCACCACGATAGGGATGGACCCCCCCTCGCGCTGGTATAACGGCTTCTTCCCGAATCCTTTTTCCAGTGCTGCGACCGCCGCTTTCACACCAGGGCTGTCGACCGGCGTGATGGCCGGCTCGCCGCCATGGAGAGAGCGCACTTTCACCTGCACGGTCTTTGGTGCGATCGATCGAAAATGTTTCTCAAACAGCCTGGCAATCTTTGCCGAGGACTGATCGGGCACGAGCCGCATGGAGATCTTCGCGAAAGCTTTGGCAGGAAGCACCGTCTTCGCCCCCTCGCCGATGTAGCCCCCCCAGATACCGTTGCACTCCAGTGTCGGGCGTGCCCAGAGCCGTTCCAGCGTGGTGAATCCTTTTTCGCCGTACAGCTGTTTCAAACCAAGGGACGCCGCATATTTCTTATCGCTCCAGGGAAGTTTTTTGAATGCCGCGCGTTCGGCCTTGGTCAACGGCCGGACGTCATCATACATCCCTTTGACAGTGATGCGGCCGTTCTTATCATGCAGTGAGGCGATCATTTCTGTGAGTGCCTGGACCGGGTTATGGACGGAACCGCCGAAAGAACCGGAATGAAGATCGGTGTTCGGTCCGGTCACTTCCACTTCCATATACGCCAGCCCGCGCAGTGCGTACGTCACCGAAGGAACTCCCTTGGCGAACATGCCGGAGTCGGAGATAACGATCACGTCGGCCTTGAGCAGTTCTTTCTGCTTGCTCACGAACGCGCCGAGATGTTCGCTCCCCACCTCTTCTTCCCCCTCAAAAATGATCTTGATGTTCACCGGCAGGATTCCGCCGCCGTTCAGGCATGCCTCGATGGCTTTCAAATGGATAAAGATCTGGGTATCCTGGTGCTCCTCGGATTGGTGTAAAGCTGCGAAGATCACCTGCGATAACCTCCAAAGAAATTGCTTCGGCGTTTAAGGGGGCGAAGCAGGTTGTATCCTTGATGGAATCCCGCGGGTCTCTCGAATTGGTCTGGACGGGTCCAAAAACAGATCTTGTTCCGACACGAAACACCGAACAGGTGCTCTGTGAAGTTATCGACATCGCAAAACATCGATTGTTTCTAGTAAGTTTTGTTGCCTATGAAGTTCCTCGGATAATCAAGTCGTTGAGAGAAGCGATCGATCGACAGGTCAGAGTCGATATTTTGTTGGAATCTTCTATTGAAAAAGGCGGAAACGTCGATGTAGATTCGGTGATGACCATGAAAAACGCAGTTCCAATGGCGAATATTTTCGTTGGCAATTATAACGTCGGCAAGAAAAACTCGAAATTGATCGGTGGCTCCGTCCATGCAAAGTGCGCAGTTGCAGATGGTAAATTGGCGTTCATCACAAGCGCCAATTTGAGCAAAGCGGCGATGGATCGTAATATGGAGCTCGGTGTTCTTGTTAGGGAAGGCCATCTTCCGGATCAACTACATAGGCATCTCGAAGCGTTGATAACGACTGAGATGGTTAGATCAGTTTGATGGACACCGTCAGCAAGAAAACAAGATCAAGAATTATGCGTCTGTCGGTCGGTTCGATACTGGTCCCGAGAAAATCCTCCGCAGTGCTCTCCATCGATCTGGGTTGAGATATCGTCTGCACGATAAGTCTCTTCCGGGGACCCCGGATTTAGTGTTTCCGCGTTTTAATGCGGTCGTATTCATAAACGGTTGTTTCTGGCATTGTCACGAAGGTTGTAAGTATGCAACCAAGCCAAATTCTAGAAGATCATTTTGGAGAGAGAAGTTCGGAAACAATATTCGACGCGATAAAAGAAACTATGATGCCCTCCACGAAATTGGATGGCGAGTACTTGTAGTTTGGGAATGTGCGATCAAATCGGACAAAAACACTGGGTTGAAGAAGTTGAGTATTATTGTTCTGAAATGGCTTGAGTCTCGAAGACGGTTTGGAGTGATCGAAACCAAATATTAGGGAATTGGACAAGGATCGGAAGATAAGTGAACGATCAACGAATATTGAAGTTGCAATATCTCTTGTGTAGAAGTCTTTGTGACAAAAAAGAAATTGATCTCAATATTCAATCGCCCTTAATGATCGTCCTTAATTTCTTCAAGATTGATCAGCAAGATATTGTAATTTGAATAAATGGAATAACCATGAATCCAGGTCAACGAGTTCGATTAATCTCAGATCCCAGTAGAGTAGGAGTATACACTGGGAAGGATTACGCTGTCGGGACCCAAAGAATAGAAGTACAAATCCAGTTTGATGACCTTGCCCAATGGATCCCTAAAGATCAAGTAGAAGCCATCCCCGAAGAATATGAGCATCCCTTAAAACTATTCCTTGACCGTAGGATGGGTGGAGCAAATGACCTAAGGAGGTTGTTGACTCATATCCGACTGAGCGGTCGACTTGCAGATATTATCTATAGCATGGAAACGACAAATACGGATTTCTATGCATATCAATTCAAGCCTGTGGTAAAAATGCTCGACTCCTCAGGTAAAGGTATTCTGATTGCTGATGAAGTTGGTCTTGGGAAGACCATTGAAGCAGGCCTTATTTGGACCGAGTTGAAAACTCGATTTGATTTACAAAGACTTCTAGTCTTATGTCCTGCTATGTTGAGAAAAGACAAATGGCAAGTGGAACTATTGTCAAAGTTTGGAATCAATGCTGATATCTGTGATGCAGAAAGCCTTGTCGGTGAGCTAGAACACGTCGTTGAGAATCCAGCTGGAACCAGGTTTGCCCTCATAGGTAGTATGCAGGGACTCAGGGCCAAAAAGGAATGGAAGGTCGATCAAGAGACAGAGAACGATAAAAGTAGCACAAGTCGTCTTTCAAGTTTTCTGCATGAGCATAAGCATGATGAACCACTTATTGACCTATTGATTATCGATGAAGCACATTATTTACGCAATCCAGAAACAAAAACAGCCGAACTCGGAAGATTGTTACGAGATGTTGCTGAACACGTTGTGTTATTATCGGCGACCCCTATTCATCTCAGAAACAACGATTTATTCCAGCTTCTGAATATCGTTGACGAAGATACTTTCAGTCGTCCTGATATATTTGAGATGTTATTAGCAGCGAACGCACCTTTAGTTAAAGCAAGAGATCTATTGTTGTCATCTCATTCGAGTCAGGCGGAGTTTAAAGAAGCCTTGGCCGAGGCACGTGCAAGCGATTTATTGCGAAACAATAGACAATTGCAAAGTCTCATTGAAAAACCATTGAGCGATCTCGACTATCAGGATCGTGGAGTTCGCAGTGATCTGGCCTATAGGCTTGAAACATTAAATCTTCTAAGCAATTCGATCACGAGAACGAGAAAAAGGGAAATAACGGAAGGGAGGGTAATTCGTGAACCATATGTTAAGACTGTGACTATGAATGAAGTCGAAAAAGAATTCTATGATAAGATTACGGGGATTGTCCGTAGTTATTGTGATCGATATGCATTTCACGAAGGATTTTTACTTGTTATTCCTCAACGCCAAATGTGCAGCTCCATGCCTGCCGCTATTCGAGAGTGGAAAAGACGTGAAGAAGAATATCAACGCCTGATGGGAGAAGATTTTGGGGTAGATGATGATGAAGAAATCAAGCAGCCGGGACCGATTATACAAGAGATCCTGGATCACATCGACGATTTGGGAGATTATGAAGTATTTAAGAAGAATGATTCTAAATATGATAAACTACAAGCTGCACTTATTGATTTTTTCAAAAAGGAGCCGCACTCGAAAGTAATCATCTTTTCATATTTTCTGGCGACTCTCGACTACCTGCATGAAAGACTTTGTGAAGAAAAGATTGATTCAATTGTCCTTAAGGGGGGGATGGATGAACCAAAAGGGAATATCATTGAGAAATTTAGATCAGTAGATGGTCCTCAGGTACTCCTATCTTCTGAAGTTGGAAGTGAAGGTATTGATTTACAATTTAGTCATGTAGTAATTAACTACGATTTACCATGGAATCCAATGAAAGTGGAACAAAGGATCGGTCGTGTTGATCGTATTGGTCAAAAATCCCCGAAAGTGAATATTTGGAATTTCTTCTACGATGACACGATAGATGCAAGAATCTATGAGAGACTCTACAAACGGCTAAAACTATTTGAATATGCTTTGGGTGGTTTGGAACCAATATTAGGTACAGAAATCCCACGGCTTACTTATGACTTGCTAAGCTCTCGGCTAACTCCCGAACAGGAGATAGAGAGGATAGAACAAACCGCTCAAGCAGTTGTAAATCTTCAAAACGAACAGGACAGGCTTGAACGTGATGCGGCTTATCTTGTTGCGTATGGAGACTACATCACAAATCAGGTCAAAGCAGCATTGGAGTTGAACAGGCGAATTATAGGTATGGATATTTATCACTATGTATCAGGCTATCTTGCTCGGTATTTCATCGGCTGTGAAATATCAAGAAAAGACAACACTGAGTTAATTTATGACATCAAACTTTCTAATGAGGCAAAGAATGAATTAGATAGTTTCATGAGGTCGCGCCAGATAAAAATACCAACTCGTTTGATACAGTCCGATTCAAGGCCCGTGCGTTGTGTTTTTGAAAATAAGGTTGGTGATACACGAGGTGGTTGTGAGATTATTAATCACTCACATCCTATAGTACGATTTGTCAATCATGGGGTTCATAGCAAACGCTCAGAGTTATTTCCAGTCGTAGCAATAAAGATGGACAAAAGTGATGATGACGTCTCATTTAAACAGACACTATTTGCGTTTACTGTGTATCGGTGGTCGATATCGGGGCTTCAAGAAATAGAGAAACTATTTTATTTTGCTATAGAAATTGGGCATCCTATAAGAATACTGAGTCATGATGAAGCGGAAAAACTAGTTACGACAGCAGCGAATAAAGGCTCAGATTGGATCGTTGCCGCTGATCCGGTGAATATCGAGTATGTTAGTGAACAAATAAGTGCTCTCTGCATGCAAAACTCTGAAAAAGCATTTAAGGATTATATTGCGCAAATAGAAATTCAGAACGCCGATAGGGCGGATATACAAGAAAACACCCTTGAAAATCACCTGAATACTCAACTCTCAAAGCTTGAGGCCGTAAAACAAACCCATCTCAAATTTGGTCGTAAGAATTTGGTAGAGGCTACAAAAGGGAAGATGGAAAAGTTAAAAAATAGAATTGATATGAAGAAACTGCAGATTGCAGAACATCGTAAAATTCGATTTCGATCAGAGTTAGTAAATCTAGGGATAATTAAAATTGAACACGAATAATAATGAATACATAGTGATTGGCCTTGATTTTGGCACTTCATGCAGCAAAGTGGTAGTCCAAGCCCCATTTATTGTCGGTGGTGGAAAATGCTGGGCTGTTTATTTTGGTGTAAATGGTCATCAATCAAATAGATACCTGCTTCCTTCCAGAATTGTTGTTGGGGAAGATGGTGTAGGCTCATTGCTGCAACCACAATCTGTCGGTTCTCATTTTCATGTCGGGAAAGAGTATTTATTGGAAGAACCGCAACGACTTATTGATCCAATAAAAGGTACTTACGAACCTCAGAAAGCAATATGTCTTGCTGTCCTCTACGTTGCGCTAACATTACGTGTAGTAAGAAAATGGTTTCAAGACAATCATGGGACCGAATTTAAAGGAAAGAAGATCGTCTGGGAATTTAATCTAGGAATACCTTCTAAGGGATTCGATGATAAGGAACTCCGTTCCGTATTTCACAAGATTGCAATTGCTGCATGGGGTCTGTCTGAAAAGGCAGGCAGCCTGACCATGGATAATGCAAGAGAATACTTAGAAAATGATGATGGCAAAGAATTAGGCCCAGATATTAATCCTGAAGATATTAACGTGCTCCCTGAAGTGATTGCAGAATTTATGGGTTATTCGCTTTCAAGTGAGCGACAAGAAGGGCTCCATATTATTGCTGATGTCGGAGCAAATACTTTCGATCTTTGTGCCTTTGAATTGCATAAACGAGACGGAGTTCTTAGATATCCTTTCTTAAGTGCAATTGTTGAAAAAATGGGCGCCTTTCGTCTACATGAAAATCGCCTAAGCTTAACTGAAAATTGGTTTCAAGGCTTATTAAGAAAGAACGGAAAAATCGATGATCAGGTCGTTTCAATTCCTTCAGATCTAAAAAGTTATCTTTCATTTATTAACAACGAATCAGAGCTAGTCTCATTGTCTGAACAGGACGATAAGTATCTCGATAAATGTAAATTAATGTTTACTCAAACTATTCATTGGATGCTTCGAAGGAGTCCCAATTCTAGGATGTGGGAAATTGGGATACCTTGTTTCTTTTGTGGAGGAGGTGCTCAGCTTGATTTCTATCAAAAGGCCCTTCTTAAAGCGAATGGTTGGATTCGCAGCCACACCCAACGAAAGCCGCTGCAATCTAAACTAATTCCTAAGCCAAAGAACCTTATTGCTCGAAATCTCTCTGAAAATGAATATCAACGCTTGGGTGTCGCATATGGCTTAAGTTTTCGTGCAAGAAATTTCGGAGAATTCACATCATCGTGCAATATTTCACCTCTACTGCCTGAGGGCCCCACTTCATACGATATGATAGAATATATTAGCAAAGAGTACATGTAGAGTCATAAATATGAAGTATGTCTGAATATTGTCAGACAGTAGAGGATAAAAGGAATGAAATCTCTCGTATCAATGGCGCGATTATCATTGAATAGATGGAAGACCGGTCAGTCCGTTCTTCACTGAGCTAGACCAAAGAGCCCGTATACGCGGGTCACGGGATTCCCTCGGGCTGCAGCCTATCTGGACCTCATTAGGTTGCTAAAATGTATCGCAGAAAAGCTGCAACGGAAAATCCTTTTAGGAAATCAAAACAAAAGAAGAATCGAGAAGCAATATGGTAGATTATTTCAACTTTACGAAAGAGGATCCTGATCTATTGGGGGGTGTCTCTATTCGCGATCCTTTGGGTTTGCAGGTCCTTTGGAGTGCCATGGGGCGGAAGATTATCCCACACCTCACAGAGCAGACAACAAGGGTCGAGGGATTCCAAATCCTAATTACCATATTTTATCTCTATGAGAAATTCAAAGAACGCATCGAAAGAGATTTCAATGAATACCGTCCCCAGCTAAAAGGTAAGAGTGCCAAACAAACATTCAGTTTGGAAAACTTCTTCTTCTTTGCTGAGCAAGCATTTGCCTATGTGTACTTCAATCAGGTGGGTGAGTGGAACCTGCCCGGTCAGAGGCAAGTAGCGGCATTTGCAAAGGAACCGATGTTGTCAGAACGAAGACCCATTTTACGTGCCCAACTATCCAATGGGATATGGGGACTCTATCGGGGTGCAGCTATCCGAGCGAACTTGCTGAATGAAACTGGTCAATATTTGAGTAACGATGCCGCAAAAGTATTAGTGCTCAACGAGGAGTATGACAGAAGAAGTTGGGGTGGTCTATATTACTATATTAGGACAGCGATGTTGGAGAGTGAATGCGCTATATCCACACACGGCCATGGCACATTGGTTCAAATGATGGTTGATATTATTGACTCGACGCCTGAACGTAGACTGTTGCGTGAGCATCTCCTGAATCCTCCCAATGGCGAAATCGTACGACCATTTGCTGAAATGGCTTCACCATTTCTCAGAGAGAAAAATGATCTTCGCGCACTATTCAGGAAAGGGAGACGAGAGTTCCCTGCTCAAGCGATTCATTTTGAGAACATATTGAAGTGCGAAGATTATATCAGTTCGCTTGAGTCTGTATTCGAATTCCTGCTTCATTTCAACGGGAAAAAGCTTGAGACTGCGGCAGGCGATCTTTCCATGGATCTTAATCGATTCGAAGACGCCCGAAAGAAGTTCATTGAAATTGATACATGGCCGAATGGTCTTGCTCGACAGCGATCTGTCTTCCTTGCCCAATCAATCGAAACGAATTCTGCAAGAGGACTGATCGAAAGCCTCGTTCGTGCTCATTCTGGCATTGCCGACTCGAGAGGTGCCGTTAAGTGGATTGTGATTGGTGATGATGGGCGGATAGCGTGCGAGACAGCACCCCTCACGGCAGAGCCTGACCTTAGAGTCACTCCAGGAAGGGGTTGGAGATATGATTACTATGTTAATCCGCTGGTAAGTATCTATCGAGGGCTAAGATGAATCGCGTGACAATTCGAGAATATATTTGCGATTTGCGGTCGCAGTTTGCTCACATCGATGCGATCGTATTCACTTCATTCACATTTGACGGCGGTTTTTTTGAAAACAACGTTCTTCCAGCTTTGTTCGATATTGAGGATAGGAATGAACCTCGCAGAAGAAGAAAAGTTAATGAGGCATTGTTAACAACAGAGTGTACCGTTTTCTTCGATGGGAACAATCGATGTAACGTTAGCGGGAAGTATCGCTACCTTATAGTACCTATACAGTTTCCGAAAAAGTTCTTTCATCCCAAGAACGTCATAATTGCAGGACAGGATGCTCAGGGAGTGAATATGGTATATGTCTCTGCTGCATCTGCAAACTTAACTCTCAGCGGTTGGGGTAGACAAGAAGAAGTGATCTCTAGCATTTTCCTCGCGTCGGCAAGACTTGAAAATCAGATTGGGACACTAAGGAAATTTCTCACATTCATTCAAGCACGATCACAAGGTAATTCCGTTGCTGTTCAACGAGTACTTAAGTGTTTGGATGGATTACCAGATCTTCCTCGCACGAATGCTGACCAGGACACAGATCTCTATTTTGGGGGTCTCGCCGGAGTTCAACCGTTTGCCCGTATCCTTCTTGATGAGCGTGACGGGCATCGTTGGGATGAACTTTTTATTGTCTCTCCCTATTGGCATGATGTTGCGAACCAAATAGAACGATTTCCATGTCAGTCCTATGTCTTGATCCCGGCAAAAGGATACCCCTCTCTGGAAGATCAGAAGCAGCGTTATGGTCTTACATTATCGCAATTGGCTGAAATAAAGGCCAAGGTCGGAGATGAATTAGTTGAGGTAAATGATTTCTCTTCAGCCAAACGTACAAGCTGGCTCTTTCGGCATGCTAAAGCTTATTTTGCCATCAAGAATAAAAGGCTTCGTGCAGGAATCGGATCCTGCAATTTTACGGATGCTGGGCTCTCAGGTGAAGATGGCAATGTTGAATCAATGATTGTCAGTGATCTAACTAGCAAATATATAGACGATTTGAGAGATGAACTAAAGAATGTCCGCCTAGATGAGGATGAGTTCGAATCACATCAGGTTGATGATGCACCGCAGAGACTACCTTTTATCGTTCTCGTAGTCTTCGATTGGAAAAGGCGCACCTACTCCTTCAATGTTGAAATCATGGATGAAGTGGCTGTAAAGGAAGTGATGCTTTATCTGCCCGGGGTTGAGTCTCCGATAATGATTCGGGAACTAAATACCCGCTCGGAAATTGTCCTGCGTAACCGATACAAGAACATTGACAACTATCGGATATCCTACGTGCTTGCAGAGCAACCTTATGATCATATTGGTCCGATTGTCGAGATCAATATGGATGATACGGAAAAAGAGTACACGCGGACTCCGGAAGTAGATGAGATTCTCCAGAGTTGGAGCTCCTCGGATGAATCATGGGAAAAAGTCATGATCTCGACAGCTGAGGAAAATGAGGATGAAGGAATCTCCTCTATGTCTGAAGAAAACGATAAAAGTGATCCCGGACAGACAGGTAATGATATCTTGAGTTACTATGACATCTTTAGGGCGTTCTACGATCTTCGAGCAAAACTCAAGAAAGCCCTGGGCGACAAAGATCGAAATAAGCTTTCGCTGTATCTCGAGCGTCGTTCAGACAGTGTGAAACGGCTTGCGAATTCTTTGGAAACAATACAAGACAAAGTCCGGAAGTATCTGATTCTGGTTGAAATCGGTCAATTGACGGAAGAGTATGAGCGTTATCTAGCCGATCTCGATTGGTCTAATAAAGTAAAACAAGATATGACTGCCCAAAGGAATCATTTGCAAGATTCAATATATGCTGAGCTTAGAATTCAGGCGTATCCTGAACACATTGACGCACAACGTGTTTTGGGCTGGTTCGATTCAAAGTTTAAGCAGTAGAAAGTGATGTGAACTATGGCAAAGTTATTTTTGGATCCTCTTCATCCAGATGATGTTGCCTCTGTCATCGATTTCAATGCAGCCGATGAAGCAATTGCAGATCGTTATAGATCCCTGCGATCTATCCAAACAGCCGGCGTGGCCGCGCTCTATAACATTCTTTGCAAACGGGATTATGCATACCTTGCCGATGAAGTGGGGATGGGGAAAACCTTCCAGGCGTTGGGATTAGCCTCCATCGTTTGGTTTTTGAAGCCTGCTGCGCGTATTGTAGTAGTTTGCCCTCGGAAAAACCTGCAGACTAAATGGATCCGCGATATGGGTAACTTTGTCACGAATAATTATGGAAAACATTGGCTCGAAGGGGATGATATTGTTAAGTCATCATTGTTTGGTTCATCTGTAATAACACCAATCCATTGCGAAAATCTTTGGGAGTTTGCAGATTCCCTTTTTGCACCTGGTCGGGTGCTTCCGGTTTTACGTCATACGTCCTTTCGTCGCGTCGCCTTTCTGAGCAAGCAGCGCTCTGTGAGAGACAACTGGGATCGTTTTTATGATAGGATGATGCGATCTGGCTTACATTCCGATGATTTCTCAGGGCGCCTTCCCTCTGAAGAAAATGCTCCTATAGAATTTACTGAACGGTTTGGTCAGTCGTTTAATACCGCCCTAAAGACCGTCTGGGGTGATGATAAACCGATTGACCTCTTGATCTTTGACGAGGCGCAATATCTCCGCAATCCCGATAATAATTCTAACACATTATTTAAGTCCATATTCAATAATCGTGTGAAGAAATGGCTTATGCTCAGCGCTACTCCTCTTCATTCAGGGGTAGAATCAATTATTAATCAAATTGATAGCTATGCTTGTGCTAATTCACCACTTTTTGAAGAAGGAGACGCTGAAAATCCCTTGAAGCTGCAATCCAAACTTCGCCAGTTCTTGATCAGACGACCACGAATGTATGTTGTGTCGCAATCTGGCCAAGAAATGACAAAAGCGATGTACCGCCAACATAATGCCGCAAGCGACGGGATAGAATCAAGTCAAGTCATTACATCGCTATCGATGGCACTAGTTCAAAAAGAACTTGTCAAAGTTTTGGACGGACATAATAATCGATACAAGATAGGATTCTTGTCCTCATTTGAGAGCCTCCAAGACTCGATTTCAAAAACAAGTCGTGCACGAAGACGCGGAAGGAAAATGGATTTTGAGCAATACGACGTTGCCCAAGATATTGAATTAGAAAGCAGCACGGACGACGATGAATCTTTGGAAGGAACAGAAGCTCCTGATGAACGCTTTGTATCGGTGCTTTCTAAGGATTTCGAATCGCAATTCGGTCGTCCACTCCCCCATCCGAAACTGGAGCATGTCGTAGATTCTCTTTGGTATGATGCCTTTGTTGGGAACCAGAAGGTTCTCCTTTTTGTACGTCGTATCAGTACCGTGAAAGAGTTGGAAGAACTATTTGAACGGAAGTTTACTGCCCTTGTAGAAAAACGCGTCCGCGATGTTTGGAAGACTGAAATTGAATGGACCAAGCCACTTGAAATTGATCAAGGTGTCAAAGAAGAAAATGTAGAAGAAGAAATGAGTGAACGAAATGAGAGGGCACTTGAGACGGAATCCATGAGCCCTTTCCGTAGGACGATGAGTGAGGGGGGATGGTTGGCAAAATTTCGTTCGTTATTCTATGGGCAGAGAAAACATGCATTGTTCTTTCAAGAGAATTGGTTTAGACATATTGCCGAACCAAAAGGCATTTCTCTAGTTGAATTGTCTAACCGAATTCCTGAAGAGTTGTGGCGTGAATCGATTAAATATGCACGAAAGTATAAAAAAGGAATATTAAAAACAGAGCGACAAAAGTACTTGCTGGTACATGCTTTTGCAAGACATTCGGATATCTTCGGTCTCGATCGTGTGGAAACCGAGTTCTGGAGGGAATTCTTCAGACAATTGTATAGCGATGCAACCCAGCGTGTCGAACCAGATAGGAGGTCTAAAGAATACCGAGATGCAGATTTGGTTCTTTATGAAGGCTTTTGGGAGGAATGGAAGAAACGATTCTCAAATGGACATGACTTACAATTGCCAACAGCTAATTATTCCGTCGCCTACAAAATACTGTTTATTAGGGAACTCACTAAGAATTGGATTGGCCAATGGATACGACTTTCTGACACAATTATCGATTTGTTCTATGCGGAAAAGAAAGGGGGTATGGCGCAACCCTTCTTTGATTATCTCGAATCAAATTCCTCACACGCAAAGACATTGAGGGAAAAATTAACGGGATGGATCAAGTTTCAATCGTTGATAATGCTCAATGCAATATCTCCGGGGAATGAGTCGCTTTCATCCTTCGCAGGAAAGACTGTATTTCCAGAACTCAATAACCAATCCCCCGTGATTGGCATGACAGGTCAGAATGTGAGCGAAACAGCAATCAAACAATTTAAAATGCCGGGATATCCTCAGATTATTGTATGTACAGATGTTTTGAAGGAAGGGGAAGATCTTCACCTATTTTGTGACAAGGTAATCCATTACGGATTAGCCTGGACTTCGGGAGACATGGAACAGCGAGTTGGTAGGGTCGACAGGTATTTTTCACAAATTGAACGACGACTCAATGAAAGTCCTGACAAAACAGTACCTAAGCTTATGATTCACTATCCCCACATCGCAGCTTCATTGGAACGTGAGCAGGTGTACCGAGTTATGAGGAGGCAGGCTTTTGCAGAATCGATCATGGATAATAGTCTTAGCTACGATTCAGAGGATCTCAAAGAACTAAGTGTTGGTGCTGATCCAGTCCTTAGAGATCTGCAGTCAAAGCAACAAGAGAATGGTGCCGGAGGTTCTAAAGAATTGCTATTCGACCCTTCAAGGTTTTTCCCTGCCCATCGAGCTCTTGTCGATAAGGGTATAGCTTCAGCACGGATCAATCAAAAATATGTGAAATTGAGCTGCGAGTTACAAAAAATCGCGCTGTCAAGTGGCTTCGAAATTACAGGCAATATTGGTCTATTTAATCAACCAATTGATTTTCGGCTAACCAGGAATGACGGAGTTGAAGAGTCTTGGCGATTTAGATGGCAATACATTCCACAGACCGAATGCTACGCTTTGGAAGGTGTGGCTATCGCCAGCGACACCGATCTTGAAAAATTCCCGATCAATTACGCATATTTCCAGCTGAACAATTCTGAAAATCCGATCCTGCATAAGCGTGTTCGTTGCCATTTCCCTCTAGCTGAAGACGGAAAACTACCGAGCAGCGAACCCTTTCACTCACTTTGTGATTACTTAAAGCATCCGAGGGTGACCCGTGAAACAGACGAGCAGATACTTGGGAAGATCAAACAAATTATCGGTAAAATGGAATTGTCTACTAAGGTGCGGCCCCATAACAGCCATGGGTTCAGATTTAAAATTGACCTTGGGAAGCGACGTCAGAATGTCACGGTATATGTATACAATAAAATGATCTTGGTCTCTTCACAGATAGTAGACGTCAATGAACTTTCAGAGAATCAATGGAAAAGCTTCAAGTCACCACAAGCTTGGATTTGGAGAATGAACGAGGGCCTTTCCTTCGGAGAACTTAACCTTCACGATGAATACGTGTGTCTAGCGAAGCGGATATTTCATACTGAACTAAGTCCAGCATTTTTGCGATTTGTTGTCACGGAATTTGCGCGGTCGGCCGATTTATTTGAGCAAAAGTTCGTTGGTGCAGATATATTATGAAGTCATATTGTCGTATGAAAAATATGAATTATTGGAGATAAACTGACGCGGGGGAATGCATAAGTTGCAGCTCTATAAATAGTATAAACGAGTGTTATACTAAGTTACACGTGACAGGAATATTCCATTCCCTTATCATATTTCTTATTTTGCATTATTTTCGAATACTTAATAAACACAAAACAACCAACGACCAAATAATAATGGATTGACCACCAATGACGCGAACAACGGATCTCTCAAACGAAGCGGAAGAAATAATCGAAACGTTGAATCGAGAACACTTCTACGCAACCTGTCCTTGCTGTCAGGAGGCAATACATCTAAAGGATGCCGGCCTGTTCTTTATGGATGATTTTACCCCAGAAGCAGAGAAACTCTACGAGGAGAGGATCCAGCAGCTGCGTGCTCAGGCTAAACAACTACGAGAGGAACGTAAGTCAATCAGCCGGAGATCTGAAACTGGAGCGAAGACCATCAATATTGGATTTATATTAGAGCGGCTTGCTCCTTCGATGAAGGCATTCCGCTTTAACACGAACGACTGTAGATCACTGTTCGATCCGATAGATTACGTCATATTCGAAGGACTGAGCACAAAGGGGAAGGTAGAACGGATCCTTTTCTCCGAAATTAAGACAGGAAATGCGAGGCTGAATGAACATCAAAAAGAGATTAAATCAGTCATTGGAAGGAAACGCCTGACCTGGGATACCTACAAGCAGGTGAAGCAATGAAAAACGAAGTCCTGCAGTTCTTTTCTGTGCAAAGGCAAATCTTTGGAATCTGTCCTAACTCAAAGGAATTATTCCGCCTGAGTGATTGCAATGTATTTCTCAAGAAACAGCCTATAGCCGATTGGAAAGATGGTCTTGATAGAGAAGCGGATAAGTTGGAAAAGCTTGCGGATCGCCTGGAAGAGAGAAAACAGGAGCTTCAAGAAAAGGCACGAGTAAAGGGACGTGTGGCAGCAGCGAAGGTCGTGAAGAAGATCGATCCGGTATTTTATCCTCGCAAACTCAATCCGGACGATGCAAAAGTCCTCTTTCATCCCATAGATTATGTTGTCTTCGATGGCATGAAGAAGGCAGATGGAGTAAATCGTATCATTCTGCTTGATCGAGAAACGGAATCAGTAAAACATAGAGAGATTCAAAGGTCTATTGAGAAAGTCATCGATAAAGAGCATTATGAATGGGTCACTTTGAGGGTGGATGAGCAGGGTCAGATTGAAGAGGAGTAGGTTATGTGGCTCTCATTTGATAAAGGGCACGGCACAAACAGTCCCATTGTTTATACCAAAAAAAGTTGGGCGTGAAAAAAAGAGAATTGGGCTGTCCCTACTCATTAAATATTTTGAAAATGAATTGAGCGAAGACATATAGATGATAATTTCAGCAAGCCGTCGAACTGATATCCCTGCTTTTTATTCCGATTGGATGACTAATCGAATAGAAGCCGGTTATTGCACAGTCTTCAACCCGTTCAATCGGGATCAGATAACCTATGTATCTCTTAAACCCGAAGATGTTGATGTTATTGTTTTCTGGACAAAGAATTCGAAACCATTTCGCAGCAAGATTAAAAAACTTGATGAAAGAGGTCTTCGGTATTACTTTCAGTATACGTTGACACAGTATTCAAAAGAGCTTGAAACGCGAGTACCAAACTTTGAACCACTAAAAGCAGAATTCTTAGCACTCGCAGAGCAAGTTGGGCCTGAAAGAATTATATGGCGATATGATCCTATCATAATTAGTAAAGAATATTCATTTGAAAGACATATCGATCTTTTTGGATCAATCGCCCGTGAAATGAAAGGAGTAACTCATCGAGTTGTTATAAGTCTGGTTGATTACTATCAGAAAACCTTAAGGAATATGTCGGCGACATCACAAGCGGGATCAGTCTATGACCAGCACCCAGAGGAAAAAGAATCATTTGCGAAGTTCATGAAAACTCTTGTAAAGCTCAGTCAAGAAAATGGACTTGAGATTCAAAGTTGTGCAGAAGCGATTGAATTAAAAGAATATGGGATTGAGCATGGAAAGTGTGTAGACGATGCATACATTCTTCGTGTCTTTGGATTAGATGTCATCCATAAAAAAGATCCGGGGCAACGCAAGGAATGTGGGTGCGTGAAAAGTATTGATATTGGAGTGTACGATACCTGCCTCCATGGTTGTCAGTTTTGCTATGCAACAAAGAACCACAATACCGCCAAATTGCATTTTGATGAACATGATCCAAAATCTCCTTCTCTCATAGGGTGGTTCGACGCTCAACCTAAAAAGACGAAGAAATCCACGGATCAGATTTCATTTGATCTTCAATAGGAATTAATTATGGCCTTTAACTTTTTCAAAACAGATGTCATTCCTGAGGATCAGATTGTCTATGTCTACGACCTTGTGAGGAATATTGTGGCTCCCGGTGATAGGGCGTTCATGTCTCCAAGGATGCAGGAGGTTATCGATCGAGTCCTTGACAAAAGACTGCCCCAGGGATGGCGGGAGGACAAAGGCTTTATTAAGCAGTTATCTTCCGACTTTTCTCGTCACTCTTTTGGCACTTACGACAAAAAATACTTTGCTGAGTTCTACGCTGCTTATTACGTCCCAAATAATCTGTATAAAATTCAGTTGATGTTATTGGAATTGTTTAGACTTGGGAGAATCAGTTTTTCCGAAAGGGAGATAAGGATATTAGATATTGGCTCCGCGACAGGGACGAGTGCTATGGCAATTTATGATTTCTATGACATTCTGTTCAACGTCCTGAAGCTGTATGGATTGAGTCCTGAGAAACTCTCAAGAGTAGTTGTAGACAGTGTCGAAAAGTCGGCGAAGAATATAGAAGTGTTCAAAGACATAATGAGCGAGCTAAATATCAAAGGCTCACGTATCAAGATCAATGATCCCATCCATTCAGATTGCCGGGAATGGGTTAAAACTTCTAGCGTCAAATCGTACGATATCATTATTGCATCAAATATCCTTAATGAATTGCCGAGTCATATTTCTCGTCGAGATCTTATCGATAATCTGATAAACGGCATGAAGAAAGATTCTCACCTTGTTTTGCTTGAAACCGCATATCTATCCGATACAATCGCACTCAAGAAGCTTCAATTGGAATTTGGACAACGCAAAGATATCACGGTATTGAGCCCATGTGGAAAACTTCGGGGGTTCTCGGGTAGATGCGACTCTTGCTATAGTTTTAGACGCGAGAGTTTGAATATCCCTGATACGATGCGCATATTTGCCTATAAGCAGGATGATAGCTTCGAGAATGAAAAATTAAAATGGAGCTATACGATATTCGCAAAGAGCAAAGAGAAACAAACGCAGAATTTCACTCCCACAACGTTGCTGGATGTTCTGAACTCTCAGCCAGTCGAACAAATCGAATGCCTAGAGGTTGAAATAGTTTCTGGGAGAATAGATGACGCGAGTGATAAAGAACATTACTATTTGAAGATCTGTGATCAATCCGAGGATCGCGAGCACACTATATTAAAGATACCCGCATACTATGAGCTTCCTCGATATCATTTTGGTGATATCCTTCAATTACGAAAAGCGAAACAAGAAACAATATCTTGGTCGAAACCGCCCAGTATTAATAAAGCTATAGTCATTGATCCCCGCGTAACCACGGTGACCAATCTTTCCGAAATCACGGAGCCAAGAGGTCTTGTCAAATTCAAGGACTTTGACGAAAAGACTCTACAATATTTTCTCTGGCGTTTCTTTGGATTTAAAGAGTTTACGGAAGGTCAATATGAGATAATTTGTAAGGTCCTAAGGAATGAGAATATCCTTGGTATTCTGGCGACGGGCGGGGGTAAATCACTGACGTTTCAATTACCCGCGTTGTTGAAACCTGGTGTCTCAATTGTTATCTCACCCCTAAAAAGCCTGATGGATGATCAGATCTATAATCTGAAAGAAAGATTTGGCTTCGATTTCGTTGATCGAATTCACAGTGGGATGGAAATAAGTGAAAAGAAAACAGTTTTGGACAGGTTTAAAAATGGGAGATTGAAACTGCTATATGTTGCTCCGGAACGAATCCAGCAAAAAGCGTTTCAAAAGGAACTTAATGCGCTAATCCAAAAAGGGATCAACATCAATTATTTCCCTGTAGATGAAGCACACTGCATTTCAGAATGGGGGCATGATTTTAGGCCTGCTTACGCACGACTAAGAGAACGGCAGGAAGATCTTCCTCATTTGGGTGGTGTCTTTCCTTCTATCATTGCTCTTACCGCAACGGCTTCTCAAAAGGTGCAAGAAGACATCCTTGCTCAGCTCAATATGTCTAAGGAAACGGATCTGGTTCATCGTATCCTTGACCGAAAGGAGTTGAGTCTTGAGGTTATTACGCTGAACTACGATCCATTGGAAAACCAGTATTCAATACGATACCGGTTGCCTCAATCAAACAATGGGAATCCTCATTTTGAGACTAAATCTTTCCCTCAAGGCACCCAGAGACCTGAAATATTACATTATGTTCTAACCAACGTTCTGCCAACACGTTTTGATGATCAGAATATTTCGAGCAAAGCAGGACTGATATTTTCAACCTATGCGGATCCGGAATCTCAGGTACTTAAAATAACATATAGAGAGCGGGAAGGTGCTAGATGGATTTCCAGGTACCTCCGCCTTCGAGGAATCGACAATCGGCCATGGTTTTCCCAGCCTGGTTACCGCAAGGATCTCAAAGCCCTAGAGAAAAGACGGCTCGAAAAAGCCTGGGAAAAGATAAAGGCGGCTACTCAGAATCGATATATCCGCGATGAAATAAACCTTTTATGCACGACAAAGGGTTTTGGTATGGGTATTGACAAACCGAATATTCGGTACGTCATACATTATGGGTTTCCAGGGTCGATGGAATCCTATTTCCAGCAAATCGGTCGTGCTGGTCGTGATCGAAAACATTCTCATTGCATTCTTCTATGGGAACCATACACTCAGGAATGCGAAGCAGAATTGGTAGCAAAAACCGTTGACCACAAATTGACCGTCCCCTCCTGTTTTACAGAGCACCTAAAATCGGCAAAAAGAAAATATACATCCTGTAAGTTCGGACGTATCGAACCATGTGATTATGCCAAACAGATATTTTTCGTTGAAGGTGGATATCCCTCCGTCCCAGAATTGGAATGTGCCCTAAAATATTTGAAGGATAAATCTCAGACTGAAAGCACGAAACCATGGCTCTATTTGAAGAAGGAATATCTAGGTGATGCAGTGGCAAAGGCCTTGACCATGCCGATATCTAGTCCAACTCTTGCCAAGGAGGAATCAATCTTAGAAACTCTGTATACATTGGGGTATGTTACTGAGTTTTCTCGCGCATATTTAAAAATTACAATCACCCGCAAGACTACTATGCGGGAAATACGGGATTCAAGTAATAACGATATTATTCGAGAGCAAATAGAACTTCTCGACAAAGTATACCCTGGATTCATCGATAAGCCGGCGTCATCTGCTCCGAAGAAGTTCGATATCGCTGAATACGTCCAAAAATTGCGACGCGATCATAAGGTTGAAATAACGATAGATGAGGTTATTCAGTTTTTCAATTTGCTGGCAGAAAGAGATGACTTTGAACTCTCGTTCAATTATATGAATGATTTTGGGTCTGAGATCAAGCTCAATGAGCAATTGCTGAATGAACCTGTGTCTGCAAATCCTAAGTATAGCATAGTGAAAGAATGGAAGAGTTCACAATACCAGATGTTGAACAATATGGTAGACTATGCAAAACTGGCTCCGTTCGATGACACCCTGACAAAAGTTGGTGAAAAGGTCATGTGCAGAAGGGCCCATATAATGACGACATTCGCATCGGATGTTGCAAAAATGGACTCATCTGTTCGTTGTAATTACTGCGACAACTGTGGATTCTTGAATCCATGGGATAAGAAAGCGAATGATATTGTTGCAAGTCTAGACGAAAGAGAATATGCAAAACAATTGACAGATCTTTTCAGCGAAGTGTCCAAGAATGTCAGTGTCCTTTTAAAGAAACAATCGATCATCGTTCAAATGGCTCGACAAATGATCGAGCACAATTATCTGACCATGGTAGAAACGAAAGCCCTGGCGTGGTTAGAACAAATTGGAGAAACAAAGAACCCAGCCACCAACCTCTTCCTTGCGATTATTCACAATATTAATGGTGATGATGATGCTTTTCGCTCGCGTCTCGAGATTGCATTAGAGGTGGTGCAGGATGATATTGGTTCATCGAGAACGATTCTTGATGTTCTCCTGCAGACGGTAGATATCCCCGTAGTGAAGCTATATGAGGAGTACTTTCAAAAAAGCGATTTCGGAACGTACAAGAATAATTTACTCTTATTCAATGCAAATGGAGATGACAGATATAATGAAGTTGAGATAGCGATATCCTTAGATCTTGTTGATTATCAAATAAAAGGGTTAGAGAGTCGATTTAGACAATTCAGAAAGGTGTAGAATGGAAAAACGTTTCGAACAAGTCACGGATAAAATGGAAACTCTGTTAGACGAATCTTCAACATTGTTTGATAACATCACAAAACGATTTGACGACATTGATAGGACACAGGAAAGGCTTCAGAAGCAATCCAAATCGGTTGAGGATAAGTTGGATAAATCATTAAAAGAATATCGAACATCCTTTGATGATTTGTTGGTTGAGTTTCGTAAAGAAAGCAAGAAATACGAGGCAGAGTGGAAGGATGCGATCCGCGAAACAAAAGGCTCTGTCGATTCTATGCAGAAAGAGTATAAAGAGAAGGTTCAATCGCTCATCAAGACGATACTTGATAAAAGCGAAGCAATCCTATCCATGCATTCAGAGTTGGAAGCAATTCGGGAAAGTCAAAAAACTGCGGAATCACAATTTAGAAAACTGGCAGGCGAACAGAAACAGCAGATATCCGAACTGAAGCAGATGAAAGAGGAATTGTCAAATAATTCCGAACTTAAGCTTCTAAAGGATCAGATTGACAAATTGACAAATCGGATCAACAAACTCGAAACACATTCACACACGCACGTTTTTGGAGGGAAGAAAGTATGAAAGTAGTCAATATGCGTTTATCGACCGGATCAAACAAAATTCGAGGATATTTTGATGTTGAAACTCAAGAAGGAATTACCATAAAGGGATTTAAGATCGCAGAAGGCTCTACGGGTCTATTTATTGGTGTACCGAGTGAACAAGATAGAAATGATAGAACTAAGTGGTGGGATCGGGTTCTCATGTCGAAAGAACTTAAAGATCAAATCACGGAGGTTGCACTACAAGAATACGGGAATATAAAAGGTAGCTCTTCTGCTCCTTCGGCAGGGGCGTCAACGTCTGATCCATTTTGAAAAGGATTATATGCCAAGGACAACAAATCTTATTCTTCAGCCAGAATCCTCATATGCCCTGAACCATCAAGTGAAGCTGGGTCCATATGACTTCCCATTTACTATGAATCCGACGATCGGATGTTTTTTCGGCTGCAAATACTGCTACAGTCCCTGGGTAGCATACGGTTGGAAACCAGATCGAAAGAAACGATTCTTTGAGACCATTCATGTTAAAACGGATAAACCTGCTCATCTTGAAAGGGAACTTCCGCGTTATGCGGTCCTCCCGGCACACATGAAACGAGTGAGTATTATTTACCCCAGCTACTAAAGCATCTCAAGGATCAGAAACAACCTGACCTTATGCTCGGCGTTCTTGACGAGTTTGAAAAGGCTTGGCAGGGAGGGAACAAATGGATGCTGCACATCCTCACGAAGAGTCACTTAATACTGAATCATATCGACAAGTTGAAACAAATGAAGCACATGATCCAAATCGAGGTCAGTTTCGCAACTCACGATGAGAACATACGCAGTCAGGTCGAATATTTTACTCCATCGATTAAAAAGCGGCTAGAACTGATAGAGAGTCTAGCCCAAGAAGGGATCTTTGTCCGTGTGATGGCGATGCCGTTCTACGGTGACAGGGTTGCATTAGAAACTTTAAAAAATGAAGCGCTTCATCGCGGAGCGAAAGCCTTTAAGAACAAGGGTTTAAATTACTATTCGTGGGATGATCTCGTTCAAGTGCGTACATATGATCAGTTTATCAATGATAAAATCCCCCGGACAAAAGGACGTCTTGACACAAAAGATGAGTCGTTAATTATTAAAAGTGGAGAGTCCGTTATAGCTCATAATAAACCGGTCAGAAAGAGTGTTATGTTTCCAATTGTTGATAAGAAAACTTTTAAATCGAAGTCAAATTGGTCGGCTATGTCGGAGTATAAAACCAGATTTAAGCGTAAATCAATGAACGTTATTGATTGTGGGTACGCAGACTGCAATAAAGAGAGTTGGGGATATATAGTATAAGCCCATAGACAATTCTTTATTCGAAAGGTCAATTAATGCCAACAACATCCTCGACGATCCTAAATCCTCTTCAACAAATCAGCGACGCATTTTATTCGTGGTGTTTTCCAGATCCGACCAATCACAAAGACCCGTCTGGTAATAGAAATGTGAACTGTCCTTTTCATGATGATTCTCAGAGCAAAATGGTCATTGACAGTTCTGGTTACTATGAGTGTAAAACGTGCAAGGCTAAAGGGAATTACCACAGTTGGATCCCCGAAGTCGAAGGCATTCCAGTTGGTTCGCTTGGCGAAGTATTGAAACTTACTGGAGGAGCAGCTATCGATTTAAACTTGCCAAGCATCAGCCAGGTAGACCAGTGGAGCAAAGAGTTGAATAAAGATGAACATCTTTCTGTTCGCCAAACCTTGGAGACGAAATGGGGATTAGATGGTAATGCAATGTCGGCGTGGAAATTTGGCTTTGACTCGACAACAAATGAGGTCGTTATACCTTATTTGAGTTTTACCGGACAGGGCGTAATTGGCTCCAGACGAATAAAATTCGTGCCAGACGCACTGCCTACGGCTGGACTACGCGAAAGCTTATCGTGCTATTATTCTTTTGGGGCGGTCGTTGACAAAAGAAAAAAGATGGAGCCGATCTACCTGACGCTGGATGAAATTGACACTATCGTTTTACGGGAGAAGGGTTTCGTTTCGACCGCATTTGTTGGTGATGAGAAAGAATGGGATGAAAGCAAAGAACTGAAGGTGAAAGGAAGAGATGTTGTCTTAGTCATCGATAGTAAAAGGGACTCAAGTGCTATAATTGATGCAATAATAAACGATTTGATCGATAAAGCAGCATCTCTCAGAAAAATCGATTTGCAGGTTCTTGGTGAAGGCAGAAGCAAGCATCTAGCGGAGTATCTGTCGACCGTTTCTAACAAAGCTTTTGAGATACGCGTAACAGAAACACGGATCAGTACACAGGAAAGCTTACGCACCAGCCAGTTGATCAAAGAGGCTAGAGAGCAGCAGATTAAACGAATTCATATCAATCCCGCCCAGGATTTTGTTGACGACAAAATGTGGTATGGGGTTGAGATCAACGATCAATTTGCATTGATTGACTCAACCGGGAAACTTACATCTCAGAATGATTTGAAGAGCAGCGATACACTAAAGCTTTCCGGGAATGAGTCAGATGTGTCGAAATTCAGCCTTGAAGGAATTCAAACCTTTTTTGATCTGGGGGCTGGTGGTGTGTCGGCCCAACAAGTATATGAAAAATTAGTTGAATACATCCGAACGTATGTGTTCTTCAAGGATCCGGAGTTGTATGGTACGCTTGCACTCTGGACAATAGGCACGTATGTCTTTAGAGTGTTTCATAGCTATCCATATATCCATATTAACGCTGCGAAAGGTTCAGCGAAGACGCTCCTGATGGAGGTTCTTGAAGCAGTTGCATTTAATGGGCGGTTGCTTGTCTCGCCTCGTGGCGCAGCACTCTTCCGAGACACGGCTCGGAATTCGTCAACTACATTCATAGACGAGGCTGAGAAATTTCGAACGAAGGATAAAGAAAGTTTTGGTCTGTTGCAGGAAGTCCTCAATAGTGGCTATAAGAGGAGCGGGAGGGTTTCGAGAACTGTAGGTAAAGTGGTAGAGAATTTCTCCTGCTATTCTCCGAAAGTCATTGCCGGAATTGAGGATATCTATGAAACACTATCGGATCGCTGCATCAGGGTCCAATTGATCAAGAAAAGACCGACTGAGGTGACTCTGCCCTATAAAAAGTCGAAAAAGTTGGACGACACACAAAAAGACCTAAGAGATAATCTCTACTTGTTCGGAATGAAATATGCTTCTGTTTTGTCCGAAAGGAGTGAAATAGCGGAGACAGTGATACCCCAATTAAAAGGTCTCACTAATAGGAGATATGAGCTCTGGCTGCCGTTGTTTACCATTGCCAACATCATCGATGAGAGCAGAAAAGATGGTCAACCTACAATCGTAGAAGCGTTGAAAGAGTTCGAGGCAAAAGAAAAGATATTTCACGACTTGAATGAATATGAAGAGAACGAGCAGGCGAAGACAGTGACAATCCTGCGATACATGATCAAGGAGTTGAGGCCGGATAAGACAGACGAATCGATATTTAAATACCGAACGAGTAATGCTCTAGAGTTCTTTAAAAGCAAAGGAGGGTTGCCTAAAGGGGGAACATCGACTCAACTAACGAGGATGTTATCCAAGCTGGGTGTACAAATTAATGTGGAAAACCTCTATGGTAAATCTGAAAGGATGTATTCGCTCACTAAGGAGGAGGTCAAAGAGTTAACCGAAAGGATTCTTGGTGAAGAGGAATCATTACCCGATAGTACTCAGACGATTGACAGCATGCATGACAAGCAATTTATTCCTAAACGTCTTATTGTGACGCCAGACGCGATGGAATATCCCCTCACGGAGAGAATCATTGAACGGGTAAAGAAATTGAATCCTCAGATTGATATGATTAATTCGTTAGACGGCAATCCGGACTTACCTGCGACGATTGTTACCGAGGAACAGAAACATCAGTATTTAAGAGAGACTATCGTTCTTGCCAAAAGGTCAGACGAATTCTTTGAGACCTTCCCAAGCCCAGGGGACATTGTTGAAAAAATGAATACAATGTGCCGAATTACATACCAATGTCCCAGCGACTGTGAGTATTGCTACTTGCAGTATGCGGGTGGAGGCAGTACAACTCGATGGAGGAGGCTGTTTGTTGACGTTGACCGCATCGAAAACGAGTTAAAGATTGAAAAATTCGTGCATCGTATTAATCTAACTTTATGGAGTGCGCTATCATTTTATCTCGGGAAACCATTAGAGAAGGTCTATCCAGGTTTTACAAAGGAGGCTGGAAAAAACAGAAAGAAATTGCTGTCCAAAGATAATGCGGTGGATACTGATGTCAAAGCAAAAGACTTCTTAAAACAAAAACTTGCGGATCATTTCGTCCAATTAAAAATTCCAATCGATTCAGATAAGTACAATGCGGTGATAAATAATCTTCACAACTACTACAACGAAAACACAAAAAAACCTTTATGGATAAACATCGGTGAATATTCGGACATTGTAGCGTTGGAACATATAGGTGGATACGTAAATCATTTTATGGATCTGATTGAGAAAGACAAAGAACTCCGAGTTTGTTTCTATACGAAGTCGGCAAACATCAATAATTTATTGACTCGCGCTGGTGATAATCGGGTAATGGTCGTAATGAATCTCAACACCCCGCGTGTTATCAACAAATATGAAAGACATACCGCGAGCCTCGCAAACAGGATCGAGGCAGTTCAAAAGCTTCTCGAAACAAAACAATTCAAAGTCTATCTGACGGTGGAACCCATCATTCGATATGATGGATCTGAAGAGGATTACATTAGTCTCGTGAGGAAAATAAAGGACGAGATTGAATTGCAAAACAATAACCTTGTTACGATCAAATTTGGTGGTGTTCGTTATCGAAACGAACTTGCTACTCAAATTACATCAAACCATCCTAATACGGATCTCTTTTCAAAGATTGGTGAATTAGTCGATCCTGAGGGAACCGATGAGCGCCTAAGGTATAATCCAGAATACAGAGAGGAAATTTATAGAAAACTAATGTGTGAGATTCCCGAGATAAAAGAAAAATTCATGCTCGGATGTGAATTCTCAAAACTCTGGAAAAAACTTAATATGGATTGGCAAGGTTATCTAGAGAAGCATGTCTTCCAATATTCAGAAAGAACGAAGAATATATACCCTCTAAAGTAGGGCTGAAAGAGGTGTAATCGTAATTAATATTGAATAAAAGACAAAAATAAGATAAAATCAAACAAAATCACAATTACACTTTATAGATAGCAAGTGTAATTACGATTCAAAAAGACACCGGATAAAAGAATGCCAATAAAGATCAAAAAAGTCATTGTTCATTTTGACAATGTGCAGTCCTACATCGAAGAGGAATATGAAACCCTCACAGAGGTTGATTTCCCTTACCTGGCGGGGAAAATGAGAGTCTTGATCCCGGAAGGTGTCAAAAGAAAATTTTTACCTGATTCAAAAGTTAACCTTCCACTATTTAATCAATCGGGACGAGGGAAAATTATTGTTCCTGTTGGAAGTAATGGTGTCTATCTTCTCCAGCTGCGTTCTCGATATTGTCTGGACGAGATAATTGTTGAGCCGGATGATGTGTTTGCTGACATATACTTCAACGATGAGGATGAAGCTCTCATCTACAGTTTCTACAATCCTACGCGAAGGAATGCAATCTCCATAACTGCTAGGGTTGTTGAGGATATTGGAGGGATATATAGAAGGATTAATTCGGAACCCGAAGATATACATATGCGGCAATATTTCATTCTCCGCGCAATAAGGAAGGCAGGAACGTCGTCGATAGATGAGCCTAAGAAAATTCTGTCGGAGAATATGAACGCGCGTGAAGTTGCAGAATATTTAAATGTTAGTGAGAAAACAATTCGAAATTGGACTCATACCGGCAAAATTCCCTGCGTGAAGCTTGGTGCTAATGTCCGTTATCCCAAAAAAGAGATTGACGCAACGCTTGCGAAGAGTGAGATTGGAAATAAACGTTTCAAGAAACAGACTTGACAATTTCGCTGCGGAGAGCTATCTTCATAATGTAAGTTCACGGACAACTCTGTCCATAATGCGTCCACTTTGTATGGAAATGTAGGGTAATACAGGGCAATGACGGTAACAAGGAAATCCGCCTAAGTCATTGAATCAGAGAATGATACTGCGATTTATCGCAGCATTCGAAAAGTCTGAAAAAGTGGCGGGACGTTTCCCTCGCTCTCCGCTCAACCGCCTGCTGATTAAAAACTACGAGACTTCTTTGAGGGGAAATGACTTCGATACAAATTTTTACCCTCGTTGTACTGTCATCTGTTAAAATCAAATTGCTTTTCGAGGTTCTTTTCATTTAATTAGGATATTAGACTTCAGCTCGGAGAGATGGCCGAGTGGCTGAAGGCACAGGTTTGCTAAACCTGCATAGTGGGTAACTGCTATCGAGGGTTCGAATCCCTCTCTCTCCGCACAGTAATGAGTTACTATGTTTATCTGCTGTGGTCGATTCACTCGAACCGCACGTATGCCGGTCATACAGAAAATATAGAGATTCGATTGTATCGGCATAACAGCGGATTCGTTCATTCCACAAAAGCGTATCGGCCTTGGAAGTTGATTTACTCTGAGGGATATTCGACGAGAGCTGAAGCAATTCAGCGAGAACTTTGGTTGAAGACCTCAACTGGGCGGAAGTGGATATCTGAGTTCCTTGAAAAGTGGAAAGAGAGCGGTTTGTCCGTCATGTCGTCGCAAAGCGACGACGGACGAGATCACGATCCTACACAGCAGGATCGGACTAAACCTGCATAGTGGGTAACTGCTATCGAGGGTTCGCTCGCCTCGCTCCGCTCGTCGGAGCGGGAATCCCCGGTTGACGAAGCTCCGAAAGAGCGCAGTGAATCCCTGGTTGACGAAGTTCCTCAAGGAGAGTAGTCAACTCTCTCAACACGTCCTGAATAGTGGACAAGCGTCTCGAGTCTTCGGGACGCTTTTTTTGTATAACAATGAAAGTGCCTATGGAAAAAGAAATTCGCGTTCGCTTTGCACCAAGTCCCACTGGGTACTTACATGTGGGCGGACTCCGAACGGCTTTGTATAACTATCTCTTCGCGAAACACAACGGCGGTAAGTTCATCCTTCGCATTGAAGATACGGATCAAAGCCGTAAGGTTGAAGGTGCAGCCGATAACCTGATTCAGACACTCAAGTGGGCCGGGATAGAATACGATGAGGGCCCTGACAGGGACGGCGGATATGATCCGTATGTACAATCGAAGCGATTGGATATCTATAAGAGCTATGCTTGCGACTTGATCAACAAAGGGAAAGCATATTATTGCTTCTGCACACCTGAGCGATTAGATGAGGTGCGGCAGAAACAGATGTCGCTCAAACAATCCCCTGCATACGATCGTCATTGCAGGACATTGTCACGAGAAGAATCAGAACGGCGTGTTGCGGAAGGTGAACGACACGTCATCCGCATGAGCATACCGGATGAAGGCGGGTTAACATTTGATGATGTGATACGCGGAAAAGTAACGATTGCACATAAAATGCTGGATGATCAGGTGCTTATCAAATCGGATGGGTTTCCAACATATCACCTTGCGGTAGTGGTTGATGACCATCTCATGGGTATTACACATATCATTCGCGGAGAAGAATGGCTTTCGAGTGTTCCGAAACATATTCTCCTGTACCGCTATTTTGGTTGGGAGGTTCCTGTCCTTGCTCATCTGCCCTTGCTGCTGAATCCCGACAAATCCAAACTCAGCAAACGGCAGGGAGATGTGGCAGTTGAAGATTATCGCGCGAAAGGTTATCTCAAGGAAGCGATCATCAATTTCATAGCATTCCTGGGCTGGAATCCGGGGGATGATCGAGAAATCTTTACCATGGATCAACTCATCAACGATTTCTCGTTGGATCGAGTCGGGAAGTCAGGAGCGGTCTTCAACGTTGACAAATTAAATTGGTTGAATCAGCAGCATATCATGCTTAAATCAAACGAGGAGCTTGCTCAACTTATCCACCCGCACTTGCAGGCTGCGGAGATTATCCCCAGAGATGAGGCATATTTTTTCAAAGTTATCGATTTGATGAAAGAACGTTTAGCGTTTCCTCAGGACTTCGTGGAATCGAGCAGATATTTCTTCAAAGATCCGGCATCCTTCGATGAGCCAGGTATGAAGAAAAATTGGCAGCCGGAATCAGGAGAACGGGTGAGTCTCTTTGCTGATCGTCTGGAAGTACTCGAAGAATATTCGCGCATATCTATTGAATCGGTGCTGCGTCAGTTAGCGGAAGAACTTCATATCAAACCGAGTTTGCTTATTCATCCGACTAGGCTCGCTCTTTCCGGGAGAACGGCTGGACCGGGTTTATTTGAAATGGCAGAGGTCATGGGAAAAGAATGTGTGGTTCGGCGATTGCGTTCTGCGGCTGTAAAGTTCAAGGAGGCATAAGTTGCCTTTCCAGCATTGGTTCTCTATATTCATCTGCTTCAAGAAAACGAACATGTGATGCCAATGAAAAAGAAAAGACAGGGAATTATTCGACTCCACAATGCAGTATTTTATGCTTACCACGGTGTCTTGACCGATGAACAGAACCTTGGCGGCAAGTACGAAGTCGATGTGGATTTACGTTGCGATCTGACACGAAGTGCAACAAGCGACACGCTTGCCGATACCGTGAATTATGAGCGAGTGTATGATTGTATCCGATCCATGGTCATGGACAAGAAACATTTTCTTCTGGAGTCCCTTGCCCATTCGATTGGGAGAGGCATTCTCAAGAACTTTCGAAAGGTAGAGACTGTGACGGTACGTGTACGGAAACCCGGAGCTCCTGTCAGGGGAGTAATTGACTATGTGGAGGTGGAATTGACCGTGACCCGAGGACAATGAAACCCATGGCTCAAGTGTTTATAGGATTAGGATCAAATCTTGGCGGACGGTTGAATTATTTGAAGCAGGCACTGACAGAAATGGCGCATTTACCATCGACAGCAGTGATTACATGCTCCTCCGTGTATGAAACCGATCCGGTCGGTGTGAAGGAGCAGCCGATTTTTCTCAATATGGTAGCAGAGTTAGACTCAACACTGATACCATTCGAATTATTCACCGGGCTGAAAAGGATCGAACAGGAAATTGGCAGAACACGGAGTGAACGGTGGGGACCGCGTGAGATTGACCTTGATCTTCTATACTATGGCAGGGAAGTGGTGAACGATCAGGACCTGCACGTACCGCACCCCGAAATTGCGAACCGAAGGTTTGTTCTTGTACCCATGAAGGAAATTGCACCGGCATATTTCGATCCATTACGGCACTTGAGTATTGAGGAACTGCTCCAACGTTGTACGGACACCAGTGCTGTGCGTAAAAGTGCTCAACAAGGTTCACTGTGTGCAAAGGAGTGATGAGTGCAGTTACCGTCTGAAATACATTACATTGCAATAGAAGGTGTTATCGGAGCCGGGAAAACAACACTTGCCCGTATGCTCTCCGAACATCTCGGTGCGCGCTTAGTGCTTGAGAAATTCGAAGAAAATCCTTTTCTCCCAAAGTTCTATGAAGATCCGGAACATTACGCGTTTCAGACACAAATCTTTTTTCTCTTGAGCCGGTACAGACAGCAGCAGGATCTTTTTCAAGCGGACCTGTTCCATGCGCACATTGTCTCAGATTATATATTCGAAAAGGATAAGATTTTTGCATATCTGACGCTCCGTGATGACGAATTAAAGTTGTATGAAAGTTTACTCGGTGCGATAGAAAAGACTATCCCGCCCCCCGATCTCGTCATCTATCTCCAGTCAAGTTTGGATCGCCTCATGGCAAATATCAAGAAACGAGGGCGGGAGATGGAAAAGAATATGTCGGATGAGTACATCAAGGAATTAAACGAGGCATACAATTATTTCTTTTTCCGTTATAAATCGACTCCCCTTCTTATTGTCAAAGCAACGGACATCGATTTTGTCAACAATCCAGAGCATTTTGAAGACCTGCTGACCCAAATACTGCGTCCTAATAAGGCTCCGGTGGAATATTATAATCCGCTGGTGAAGAAATAATATGATTCGATTCATCATTTTTCTCTTCGTACGTTTTCTCCTTGTTTCGCTTGTTGTATATGTTGTGCTGAAGATTATTCAAGGATTCATGCATGGCCTGCGCGGCGACGATCAGGAGCCGGTTCAGCGAGTGCGGCGGAACCCTTCACAAGAACAACCATATCAGAAAAAACAAGAATATGGCGATGTCCAAGAAGCCAAGTTTGTTGAATTGCCCAAAAGCCAATCAGAGACAAAGTCTGAAAAACAGGACTAATTCTTCTCGTCGCACCTATCATTTCGTTTGAACAAGTCTAATTTGTTCGCTATATTCTTCAAACATTTTTTCTACCCCATGGAACGAGAATAATGGCACGTATGTATATTGATCAATTAGGGCAGCACGTTGGTACCGAAGTGCAGCTTTCCGGGTGGTTGTACAATAAACGTTCAAGTGGCAAGGTCCGCTTTCTGCTCATGCGGGATGGAACGGGAATTGTCCAATGTGTCATGGTGAAAGGACAGGTTCCGGAGAATATTTTTGAAGCATTTGACAAACTCACTCAGGAATCGTCGTTCTCGATCAAAGGTAAAGTCCGGAAAGATGACCGTGCACCTGGTGGATATGAGCTCGACCTGATCGATATTCCAAAGATTTATCAAATCGCACAGGAATATCCGATCACTCCCAAGGAGCACGGGATAGAATTTCTGGCAGATCGGCGTCATCTGTGGCTGCGTTCTGCCCGGCAGCATGCCGTCATGCGTGTCAGGCACAGAATCATCAAAGCGATCCGTGATTTCTTTGACGGACAAGGCTTCACACTTGTGGATTCGCCAATTTTGACACCAGCTGCCTGTGAAGGAACATCTACACTGTTTCACACCGATTATTTTGATCTGGGGAAGGCATATCTCACGCAATCAGGACAACTGTATGCCGAAGCATCAGCTATGGCGCTGGGGAAAGTCTATTGTTTCGGTCCCACGTTCCGTGCAGAAAAGTCTAAAACGCGCCGCCACTTGACAGAATTTTGGATGGTGGAACCGGAAGTTGCATTCAACGACCTGAATGATAATATGGATCTAGCAGAAGATTTTCTGGAAAACATCGTCCAGAACGTTTTAAAGAATTGCCAGGCGGAATTGAAGGTTTTAGAACGCGATCTCACGAAACTCAAAAATGTGAAGAAGCCCCTGCCCAGGATTTCCTACGATGAAGCAGTGCAGATTCTTCACTCGAAAGGATTACCATTCGAATGGGGAAATGATCTTGGCGGTACAGACGAGACTGTCATTTCTGAGCAATTTGATCGTCCGGTAATGGTTCATCGGTATCCCTCTCAAGTCAAGGCGTTCTATATGAAACGCGACCCTGAAAATCCGAAGGTTGCTCTTGCTGTCGATGTTCTGGCTCCCGAGGGATTTGGCGAGATTATCGGAGGCAGTCAGCGTGAAGATGATCTGGATCTTTTATTAGCGCGCATTAAAGAACATCATCTTCCGCAGGAAGCATTCGAGTGGTATCTTGACCTGCGCCGCTACGGGAGTGTGCCGCATGCCGGATTTGGTCTTGGAGTCGAACGTACTGTCGGCTGGATTTGCGGGCTGGAACATGTGCGCGAGTCTGTCCCGTTCCCTCGCATGATTTATCGGTTGACGCCGTAGAAAGAGTTCATGCTTAAAATAACAAACCTGAGAAAAGAGTTCGACACTGTTGTTGCAGTGGATGGTGTCTCCCTGGAGGTGAAGCAAGGTGAGTTGTTCGGTTTGCTGGGTCCCAATGGTGCGGGCAAAACGACGACCATCCGCACCGTCCTCAACATCATTCAGCCTGACAGCGGCGAGATTACTTTCAACGGCAGACCGTTTACAAAAGAACTTTGGAATATTCTTGGATACTTACCCGAGGAGCGCGGACTGTATCGCAAGAGCAAAATCATCAATACGATTCTGTATTTTGCATCACTTAAGGGGATTGGCGCGAAGGAAGCCAGACCGTTAGCATATTACTGGCTGGAACGATTTGGATTAAAGAATGAGGGACACCGGAAGATTGAAGAACTTTCCAAGGGAAATCAGCAGAAGATACAATTGATTATTTCGATCCTTCACCGTCCGCAGCTGCTGATCCTTGACGAACCCTTTGCAGGCTTCGATCCAGTAAACCAAATACTGTTGAAAGACATCCTGCTTGAACTTCGCCAACAGAATGTCGCAATTATATTCTCCACGCACCAGATGGAACGGGTAGAGAAAATGTGCGACAATATTTGTCTGATCAATAAGGGGAAGCCGGTGCTGAGCGGGGACCTGTACGAGATCAAGAAGCGTTATGGATCGAACTCTGTCCATCTCGAATATGAGGGAGATGGAGAATTCTTAAAAGGGTTCAGTTTTATCCGTCGGGCGGATGTATATCAGAATTATGCAGAACTGGAGCTCACTGACATTTCCAGGAGTGCCGAGCTGCTCAAGAGCCTCGACGGCAGATTGGCACTGCGGAAGTTTGAAATTGTGGAACCATCGTTGAATTCTATCTTCATTCATGTCGTTGGAGGACCTGAGAAGATCGACCAGGCGAATGAAAAGCCAATTCCTGCTCCATCGCCATCGGAGAAAAACATGACAGGACAAGTCATGAAAGACCGTCGGGTTCGAAGAGCACTATTCCTCTTGATTACGGTGCTGGTTTTTACGCTTGGCTTCTCACTTTATACATTGCTTCAGGATATTCCACGATTGGGAGTCCTTGCGATTCTGATGGCAGGATCTGTGTTGAGTGCCGCGCGATTTCTTCAGACAAAGAAAAAGGTATCGCTTGAATTATCTGGAAAAACGATGCAGGAAGGACTCTCATGAAATCGAAAGCCCTTCAGGTCGCCAAATGGGAATTTCTCGAAAAGGTGAAGTCGAAGGCATTCGTCATCTCCCTTGTCCTCATGCCCGTCATCATAGCAATTATGGCTTTGCTGCCGGCATTCCTTGTTTCCAAAGAGGATAGCGACTCAGTTCGAATCGGGATCATCGATGGCACGCATAAATTTATTCAGCCGTTAAGCGAGCGGATGGACCGAGATTTCCGACTGAAGAATGGCCAGCCAAACTACATTCTTCAAAACCTGGGTCTGGATAAACCTTTGGAAGAGGCGCGTGCCGAGGGGATTCGCTTGATCGCCTCTGAAAGAATTGAAGGATATTTCTTTATTCCTGAAACGGCATACGATAGCGGCAAAGTTGAATATCGTTCGAAAAATGTCGGGAATTTCAAGATCCAGGAACGGTTTTCCCGGTCCATTGAACAGGTGATTGTTGAAAGCCGCCTTCTGACACATGGCCTTGATACGGCAATGATCCGCAAACTCACAGCGAGTGTCAATGTAAAGTCGATTAAGATCAATGATAAAGGGAAAGAATCCGAAGCCGGCTTTGGTGAAACATTTGCCACCGCATATATCGGATTGCTCATGCTGATTTTTATGGTTATGACCTCCGGTCAGTTATTGGTACGCAGCGTTGTGGAGGAAAAATCCAATCGTGTCGTGGAAGTACTACTTTCTTCCTGTACACCCCGCAATTTGATGTCAGGCAAGATTCTCGGATTAAGCGGACTGGGAATTCTTCAAATGCTCGTCTATGCGATTATGGGAGTTGCTCTGGCAATGAAAACGGATATGAATCTCCTGCAGCCGGAGTATTTCTTCCTTACTCTCTTGTATGCCATTTTGGGCTATTTGTTCTATGCTGCCATCTTTGTCGCTGCCGGTTCTCCGGTAACAACGGAACAGGAAGCACAGCAGATCACTGCGTATATCAGTATGCTCTTAGTGGTTCCATTTGCATTGATGATGCTGGTAATGCAAAACCCGAATTCTCTTTTAGTGAAAGTGTTGTCATATATTCCGGTGCTGACGCCATCGATCATGGTTCTTCGGATTTCTATCCAAATGCCTTCTCTCTGGGAGATACTGGCAACGGTGCTCTTAATGTTGGCATCAACTGTGGTGATGATGTGGGTAGCAGGAAAGATATTCCGTGTCGCGATCCTCTCATATGGAAAACGACCTTCGCTTTCGGAGATCTTTCGCTGGGTGCGGGAAAAGAAATGAGTCATCATTCATTGCATACAATGATGGATTAAATTCATGACACTCGAAATGATCATGTTCTATCTTTTGGCGGCTGGAGGTGTTATCTCTGCGCTCCTTGTTGTTACGCGCCGTAATCCGATTATCTCTGCAATCTATCTCATCGTCAACTTTTTCTGTCTTGCTGGCATCTATTTAACGCTCCATGCGCAGTTTATTGCAGTTGCTCAGATCCTGGTGTACGGCGGAGCTATCATGGTGCTCTTTGTTTTTGTGATTATGCTCTTGAACCTGGGCGATGAACGTCAGCTGCGCGATGGGTTTTCATGGAAGAAGGTCATTGCAGGCGGCCTCGGTTTTGGAGTGCTCATGGAACTCATCTATATTTTTATGATACAGACAGGAAGCCAGAGCATTGAAATGACGCGTGCAACGGAGATTGGTACCGTCGAAGCAATTGGGCGCGTGCTTTTTACGCGATTCTTGTTTCCGTTTGAAGTAACTTCGTTTCTCCTCACGGCGGCTATTGTCGGAGCAGTCGTCCTGGCGAAAAAGAATCTGGATTGAAAAATTAAATCACTTTTTCCTTTATACTTTTGACTTGATTATGGTTCCTTTGCAGGCATATTTAATTCTCAGCGCTATCATGTTTATTATAGGTGCGCTGGGTGTGGTGGCACGAAGAAATGCTATCATTGTCTTTATGTCCATAGAACTCATGCTGAACGCGGTCAATGTATCACTTGTAGCCTTCTCGGCCTTCTTTGGTGATGCGACAGGACAGGCGCTCGTGTTCTTTGTCATGACAGTGGCAGCGGCAGAAGCAGCAGTCGGTCTTGCGATCGTTATTGCGCTGTTCCGGCGCAAGCAGACTGTGAATTTAGATGAAATCAATATTCTGAAATGGTAGCAGGCACAGTATCCTCATTGATTAACTGAAATAAGGCACATGGTCGCATACACTCCTCTTCTTGTTGTCTTTCCTCTGCTGGGATTCCTTGTACTCGGTTTGTTCGGGTCCCGGATGAAAAATGAAAAACTCATCGGCATTCTGGGGAGCGGTGTTGTGGGAGCTTCGTTCTTTCTTGCTTCTGCGATGTTCATTCACATGCTCGGTTCAGAACCTGAGCAGCGGAGCTATGTTGTGCCTGTCTTCACTTGGCTTTCGGCATTCACCGGGACTCCGGGCTCGTTCACCGCGAATATAGCGTATCAAATTGATCAGCTGTCGATTCTTATGACACTTGTCGTGACTGGTGTCGGGTTTCTGATCCATGTCTATTCCATTGGCTACATGCACGGTGACCGGGGATTCTGGCGTTTCTTCTCCTACATGGACCTTTTTATCTTCGCGATGCTCAATCTTGTTCTTGCCGATAATTTTCTTCTCATGTTTCTCGGATGGGAAGGGGTTGGATTGTGCTCGTATCTGCTGATCGGTTTTTGGTATGAGAAGAAATTTACCGGCGATGCTGCAAAGAAAGCTTTTATCGTTAATCGTATCGGCGATTTCGGGTTCATCCTCGGTATGTTGCTGATCTTTACAACCTTCGGCAGTCTGAATTTTGGTTCCGTGTTCAGCGGCGCTTCCATGCTTGCCGTTGGCAATACAACCGTTCTGTGGATTACTCTGCTGCTGTTTGTCGGAGCGATGGGGAAGTCAGCACAAATTCCTCTGTATGTATGGCTTCCGGATGCCATGGCCGGACCAACACCTGTCAGTGCGTTAATCCATGCTGCGACCATGGTCACCGCCGGGGTGTACATGGTTGCCCGCTGTTCGATCCTCTATGCACTTGCTCCTGTCACATTGGAAGTTGTTGCAATTATCGGTGTAGTGACCGCAGTATTCGCAGCAACGATTGGATTGGTGCAGAATGATATCAAGAAAGTACTTGCCTATTCAACCATCAGCCAGCTTGGCTATATGTTCCTCGCGATGGGTGTCGCGGCATTTGGTGCAGGTATTTTCCATCTCATGACACATGCATTCTTCAAAGCACTTCTCTTCCTGGGCTCTGGTGCGGTGATTCATGCGATGCATGACGAGCAGGATATTCAAAAAATGGGGGGGCTGAAAGAATACTTGCCCGTGACGTACAAAACATTTCTCATCGGCGCGATCGCGATTGCAGGCATTCCGCCGTTTGCCGGATTTTTTAGCAAGGATGAAATTCTCTGGAATGCATTCAGCAGCGAGCACGGATCCTGGATCCTCTGGCTTCTCGGTGTGTTTGGTGCTGCGATGACCGCGTTTTATATGTTCCGGTTAGTGACGCTCACCTTTGAAGGTGAAAAACGATTTGATCACCATCGCATACATCCGCATGAAGCGCCCAAGACAATGACGGTACCGCTCATCATTCTCGCGGTATTATCGGTAGTGGGAGGATTCGTTGGTATTCCTCATGCGAGTGTGATCGAACACTGGCTGGATCCTGTATTTACCCCGGCGCAGTACAAGCTTTTAGCAGAAGAACATGCCGGTGGACTTTTAGAATATCTCTTGATGGCTGTCTCGGTAGCCATTGCTACTGCGGGCATCTACCTCGCGCGCTGGGTCTATTTGCAGCGCAGCGAGATTACCGTCTCTCTTGCCAAGCGATATCCTCGCCTCTATCGTACGTTGGCGAACAATTACTATGTGGATGAAATCTACGATGCTGCGATTGTAGATCCGATCGTGAAAAGTTCGGACGAAATTCTTTGGAAAGTGATCGATGTCGCCTTTATCGACGGGGCAGTGAACGGTTCTGCAAAACTCATTGCGAATATCGGTCAATCCCTTCGCAGACTTCAATCAGGTGTCGCGCAATCGTACGCTGTCGTTTTTGTCGGCGGTATTTTCTTTGTGATCACATGGCTGCTGCTTAAGTAATATAGACTGGAATTGGTCCATGATTTCGGAATACATTCTTACCACCACGATTTTTCTTCCGCTTCTCTTCGCGGTTATTCTTCTATTCCTTCCCAAAGAACGAGTTCGAACTGTCAAGCTTACCGGTTTGATTGGAACAGTGCTGACATTTCTTGTTTCTCTTGTTCTTTTTTTTGGGTTTGATGCATCCATTGCTGGATTTCAATTCCTCCAAAAGAATCCCTGGATTCCAAGCCTGAACATCAGCTATCACATTGGTATTGACGGGATGTCGTTGCTCCTGATTGTGCTCACAACATTTCTGACTCCGCTGGCACTACTGGGGACGTGGAATTCAGTTGAACGGCAGCTCAAAGGATATACTGCGATGATATTGTTTTTAGAAGTCGGTATGATCGGAGTCTTTGCATCGCTCGATATATTCCTGTTTTACATTTTTTGGGAGGCGATGCTCATCCCCATGTACTTTATCATTGGAATCTGGGGCGGGTCGAATCGCATCTATGCAGCCGTGAAATTTTTTCTCTTTACACTCTTCGGCAGTCTGCTGATGCTTGTTGCCATTCTCTCGCTTGGATATTTTGCCTCCACGGTTCCGAACGGACAATTTACCACCAATCTCCTGGATCTCTATCGCATCGCTCCTCTGCTTCCTGTGAATCTTCAGCTCTGGATGTTTGCTGCATTTGGATTGAGCTTTGCGATTAAAGTGCCGGTCTGGCCCCTCCATACCTGGCTGCCTGATGCCCATGTAGAAGCGCCGACTGCCGGCAGTGTGATTCTTGCCGGTGTCTTACTGAAGATGGGTACTTATGGCTTTATTCGTTTTAATCTGCCGCTGTTTGCAGATGCATCGCTCCGAGCCATGCCCTTCATGTGTACCTTAGCCGTCATCGGTATCGTCTATGGTGCGTTGGTAGCCATGGTGCAAACCGATATGAAAAAACTGGTTGCTTATTCTTCCGTTTCACATCTTGGATTTGTCATGCTTGGGATATTCTCGATGACGGAAGAAGGATTGCAGGGTGCGATTATTCAAATGGTGAACCACGGACTTTCGACAGGGGCGCTCTTTTTGCTGGTGGGTATGATCTACGATCGTACTCACACACGGCTTATTGCCGACTACGGCGGAGCGGCGAAAATGATGCCGGTGTACGCAACGTTTTTAATGATCATATCATTATCTTCGATCGGATTACCGGGATTGAATGGATTTGTTGGCGAGTTTTTAGTGATGCTGGGATCATTTAAGTCGACCGTTCTTGATAATCGCTGGTTTACTGTCATCGCAGGCCTTGGTATCATCTTTTCTGCGGTCTATATGCTCTGGATGTATCAGCGTGTCATGATGGGACCTGTACGAGAAGGCGAACTCTACGGGGGGCATCATCTGATCGATCTTACGAAACGTGAAATTGCGACACTCATTCCGATCGTCGTTTTCGTTGTCTGGATAGGGGTGTATCCCAGAACATTTCTCAGTAAGTCAGCAACGCTGGTGAAGCAAACGGTTGAACAGATGGAAAGTGTGAAACGCGGATCGCAGGTGAGGTTCGCCAATTTAACCTCGATGCGACCCGAAAAATAGATGAAACCAAAGGCCCGACACTTCCTCTGGAAATATGCTCTCGGCGCCATTCTTGTGATGGCGTTCTATAATATCTTCGGTTCGTCTCTTGAAGAAGTGAAGATTGTTCCGGTAAATGCTTGGTTCATCGCTCCTTTCATACTGTTACTCCTTTCCATCGCTGTCATGCCGTTTATCAATCGGCATTGGTGGGAAAAGAATTATCCGCTGGTAGTGTATGCACTGGGATTTATCGTTATTCTGTATTATGGTTTTTCACTCGGTAATGTTCCGCGATTATTTCGAACATCGTATGAATATATCAGTTTTATATCGCTCATTGGCTCACTCTTTGTTGTTTCGGGTGGGATTCATGTACGGATGCGCGGGAAGTCGACGCCGGTTGGTAATGTGGCGCTGTTAGCAACTGGTGCAGTCATTGCAAACATTCTCGGCACAACAGGCGCATCGATGTTGCTCATTCGTCCTTTTCTCAGGATGAATAAATATCGCATAAAAGGATATCACGTTGTGTTCTTTATTTTTATCGTGAGTAATATTGGCGGAGCGTTAACGCCGATTGGCGACCCACCGTTGTTCCTTGGGTACTTGAAAGGCGTCCCATTTTTCTGGATCATTCCCCGTATTTCTGAAATCTGGGCATTGACCCTGGGGATGGTGATGATCGTGTTCTTTGTAATTGATATGTACTATTTCCGTCAGGAAACGGTTCGAGTACAAAGAGCAGCAGCTGAAATCGATGAGCCGGAAGTATCGGGTCTGCATAACATTGTTTTCCTGTTGGTCATTCTTGCAGCGGTATTCATTGAGGCACCGTTGATGCTGCGGGAAGTTATTATGTGGAGCGCAGCTCTCGCTTCGTACTTCACGACGAAGAAAGAGATACACGAGAAAAATGATTTCAACTTTGTCCCTATTCAGGAAGTAGCGATTCTTTTTGCCGGGATTTTTGCAACGATGATTCCGGCGCTGGATTGGCTGGAACTCAATGCGGCAAGTATCGGCATTGTCACACCGGGACAATATTTTTGGGGATCGGGTATTCTTTCGAGCATATTGGATAATGCACCGACGTATCTGAACTTTTTAACCGCAGCATTCGGACTCCATGGAGCAAATGTGGATAATGTACACCATATGAATATGATGCTGGGACTGACAACTCCTGCAGCGGTCGGGCTGCCCAATCCATTGCACCCCGGGGCTATGGAAATCACGGCGCAGACCTGGCGATATGTGCAGGCGATTTCACTTGGTGCTGTCTTCTTTGGCGCTAATACCTATATTGGGAATGGACCCAATTTCATGGTGAAATCGATCGCCGAACAGTCAAAGGTCGAATGTCCTAGTTTTTTTGGCTATATCATCCGATACTCGCTGCCGATTTTGATTCCGATTTATGCATGTATCTGGTATCTTTTCTTTCGAATGTAACAGGTTAAACATTTAACGATGATGTCCCTATGAATTCCTATGTGAACGACCTTATAGCCAATGCACCTCTGATGACGATGATCGTCACGGTACTGACTGCTATGATAGTAGAAGCCTCACGCCGAACTCGACCAGTCGCGACGTACTATATCAGTCTCGTTGGATTGACGCTTGCGACTCTTCTCGCACTGTCCAACCTGACAATCGAAGGTCAGAGTTACGGCGGTATGGTGCGGCACGGCGGCTACGCGAATTTCTTTGGCACGTTGTTCTGTGCAGCGGCATTTCTCACGGTAACCTTTTCGCGTAATTATTTTGAGTCGCAGAAATATCATCGCGGTGAATACTATATTCTCTTGCTGTTTGCTACGATCGGTATGATGCTGATAGCCTCTGCCAACGATCTCATCATTCTCTTTCTCGGCATAGAACTCATGTCGGTCTGTCTCTATGTCCTGACCGGATTCTTCCGTACAAGAGACCGGTCGAACGAGGCAGCCCTCAAATACTTCTTGCTGGGCGCCTTTGCGACCGGATTTCTCCTGTATGGAATTGCTCTCATCTATGGGGCCGCAGGGACCACCAATCTTTCCATCATCCATTCGCTTTTCGTCGAGATTTCGGCTCATCCCTTGTTTGTCATTGGAGCCGGATTGCTGCTTATCGGGCTTTCGTTTAAAGTTGCAGCTGTTCCATTTCATATGTGGGCACCTGATGTGTACGAGGGAGCACCAACTCCCGTCACAGCGTTTATGTCCACAGGAGCAAAAGCTGCGGCGTTTTCAGCTTTCATAGTCGTGTTCATCCGTACGTTTGATTTTCTCGGAGGGCGGGTCAATGAACTCATTGCGATTCTCGCGGCGGCTTCGATGATCCTCGGTAATGTCGTCGCTATCGCACAGACGAATATCAAGCGAATGCTGGCCTATTCCAGTATTGCACACGCTGGATATATGCTAAGTGGTATTGCAGCGGGCACGCTCGATGGACAGGTCGGTGTGATGTTTTATCTCGTTGCTTATACAATGATGAATCTTGGTGCTTTCGCCGTTATCAGCTTCATGGAACAAAAAAACGATCGAAATCTCTCGCTGGATGATTATATAGGCTTGAATCGTTCTCAGCCGATGCTCGCTGCACTGATGGCGGTCTTCATGTTCACTCTGGCCGGTATTCCGCCTTTCGCAGGATTCTTCGGTAAATATTATGTTTTTCTTGCTGCCATCAAAGCACATATGACATGGCTTGCAATTATCGGAGTGCTCGCAAGTGTGGTCTCAGCGTACTTTTACTTACGGGTTGTGGTATTTATGTATTTCCGGGATGGCAAAGCCGACGTAACAACTAAACCATCGATCATAGCGTTGGCCGCCGTCTGGAGTTGTGCAGTTCTGGTCGTGGTCCTTGGATTGTTCCCATCAAGTATTGTTCAAATCGCTCAGCGCTTTTTCTAGATTCAGGAACGAAAACTTTTATGCAACGTGTTGTTACGGCTGAAGAAATGCGAAGATGCGATGGGGTCACCATCAAAGGTTACGGTGTTCCCGGGCTGTTGTTGATGGAGAATGCCGGACGGGGAATAGTTGAGATCATCAAGCAGGAATATTTTCCTCTCTCATCAAAGCATATCCTCATTGTCTGCGGAAAAGGAAACAATGGCGGCGATGGTTTTGTTATAGCGCGCTTGCTCTCAGCCTCTGGTGCCCGGATCAGCATCCTCCTGGCAGCTGCTCCCTCTGAATTTACGGGGGATGCAAGAACGAATTTTCTTATTCTTCAAAAGTATTCAAAGAAATCGAACGGGCGGATAACTCTGCAGCGATATTCAAAGCAGGTTCTCACCCGGATTCTTCAACCTGACGTCATCGTGGATGCACTCTTCGGTACAGGATTTACCGGGACAGCTCGTCAGCCATTTGTTGATATCATCGACTGGATGAACCGACAGCAGATACCCATCATTGCAGTGGATATTCCTTCCGGTGTAAACGGCTCGAGCGGTGTGGTTGGGAATGTCGCCGTGCGTGCGACCATCACTGCAACTTTGGGATGTCTCAAGACTGGATTGCTCTGTAACCAGGGGAGAGTATTAGCAGGATCAGTGCATCTCGTGGATATTGGAATTCCGGCGATGGTTTTAGCAGAGAGACGTATGCAAACGGCGCTTGTAGAATCGTCTGATGTACAGCGGGTTCTTCCGCGAAGGACAGTGCATGCGCATAAGTACAGCGTTGGCAAGATTTTGGTTCTTGCAGGTTCAAAAGGGCTCACTGGCGCGGCATCGATGTGTGCTGTCTCCGCCCTGCGTGCGGGAGCTGGTGCAGTCATGCTGGGAACACCGGAGCCGATCTATCCTATTCTCGCAAAAAAAATGACTGAAGTGATGACTTTCCCTCTTCCATCGACGGACGAAGGAACGGTAAGTCTGGCTGCGTTTGAGAGCATTCGGGAGAAACTTGCCTGGGCAGATGTGGTTGTACTCGGTCCTGGATTATCTCAAAATTCGGAAACCCAGCAATTGATTCTGAAGATTCTTATGGAATACCGTGGTAAAGTATTACTCGATGCCGATGGATTGAATGCCGTCGCGGTGCATGGAGTATCAAAGCTTCGATCGGTACGATCTGAAATAATTCTCACTCCGCATGTCGGCGAATGTGCGCGTCTCACGGGATTGAAGTCCACTGAGGTCGAACAGCATCGGTTGAACATAGCACGGGATTTATCAAGGAGAGTCCGCGGGACTGTTGTCCTGAAAGGTGTTCCGACTGTCACCGCGTCACATGATGGTGCCCTCGTTCTCAACTGTACAGGAAATCGCGGAATGGCTACCGCTGGAGCAGGTGATGTGCTGAGCGGAATCATTGCCGGATTGTGGGCACAGGGGATGTCGGGAACCGCCGCTGCGTGGGCTGGAGTCTTTCTTCACGGCCGATCGGGAGATCTTGCAGCTCATAAACTGGGAGAGCGGAGTCTCATGGCGCATGATCTCATGGAATACCTGCCGGCAGCATTCCAGAGTATAGAAATGAGTGGTAGCGTGTGATAAATTTTCTTCGGTACCAATTTCCCTTGCTCATCTGGGCTGCATTGATCTTTTGGCTCTCCTCTCTCAGTAGACTTCCGCATGTCGAGACTCCATTTATTGCCGCAGATAAGCTTGCGCATATGTCTATCTTTTTTATCTTTTGCTGGTTTAGCCGCCGTGCTCTATATTTTCAAGCAGTTTCAACATTCTTTAAACGTTGGTCGCTTGTAGGTGCATTTCTTTTGTCATGCCTCTATGGATATTTTGATGAAGTCCATCAACTTTATGTTCCTAACCGCAGTTATGACTATTTTGATATGCTTGCGGATGCTTTTGGAGCGTTGTGTTTCGTTGTTATTATCGTTCTGATTGAACGCGGGAAGGAGCGCTCAGCAAGAACAGGTTGACAACCGTTGTTTTTCTCTCTATATTTTACATAGAAGATTTCAAAAAAATTATCTTACCTGGCCGCAGGAATTGTCTTCTGCGGTTTTTTGTTGGCTGGGCACAATTGAAATTTCAACGCATTGCACAGGACGGAAAAGCGCGCGCAGGTCTGCTGGAAACTGACCACGGTGTGATTGAGACGCCCATTTTCATGCCGGTGGGAACACAGGGATCCGTGAAAGCGATAGAACATCGAGAACTCGATGAGCTTGGTACACAAATCATCCTGGGAAATTCATATCACCTGTTTCTGCGGCCTGGCATGAATGTGGTTCTGCAGGCAGGCGGTCTGCACAGGTTCATCAACTGGCAGAAACCCATCCTTACGGATAGCGGAGGATTTCAGGTCTTCAGCTTGAGCGATTTGAGGGATATTGATGACGGGGGCGTAACCTTCCGATCGCACCTCGATGGCGCAGAGCATAGATTTACACCGGAGAGCGTCATCCAGATTGAACGGCAGCTCGGCTCAGATATTATGATGGTGTTTGATGAATGCACACCCTATCCATGTGAATTCGAATATGCCAGAAAGTCGAATGAGATGACTGTGAGGTGGGCAGAGCGCTGCAGAATTGCCGTAGAACACCAGCCGGCCCTGTATGGCCATTCGCAGGCATTGTTTGGAATCGTGCAGGGAAGTATCTACCCGGAAATCCGGGAGATGAGCGTACGGGCGTTAGCAACCATGGATTTTGACGGCTATGCTATTGGCGGACTTGCCGTTGGAGAATCGCTGGATGATATGTACAAGATAACAGAATTCACAGAGCAATTTCTACCCTCAGATAAACCGCGATATCTTATGGGAATAGGGCTTCCCGAAAATATTCTGGAATCCATCGAACGTGGTGTTGATATGTTTGACTGTGTTATCCCAACGCGGAATGCAAGAAACGGAATGCTGTTCACGCGCCGTGGGACTATGAATATCCGTAATGCGCAGTACAAGACAGATTTTTCTCCGGTGGATGCCGAATGTGCTTGCTATACGTGCCGGACGTTTACACGTTCCTATGTACGGCACCTGTTTATCACAAAAGAAATATTAGCGCTGCAGCTCGCATCCATCCATAACCTTGCGCACTTCCTTTGGATTGCGCGCGAGGCAAGAAAAGCAATTATCGAACAACGGTTTGCATCATGGAAATCGATGGTACTTGCAAAATTACAGACCGAACCAGCGATCATTCAGGAAACATCAATCTCATAAAAAGACCATAGGAGGTTACAGTGCTTCATAACTTCACAATTCTCATGGCTCAGCCCACACAAGACGGCGGTCCGGGACTTATGTCGAATCTCATTCTTTTCGGATCGATTATTCTTATTTTTTACTTTATGATCATTCGCCCCCAGCAGAAACGCGCAAAGGAGCGCCAGAAACTGATCGACAGCATGAAAAAGGGGGATAAAGTCGTCACTGCGAGCGGCATCTATGGGACAATTGCCGGATTAGACGAGAAGACGGTGTTAGTCCAGATCGCCGATAATGTCAAGGTGAAATTGGATAGAAGTGCCATTGCGTCGATTGTATCGGAATCGGAACCGGAAAAGAAATAACAAGCAGCACCATAATGCAGAAAGAATTCAATACGATCGAAGAAGCGATTGAAGATATCCGGAACGGGAAGATCCTGATCGTTGTGGATGATGAAGACCGCGAGAATGAGGGGGATTTCGTCCTTGGAGCGGAAAAGGTAACTCGGGAGTCAATCAATTTCTTCTTGAAGGAAGGACGAGGGGTCGTCTGCGCACCGATCACTTCTGAGCGCGCGAAGGAATTGAACCTGGATCTCATGGTGGAAGCAAATACATCACTTCATGAAACACCGTTCACGGTCTCGATTGACTATCTCCATGGTACAACGACCGGCGTATCAGCTTCGGATCGCGCTGCGACAGTCCGTGCTCTGGTCGATCCGAAGGTTCAGGCACATGATTTTGCCCGTCCCGGGCATATTTTTCCCTTACGTGCGATGGAAGGGGGTGTCCTGCGACGTGCCGGGCATACAGAAGCCGTTGTTGACCTTTGCCGTATTGCCGGGCTTTCCCCGGCTGGTGTCCTGTGTGAAATTCTTGCCGAGGATGGGACGATGGCCCGTGTTTCTCAGTTGATGAAGATTGCCGAGCAATTCCATCTCAGAATCATAACGGTGAAAGCTTTGATTGAATATCGGATACGGCGGGAGAGACTTGTTGAGCGTATTGTTTCGACGAACCTTCCGACTCAATACGGGGATTTTCGAATTTACCTCTATCGAAGTCAGACGGATAACAAAGAGCATGTTGCCCTTGTGAAGGGGGATATCTCGCCCGAGATACCAACACTCGTTCGGGTCCATTCGGAATGCCTAACCGGAGATGTTTTCGGGTCGCTTCGATGCGATTGTAATGCACAATTGGTTGCTTCCATGGAGCGGGTCGAACAGGAAGGACGCGGTATTGTCCTGTATATGCGGCAGGAAGGACGCGGGATCGGTTTATTGAATAAACTCAAGGCATACGGTCTGCAGGATGAGGGGCTCGACACCGTTGAAGCAAACGAAAGACTCGGGTTTCGAGCTGACCTTCGTGATTACGGAATCGGAGCGCAAATTCTTCGGGATCTCGGTGTCGGGAAGATGCGCCTACTCACTAATAATCCTAAAAAAATTGTCGGCCTAACAGGTTATGGACTCGAAGTTGTAGAACGTGTACCGCTTGAGATCGATCCGAATCAGCATAATGAACGGTACCTCACGGCAAAACGCGATAAACTCGGGCATTTAATTTTGATAGAGACAAAAAATTCTGGAGAAGGAATAAAAAAGTTAACCTGAAAATAATCTTGCGTCTCACTGATTTATCTCCTACTTTAGCTTTAGAATAGCCACCATCCGAGGATGATGGCTATTGTTTTTGCACTCACCCTTCAGGGACATTCTGCTGAGGGGGTTTTTTTTCGTTGGAAGGAGTTGGTATGGGAGAACAAAATAACGGAAAAGTGTATCTCACGCGTGAAAAACTGACAGAACTTGAACAAGAACTCCGCGAGATGAAAACGAACGGCCGTGCAGATATGGCCGCGAAAATTGCCGAAGCGCGCGGGTATGGTGACCTGAGCGAAAACGCGGAATATGATGCTGCAAAAGAAGCACAGCAGCACCTTGAATTACGCATTGCCAAACTGGAGGCAACACTCTCCCGAACACAAATTATTGATATGGCTACGCTGCCTACGGATAAAGTGTATATTCTGTCCCTTGTTAAAATTCAGGATCAAAAGACAAAACTTACAATCGAGTATCGGCTTGTCGATCCCGAGGAGGCTGATTTCGATAAGAACAAAATCTCTGTGACCTCACCGATAGGCAAAGGGTTGCTGGGGAAAAAACCGGGTGATATTGTACAAATTAAAGCTCCGGCCGGCATGCTGGAATATAAAATCATTGAGATCGGCCGGTAACACACTATTGATTCCATTGAACTTCATTGTGCTGGTCCGCCTTTCAATCCTTCTCCTCTATTCATTATGCCAAAGAATCTAGAACTCAAGGCCCGGATTGTATCGATTGCAGATGCAGTCCGGAGAGCACATCGTATACAAGCGAGGTTTAAAGGAATTCTTCGCCAACGGGATATTTACTATCAAGTTTCTCACGGACGCCTTAAACTCAGGGTCATCAATGGTCATTCAGCCGAACTCATTTTTTACAATCGACCAAACAAAAAAGGGAGCAAGTACTCTGACTATATCGTGCATCCGGTTTCCGACATGTCATTAACAAATACTCTTTGTTCCAAGGCTTTTGGGAAGAAAATCGTCGTTGAGAAGAAACGCCGATTATTTCTCTATAAGAATGCCCGTCTTCATCTTGATGAAGTACGGGGGCTCGGGATGTTTATTGAGTTTGAAGTATTAGTAACAGACGGAAAGCGGCAGGCTCAAAAACTCTTAGATCTCCTTTCGGAGACTTTCGAGATTAAGCGTTCTCAGACATGTGCAGCGTCATACGCTGATTTGATACTCCGGGCAAAAATGAAATAGAACAACCCGGAACATGTGATTTCTTGATAGAGAACGAATGAAGAATGTGCACCGCGCGAAAAAACTCTTGCGGAGGGGAATCGTTTTTGGTATATTACAAAGGCTATGCGGGAATAGCTCAGTTGGTAGAGCGCAACCTTGCCAAGGTTGAGGTCGCGGGTCCGAACCCCGTTTCCCGCTCTCGTTTCTGAATCAATTTCAAAGCTTATCACAGATTTTGGCCGACTAGATATACCACAAGCTCGCCATTTGTCCAAAATGTGACCATTATTAGAGAGGTAGTCAATGGCTTGCCTTGTAAAGCGTAAGGGAGCGGATGGACAATCCGTTTATTGGATTGATTTTCGGTATCAGGGTCGCAGAATTAGGCGATCTACAATGACGGGTGATAAGGAGCTTGCAAAGAAGATTCTTGACACTGTCAAAGGAAAACTCGCAAACGATAAATTTCGTTTAGAGGATTACGAAGACCGGAACATCTCGCTTAGAGATTTTTATTCCCAATACATTGAACATTGTAAGTTGACGAAGCGATCAGGCAGCGCAGAGATAGACGACTATGCGCTTAAAGATTTTGTGACGGTCGTTGGTGGTTCTCGGTCGATGCGCTCAATATCCGAATCAGATTTTCGGACTTTCTTGATTGGTATGAAAGAATCAAGATTCGCAACGTCAACCATTAACCGCAAGCTGAGGGCTGTGAAAACAGCTTTTAATTGGGCTATGATTGGTGATCGACGATGGATTGATGTCAATGTCGGGAATCAAGTTAAGCCGTTGAAAGAAGAAGAGATCGCCCCTCGATTCCTCACGCTGGAAGAGTTGAGGAAGTTGTTGACCCACATAGCGGAAGATCCCGACAACGAGAGAGGAAAGCATTTCGGTAGGTATGTATTCACGCTCTTGAATACTGGTTGTCGGAGAAGTGAAGCATTGAGACTCACGTGGGAAGATGTTGATTTCAATAATCGGTTCGTGCGGTTCCTAAGAACCAAGACGGGCAAGTTTAGATATGTTCCATTGAACGATGAGTTGTATGGTATTCTTATGACAATGAGAAACGAATTGCCGGTAGTGTCCGAAAGTCAAATGTTGTTTCCTTGGCGGGATGATTATGCCACGCATCGATTCGCGAGATATGTTAAGTCGGCCAAATTATCTAGTAGGATTCATCTTCATTGTCTTCGTCATACAACTGCTGTGATGATGCGTCTTAGTGGGGTTCCGATATCAGAGATTAAAGATACGCTTGGTCATTCCAAAGTTGCAACAACCGAGATATACAATCGTGTTACACCGGAACATTTACGTGAGCACGTGGCGATGTTAGGGTTCAGCAGAATACGGGATGCGAAAGATCCATCATTACAACTGCCTCCAGCTCAAGCGGATGAATTGTCCTCTATTTGACGAGCAATTTCCCCTATCCGTCATAGATAAGCAACCTAAACGCTCCCAGTAGCAGATGGGTGTAATTTGTGCCACCGGTGGAACAAAAAATCTAAAACTTAAATTGCTTTGTAAGAAGAACCTGCTGACTCTGTAATGCCCTTCGAGGTGGTTTACTCCACCCCTGCAACCTGATGTTAATTGAAATTTTAGTGTGTTTTTGGCAAAGATAGTAATTGACAAAGGAATGAACGTTTCCTAAAATATGTTCGTTCCGTCTTCCCGACGGCATGATAGTCTCCCTAAGCTCTGGCGTCTAGTAGTGCGCTCGGGTTGTATTTTATTACAGATAACACCGTAGTTGCCTAAATTGAATCATACAACTGCCACTCATTAGAGATAAAAATGAAGGAATGGCGACCATCTTTTTTTGTTGATTGGGAGTGTTTCTTACAATCAACACCTGATCCAATCAAATTAACCCACCAGGATTCTTGAACTGAAATTAATTTATTCACCTTGTCGCAACTTAGTGCTCATTAGACTGCCCATGCAACGCGCGCGTGTTCAGTTCCGTATTCCATTAGCAGTTTCTGTTTGGTAGTGATCGTCCCTTCAACGTTTGTGTTAGATTTAAATTCGTTAGGGTTATGTGCTCTGAAGTGTACTGAAATAAATGGATAAATTGTAATGCTTAGGAATATCAGAAGTCTTCCAACGTTTTAATATAACACCGAGAATCCAATAAATACCGGATTGGCGGTATTGTCTTTCATTGTATACTCTGTTACAATATTAACTATAAATCACTGACCTATTATTCTATTTAAGGATATTTTATCATGTTATATATAATATTTTCTTCAAAGCGTTCAAGGGGTAGTTTGTTGACAAATGTGTTCCTAATTTTCATCATTTGTTCAGGTAAAATATTTTCCCAATCGTTACCGTATACAAATCACCAAATTCCTAAAGACACAGCTATAAAATATATTCATAATTTCATAAATTCGTCTGCAGCGCCTCTTGTCATGATAAAAGGAGGAGCTTTTAACAGGGATGTTATTGATAATATTTTAGGACAGAACGGATGTATAGGAATTCGAGTATACTACGGAATGCATGATGATGGAAAATATACTTTTATTATTGTTGGAGTCGATGCCGCCGGAGATGATCTAAGTGATGGTATAATAGCTCAGGTTCCTATCCCATGTCCACCTTTCTGTTCAGCTTATTATAAGTCTTTATTAAAATAATGAAGGCACCTTTACTTGGACACATAGCAGTCGTTTCATATTTAATCCCAGCAGTTATTGCGATCGTGCGATGGAAATCTATTCCAAAAGTATTTCAATATATATTACTCTGCATGATCGTCAACGGAATCGCTGTTGGTGGAGACATAGTCAATAGTTGTGTAAAAGTATTTAAGCTGCAATCCGTAGCTTAGATGGTTTTAATTGATCGATTGTGTGTGCAACAAGTTTGTAACCGTGAAGCTTCTTTAAGCGAGCTTGTAATGT
>Ga0268280_1000017_pt1 | contig 182243 bp, 161 predicted proteins | sample saktaG_9_FD_190139 | JGI IMG/M metagenome (GOLD analysis project Ga0268280, IMG submission 190139) | Saline water microbial communities from Sakinaw Lake, British Columbia, Canada - sak_2011_5_24_40m | ecosystem: Environmental > Aquatic > Non-marine Saline and Alkaline > Saline ...
CTTTACCGTCCCGGCCGAGTTCCTGTCCCTGCACGGCAACCTGCTCTTTAAACTGAAACGCTTTCCGGAGGCTGAGGCCAAGTACTTGGAGGCGTTGGCCATCGATCCCGGCCACGAGCGCTGCCTCAACAACCTGATCAATATCTATTTCATCTCCGGCCGCATCGAGCCAGCCCGCAATTGGCTGGAAAAGGCCGGCCAGCAGAAGGTAAAAATAAACCCGGGCCTGGAAAAGGCCGTGCGCCAGGCCCTGCCGCCGGAGAAATCCCGGGAAACCCCCTGATCGCATTGGGGATCTCCGGGACGAATCTCCCGGTTCTGGAAAGAAAGCGATGGTTCGAGGAGAGCTTTTGTTCTAGATTTTATCTTGCGAGACAAGCCGGGCGAAATGTTCGAATGATCGGTCATAAGTACGTTCTGTTTCGCGGCTGAAGCAGCAGCCCGGCAGTTCGCGGCTCTTGAGATGGTAGGCCAGGCAATCACAGCAATTTCCCTTGCGTGAACAGGGATCATACGAACAGTTGCAGTTTTTCAGGTTGCTTTCTTTTTTGCATTCCATAAATCAATTCCTCACTCGTTTATTTGCAGGCCAAAACACCATGGGCAAAGGGCAGCGGCAATGGATTGGACCTGGTCATGGATCACCTGCTGAAGATTATTGCATGGAGTCCATCAGCAAGCAATCCCCGGGGAGAAATGGTGACTATCTTTGTCCTTTTGAAAAATTTAGGGAGGTTGAGGATCAGGCCGCCTTTGCGGCAGGATCATTCCATTTTCTTGAGCTTGACCCGCAAGGTGACCGACTGCTCCGAGTTGAGCTGGATGCCGCTCAATATTAGGGGCTGATATCCCTCGATGTCAAAGCTGACCTGGTACAAGCCCGGTGCGAGCGAGAGAAAGCGGAACGCCCCCTTTTTTTTGCCCGTGGTGGTGGTCGTTTCGGAATTGTTCTTGACATTCGTCGCCGTCACCAGGACAGCGGACAAATATTTGCCGTCTTCGTTCTTGACATTTCCGTACATATTGGCGTTTATAGACTGACCATGAGCAAAGGCCGCCAGCAAAACCAACAGGATGAGTCCCGTCAAGAATCTTTTTCTGTTGCCCAAGCAGCACCTCCAGTTATCGAAAACTTATCTTCCTTACTTTGTATTATCAAATTTGCCAGACGTCATTGTGTTTCACTACGTATTACGTGAAAATGACAGCCAGGGTTATTAGACTTTGGGAGGACATTCGCCCTTCTCAAATTCCAATGACCCAAACCAAGATAAAAGCAAGAAAAAAACGTGGTTTTTGAATATTATTCGTAGGCAATTCTTTATCAAAATGGATTTCACTCATCCGTGCTGAGTTTGCCTGTGGGATTTTGTTGAAATGAAGTGCAATAGGTTTTTTGGGCAATTGCGATTTCCTGGACGTCTTCGCTGTCGATTTTCAACTGGCAGCGCGCACCGGCCTGACGGTAGAACAAACATTGATAGCAGAAGGTGGTGAAATTCCGGTTGCGCCTGACCTGTTCGCGAATATCGTGTTCCTTCCGCTTCTCCATTTCTTTGATTTCATGCACACTCTTCTTTTTTAGTTGGCGGTGGATCAGGAAGGCAATGAAAAAAACCAGGTATAGAAAAAACATGCCGGGCAAACCCATCCATTTGACCACAACGGCAAAAGCAGCCATTGCCGCCATGGCGATCCCGAGTATGACCAACAAAAAACCGTGGTTTGAACCCAGGTAGGCGACTTTCAGGGAAAAAATGAGGAATAAAATATAAATCACAAATACGATCGGTTTTTGGGCAAAAAGAATATCGCAAGGAATGAGGATAATGCGATCAGCGAGCATACGCTCATTTTCTTTAAATCTTCTTTTAGTTCGGGACTGGAATCGCTGACACCCAGAGCGTCGGCGATGAAAACACCGAGCAACGCGGCGCCCACTTGCCAGATATAAAGGGCAATGGCGAATGCGATATACGCTCCAGCCGGAGCGGCTTTCACGACAATCAAATACATTCTTTGACCATGATTTCTACACTCAGGTTGCTGCTTCCCGGGGCTACTTCAGCGGATCCCAGTCCGCGATCATCTCCAGCCGCAGCTGCACGGGACCGTCGGCTTCCCAGTCTTCAGAGGAATTGTAATCCCACTTCAGATATTCCGATCCGCCGCCGCCGTCCGTGGTGATGAGGAAACGGTTTTCAAGGTGTCCGAAGAAATTGGCCTGGTCCCTGGGCCATTCCTGATCCCCGCCGCTGGGGTCCACCGGCACCCAGCCGTATCCGGGTAGGTAGACTTCCACCCAGCGGTGGTAGACAAAATCAAAACTCGCATCCTCTCCGCGCACCACCACCGAGCCGGCATAGCGGGCCGGCACTCCGGCAGCACGGCACATGGCGATATAGACAAATGCGTACTCGGAACAGGAACCGGAGCCGCGCTGGAGCACCGTGGGCGCGATGTCCCAGCCGCCGATGCGTTTGTAGAACAACTTATCTCTGAGATAATCAAAGATATTGCGGGCGATCCAATAGGGATTGTCCGTGGCAGCGACCGCTTCCTTAACGGCAAGCTGGATGACGGGATCCTTGAGCCGGTATTTGTCATCATCGGCCAGAAAGCTGTTGCGAATTTCAACTGGAATTTTTTTCAAAGGCCCGACTTTTTCCGGAAACAGGTGGTACATTACGTCGTAGATCTTGGCCCGGACCCGCATTTGCGAGATGAAGCGCTGCTGCGGTTTCATGTCGGTTTTGCTGAAACGGGCCGCCGTCTGTCCCCATTGGTCGGTGTGCAGGCCGTCAGGATCTTGCGCATAATCGATAGCGAGAATCTCCTGGGTGGGGCGGTTTTTGGGCAGGGCCAGGTAGACATTGAGAGCGGTTACGGTACCCGGACCGAAATTGATGACATCATGGGTAAAGGTGATAGCGGCTAACCGTTCTTTGGAGCGGGTATAGGGCCTGTCATCGAAGACGGTGATTTGCGCGATTTCGTCTTTCTGGTAATCAGCGATCCATAAGGAGTTTTCCGCCCAGGCCAGGCCCCAGGGATATGGGCCGGGAGACGGCAGGATCATGATGACCCGGCCGGTTTTCGGATCGATGCGGTACACTTCGTCCCTGGAGCGGTCGCACGCCCACAGGTAACTGCCATCCCAGGTCAGCCCCCTGGGATCTGACGCCGGCGCCTTGAATGTGTTGATGGTGGTCCCGTCATCGGCACTGATCTGGTACAGCTCGTCGGTTCCATTGTCGGCCACCCACAGATAGGTGCCGTCCCAGGCCAATCCTTGCGGGTCAGAGGCCGGGGCCATGATTACTTTCAGGGTGCGGCCGGTTTGCACATCCATCTGGTAAATTTTTCCGCTGTAGGATTCTGTGGATGTGTTGGTAAAGTCCATGTCCGCGACCCAGAGATGCCGGCCGTCCCAGGCCAAACCGGTGCAGAAGTATCCCGGTGCGGCCAACGAAGCCAATACCTTGCCGCTGGCCGCATCGATCTGGTACAGTTTGTCGGTATTGCGGTCCACTGTCCATAAGGTCTTGCCGTCAAAAGCCATTCCGGTTGTCCAGGATGAGGGACAAGCCATCTGCTTGATAACGTCTCCGGGACCGGCTGACAGCGCTATGGTCAAAATGAAAAAAAACAGAGCCAGCATGGATAAATTTTTCATCTTATAAACCTCCTGGTCGGCAAGCCAATAAAAAACAATTAAAGGGTTTCCCCATACCGGCATTTTAGGGATCATGGCCGGCGATGTCAACAGGCGGCAGGGCATGAGGACACAAGGATCAGGTTTGGCGGGACTGTAGAAATCTTCCCCGTCGCTTGACTTCCCTGTTGCAATCCTATAGGTTTACCGGGGTTAGTCCTGAAGACTACCGGGAGTTTTGCCGCCATGGAACCAATAAGCGCCTTATTTTTCAGTTTCTGCCTGCTGGGTGTCTTCCTGCTGCTCGGCAAAGCGCTTCGGGTAGCGGTTCGCCTCTTCCAGGTCCTATTCCTGCCGGCCTCGATCCTTGGCGGTTTCATTGCCCTTTTCTGCGGGCCCTACCTCCTCGACCTTCTGCCATCCTGGGTAGTACAGAATTGGGCGCAATTCCCGGGCCTGCTGATCAACCTGGTTTTTGCCTGCCTCTTTCTCGGCGTGGCCTTGCCCGGAGCCCGGGCCATCTGGAACCAGGGCGGAGCGCAGCTCTGCTTCGGCATGGTTACCGGACTGGGCCAGTACGCCTGCGCGCTGCTGGTTACCGGCCTTTTGCTGACGCCTTTCTTTGATGTTCCGGCCGTCTTTGCCTGCATCCTGGAAATCGGGTTTTCCGGCGGCCACGGCACGGCCGCGGGCATGAAGGAAGTTTTTCAGGAGGTCGGCTACCCGGCCGGTTCGGCCCTGGCCCAGATGTCGGCCACCATCGGGATCCTTACCGCCGTGATCGGCGGCATCCTGATCATCAATATCACCGTGCGCAGGGGATACCGGACCTTGGCCGCCAAAGCCGACGGCAAGCATGCCCGCCCCGGATCGGGCCTGTTGGCAAAGGCCGACGGATTTTCGATCGCCAGGGCCACGGTTGCCCCTGAATCCCTGGAACCGTTCGCTTTTCACTTTGCCCTGGTCGCCCTGGCCGTACTGCTGGGCTGGGCCATGCTGGGACTGGTCCGCGGCCTGCACCCGCTGCTGCGCGGTTTCCCGCTTTTTCCCCTGGCCATGATCGGCGGCCTGCTCATCCAGGCTCTGGCCAGACCCACGCATCTGGACCGTTACTTCGATCGCGACACGTTCGAAAGGATCCTCGGCTTTTCCCTCGACCTGCTGGTGGTGGCGGCCATCGCCACGATTCGCCTCGACCTCTTCGTGGCCAACCTCTGGCCATTTTTGATCCTGATGGGCACGGGCATCGCCTGGCTCATGTTCACCCTGATCGTCCTGGCCCCGCGCATGTTCCCGCAGTTCTGGCTGGAGCGCGGCGTCACCGAATTCGGCATGCAGAGCGGCGTCACCGCCATCGGGCTGCTGCTACTGCGCCTGGTTGATCCCCTTTACGATACCGGTACCGCCCAGGCCTTCGGCTTCAAGCAGATGGTTTACGAGCCCTTCCTGGGCGGCGGCCTGTTGACGGCTACCGCGCCTTTCATCATTATCGAACTGGGGCCCTGGTGGTCCCTGGCCCTGGCCGGCGGCGGCATGGTTTTCTTCTGGCTTGTTTCCCTGCTGAACGGTTGGTTTCGCCTTTCACCCTGGCCCGGAGGCGGCCGCCGGCAAGGGTGAACCATAACATGGCAAAAGATAAAAAAACTTTACAGTCATATATGTCACACGATCTTGAAACCATTGCCAGGCGCGTAATGCAGGAGAAAGGCCTGCTTGTTGATTTTCCGGCCCCGGCCCTGCGCCAGGCCGAGCTCTGCTCGGATCTGGGTGCGGATTCGCAACCGTCCGCCCGCCTGGCCGATTTGCGCGACTTGCCCTGGACTTCCATCGACAATGACGATTCCCTGGATCTGGACCAGCTGGAAGTCGTATTTTTTGAGGACAATGAATACCGGCTGCTGGTGGCCGTGGCCGATGTCGATATTTTTGTCGCCGACCATTCCCCAATCGATCAGGCCGCCAGGGTCAATACCACATCCGTGTATACAGGCGTAAAAAATTTCCCCATGCTGCCCGATAGGCTGTCCTTTGATCTGACTTCGCTGCTGCAGGGAAAAAGCCGTCGCGCCATGGTGGTGGAAGTACTCATCTCCCGGGGCGGTCAAATTTCCGGCAGCCGGATTTTCCCGGCCCTGGTCAAAAACAAGGCCAAGCTTTGCTACGACGCTGTTGCCAGCTGGTTGGAGGAAAAGGCCAGGGCTCCCGAAACGCTGGCCCGGGAAAACGAGTTGCGCTTGCAGCTGGAATTGCAGGATCGCCTGGCCCGGCTCCTGCGCCGGGTACGCATGGCTGCCGGGGCTTTGGAGTTTTCGACTTTGGATACCCGGATCGAAATGGCGGCCAATGGCCGGGTGAAAAGGATCGTCAGCCGCCGCCAGAACCGGGCCGAAAGGATCATCGAGGAATTGATGGTGGCCTGCAACCAGTCAACGGCTGCTTTTTTGGCCGCCAGGGGCTTGCCGGTTTTCAGCCGGGTGGTCCGCGAACCCGAGCGTTGGCCGAGGATCGTCGAGTTGGCCGCCGCCTATCACTCGCGTTTACCCACGGATCCCGACGCCAAGGCTCTGTCCGCCTTTTTACGCAAAGCGCGCCAGGCCAAACCTGACGCCTTTGCCGACCTCTCGCTGGCAGTGATCAAGCTGATCGGCCGCGGCGAATACCATGTCCTGCCAGGCGGCAGGATCCCTGAAGGCCATTTCGGTTTAGCCTTGAATCATTATGCCCATTCCACCGCCCCCAACCGGCGCTATCCCGATCTGCTGACCCAGCGCCTGCTCAAGGCCGCGCTGACCGGTCCGGCCAAAAACGTTTATTCATTGCCTGAACTTCAGTCCCTGGCCCGGCACTGCACCCAGCAGGAAGACGCGGCCAACAAAGTGGAACGCCAGGTGAAAAAATGCGCGGCTGCCGAACTTCTGGAAGACAAAAAAGGCTGCCTTTTTTCCGCCCTGGTCACGGGAAGTTCCGATAAGGGGATATGGGTGCGGATCAAAAATCCGCCCGTGGAAGGCAAACTGGTGCGCGGCAGCCACAAGGTCAAAGTCGGTGACCGCCTGCGCGTCAGACTGCTTGCCACCGACGTGGAAAAGGGCTTCATAGATTTTGCCAGGGTCTGAAGCTGATGCGCTGACAATTCGCGGTTGACTCTGTCAGCATTTGCCTGATCCGTCCTGCTCAGCCGTTTTTTGACAATTCTCCCTGTCTTCATTAATATTGAATTATGAAGAGAAAACAAATATTGATATCCGGACTTAAGCGCCAGGGTTCCCTGGCGCTTTTTCGCGTGAGCTTCGTTGTTGTGGCCGCCTGCTTTACTTTTGTCCTGTATGCCTGCGGCGCCAAAGGCGATGCCAAGGCCGCTGGCAACAGCGGGGAAGAGGCCGGCGGCAAGGTGCTGATCGAAAAGACCGGCACAATCGAGCCCGGTGACAGCACCGATCCCAATCATGGCAACCTGGCCTACGACGCCTACACATTCGAAGCGCGGCCGTTTGACCTGGTCCGGGCCGAAGTGCTGACAGAAGAATTCTCGCCCCTGCTAAAGCTGGTGGAGGTATCGACCGCAGCCGTGATTGCCGAGTGGGACGCCCAGTATCCGACCGGGGACGAAAAAGCGCTGGTTTACACCATCGCCGGACCGGGAGAATACGAGGTCCGCGTCTACGCCATGCGCAACGGCAGCGGCGCTTATTCCATCAAGATAACCATGCCCAATCACTAGCGGAGATTTCCGGCGTTGCGGCCGGCTGGTCAAATGGATGCTGATTTCCTATTGCGCTTCGCGGCAATGAGTGAAAGAAAAAATAACCTTTACCCGGTTTTTTTTGTCCGTTTAAGGGTCCAGCGCAGGAAGGCCAGCAAGCTGCCGCCGCTGACCATGCCCAGGGCATAGGTCCCGGCGACGACCGCGGCGATCGGCAGCGTCACGCTCCAGCTTAAAAACGAAACGGTGATCGTCTGCAGATTCTGCAAAGCGAACAGGGCAGTGACGCCGATGAGCAGGATGAGCAGAAAGAAATAGAAGGTTCTCATGTTTCCTCCATACCCGGCAGCAGGATTATGGCGCAAACCCCCAGAAAAATCAATGGCCCGGAACACGGACCTTGACTTGGCGACGGCGCGGCGCTACACTCTTGCCATTATGCGCAACAGGAGAAACCGATCATGATCGTCGTGGAAAACCTGACCAAATCGTTCCGCTTGAGCAAAGAACAGAAAAAAGAAAAAGCCGCGCCCGGCGGCAGCCACCACGTGGACGCCGTGGCCGGCATCAGCTTCAGCTGCCGGCCCGGCCGTATATTTACCCTGCTCGGCCCCAACGGCGCCGGCAAAACCACAGCGCTGCGCCTGATCGCCACCATGCTGCGCCCCAGTTCGGGCCGCATCAAAGTTGCCGGCTTCGATACGGTAAAGGAGGCCGGGCAGGTGCGCCGCCACATCGGTTTTCTCACCGGTAGCACCGGGCTTTACGAGCGGCTGACGCCAACCGAGATGATCGACTACTACGGCCGCCTGCACGGCATGGACGCGGCGCTGCTGGCCAGGCGCAAAGCAGACCTTTTTCGCCTGCTGGGCATCGAAGCGTTTGCCGGGCGGCGCATCGGCAAGCTGTCATCGGGCATGAAGCAGAAGGTCTCGATCGCCCGTACCATGATCCACGATCCGCAGGTGCTGGTATTCGATGAACCAACGGTCGGCCTGGACGTGATCACCGCCAAAAACATCATGCAACTGATCCGCCAGTGCCGCAGCGACGGCAAGACCGTGATCTTTTCCACCCATATCATGGGCGAAGTGAGCCTGCTCAGTGACGACCTGGCCATCATCCACCGCGGGCGCCTGCTCTACAACGGCAGCTACGACGTTTTCATCAAGGAAATGCAGGCGAAATCGCTCGAGGATGAATTCATCCGCCGCGTAGAGGAGGCGTAAAATGAAAATGATCGCCCTTATTTTCCGCAAGGAACTGAAGGATATGCTGCGCGACCGGCGTACCCTTTTTTTCATGATCATCATGCCTTTTCTGATCATTTTCCTGATTGTCAACCTGTCGATGCGCCTGGGTATGGACATGGAAAAGCGGGCCCAGGAAAAGGTATTGAAGGTAGCCGTTTTTTCAGCCCTGCCGCTGCCGGCATTTGTCAATCTGCTGCAAACTATGGAAAAGGTTAAAATCGATACTCGCTTACCAAGGTCTGAGATCAACCAGGCAGTGAACGACAGCCGGCTCGATTTCGCCATTTCCTTTGCGGATGATTTTTCTGAAAAAAACGACTTAGAGGGAACGAACGAGGTGGCTGTCTATTACAAGGCTTCCACTTCGGAAAATGAGCGAGCCCTGGGTCGCATCCAAAAAGTCCTGGAGGCATACGGCAAACAACTCCTGAACTTGCGCCTCGAGAAAAAAAACCTGACCGCTGCTTTTGTGGAGCCAATAAAAATTATCGAGATGGATATCTCCTCGATCCGGGAAAAAATGGGCCAGCGCGTCGGCGGCATGCTACCCTACTTGTTGGTCATCTTCTGTTTTCTGGGTGCCATGTATCCGGCTATCGACCTGGCGGCCGGCGAAAAGGAACGGGGCACCATGGAAACCCTGCTGGTCTCGCCGGCCACCCGCCTGCAGATTGTCGTGGGCAAATTCCTGGTGGTTACGGCTTCGGGTATATTCACGGCCCTGACCTCGGTGCTCTGGCTTTTCCTTGTATTCAGGCAGAGCAAGATGATTCCTCCGGAAATATTGAGCGTTGTCCTTAAACTGATTGAATGGAAGTCATTGCTGCTGTTTTTTTCGATGATCATCCCCCTCTGCGCCTTTTTCGCCGCCATTCTGCTCTCGGTTTCGGTTTTTGCCAAATCGTACAAGGAGGCTTCGAGCATCATCGCTCCGCTTAATATGATAATCATCATCCCCGTCCTGATCGGCATATTCCCGGGTATCAAATTGAGCTCAACCACCGCCCTGATTCCCATACTTAACATCTCGCTGGCCACCAAGGAGATCATCGCCGGCACGATCTCGCCCCTGCTCATGGCCGAAGTTTTCCTGGTCCTCTTCGCCCTGGCGGCAGTGGGTTTGATTTTCTGCACCCACTGGTTTAACCGCGAAGCGGTCATATTCCGCGGCGTGTGATGATCGCCATTCCCTAAGCGAGGTACTCCATTCGTTATCGGCGCTTTTTTATTTTTCTGTTGCTGCTGCTGCCCCTTTTCTCCTGCAACCGGGATGAAGGCGACAACGACCTGCCGCTCCTGGAGCGGCTGCGGCAGATCCCCGGGCTGCAGGTCACGGAGATTACCTCGTTGGCGGGCTACCAGCAATCCTTCCAGGTCGACATTACCCAGGCGGTCGACCAAGCCGACCCGGCCCGGGGCACCTTCGCCCAGCGTTTCTACCTTTCCTTTCGCGGCGAGGCGGCACCGACCGTTTTTTACACCAGCGGCTACGGCATCGGCCGCAACTATGAGTCCGAGCCAGCCGTCCTGCTGCAGGCCAACCAGGTGCTCATGGTCCACCGCTATTTCCCCTATGCCGTCCCCTCGCCCGACGACTGGAGCTTCCTGACCATCGCCCAGGCTGCCGCCGACCAGCACGAGGTCCGCGAGCGGCTGCGCGGCATTTTTCCCGGTAAATGGGTAAGCAGCGGCGCCAGCAAGGGGGGCATGACCGCCCTCTATTACCGGTACTTCTATCCGGACGATGTCGATGCCACGGTGGCCTACGTGGCGCCGGTCATGGAGCGGACCGAAGACCCGCGCTTCCTTCCTTTCTTCGATCAAGTGGGGACGGCGGAGTGCCGGGAGAAGCTGCGCCGCTTCCAGCTGGAGCTCCTGGGGCGCCGGGCGGCGATGCTGGCCCTGGTCCACGAGCATGCCCTGGCCAGACAGTATTCCTTCGGCGTCTTCAGCGAGGCGCAGGCCCTGGAATACTCTGTGCTCGAGTATCCCTTCGCCTTCTGGCAATACGGGACCAGCGGCGGCTGCGACGCCATCCCCGCCCCCGACGCCTCCGACCGCGAGCTGTTCGACCACCTGGTCGCTGTTTCACCGCTCTCTTATTATGCCGACGCCGATTATCAATATTACCGCCCCCTCTTCTACCAGGCCTATACCGAGATCGGTTATTGCCCCTTCCGCTACGCGCATCTCAGTGGATTGCTCCATGCCGTGCCCTCTCCCTCCTACCGCGCCTTCGCCCCGCGCGGGGTGGAAATGGCCTTCCGCCCGGAGACAATGCAGCAGGTCGTCCCCTGGCTGCGCCATCAGGCGGAGCGCATCATCTATATTTACGGCAAGGACGATCCCTGGACGGCGGCGGCCCTGGCGCCCGACCCCGGCCTCGACGCGCTCTATGTGGTCCAGCCCGGCGCCAACCACCGGGTGAAGATCAAGGATCTTGACCGCAAGGCGGAAGTGATCCAGGCCCTGGAACGCTGGCTGCAGATCGACATTGACGAGACCCGGCTGGCGGCGGTGGCCGCGGAGACCGGAAGGGAGAGATTATAGATATCGGTGTACGGTTTACGGTTAACGGTTTACGACAAGAAAAAATCCTTCATTTTTTTTGTAGGGAACGCAGATCTGCGTTCCCTATCCAAGACAGAACTCCAGGGATATGGATGCTTGGGCTTTTGACTTTTTCTGCACCGTCAACCTGGCGCCGTGTGCCGTACGCCAAGCCCTATGCCTCTGCGGATCGGTTGTTATTCGTAGCGCAGCGCTTCGATGGGGTCGAGGTTGGCCGCCTTCCAGGCCGGGTAGGTGCCGAAACCGACGCCGACAACCACGCAGAGGACGATCCCGGTCAGCACCCAGTCGAGGGGCAGGGCCGGGGCGGCGTTCAGGAATTTGCCGGCCAGGTTGCCGGCGCCCAAGCCCAGGGCGATGCCGATGATGCCGCCGAATTGGCACAGGGTGACGGCCTCGATCAGGAACTGGAAGAGGATGTTGCGCTTCTTGGCCCCGATGGCCTTGCGGATGCCGATCTCGCGGGTGCGTTCGGTCACCGAAACCAGCATGATGTTCATGATGCCGACCCCGGCGGCCAGCAGGGCAATGAAAGCGATCACGATGGCGCCCAGGCGCACGTATTGGGTGATCTGGCCCACCTGGGAGATCAGCGATTCGTTAGAAAAGATGTCGAAATCGTTCTCCTCACCCGGCGCCACCTTGCGAATGGTGCGCATGTAGCCGATGGCGGCGTCGATGGTGCTGTTATAGGTGACGGAGCTGTGGGCCATGATGGTGATGTTGAGGCTGCGGCTGGTCTTGCCGTACTTGGTCTGGAAGGTGGAGAGCGGCGTGGCCACGAAATTGTCCCGCGATTGACCGAACATCTGCCCTTGCTCGGCGAAAACGCCGATGACGGTCAGGCGCAGGCCGTCGACCTTGACCTCCTGCTCGAGCGGATCGACGTGCTTGAAGAGCTTTTTGGCCACCTCGGTGCCCAGGACGCAGACACGCTTGTTGTGATCCATGTCATTCTGGTTGATGGCCCGGCCGCTGTCGATGGCCCAGTCGTTGGTCACCATGGCCTCGGGAGTGCCGCCGACCAGCTGGATGTTGGCGTTGGTCTCGTCCCAATTCGACTTGAAAAGCTTGCCGAACTGCCACTGTTCGGCGCCGACCAGTTTCGCTTCATCCAGCATTGCTCTCAGCCGGTAATAATCCTCGACGTTGATGTTCTTGCGGTTGCGGATCTTATCGCTAAAGCGGCCCTGCTGAATGGCCGGGAATTTCTGGATCTGGAAGGTGTTTTTGCCCAGCTGCGCCAACCCTTCGCTGATGGAGTTCTGCAGCATGGTGATCACGGTGCTGATGGAAATAATGGAAAAAATGCCGATGACGATGCCCAGCACCGTCAGCGAGGAACGCAGCTTGTTACTGCGCAGCGAACCGAAGGCGACTTTCAGGACTTCCCAGAATTTCATTATTCGTACCTCAGGGCTTCAACCGGGTCCATTTTTGCCGCCGTCCAGGCCGGGGCCAGGCCCGAGACAATGCCGGTCAACAGCGAGATGGTGATGGCCAGAATCACCGTGTTCATCTGCACGCTGGTGGGCAGGAACTTGTTGATGATTGAGCTCAAAAGCACGGCCAACAGCAGGCCGACCAGCCCGCCGATCAGGCAGATCAGCGCGGCCTCGGTGAGAAACTGACCCATGATCGTCCGTTTTTTGGCGCCGATGGCCTTGCGGATGCCGATCTCGCGCGTGCGCTCCTTCACCGAGACGAACATGATATTCATGATGCCGATGGCACCAACCAGCAGGGAGAGCCCGGTGATGAACAGGCCGACCAGCTTGATCACGCCCACGACCTGGTTGTAATTCTGGGTCAATCCCTCCTGCTGGTTGATGGCGAAATCGTCCTTCTCGTCATACATCAGGCCGCGTACGCGGCGCATCAGTCCGAGCGCCTCTTCCTTGGTCGCGTTGATCATTTCCGTGCTGCGCGCCCGCACCACGATGGTCACCGTATCACGGTTGCGCCGGAAGTATTTGAAAACCGTTCCGATGGGGATGTAGACCTGGTTGTCGGGATTGAAGTTGCCCAGCAGGGTGCTGCCCTGCTTGTCCAGCACGCCGACGACGCGGAAGGGAATGCCGTCGATCTTGACCGTTTTGGCCAGGGGATCCTGCTTTTCGAACAAATGGGCGGCGACTTCGCTGCCCAGCACGGCCACGTTGCGGGCGCCGTTGCTCTCCACCGGTGAAAAAAAGCGGCCGCGCCCGAAATTGAAGTTGGTGGTGCGCACATACTCGTCGGTCGTTCCGGTCATCAGCGTGCCTTCAACGTAGTTGTCCCCGAAGAGTACCTTGTGCACGGTCAGGATGGTAGGCGCCACGGCCAGGGGCAGTTTTGCCAGTTTCTTGAAGCGCTCGAATTGGTCCATGGTCACGTTCTTGCGGTTGCGCATCAGGAAGAAGTCCTCGTTGCTGAACCAGGCGTACTTGTCAATGTGGAGGTTGTCGGCGCCCAGCGAACTGATGCCTTCGACGAAGGCTTTGTCGATGCCGTTGATGGCCGTGGCCATCAGCGCCACCGAACAGATGCCGATCACGATACCCAGCGTGGTCAGGATCGAGCGGGCTTTGTTGGCGCGAATGGCATTCAGAGCGATCAGCAGCCCCTCCTTCCATTCGAACAGGTGATGGCGCACGGCTATTTCCCCCTGGTGGGGACCGTGTGGTTGGCCACCTGCTTGTCGCTTTCGACCTTGCCGTCCAGCAGGCGGATGACCCGCTTGGCGTGATTGGCAATGTACTCCTCGTGGGTGACCAGGATGATGGTATTGCCCTGTTCATAGATCTCGTGAAACAGGGCCATGATGTCCTCGCCGGTTTTCGAATCCAGGTTGCCGGTTGGTTCATCGGCCAGGATGATCGAGGGACCGATCACCAGGGCCCGGGCGACGGCCACGCGCTGACGCTGGCCGCCGGAAAGTTCGCTCGGCTTGTGCAGCATGCGCTCCTTTAAGCCGACGCTGGTCAGGGCCGCCTCGGTCATTTCGCGGCGGCGCGCGGAGGGAATGCCGGCGTAGATCAGGGGCAGCTCGACGTTGTGAAAGGCGTTGGCGCGGGGCAGGAGGTTGAAGGTCTGGAAGACGAAGCCGATCTCGCGGTTGCGGACTTCGGCCAGCTCGTTGTCGCTCATGTCGCTGACGTCGAGCCCCTTAAGATCGTATTTTCCCCCAGTGGGCGTGTCGAGGCAGCCCAGGATGTTCATCAGCGTCGATTTCCCGGAACCCGACGGTCCCATGATGGCCACATACTCGTTCGGGTCGATTTTCAGGGATACTTCGGCCAAGGCGTGGACCTCTTCGGACCCGACCTGGTATACCTTGGAAATGTTCTCCAAATTGATGGTGTTCATGTTTTTTTTGCCTATGCCATCAGTTGCTATTCTTTTTCTTTCCGTTTTTCGGCTTGACTTCCAGCTTCACTTTGCCCTTGTCCTGCAACTCGCTGGAGATGGCCCGGTAGGGACCGCTGACCACTTGATCGCCCTCTTTCAGTCCCGATATGACTTCGATGAATTCGTTGTCGCTGATGCCGATCTTCACCTCTTTCATGTCCACGGTATCCTTGTTTATCACGAAGACGACCTCCTTGGGCCTGGACTGCTTTTTCTTGCTGACCTTGCCGAAGTTCGATTCGCCGCCGGCCGCCGCTTGCTCCGCCCCGGGCTCTTCTTCGGAGCGGGCGGTAACGCTCTGAATGGGGATGGCCAGCACGTTGTTCTTGGTCTCGACTTCGATATCGGTGTTGCAGGACATGCCCGGCCGCACCTGGGCGTTGAAGTCGTTCAAGGTGATCTTGATGGCGAAATTGACCACTTCCTGCTGCGTGCCTGCCCCGGTCGTTTTGGCGGAGTTGGCGATCTGGGTAACAAGACCTTTGTAGGTGATGTTCTTGAAGGCGTCCAGTTCGACCTTGGCCGTGTCGCCGATCGATATCAGCACGACGTCGTTTTCGTCCACGTCGACGATGGCCTCCATTTTGCTCAGGTCAGCCACGGTCATCAGGTCGGTGCCCTGGCTGAAGCCGCTGCCCAGAACGCGTTCACCCAACTCGACATTGAGCTTGCTGACCGTGCCGTCCATCGGCGCGTACATGGCGGTCTTGTTCAGGCTTTCGTTGGATTCTTTCAGGGTCGCTTGCGCTTGCTGGACAAAGGCTTTCTGGGCTTCCAGCTGGGCGAGGCTGGAGGCCAGGTCCGATTGCACTCGATCCAGCTCCTGCTTATTGGAAACGCCTTCGCGGTAGAGTTGCTCGGTGCGCTTGAAGTTGCTCTCGATGTAATCCTTCTCGATTTTTCTCATGCCCAGGGTGGCCTGCGCCGATTCCAGGTTGGCCTTGGCCCGGTCGCGCTGGGCGATATAGGAGTCGGGTTTGATGCGGATCAAAAGCTGGTTTTTCTTAACCCGATCGCCTTCCTTGACCGGCAGTTCGACGATCTCGCCGGTCACTTCCGGGGTAATGGCCACCTGGTAGGCGGGGTTGATGATGCCGGTCGCCGACACGAGTTGGGTGATGTCGCGGCGGGCGGCCTTCTCGGTCTGCACCGTGATGCCGGGGATTTTTTTGCCGCAGAAAGCGACCCTGAATATGATCAATATCAAGATGCTTCCGACCACGATCCAGATGATTTTTTTGCGTGATTTTACTTTTTTTCCGTTGGCCATGTGCCTTTTCTCCTTACGTGTTGTGGTTGGTCACCCGCTTTATACGATGGCTTGACCGAAAAACGTTTCCATTTCCGCTTTTCCCACAATCCCTTATACGAAGCGAGCCCGGCTTTGGTTCAGGAAATAAATCAGCGCGCCCGCGAAGGCCGGACCAGGCGAGCGAATGACTGCCGAGCCCCTGCGAGGATATAAACCGAATTTATATTTTATGGGGCTCCCGATCTTATCAATTGATCATTTCCTTGCCAATGCACGCCTTGCCCAAAAGCGGTATTTCACCTGCCTGTCCCTATAGCATTGCCTGCGTCAAGGCTGTGATGCGCTCTATTCGTCCTGCGGCCGGGATGATGTTTTTTTCACATAGCGTGTAAAGAACAGGTCGGCGGCGAAGCCGTAGAGCAGAAACAGCAGCAGGACCGCCGCCAGCGTGAGCGCGGAATGCCAATGCCAGACGCCGGGCTTTCCCTTAAGGAGCAGCCAGGCAATGCTGGCGGCAAACGGCAGCAATCCCAGGATCAGGCGCCTGCTGACCGGGCGTTGCGGCAGACGCTTGTGCAGCCAGGGCAGGGGTAAGGCAAAAAGCGCCCCGGCGATCATGCCCGCGATGAGCGGTTCCAGGGCACCGCGCAGCGTGAATGTTGTCGTGGGGATGGCCAAGGCCCAGGCCAACAAGGCGGTGATGAGACGTCCGCTCAGGCCGAGAATAAGCAGTCCGGCGGCGGCGCCGATCCACAGGGCGTTGGCCATGGCTGCGTGATCTTTCATATTCCCCTCCTTTTGCTCATGATGAATTTTAAGGAATGCCGATTGAAATTGCAAACCACGGGATTTTATCTGTGGATCAATTGACGGAAAATTATTTGCATTGGCCGTGGCTTATGATTTAAAAAATTTTGATTTTTTAAATTTCTTTTCCAATTCGTCGAATATATCAACCGGGTTGGTCAGGGGCATATCATTTTTCATTAATTCATATTCCAACCGTTCGGATTTTTTTAATTTTTCGATATTGGGCAATTTCGTCCTGTTGGTCGTTTCAATATGGTTTCCTTCATCGTCGACGATGATGACCTTGGGCAGGAATGCCCCTTTTCTGCCGATGAAGGCAGCCATGATTTCTACCGCACTCTCAAATTCCCGGTACGAAGCCCGACCAAGCGCTTCATAGCGGACCAATTCCTTGCCGTCCCATGTTGATATCGTGGCGAAGCTTTCAGAAATTTGGGAATCTATATTGTTTTCAATATTCAGGGTGTCGTGCCCGGTGGGCATCAATAGTATTTTACCGCCGCCTCCTTCCACATTGGCGGCATATTTGGGAATGGATACTCCGGAAAGCCAGCCCTGCAGATGCTTCATGTAAATTTTCCCGATCTGGATCGGGGTGATGAAATGGACGATGCCTTTTTCTTTGTGGCATTGCAGCAGGTAATAGGGGTGCACGCCGATCCAGAGCATTCTCCTGAAGGTTTCGGCAAGGGTTTTATAATAATCGTTGACATGATTCAACAATACGGTCTGGTTCCTGACCGTGAACCCGTGATCACGGATCTTTTTCACGGCCCGGGCCAGGTCTTTGGTGATCTCATGGTAATGGTTGATGTGGGTCATGAAATAGACATACTTTTCCGTGCCCTCGGTGTATTTATTCGCCGAAATCCTGATCAGGTCCAGCAATTCATCGGTGACGGCCATGGGCAGGACCACGGGCACGCGGGTAGCGATGCGGATCACGCGCAGATGGGGGATGCGGCTCAGTTCCTCCAACACATAGCGCAGGCGCTTCCTGCTTATCCTGAGGGCGTCGCCGCCGGTGACCAGTACTTCGTCGATGTTCCTGTTGTAGCCGATGTAAAACAAGCCCTTGTTGATTTCCCGGAGATTGACATCAATGGTGCCGTCCAGTGACTTTGCCCTTTGGCAGTGCACGCAATAAGAGGCGCAACTCGTGTTTTCGGCCACAAAGAGGGCGACGCGGTTCGGATATCGCTGGTAGGCAGCGCCATAGCTCCGGGAATCTTCGTTCATCGCGCCTTCGGCGCCCGTATCCGGAAACAGCAGGTTCGCCGGCGTGGGCACGCATTGCCAAAAAATAGGGTCAAGCCGCTTCCGGGATTTTTCGTAGGGCAGCATGACCGGGTGAAAGGGGTCGGCCTGCATCAACGTGGCGTAATAGGGCGTGATGCGCATCGGTTCCTTGCCCTGGCTTTTCATGGTGCTGACGGTTCTTTCTATCTCACTTTCCTGGAATGGATTCAGCCTGATGACCTTTTTGAGCTGGGCCACGGTGCGGATCGAATTTTTCAATTGCCAATGCGCGTCCTGCCATTGTTCCTCGGTTACATCTTTCCACAATTCGATGGTGTTGAACTTGCGCGGTTCGAAGAATATTTCATTGATCATTTTTTTGCTTTTGTGCATGATATGGTCGTGATCTTTTCCAAAAATCCGCAAAAGACAATACTTGACAGTATTCAGAATTTTTTTCTTCAGTTCGATCATTTTGTTTTTTTCAATCTTCCGGCTGCTTGACCGGGAGATATTTTAACCTGATTACAATTGTAAAGGATAGCGAATACAATTGCAATGGTAAATTTTGTCGAACCCGAAAACAACAGCGGCCGGCGGCCCCGGGTCTTTCATCGCCGCCCATAATTTGCTAAAATCAGCATTAGGCCGGGCCTTTAACCACAGGGCCTGAGAGCGGATTTTTCAAAAGTTCGAGGTGAACGAAAATGTATTACATTGTTGAAAGTGAAAAAAAGTTCGCGCAGGCCGCCGCCGACCTGGAAGCGGCGGTCAAGCGCCACGGCTTCGGGGTGCTGCACGTCCACGACGTGGGGGAAACGCTGCGCGGCAAAGGCGTCGCCTTCGACGAACAGTGCCGGGTCTTCGAGGTCTGCAACCCGCTGCAGGCCGCGAAAGTGATGGCCGCCGACATGCGCCTGAACATGGCGCTGCCCTGCCGCATCTCGGTGTTCACGGAACAAGGCAAAACCAGGATCGGCCTGATCAAGCCCGGGAAGATGCTGGCGGCGTTGTCCAATGACGCGGGACTGGCAGAGGTGGCCAAGGAGGTCGAGGAAAAGACCATCATGATGGTCGACGAAGCGAAATAACAAACCGTTGTTTCTATGAATTGAGAAAAACAATTTCAAGATCTCTGAAAATTGAATCATCATCCTGGATTTGCTATGATGGATCATGATTGAATTTGAACTGAACGGCCGCAAAATCAAATATAGCGGCGATGAAAAACGTTCCCTGCTGGACTACTTGCGCAACGAGGCGGGGATCACTTCGGCCAAGGACGGCTGCTCCGGGCAGGGGGCCTGCGGCGCCTGCCTGGTGGAATTGAACGGCCGGCCGGCTCTGGCCTGCGTGACGCTGATGAAGAAAGTCGCTCGCGGCCAGGTCATTACCCTGGAGGGGCTGCCCGATAGTTTGCGGCGCACCCTGGGGAATGCTTTTGTAGAAAAGGGCGCCGTGCAGTGCGGCTTCTGCACCCCGGGTTTCCTGATGCGCGCCAAGATCCTGCTGCAGAAAAATCCCCGCCCCAGCCGCCAAGATATTCTGGACTCCCTGAAACTGAACCTTTGCCGCTGCACGGGCTATGTCAAGATAGTGGAAGCCATCGAGCATGCCGCCAAGGTTTTGGCCGGGGCTGCCGGCGCCGCAGTTGATCCCAACCAGGGCATTGGCGGCCGCCAGGAAAAATACGAAGCCTGGGAGACCGCTATTGGCCGCCGGCCCTTCGTCGCTGACCTGCGCATCTCCGGCATGGTGTACGGCGCCCTGAAATTCTGCGACCATGCCCGGGCCCGCATCATGCGCATCGACACCGGCAAAGCCGAAAAAATGCCCGGAGTCATCAGGGTGTTCACCGCCGCCGATATTCCCGGTGAACGTTTGACCGGGCTGATCGTTGCCGACTGGCCGCTGATGGTCCGCGCCGGGGAAATCAGCCGCAGCGGCGCCGATGTATTGGCCGGCGTGGCGGCCGCAAGTGAGGCTGCCGCCCGCGCCGCCGTGCAAGCCATCCGGGTAGAATATGAAATCCTCGAGCCTTTGACCGATATGCTGCAGGCCGAAAACAGCCCCGTCCGCGTCCATGAAAAGGGCAACCTGCTGGAAACCTGCCGCATCCGCCGCGGTGGCGACGTTGACAAGATCCTGGCCGAATCCGTTTATGTCGCTTCCGGCCTGTTCCGCACCCAGATGATCGAGCACGCCTTCCTGGAGACCGAGGCCTCGGTCGCCCTGCCGGAAGCGGGCGGCGTACGCCTCTACTCCCAGGGCCAGGGAGTATACGAAGACCGGCGCCAGGTAGCCTCGCTGCTGGGTTTGCCCCTGGAAAAGGTGCGGGTCATCCAGGTGGCCAACGGCGGCGGCTTCGGCGGCAAGGAGGACATTACCACCCAAGGCCATGCCGCCCTATTCGCTTTTCTGCTGCAGAAGCCGGTGCGGGTGCGTTTGAGCCGGCCCGAGTCGATCCGCATGCACCCCAAGCGTCATCCGTTGCTGATGGAATATGCCCTGGGTTGCGACGCGCAAGGAATGTTGACGGCGCTGCGGGCGCGCCTTATCGGCGACACCGGCGCTTACGCTTCGGTGGGGACCAAGGTCCTGGAACGGGCCGCGGGACACGCTTCCGGCGCCTACCATGTGCCGGCCGCCGACATCGAAGCCAAGACCGTCTACACCAACAATCTGCCCTGTGGCGCCATGCGCGGATTTGGCGTCAACCAGGTGACCTTCGCCATGGAAAGCTGCGTCGACATGCTCTGTGAAAAAGGGGGCTTCGACCGCTGGCAGTTCCGCTACGACAACGCCCTGTGCGCAGGGCGCATGACCGCCAGCGGCCAGGTCATGGGCGCCGATGTAGGCGTGCGCGCAACTTTGCTGGCTTTGCAAGATGAATTTTATCGATCCAAAACAGCCGGCCTGGCCTGCGGCATCAAGAACACCGGCATCGGCAACGGCATGGTCGACGACTCCATGGTGAAAATCGAGATCGTTTCCGCCTCCAAGCTGGTTATCCAGCACGGCTGGACCGAGATGGGGCAGGGGGTGCACACCGTGGCCCGGCAGGTGGTCTGCCAGGAAACCGGTTTGGACCCGAAGCTCATGGAGGTCCGGGTAGACACAGCTTCCGGGGCGCGCAGCGGCATGACCACGGCCTCGCGGGCCACCTCGCTGGTGGGCAACGCCCTGATCGATGCCTGCGCCGCCTTGAAGCGCGACCTGGGCGAAAGACCGCTGGCCGAACTCGTCGGCAAGGTGTATGAAGGGAGCTGGCGCTGCGACTGGACGACGATGCCGGAGGCCGGCGAAAAGACCGTCAGCCATTATTCCTACGGCTACGCCAGCCAGCTGGTGGTGCTCGACGAAAAAGGCCGCATCGCCACGATCCATGCCGCCCACGACGCCGGCCGCATTGTCAACCCCACCCTGTTTGAGGGCCAGATCCAGGGGGCGGTGGTCATGGGATTGGGTTACGCCTTAAGCGAAGACCTGCCCTTGCGCGAAGGCCTGCCGCTTAGTGATCGCTTCTCCGGCCTCGGCCTGCTCAAAGCCCACGACGTGCCGCCCATACGGGTGATCGGAGTGGAGGTCGCCGACGAGCACGGCCCTTACGGTGCCAAGGGGGTGGGCGAGATCGGCCTGGTGCCGACGGCCGCCGCCGTGGCCAACGCCCTGTTCCAGTATGACGGCGTGCGCCGTTTCCAATTGCCCATGAAAAAAAAGTAGGAAAAGCTCTGGAGTGGGCTCGTTTAAGCCCCTCAATAGTGGAAGCTGGAACCGCCGATGAATTCGCGCAGGATGGACGTGGGGGGCACCTCGTCGGCCGCCACCGGCTGAAAGAGCATCAAAAACATCAACAGACGTTGGGCTTCCGTATAGGTCTCATCATCGGCAGTGATCATTTCGAGCAGCGGCAGGGCCGGGTCCTTGAGCACCGCCAACTCGTAGACCAGGGATGAATTGAACATCACGTCGGCGCTTTCCTGGAAAGGGAAGGTGTTGCGCCTTTCGCCGCGGATGACCGACGGGAAACGCTTCAGGGTCTGGGCGGCGTTGTAGTTGCGGAAGCTGCTGTCGCGAACCAGGCGGCGCAGAATGCGGGTGTCGGTGGTGGAGATGCGGCTGTGGTCGTTGATGGTCAGCTGGGTCAGGGCCGATACGTAGATGCGGAACTTGTTGCGCTCCGGTACCGAGGCGCTGATCTTCGGGTTCAGGGCATGGATGCCCTCCACAACCAGGATCTGGTCGTCTTCCAGCCACAGGTTGCGATGCTCGCTTTCCCGGCTTCCTGTTTCGAAATCGAACTTGGGAACCGCCACTTCGCGGCCTTCGAGCAGGTCGGCCAGGTGACGGTTGAACAGCTCCAGGTCCAGGGTGCCCAGGGCTTCGAAATCGAGTTCACCGCTGCCGTCGCGGGGGCAGGCTTGGCGGTCGACGAAATAGTTGTCCATGGAGAGCGCCAGCGGCCGGATGCCGTTGACCTGCAGCTGGGTGGAAAGGCGCTTGGAAAAAGTGGTCTTTCCGGAAGCCGACGGTCCGGCGATTAGCACCAGGCGCAGGTCCTCTTTCCGGGAGGTGATGGTGTCGGCGATCCTGGCGATCTTTTTTTCATGCAGGCTTTCGGCCACCTTGATGATCTCGGAAATGCCGCCTTTGGCGACGATCTGGTCCAGGCGGCCCACGTCGCTGACCCCGAGGATCTTTCCCCAATTCTTGCTTTCCTGGTAGATCTGGAAGAGCTTGCGCGTCTTGCCGATGTGGCTGTTGACCGTGAAGTCCTCCTGTTCCGGGAAGAGGATGACGAAACCGGGGCTGTAGGTCTTCAGCTCGAAGCGCGATACGGCGCCGCTGGAGTAGGCCAGAGGATAAATTTCGATATTGGTGAAGCGGCCGTTCTCATAGACCTGTACCTGGTCGATCGACGAATTTTCGACCAGGCGGCGGCTGTCGCTCATGGCGCGGTCGGCAAAATAGCGGATGGCTTGCTCGCGGGGCAGCAGCCGGTGCTGGAACGGCAGGTCGCGGCTGATGATCTCCCGCATTTTGGCGGTGATGCCGTTGAGCAGCTCCTGGGTTACGGGGATGCCGCAATAGAAGTCGTAATAGAAGCCGTTGGAGATGGAGTGGCCGATGACCAGGCGGATGTTGTGGTACAACTCGGCCACGGCCATGTTCAGGATGAAGGAGGCGCTGCGCTGGTAAATCTCCAATCCCGGCTTGTCGGAGTAGGTCACCCATTGCAGCCGGGCGCTGCGGTCCGGGACCGTGTCCAGCGGTGTGAGGCGGCCGTCGAGCTTGGCTGCCAAGAGCAGCCCCGAAGAGCCGTGAGACAGTTCGAAAAGATTTTTCCCGGCCGCCGCGTTTATTTGCTTGCCATCGGGTAGAGTCAGGACGATTTTAGGCATGGTTAATTATACCATATAGTTTGCAGATGATGTTCGAAGTTCGACGTTCGAGGTTCGATGTGAAAGAGCAGAAACCAAGCACTTTGCTTTTTTCTTCAACTTCGAACATCGAACATCGAACAACGAACCTTGAAGCCTTGACACAGTAGCCATGAAAGAGGAAAATAATTGATATAAATATAGGAGCTCCAATGATCCCAATCACTGACCGCGTCGTCGACCAGGCAGTTTTAGACAAAGCTGTTGCCCGCTTCCGAGAAAAAAACATCATCCTGCCCACCTTTGCCGAGCAGCGGGATCCGGGACTGATTCCCGGCAAGATCAAGGACAAGCTGCGGAAAATCGGCCTCTGGGACCTGCACCCGCTCAACCTTTTCCGCATTACTTGGAAGAACGAACCGCTGGAAAAGGGTGGACTCTTCGGCGGCGTCAACTACCTGGAACTGCCGCCGGCCCTGACCGGGGTCATGGCGCGCATCGTGCTGTTGGTCGGCAAATGGTTCCCCACCGGCGCTCACAAGGTCGGGGCTGCCTATGGCTGCCTGGCGCCGTCTCTGGTCAGCGGCCGCTTCGACCCTACCTATAACAAGGCGGTTTGGCCCTCCACCGGCAATTACTGCCGGGGCGGGGCCTTCGATTCCTATCTCATGGGCTGCACGGCCGTGGCCATCCTGCCTGAAGAAATGAGCCGCGAGCGCTTCGACTGGCTGAGAGAGATCGGGGCCGAAGTCATCGCCACCCCGGGCTGCGAATCCAATGTCAAGGAGATATACGACAAATGCTGGGAGATCAGGAAAACCCGACCCGACTGCGTCATTTTCAACCAGTTCGACGAGTTCGGCAATGCCATTTGGCATTACTTCAATACCGGTGCCGCCATTGAAGAGGTTTTTGAAAGAATCGCTGCCCCCGGCTCGACCCTGGCCGCCTACGTCTCCTCCACCGGTTCGGCCGGCACCATTGCCGCCGGCGATCGTCTGCGCGGCCGTTTCCCCTTCATCAAGGTGGTGGCGGCCGAGGCGCTGCAGTGTCCGACGCTGCTGCGCAACGGCTTCGGCGGCCACCGCATCGAGGGCATCGGCGACAAGCACGTGCCCTGGATTCACAACGTGCGCAACACCGACGCGGTGGCAGCCATCGATGACGAGGACTGTATGCGCCTCCTGCGCCTGTTCAATGAAGCAAACGGGGGCGAACGCCTGCGAGCGCTGGGGCTCCCGGCGGAGCTGATAGCCCGCCTGCCCTTGCTGGGGATCTCCTCGATCGCCAACGTCCTGGCCGCGATCAAGGCGGCCAAGTATTTTGAAATGGGCACTGATGACATCATTGTCACTCTGGCCACCGATTCGGCCGCGTTGTACACGTCGCGCTTGGAAGAACTCACGGCTGAGCGAGGCGCTTATTCACCCGTGCAAGCGGCCTGCGACCTGGAGCGCTGCCTGTGGGGCCAGGGCGAGGATTTTTTCAAGGAGCTGGGCCATGCCGACCGCAAGGCCATCCACAACCTGAAATACTTCACCTGGGTCGAGCAGCAGGGCAAGGAGATCGCCGACCTGAACCAGCTCTGGCAGGACCGGGCGATCTGGCCGCGCATCTTCGGCCAGGTGGAGCGCTGGGACGACATGATCCGTGAATTCAACGAAAAGACAGGCTTGTTGAAAAAACTTTCCTGACATGAAGATATTGATCCGCTCCGGGCAGATCGTTTCCGACGGCAGGAGTTTTCAGGGCGATATCCTGATCGAGAATGAAAAGATCGTTGCGGTGGATAAAAAAATAGCCAAGGCCGACGGGATGGACCGGGTCATCGATGCCGCCGGCTTCGAGGTCTTTCCCGGCGGCGTCGATCCCCACGTTCACCTGGAGCTGGAAACGCCCCAGGGAATTTCCAGCGACGACTTCGCGTCCGGCAGCCGCGCCGCCCTGGCCGGGGGCACGACCACCATCCTGGATTTCGTCACCCCAGGGCGCGGCGAGTCGCTGCTTGCCGCCCTGGCCGCCAGGAAAGCGGCAGCGCGAAAATCACTGTGCGATTACGGACTGCACATGAGCGTGACCTCTTTTGACGGCCGCCTGGGCTCCGAATTGGACTCATGCCGCCGCCACGAGGGGATCGTTTCGCTTAAAACCTACCTGGCCTACAAGGAGACCATCGGCCTGGATGACAGTGAATTCCTGGCTGTCCTGGACCTGGCCCGCCGGCTGAATCTCCTGGTCATGGTCCATGCCGAATCCGGAGACATGGTCTCGTACCTGCAGGAAAAATTGCTGGCGCAGGGGAAAATATCGGCTCGCTATCATGCCCTTTCCCGCCCCCCCGAAGTGGAAGGTGACGCCGTGGGCCGGGCCCTGCTCATGGCCCGCCTGGCCGGCGTGCCCCTCTATATCGTCCACGTCTCGAGCCGCCAGGGAGTGGAAGCCTTGGCCGCGGCGCGGCAGGCCGGGCAGACGGTGATCGGCGAAACCTGCCCGCAATACCTGCTGCTGGACGAAAACCACTACCAGGGCGGTGACGAACTCGCTGCGGCCCAGGTCATGAGTCCACCGCTGCGTGACGGGGAACACCAGGCGGCCTTATGGGAGGCATTGGGGCAGGGGCTCCTGCAAACGCTGGCCACCGACCACTGTCCCTTCACCCTGGCCCAGAAAAATAAATTCGCCGCCGTTGATTTCACCAGGATCCCCAGTGGCTGCGGCGGCATCGAATATCGCCTGTCCCTGCTCTACAGTTTCGGGGTCAAGGGCGGCAAAATTTCCCTGGCCAAATTCGTCGACCTGGTCTCCACCCGGCCGGCAAAAATATTCGGGCTGTATCCGCGTAAAGGCACTATCCGCACCGGCAGCGACGCCGACCTGGTGATCTGGGATCCGCAAAACAAAAAGGTGATCTCGGCAGCCCGGCAATGGCAGTCTGGCGACCACACTATCTATGAGGGGTTTCAGCTCGTCGGCAGCCCGCACCTGGTTTTCAGCCGCGGTGTGCCGGTTTTTGAAAATGAAACGATCCAGGCCGAAGCGGGCCGGGGCAACTACCTGGCCAGGGATTGGGGCCGGGGCAACGATGGACACCGCGGTTGACGGGGTCTTGCTGGCCGCCGGCCTTTCCAGCCGGGCCGGAACTTTCAAGATGGAAGCGCTGCTCGCCGGCAAACCGCTGCTGGAATGGAGTTTGGAAACTTTGGCCGCGGTCTGCGAACGGATCATCGTGGTCGCCGGCTTCGCGGCCGAGAAAGTGCGCCGTATTGCCGCCGGTCGGCCCGGCGTCGAGGTGGCCGTCAACGAGCATTACGCCCTGGGCATGCTGTCATCGATCCAGACCGGCATCCGCCTGGTGCGCGCCCCCCGTTTCTTTCTTCTGCCCGGCGACATGCCCATGGTCAAGACCGAGGTCTATCGTCAATTGCTGGCCTGTGGCGCTGAAATAGCCGTTCCGGCGCACCGGGGCCGTCGCGGTCACCCGGTGCTGATTTCGAGCCGACTGATCCCGGAGATCCTGGCTGAACCGACCGTTTCAAGCCTGGGCCGGTTCATCGCCCTCCGGGCTGCGGAGACCATCGATGTCGACGACCCGGGGATCCTTGCCGACCTGGATGACCAGGCCGGTTTGAAAAAAATGGACGCCTTGCTGCGTGCCAGGGGGAAAAATGAATAAAATTCAATTCTGGGAATTTGTGCACGAATGCCTGCAGGCTGATGAACCGGTCATGCTACTGCTGGTGGTGGAAGGCGGCGGATCGTCCCCCGGCAAGCCTGGTTTCAAAATGGCGGTGACCATGGACGGCCGCAGCCATGGCACCATCGGCGGCGGCATCATGGAAAAGGAATTGGTCGACAAGGCCGGAAAGCTTCTCGGCCGCGGCACCGGGCATCCGCAACTGCTGAAACTCCTGCACCATGAAGGCGGGGCCGGCAAGCGTTCGGGCATGATCTGCTCGGGCTGGCAGCGGCTGGCCCTGCTGCCCCTGGCCGGCACCGCCAGCGACTCCGTCGATTCCCTGCTTTTCGCCCTGAAGCGGAACCGCCCCGGTTGCCTGAAATTTACCCGGCAGGGAATGGAGTTCCAGCCGCGGAAAAATCCTTCTGCCGCCATTGCCTTCGCCTTCAAATCCGCAGAGGATTGGCTGTACCAGGAAGAAGCGGGCCAGCGTCCGACCCTGACCATCATCGGCGGCGGCCATGTCGGCCTGGCCCTGTCGCGGGTCATGGCCGACCTGGATTTCCATATCGTGGTCCTGGATGACCGGAGCGAACTGGCGACCATGGCAGCCAACACCTATGCCCAGGAAAAGCAGGTGGCCAGTTACAAAAGTATCGGCAGGCATGTAAGGGAAGGCAGCCAAAGCTATGTGGTGATCATGACCTTCGGCCACCTGGCCGACGAGCGGGTACTGGGGCAGTTGGTGGTGAAAAAACTGCGCTATCTCGGGCTGATGGGCAGCCCGGCCAAGATCGCCCAGATATTCGCCCACCTGAAAAAGAAAGGCGCTGGGGCCGCCAGCCTGAAAAAGGTACATGCCCCGATCGGCCTGCCCATCCACAGCCACACGCCTGAGGAAATTGCCATCAGCATAGCTGCGGAGATTATTCAAATAAAGAACCAGCCGAAATAACCGTGACGAATGAAAAATACCTAGTGAAGACGTAGGGGCGGTTCGCGAACCGCCCTTACATGGAAAAAAATTCCAAGCACCAAATCACAAACAAGCACCAATATCCAATGACCAAATGACCAAAACTAAGAAAAGGAAAACATTTATTGTAAGAGCTCTGCCTTGGGTAGACAACCTCGATCTTCGTTCCCTACAAAAGAAAATTTCTATTGTCTTTGTTTAGGACATTGGAATTTGGAACTTGGAATTTGTTTGGTATTTGGAATTTGTGATTTGGAATTTTAGTCTTCCATGTCACGCGTCACGCGTTAAGCGTCACGTAGTTTTGACAATCACCTAAGGCTATGTTAATTATTGCTAGGATGCCAGAAAATAAAATTGACCGTGTTTTCCTCATCGTCCTGGACTCAGTTGGGGCGGGCAGTCTGCCCGACGCCGCCGCTTATGGCGACGTAGGGGCCAACACCCTGGGCCATGTCGCCGAACGCTGCGGCGGCCTTGAGCTTCCCAACCTTGAAAAGCTTGGCCTGGGGAACATCCTGCCCATCCGCGGGGTGGCGGCCGTGCCCGATCCGCTGGCCTCATGGGGGCGCATGGCGGAACTATCGCTGGGCAAGGACACCATCGCCGGCCACTGGGAATTGATGGGCATCATCCTGGACCAGGCGTTCGCCCTTTTTCCGCAGGGATTTCCTCCCCAACTGGTCGACGATTTCAAGGAGCAAACCGGGGTTGACGCTATCCTGGGAAACAAGGCCGCCTCGGGCACGGAGATCATCGCCGAACTCGGTGCCGGGCATTTGGACAGTGGTTTTCCCATTGTCTATACTTCGGCCGACAGCGTGCTGCAGATCGCGGCCCATGAAGAGATCCTGCCGCTGCCGCAACTGTATGAAATGTGCCTTCTGGCCCGCAAGCTCTGTGATGAGTGGCGCATCGGCCGGGTCATTGCCCGGCCGTTTGTGGGCAGTCCCGGCCATTTCAGCCGCACAGCCAACCGCCGCGATTTTCCCATGCAGCCGCCCCAAGAAACGGTCCTGGATGTCCTGCGCCAAAACGGGCTGGAAGTCACCGCCATCGGCAAGATCGAAAATATCTTTGCCGGCCGCGGTATCGGCCGCTCGCGGCCCAGCCACTCGAATTCCGAGGGCATGGGCCTGCTGGAAGAGGAACTGGCGGCAACGCGTCGCGGCTTGGTTTTTGCCAACCTGGTCGATTTCGACATGCTCTACGGCCACCGCAACGATGCCGCCGGCTACGGGGCGGCCCTGGAACTTTTTGACCGCGAGCTGGGCCGCTTCCTGCCCAGGCTCGGCCCGGCCGATCTGCTGATCATCAGCGCCGACCACGGCTGCGACCCCGCCTTTCCCGGCACCGACCACACCAGGGAATACGTCCCGCTCCTGGTTTATGGCGCCGGGCTGCCGGCCAGGGCGCTGGGCGTGCGCCGCAGCTTCGCTGACGTCGGCGTTTCCATTCTGGAACTATTCGGACTCGAACATGAATTTCCCGGGAAAAGTTTCATGGCTGAAATTTATTCCGTCGGGACCTGAGGAGGAGATCATGGATCAATGGCAAAGGATCATGGCGGCCGTGGATTTCATCAAAAAGAATTGCAAGACTGTGCCGCGGGTAGGGGTGGTCCTGGGCTCGGGGCTTGGGGAATTTGCCGACCAGGTTGAAGAAAAAACGGTCAGCGAATATGCCGATATTCCCCATTTCAAAAAAGTGAGCGTGGCCGGACACGCCGGACGCCTGGTGCTGGGCAAGGTCGGCTCCGTGCCCGTCGCCGTGCTGCAGGGGCGCTACCATTTTTACGAAGGACACGACATCGCTGACGTGGTTTTCCCGGTGCGGGTATTGGCAAAACTGGGAATCAAGAGCCTGCTGTTGACCAACGCCGCCGGCGGCATCGGCAGGGAGCTGCGGCCCGGGGACTTGATGGTCATCAGCGACCACATCAACCTGTTGGGCGTCAACCCATTGCGCGGCGCCAACGACGAGCGCCTGGGACCGCGTTTTCCCGATATGAGCGCCGTCTATGACCCGGAATTCCAGGATATCATTGCCAGCGCTGAAGAAGAGATCGGCCTGGCGGCCAAAAAGGGAGTGTACCTGGCCTTGAGCGGGCCCTCCTATGAGACCCCGGCCGAGATCCGCATGCTGGCGGCGCTGGGCGCCGACGCCGTGGGCATGTCCACCGTGCCCGAAGCCATCTGCGCCCGGCACATGGGTGTGCGCGTGGCCGGCATCTCCTGCGTCACCAACCTGGCCGCGGGCATCTCAAAGCAGCCGCTCAGCCACCAGGAGGTGACCGAGACGGCCGAGCGGGTGAAAAACGATTTCATCCGCCTGCTGAACCTGGTCGTGCCCAGGCTGGTTTAAGAACAAATCAACGAAATCCAATTAAGGTAAAAGGTAAAATAGTAGGGGCGGATCCGCCGGCGGTTCGCCTGGCGGATGTCCGCCCTCTTCAAAATGCCAAATTCCAAGCACCAAATTACAAATAAGCACCAAAATCCAATAACCCAAACGAAGAAACAAGATGTAGGGGTTTGATTCATCAAACCCTGTCATCTGGGAACGTAAATTTGTGAGTCTAGTTCTGCTTGAATACAAAAAAAAACCCCCTGGCCGTGAGGCCAGGGGGTTCCTTTTATCGGCTCAGGTCCCGGTTACGAGACCCAAAGCTTCTTCAATTGAACGAGTAGCGCAGGCCGAGCTGCATCTGCCAGCGCGAACCGATCTGGCTGAGAACGTAGTGGCTGCGGGGTGCGAAATTGACCTTCTGCTTGCCGGTGGCCGCGTCGATCCCGGTCAGGGTCCAGGGCACGTCATTCTGGTTGCTGACGTATTGCAGCTTGCCCCATTCGCTGTTGAAGATATTGAGTACGTTGACGATGTCCAGGGTCAGCTGCAGGCGGTTGTCTTTCAAACCGGGGATGGGGATGTCCTGCGCCAGGCGGGCGTCGAGGCCGTGGTTCCAGGGCTCGCGGCTCGAGTTGCGCGGCACGATCTTGCCGCGGTAATCGCTCAGGCCGGGATCCTCATCGATATAGGTATTCAGGTCGTTCCAGGCGGAGGCCTGGTCGGGCAGCACGTTGCCCCTGTAATCGACCATGATGACCTCGTCCATGCTGGCGGGCACGTAGACCAGGTCATTGCCGGCCGCGCGGTCGCCGTTGGCGTCGTAGTAGTTGTAGGTGGTGGAGTAGGGGCGGCCCGAACGGGCGCCGTAGAACAGGCCGATGCTGGTCGGGGCGTTCTTGAGGAAGTTGAAGGTGTAGGAGACGGCGGCGCCGATGCGGTGGCGCACATCGTAGTTGGACCAGGTGAGCTCGGGGTCGTTGGGGTCGAAGCGGATCGGGTTGTAGCCGAAGTTGGAGGCGGCCTGCGAGGATGTGCCGGAGTTGATGTCCTTGGACTGGCCGTAGGTGTAGGAGAAGCTGGCCCAGGAGTTCTTGTTGAAGCTTTTCTGCAGCTGCATGGAGAAGCTGTACTGGTAGCCCTTGCTGGTGTTGGTCAGGTAGATGACGTCGGTGAAAGCCGCGGATTTGTCGCGGGTGTACAGGATGCGGCCGCCGGCGGCGGTGGCGCCGGTCGCCTGCAGGTTCTTGTTCTGGTAGAGGATTTCGTTGATGTTCTTGGAATAGATGAACTCCACGGTGCCGATGATGCCCCAGGGCAGTTCGTGGTCCACGGCCAGGTTGGTGCGCAGCACCTGCGGGTAGGTGAAGTTCTTGTCGATGATGTCGACCTCGGAGGTGCCGAGGGTACCGCCTTCGGGCTGGTTATTCGCATCGGGCACGAATTTGAAGGACGGGTTCCTGACGTCCAGGCGGATGAATTCCAAACCGGTGTTGGAGTACTGGTTGGATATCCAGACATAAGGGGTACGGCCCGAGAAGATGCCGATGCCGCCGCGCACCTGGGTTTTCTTGTCGCTGTTGACATCCCAGTTGAAGCCCACGCGGGGCGAGAACAGCAGGTTGCCCGAGGCGGCCTGGTCGGTCTTGACGCCGAAAACCTGCTCGACCACGGGGTTGGCGGCCGGAATATCGTTGATGATGGGCACGTCGAGGCGCACGCCCAGGGTCAGGTTGAAGTTGGGCATGACGGCCCAGTTGTCGCCGGCATAGACGCCCAGCTGGGCGACGCCGAACGAAGCCGCCCACTTCTGCTTGGGGTCGGAGGCGTAGTAGTCGTGGTAGTAGCGGGAGGACTTGCCGATCTCGAAGTCGTCGAGGCTGGCGAATTCCCAGTAGCCGTAGTAGTTGCGGATGTAGACGTTGGCGAAGTTGAAGAATTCGTTGTGGGTGCCGACGGTGAAGGTGTGCTTGCCCTTGTACCAGGTCAGGTTGTCGGTGATCTCGATGATGTCCTGGTCCAGGCTGTTGGCGCCCGAGTATTGCTCGGTACCGGCGGTGAACTTGTAGCTGCCGCCGGCGGTCACGTTCACCTGCGGGAAAATGGAGTCCCCGGTGGCGCGGCTGTCGCGGATGGTGGTGTAGTTCAGGGTCAGTTCGTTGAACAGGTTGTTGCCCAGGGTGCTGTTGAGCTGGGCCACGGTTGAGTTGGTCTTGTTGGTCAGCTCATAGTATACGTCGGCGAAGGGGAATACGGAGCTGGAGGCTTTGGAGGGGTTGTTGTCGCGGCTGCCGGTGATGTAGTTGTGGCGGAAGGTCAGGCGGTGCTTGTCGCTGATGTTGTAGTCCAGGCGCACGAAGATCTTGGAGTTGTCCTGGATCACGTCCTTGTAGCCTTCGCCGTAACCACCCGGGTCGTAGCCGTAGGTGTTCTTCAGGATGCTGACGAAGCGGTCGGCGTCGGCCGTGGTGATGCTGCTACCGCCGAAATCGTTGGAAGAGCCGCTGTCGTCGATGACGTAGTTGGTCGGGACCTTGTTGTCGCCCATTTCACCGCTCAGGAAGAAGAACAGCTTGTCCTTGATGACCGGGCCGCCGACGCGGAAGCCGTATTGTTTCTCGGTGAAAGTTCCGTACGCCTTCTTGTCGGGCCCCTTGCCCACGAAATCCTGGTTGCGGCCGAAGTAGTAGGCCGAACCGGCGAACATGTTGGTGCCGCTGCGGGTGATGGCGTTCAGGCTGCTGCCGGTGAAGCCGCCCTGGCGGACGTCGTAGGGGGCGATGACCAGCTGGAACTCCTGCACGGCGTCGAGCGAGATCGGCGAGGCCAATCCCGGGGTGCCGCTGCCGCTCAAGCCGAACAGGTCGTTGTTCACGGCGCCGTCGATCTGGATGTTGTTGTAGCGGTTGCTCTTGCCGGCGGCCGAGAAGGCGCCGCCGCCGCGGGCGTCAACCTGCGGGGCCAGGCGGGCGAAGTCGTCGAACGAACGGCCGATCGAAGGCATGCTCTCGATGACGGCGGTGCTGACGTTCTGGGCGGCCCCGGTCCTGGATTCGGAAATGATGGGGTTGGAAGCGGTGACGGTCAGGGCTTCCTCGATGGTTTCCAGCACCATGCTGAAATCCAGGCTGCGGTCCTCACCCAGTTTCAGGGTGATGCCGCTCATCTCCTGGGTTTTAAAGGGCTCCATACTGACCGTAACCTTATACGGTCCGCCGACCTTGACGGCCGGGATGTTGAAACGGCCATCCTGGCGGCTGACGGCGGTGAAGACGGTGCCGGTTGTCGTGTGCAGGGCGGTGACGGTGGCTCCGACTATGGGGTTGCCGTCACTGTCCGTGATCAAACCGTTGAAGGCTGAAGTTGTCATTCCCTGGGCCATGATCAGCCCGGGCAGAATGAGGCAACACAGCATGACTGCGAACAATGCTCTTTTCATGTAATCATTCCTCCTTGATTTTTACTGAATTTTATAAAAACCATTATAGCAAAAAAAAAAAAATCAATCATAAAAAACAAAAAAAAAAAATAATTTTTACGCTATTGAGAACCGGAAAAGCTTTTTTTGACTCTCCTCCAGGCTTGTGCTACTATGCCTCCATGAAAAGAAAGCCGTTGATCATCGGGGTGGCCGGCGGCACGGCATCGGGGAAAACCACCATCGCCAACGCTATCATGGAGCGCATCAACCATCCGCAGATGGTGATGATCCAGCATGATGCCTATTACAGGGATGCCAGCCACCTGCCGTTGGCCGAACGCGCCAAGATCAATTTCGACCATCCCGACGCCCTGGAAACCGACCTGATGGTGCAGCACCTGCGGGAGTTGATCGCCGGCCGGGCCATCGAAATGCCGGTCTACGATTTTTCCAGCCATTCGCGCCTAAAAAAGGGCATTGTCAAGAAACCGGCCAAGGTGATCATTATTGAAGGCATTTTGATCTTCTGTGAACAGGCCCTGCGCGAACTGATGGACGTCAAGATCTTCGTGGACACCGACAGCGACCTGCGCTTCATTCGCAGGCTGAAGCGGGACATCCAGGAACGCCAGCGCAGCATGGAATCGGTGATCGGCCAGTACCTGGGAACGGTGCGGCCCATGCACATCACCTTTGTCGAAGCGAGCCGCAAATACGCCGACATCATCATTCCCGAGGGCCACAACCCGGTTTCGACCGCCATGGTCGTGACCATGATCCGCCAGCGCCTGCGCGGAGGAAAAAACGATGACAAATAAGCTTGACGAGGATATAACCCATGGCTGAAAAACAATTCATCCAAGCCCAAGAATTGCTGGAAGATTCTTTCCGGTTGGGGCGCAAAGTTCTGGAAAGCGGTTTCAAACCAGATTTTATCGTTGGCATCTGGCGGGGCGGCACGCCGGTGGGCATCGCCGTACAGGAGCTGCTCGAACACTTCGGCGTGGCCAGCGACCACATCGCCATCCGCACCTCATCTTATGAGGGCATTGAAAAGCGCGGCAAGCGCATCCAGGTCCACGGCTTGAACTATATCGTCAGGAACGCCAACGCTGCGCAATGCCTGCTGATCGTGGACGACGTCTACGATACCGGCCTGAGCATCAAGGCCATTATCGACTCCCTGAGCGCCCTCTCGCGGCGCAACACCCCCCACGATATCCGTGTGGCCGCGGTCTATTTCAAACCCGACAACAACCGTACCGAGCGTCGCCCGGAATATTATGTCCATGAAACCGACAAATGGCTGGTCTTTCCCCATGAATTGAACGGCCTGAACCCCGAAGAAATCGCCCTGAACAAACCGGAGATCGCCCTGGTCATGCAAGAGAGCAAATGAAAATGAAAATCAGCAAGGAATTCATCGAGAAGATCCCGAAAACCGATCTGCACCTGCACCTGGACGGTTCGCTGCGCCTGTCGACCCTGATCGATCTGGCCAGGGAGAACGGGGTCAAACTGCCGGCCTATGACGAGAAAGGGCTGCAGCGCCTGGTTTTCAAAAGCAAATATGCCAGTTTGACCGAGTACCTGAAGGGGTTCCTTTACACCACGGCGGTGCTGCAGAAAGAATCGGCCCTGGAGCGGGTAGGCTACGAGCTGGCCCAGGACAACCAAAACGAGGGGGTGCGCTACATCGAGGTGCGTTTCGCCCCGCAGCTGCACCAGAACGCCCGCATGTCCTGCATCGACGTCCTGGCCGCGCTGAACCGCGGCCTGGACAGGGCCAAAGTTGAATTCAATTCCCGTGCCCAGGTGAAAAGCGGCGCCGAGCCGCCCTTCGAATACGGCATCATCGCCTGCGCCATGCGCATGTTCGATTACGGGTTTTCCGAGTATTTTGACAACCTGCTCAAGGTCCATTCCTATTCCGAGCGCAAATGGGTATTTTCCCTGGCTTCGCAGGAGCTGGTACGGGCGGCGGTGGAAGCAAGGATGACGCTCAATTTGCCTATCGTCGGTTTCGACCTGGCCGGTGCCGAAGCCGGCTATCCGGCCGGGGACCATGCCCAGGCCTACGCCCTGGCCCACAAGCATTTTTTAAAGAAAACCGTGCACGCCGGTGAAGCGTACGGACCGGAGAGTATTTTCCAGGCCATCACCGACCTGCACGCCGATCGCATCGGGCATGCCGTTTATCTTTTTGACGCCGACATGATCAAAAGCCCGGAAATCAAGGACAAGAAAGCCTATATCGCCAACCTGGTGCAGTTCATCGCCGACCGGCGCATCACCATCGAAGTCTGCCTGACCTCGAACCTGCAGACCAATCCCGCCATCCGCAGCCTTGCCGAACACTCTTTCAAGCATATGCGCAAGGCCAAACTGTCAGCCACCTTCTGCACCGACAACCGCACCGTCTCCCAGACCACGGTGAGCGCCGAGATCCTCAAGGCCGTCCAGGCCTTCCACATCACGCCCAAGGAATTGAAGAATTTCGTCATTTACGGCTTCAAGCGCAGTTTTTTTCCGGGCAGCTATATCAAAAAAAGGGAATACGTGCACCAGATTATAGAATATTACGAGAAGATAGAGAAAGAGTATTCGTGACAAGTGACGCGTAACGCGTGACGAGAAAGAGATCGGCGTAAGGCATACGGTAAGAAAAAAATTCCAAATCACAATTCCCAAATTCCAAATAAATTCCAAGTTCCAAAACACAAACAAGCACCAATGACCAAATGATTTAAACGAAGAGGAATAGCGATCGCATCAGTGATCAACTCATCCCCCGGCCCCTTCTCTTCCCAAAGAGAAGGGGAGTTGGGTTTTACCCCCTCTCTTCGCAAGAGAGGGGGGCAGGGGGTGAGTTTAAGGATAGTTTTAGTACGGGCATTTGCTTCCTTGACTTTTAATAGGCCCGCATTTATGATTGTTTTTTAAATCTGTTCTTAAAAGCAGGTGACCGATGAACATGATTTCACTGCTCAGGGGCGTGCTGGGCCTGGCCCTGATCTTGGGCATAGCCATCCTGTTCTCCAATAACCGCCGGCGCATCAGTTGGCGCCTGGTCGGAATGGGCGTTCTTATCCAGGTGGTCTTCGCCGTTTTCATTCTCTACAGCGACAAGCTGCGCGCCTGGTTCGCGCCCCTGGGCTGGCCCAAGGCGGTCATTTCCTGGCTGGGCGGGGCCGTGGTCAGCCTGCTGAGTTTCACCACCGAAGGCTCCAGGTTCGTATTCGGCCGCCTGGCCGCCAACTCGGGTCCCGACAGCCTGGGCGTCTTTTTCGCCTTCCAGGTCCTGCCGACCATCATCTTCGTCGCAACTTTGACCTCGGTGCTGTATTACCTGGGCATCCTGCAGGCCGTGGTCAAGGGCATGGCCTGGATCATGGCCAAGCTCATGGGCACCAGCGGCGCCGAGTCGCTTTCCAACACGGCCAATGTCTTCGTGGGCCAGACCGAGGCGCCGCTGCTGATCAAGCCCTATATCGGGACCATGACCAATTCCGAGATCCTGACCATCATGGTCGGCGGTATGGCCACCATCGCCGGCGGCGTGATGGCCGCCTACATCCAGATGCTCGGCCAGGCCCTGGCCGAGGTGCAGAAGATACCTCTAGCCGAAGCCCAGCTGCGCTTCGCCGTGCAGCTGCTGGCCGCCAGTGTCATGGCGGCGCCGGCATCCCTGGTCATCGCCAAGATACTCTACCCTGAAACCGGAACGCCCGTGACCAAGGGCACGGTACGCCTCAATGTGGAAAAGAACGCCTCCAACTTCATCGAGGCCGCGGCCACGGGTGCCGGCGACGGCATGCACCTGGCCCTGAACGTCGGCGCCATGCTGCTGGCCTTCATCGCCGGCATTGCCCTGATCAATTATTTATTCGTCGGCCTTGGCGACCTGATGCATGTCAACGCCTATCTCAAGGCCCATTTCGGGCAGCCCCTCTCGCTGCAGCTCATTTTCGGTGTGGTGCTGCGCTACCTGGCCATGGGCATCGGCGTGCCGGTGCGCGACGCCTTTGCCTTCGGCAGCCTGCTGGGCACCAAGGTAGTTCTGAACGAGTTCGTTGCCTACATCGACATGGTCGGCATGATCAAGCAGGGGATGTTAAGTCCGAAAGGCATTACCATGGCCACCTACGCGTTGTGCGGCTTTGCCAATTTTTCCTCGATCGCCATCCAGATCGGCGGCATCGCCCCTATGGCGCCGCACCGCAAGAAGGATATTGCCAGCCTGGGTATGAAGGCAGTTTTGGGCGGCACGCTGGCCACGCTGATGACCGCCACCCTGGCCGGCATCCTGCTGGGCTGATCAGAACGCGAGGAAACTATTCCATCGAGACAGGTCGAGTCCCGAAAGGAGTCAAGCTTTTTAATACCGCTCAGGCGTGCCGGTTAAATTGAAAATAGCAATCCTCGGCCCATTGATCAGCTTCCGTTTGACAGAAGAAAAAAATCATGTTATACATGTTATACGGAGGGCGACATGATTGCAGTCAGGCTCCCTGAGAGCATTGAAAAGAAGCTCGATCAGTTGGCGGTCAAGACGAACCGGACCAAGAGCTACTATATCCGCAAGGCCATCGAGGAGTTTCTCGAAGACGAGGCCGATTATATTCTGGCATTGGAGCGCATTCAAAAGAACAACCCCAGGATTTCCCTCGCCGAAATGGAGAAAAGGCTTGGCCTGGCAGATTGAATTCGACTCGGAGGCCGAAAGCGATTTAAGGAAAATGGACCGTGAGATGCAGTGCCGCGTCCTGCGTTACCTGCGCGAAAAGATCGCGACCGGCAAGGATCCCCGCCGGTTCGGCGCGCCGCTGCGCCGGGAGCTTTCCGGTCTGTGGAAATACCGCCTGGGCGACTATCGGATCATTTGCCGCATCGAAGACAAAAAAGTCGTCGTCTATGTGATCCGCGTCGGGCATCGGAAGGATATTTACAAAACGAAATGAATTCCAATTTACGGCCCTGGCCGGGATCTGCTGGTATGAGCCGCGGCATTCCAGGTAGGCGTAGGTGAAAGGCGTCGCATCCTGGATCAGCATTTCCTGCCCCGGAAGCAAGACCGCCAGCGCGGATATTACTATTAAAACAAATATGGTTTTCTTAATTGCTCCTATTTGAAAATCGAATTATTAATCGATTTGCGGGGAATTGTCAAATTGATTTGCTTTTTATCCCCGGGAATTTGTTTCAGCTCGTGAATTTATTGAAAAGATCAGAGGCCGGGGAGTCCGGGAAGTTCATGGATCGTAGCGATGATATATGCCGGGGCGTGGCCGGCGGGCACGGGAGCGCCGCTCGGGTTGAGCCAGCAGAAATCCATGCCGGCGTTGCGCGCCGCGGCCATGTCGGAACTGACGCTGTCGCCGACGTAGAGGACATCGGCTGCCGTGACGCCGATCTTCTGCAATGCCGTTTCGAAGATGCGCGGGTCGGGTTTGGCCATGCCCACTTCCTCGGAAATGACAATGGACTGGAAATAGGCGGTGATGGGCGAAGCGGCGAAGCGCTTTTTCTGAACTGCCGCAATACCGTTGGTGACCAGGGCCAGGGGAAATTTATTGGCCAGTGTGCGCACCGTAGCCAGCGCCCCGGGCAGCAGCTGTGGCTGGCCGGAAAGGGCTTCGAGGTAAAAGCTGCCGATCCTGGCCAGGGGCAGGTCGGTGATGCCCAGTTCGGCGGCCAGGCGGCGAAAGCGCTCGACGCGCAGGGAGGCCTGGTCGGTCTCGCCCCGTTCGAAGGCCTGCCAAACGGCGCGGTTGTGGCGTTTGTAGGCGGCGATGACCGTCTCGGGTTCCGCCGCGATGGCGAATTCATACAGACAGGCTATCAGGGCGGTCCGTTCGGCCAGTGGGTAGTCGAACAGGGTGTCATCGGCATCGAAGAAAACGCTTTTGTATTTTTTCGCCAAAGTGATCAATAGGGCCAGGGCTTGACCCCCTCCTTGTCCACCAGATGCAAAACCATTTTCGGCCGGGCCACGGGCTGTGCCTCGATGCGGATTACCTTGGCCAGACGCTCCAGGACCGTCAAGGTTTGTTCGGGGCGATCACTGTGGATGGTTACCAGCGGTTGGCCTTTTTCGATCCTGTCGCCCACGTTGGCATGGAAGACGAATCCGCTGCCGTAGGCGATGGCATCCTCTTTTTTACGGCGCCCGGCGCCGGTGTCGATGGCGGCCATGCCTATGGCAAAGGAATCGATGCGCGCGATATATCCGGAAACCGGGGCGGTGAATTCTATCTTTTCCCGGGCGGCAGGCAGCAGGGAATAATCGTCGCAGACCCCGGGGTCACCGCCCTGGGCGTCGATGAAGCGCCTGAAAACATTCAGGGCCCGGCCGGAAGCGATGGCCTCCCTGAATTTATCGACCGCTTGCGGATAGTCTATTTTCTGTCCCGCGGCCAAAAGAATGCAGTAGCCCAATGCGTAGGTGACCTCCATGACGTCCTCAGGGCCTTTGCCTTTCAGGGCTTCGATGGATTCAATGATCTCCAGGCTGTTGCCCACGGCCCGGCCCAGGGGCTGGTCCATGCTGGAAATGATGCCCAGGGTGGGGCGTCCGGTCTTTTCGCCGATGGCGACCATGGTCCGGCACAGGCGGATGGAGTCCGGCTCGTCTTTCATGAAGGCGCCGCTGCCGGTTTTCACGTCCAGGACGATGCCGTCCGAGCCCAGGGCCAGTTTCTTGCTCATGATCGAGGAGGCGATGAGCGGCAGGCAGCTGACCGTGGCCGTGGCGTCGCGCAGAGCATAGATCTTCTTGTCGGCCGGGACGATGTTCTCGGTCTGGCCGCAGATGACCATGCCGGTCGAGGCCAGGACCTCGCGGAACTGGTCGGCTTCGAGAAAGACGTTCAGGCCCGGAATGGCTTCCAGCTTGTCCAGGGTGCCGCCGGTGTGGCCAAGGCCGCGGCCGGAAAGCATGGGTACGCTCACTCCGCAGGCGGCCAGCAGTGGGGCGACGATGAAGCTGATCTTGTCGCCGACACCGCCGGTACTGTGCTTGTCGATTTTTTTGCCGGGCACGGCGTCCAAGGGGATGCGATCGCCGGAATCGAGCATGATCTCGGTCAGGTCGGCCAGCTCGCGCTCGCTCAGGCCACGGATATACACTGCCATCAGCCAGGCCGCGACCTGGTAATCGGGGATGTCACCGCGGACGTAACCGGAGATCACGAAAGCGATCTCCTCGCGGCCCAGCTCCTGGCCGTCCCGTTTTTTTGAGATGATTTCATACATGCCGCTTGCCATGTTACCTCGATTTCTTGTTTTTATGCTCAATCAAAATTAAGTTATTCATTTGAGAAAGATGATGGGGCTTTTTTCCACCTACGGCGGACAAGCCGTCACCCCACTTTAAAAACGATGTTCTATGCATGTCAGCCACCGCCGGCTGGAGAAAAAAGGTCGATGCTGTCGCCGCCGTGGACCAGTGTCTCCAGGTTCTGTTTCAGGCGGATATTCTCGCTGTTGACCAGGATGATGGTCCCGGTCAGCAGCTTTTTTTCAGGATCAAGCAGTTCATCCAGGAAATTTCGCCCGGTTCTGCGCTCCGCCAATTGCAGCAGTTGCAAAATATTGAGTTCAGCGGTCGTAATTTCCAGCACCGGGGGCTGCACCTGGCGGCGCAAAAGCCCGTAAAACTTGACCACGATCTTCCCGGCCAATTTATAATCCGAGTTCCGCCAGGGTCCGGGGCAGCGGCATGCCTTCCTTGTCCCAGCCGCGCACTGAATAATAGTCGTCGAGCATTTCCTCAAGGCGCACCAGGCGGTGACGTGACGACCCGGTCTGGAGTTCTTCATTGAAAAAGCGCGGCGGCAGGGTGTCATCGCGGCGGCCGAAGCCGGCCCGGTTGTTGAATACCCTTTCCAGCGTGTAGATGCGGCGGCCGATCTTCAACAGCTCTTCGTCGCTGAAGTCCAGGCCGGTGACCGTGCGCAGCATCTCGGTAAAAGTGGAGATGCCCATGGCGATTTGCAGGAAGCGGCAGAGCACGGTTGAATCCACCAGGGCGGAAATATCCTGGAACAGGGCCACGATCTCGGCCTTGCCGACGGTTGAAAAACGGTCCAGGAAAACCGGGTGGCCGAGGATCTCGGGGGATATCATATAGGCGCGCATGTGGCAGCCGCCGCGGTTGGAGGTGGCATAGCTCAAGGCCATGCCCTGGACGCCGCGCGGGTCATAGGCCGGGATCTCCATGCCCTTGACCTGCATGGCCAGTTCCGGGCGGCCGTATTTTTCGGCCAGACGCTTGGAGCCCAGCGCGAGTTCGGCGCCGATCCCTCTGCGGTAGGCAGTGTCTTCCACCCAGCCCAGAAGTTTGCTTGCATCGCCCCAGTCCAATTTTTCCTTCCAGGCCCCGGTCTCGCTAAGTTCCATGGCGCAGCCGATGGTGCTGCCCATGGTGATGGTGTCGAGGCCCAGTTCGTTGCAGGCGTAGTTGGCCTCGGTGATGGCGGTCAGGTCGCTGACCCCCAACTGGGCTCCGAAGGCCCACACAGTTTCGTATTCCGGCCCTTCGCCGTGCTTGTTTTTGGTCCGCGTAGTGCGGCCGCAGCCGATGGGGCACTTGTAGCAGGCGCTTTGGCGCTGCAGCAGCGATTCGGCGATCTTTTCGCCGCTGGTGCCCTCGGCGTCGTTGAACATGCCGCGACGGAAATTTTCGGTCGGGAACATGCCATGGGCGTTGATGATATTGACCAGCACCGAAGTGCCCAGGACCTGCAGCGATTTGCCGGTCACCGGGTTCTTATCGACGATGCGCTCGATGCGCGCATTCATAGCCTTATACCCTTCCGGGTCGGCGATGGCCACAGCCTGGCTGCCGGAGGCGGCGATAGCTTTCAGGTTTTTTGCGCCCATGACGGCACCCATGCCGCCGCGGCCGGCGGCACGGTCCTTGTCGTTCATGATGGCCGCGAACGCCACCCGGTTTTCTCCGGCCGGGCCGATGCAGGCCACCGAAGTTTTTGCCGGGGTTTGCTCCTGGATCGCTTTTTGGGTCTGCTGAGTGTTCAAGCCCCACAAGCTCGAAGCGTCGCGGACTTCTATGCCGCCGTCATGGACGTAGAGGTAGACGGGATGGTCGGCCCGGCCCTGGATGACCATTCCGTCCAGCCCGGCGCTTTTTAGAACCGCGCCGAAGCTGCCGCCCGAGCTGGAGTCGCAGATGGTCCCGGTCAGTGGCGAGCGCGAAACGACCGCGTAGCGGCCCGAGGTCATCACCGTGCCGGTCAATGGCCCGGTCATGAAGATCAGGGCATTGTCAGGGGCGAAAGGATCGGTCTTGGCTGAGCACAGGTCGGTGTACAGCTTGACCCCCAGCCCGCGGCCGCCGAGATAGCGGCGGCGCATTTCGTCGTCGATGGCCACGGTTTCCTGCTCCAGGCTGCCGAGATCGATTTTGGCTATTTTTCCCATCCAACCGTTCATCTTTTCTCCATTATTCGTAGAATTTATTGAATTTTTCCAGGTGCGGGCAGGTCAGGCATTTCTTTTTGTAATAGGCGTACACGGCCTTGGGCTGCTTGTCGAGACTGGCTGAGCGCGAGGGACAGAAGTGGCAGGGTATCTCTTCCTCGAGCCAAGCGGCCGGGGCGAATTTATAGAGGGAAAGTCCTTCCAGTATGGCCACGCTGGAACTCACCCCCAAACGGGAAGCGCCGGCCCGGATCAACCGCCAGGCGTCCTTGAAATTGCGGATGCCTCCAGAGGCCTTGACGCCGATGTCGGGACCCACGGTCCGGCGCATAAGGCGCACGTGGTCGGGGAAGGCGCCGAAGGCCCCGAAACCGGTCGAAGTCTTGACGAACTTGGCCCCAGCTTCGACCGACAGTTCGCAGCCGCGGACGATCTCCTCGTCGGTCAGGAAGCAGGTCTCCAGGATGACCTTGACCAAGGCGGGCCGGCTGGCTTCCACCACGCTGGCGATGTCGTCGCGGACCAGGTCCAGTCGCTTGTCGCGCAGGGCGCCGACGTTGACCACCATGTCGATCTCGGCAGCGCCGTTGCCCACCGCTTCGCGGGCTTCAAAGGCCTTGGCGGTGCTGGTTCCGGCCCCAAGCGGAAATCCGACCACGCTGCAGACCAGGACGCCGCTGCCCTGGAGCTTTTCCGCGGCGAAGCGGGTATAGGCGCCGTTGATGCAGACAGTGTAAAAACCGAAGCTGCGCGCTTCGCTGCACAGGTTGGCGATCTTTTTTTCGCCGGAGTGGGCGCTCAGCTCGGTGTGGTCGATCATTTTGGCCAATGTTTCCTTGTCAAGGTCAATCATTTTGTCCTTGCTCTTTTGTATATAATTATAGTAAAACCTATGTTCATTTTTTCAGGTGAAAGATGAACGGCACCAGTTCGGCCACGGTGGTGTCGCGGCTTTGGCCTTGGCGGTTGCACATGTGCACCACCGTCGGCGGCGTTGCGAACTCAGCGATCACCTGGCGGCAGGCGCCGCAAGGGGGGAGGAACTCCTCGCTCTCGCCGATGACCAGGATCTCGCGAATCTCCCTCTCGCCGGCGGCGATCATGGCGAAAATGGCGTTGCGCTCGGCGCAGCAGGTCAGCCCGAACGAGGCGTTTTCCACGTTGCAGCCGCTGTAGATCCTGCCGCCGGCTCCGAGCATGGCCGCGCCTACGTGGAATTGGGAGTAGGGGGCATAGGCATTTTTCCGCGCCTTCCTGGCCGCGGCCAGCAATTCTTTCTTTTTATCGGTCATGCTCCTCCGGCGCGCCCGTTGGCAGGGGCGCAATTGCAAATTCTAATGCAGCGGTGGAAATAAATCAAGAAAAAGACAGGCGAATTTTATATTTATCGCAAATGCGTAGCCAGGGCCACCAGGCCATTATGGCTGAGCCGACTTGAAAAATCATAAAAAAATTGCTAGACTCATAAAGTGTGACTAAATACTTGTCCCAATTATTGGGGGAGACGGCGGCAAAAAATGAAAGATCGAAACCGAACTTCAATTCTTGGCCTTTCTGAATATTTGCCCATGAGATTGGGCTAATGAATAGAACTGTAAAAGTTCCCGGCAAGTTTCGCGAGATCTTCGCCAAAGCTCAGGAAGTGGTCGGAGCCTATTTCAGCACAAAAGTGGAGGATGCAGCCAGGGGAATGATCGATATCGGCGGTCAGAGATACATCCTGATACGGGCCGCGTCGATGTCTGTCGAGTTTTTCGAGATTGCCAAGCGACTGTATGCCCATAAAAGCGAAGAGGAAGCGCTGTCACTGGCGCGCGGACTCCTCTTCGACCTGGCCCACGCCATCGGCAGCGCCGATGCCAAGATTTTCGCCCAGAAGATGAACCTCAAGGACCCCATCACCAAATTGTCGGCCGGACCCATTCATTTCGCCCATTCCGGCTGGGCATTGGTCGACATCCTGCCGGAAAGCAATCCCACTCCCGATGAGGATTATTTCCTGATCTACGATCATCCCTATTCCTTTGAGGCCCATGCTTGGCGGGAGGTCGGGAAAAAGCCCGATTTTCCGGTTTGCGTGATGAATGCCGGTTATTCCTCCGGCTGGTGCGAAGAGAGCTTCGGGATACCGCTGGTGGCAGCGGAGATTTTGTGCCAGGCCAAAGGCGATAGCCATTGCCGTTTTATCATGGCTCATCCCGATCGCATTGCCGGCAGCATCGATGCCTATTTGCGGAAGAACCCCGAAATTGGAAAAATCGTCGATAGTGTTGAGATTTCCCGATTTTTCCAGAAGAAAAAAATCGAAGATGAGCTAAGGGAAAAGCAGCTGCGGCAGGAAATTCATGAAAGGGAAATTGCTGTAACGGAATGGCAGACCAGCGAGGAACGTTACCGGATTCTATATGAATTCAACCCCTCCATGTACTTCACCGTGGATGCCCATAGTGTTGTCCTCTCGGTCAACCGTTCGGGATGCGAACAGTTGGGTTATTCAGCGGCAGAGCTGGTCGGTCAGTCGTTCCTCAATGTATTTTTTCCGGATGACAGACCTGACGTGCAGAAGCAGTTGGCTTCCTGTTTGCAGCGCCCCATGGAAGTGGTTAACTGGGAATCGCGAAAAATCCATAAGGACGGGCGTCTTATCTGGTCCAAAGAAATGGCCCGGGCTGTGCGCCAGACCGACGGTCGTTCGACGATCTTCATTGTTTGTGAGGATATCACCGAAAGGAAGCGGTCTGAGCAGGTGCAGAAAGCGATTTACCAGATCTCGGAATCGGCCCAAACTGCGATCAATCTGAATCAGCTGATCCGCTCTATCCATGCCACCATCGGCGGACTGATGCCGGCCAGGAATTTTTACATCGCCCTTTACGACCTGAGCTCGAAGGTGATTCATTTTCCCTACTGGGTCGACGAAGTTGATGAGGTTCCTCCCCGCGGCGATTTAAGCAAGGGACTGACTGAATATGTAATGCGGACGGGGAAGCCGTTGCTGGCGGCGCCGGAGGACTTCGCGCGGCTGGTTGCATCCGGGGAAGTCGAGTCAATCGGCGCCCCCTCGCTTGACTGGTTGGGAGTACCGCTGCGGACGCAGAGGGGGGAAACGATTGGGGTGATGGTCGTTCAAACCTATACGGAATCAGTCCGTTACAGTGAGGCCGACAAGAACATACTGGTATTTGTCTCCAACCAAGTGGCGATGTTGATTGAGCGCAAAAGAGCGGAGGAGGCGTTACGCGAGAGCGAAGAGCGTTTCCGGCGGATGGCCGATAATGCCCCGCTGGGCATCATCGTCATCGATCGCGAAGGACGCATTCTCGACGTCAACCCGGCGTTGTTGCGGATTCTCGACTCGCCTTCGCCCGAAGCCACGAAAGAGATCAACCTTTTCACCTTCCCGCCCCTGGTCGATTCCGGGATCGCGGGCGATTTTAAAAAATGCCTGGACGAGGCCAGCCTATTCACCAGCGAACATCCCTACACCTCGAAATGGGGTAAGAAAATTTACCTCCGCTCGCATCTGGTGCCTATTTTCGCTGCCGACCGCGCGGTGGTCGGGGTTCAGGGACTTATCGAAGATTTCAGCGAATATATGCAAGTGGAAGAGGAGCGTCATCGTCTTGAGGAGCGCCTGCGGCGGGTGGAAAAGATGGAAGCCATCGGCACGCTGGCCGGGGGGGTGGCTCACGACTTGAACAATGTGCTGGGGGTTTTAAGCGGCTACGCGGAACTGCTGCTGCTGGGAATGGAACAGGATACTCCCCAGCGCCAGTATGCCACCAACATTCTGAAGTCCTCGGAGCGCGGGGCGGCCATCATCCAGGATCTGCTGACGCTGGCACGGCGGGGGGTTTCCATATCCGAGGTGACCAACCTGAATGATCTGGTCGACGATTATCTGAATTCTCCTGAATTCCTGAATCTCAAGTCGTTGTATCCGCAAGTCAGGGTCGAGACCTCATTGGCACCGGACCTGCTCAATGTGATAGGGTCGCCGGTGCATCTCGGAAAATCTGTGATGAACCTTGTCCTGAACGCCACCGAGGCAATGCCCACAGGCGGCACAGTCACCATCACCACGGCCAACCGCTTTTTGGAAAAGTCCGTCTCGGGACACGAGGAGATGCAAGCCGGAGACTATGCCGTATTGACGGTGAGTGACACTGGCACCGGCATCCTTTCCGAGGACATTGGCCGGATTTTCGAGCCCTTTTATACCAAAAAAAATATGGGGCGCAGCGGCACAGGCTTGGGCCTGGCCGTGGTCTGGGGAACGGTCAAGGACCATAACGGTTACATCGACGCTCAGAGTGAATTAGGCAAGGGATCGACCTTTACTCTTTATTTCCCTGTCACTGAGAAAAGCCGGCAAATGAGTCAGTCCCCTGCCTCATTGGCTCAGTTCATGGGCCGGGGCGAGTCCATCCTGGTTGTTGATGACATGCCAGAGCAGCGCGAGTTAGCCATGTCCATGCTGGCCCGGGTCGGCTACCAGGTGCAGACCGCGGCCAGCGGCGAGGAGGCGCTTCAATACCTGCTGGACCATGCCGCGGATTTGGTCATTCTGGACATGATCATGGATCGGGGTATTGATGGGCTGGAAACCTTTCGTCGCATTCTGGCCATTCGACCGCGGCAGAAAGCCATCATCGTCAGTGGCTTCTCCGAGACCGAACGGGCCAAAAAGGCTCTCGATCTGGGGGCGGGCGCTTTCATACAGAAACCATTCATCCTTGAAAAGATCTGCCAGGCCATCCGCCGGGAGCTGGACAAGGCATAATCCCCATCCGGTCATTTAGCGAGTTGCGATGGTCGTTCAGCGCTATGGTAAAAAATAGCGGTATGTTACAATGGCTTTTTTGGCATCAGGAGGAGCAGATGAAGAGGATTTTCGTTTTGGCCTGGGCGGCATCGTTGCTGGGCGGGCTGTTGTGCGCCCAGACCCTGGACGAGATCCTGGCCATGAATTATCAGTCCCACGGCGGACTGGACAAACTCAAGGCTGTCACGTCCATGAAGATAACCGGCAAGATCGTCATCCCTGAACAGGGCCTGGAAATGCCCATGGTAATGTGGCAGAAATATCCCGATAAGATGCGGGTGGAAAGCCGGTTCCAGGACAAGAAGATAGTCCAGGCCTATGACGGACAGAAGGCTTGGTGGATCATGCCCTTCCTGTCTGAAGAGCCCCAGGAAATGGAGCCGGGACAGGCCAAGTTATTCGCGGAACAAGCCGATTTCGAGAATCCCCTGGTCGTTTTCAAGGAAAAGGACTACCAGCTCGAACTCCTGGGCAAGGAAGAGATGGAAGGGACGCCGGTGTTCAAGCTGAAACTGACCAAGCCCGACGGCAGAGAAATATTTTTTTATCTGGACGCCGCAAGCGGCCTTGAAGTGAAAAGTACCCTAACCGTGAAAATCGGCGAGACCGAGACCCTGAATGAGATCCTCTATGGCGACTACAAACCGGTTGACGGCATGATGATGCCGTTCTACGTGGAGAACAAGTTGAACGGCAAGACCCAGATGCAAATGATCATGGCAACGCTTGAACTCAATCCGGCCATGGTCGACGCCATGTTCGTCATGCCGCAAAAGAAAGAAACAGCCAAAACCGATGGGCAGAGGCAATAGCCATCGGGCCAATGAAGGGAAAGAAAAATAATTTGCTATCATCATGTTGGAGATCGATTTTTAAGAAAATTTTGCCGGTGGCAGATCCAGGAGGTCGCCTATGAAAAAAAGCATTTTTCTCTTGAGCATTCTTTTGCTGGTTTTCTTGCCGGGTTCAGCCCAGGACGACCTGCAGCACCAATTGGCAGCCGCGGGCGGGGCCAAGGAGTACCCGGGTTCTCCCTACCTGATCGTGCACGACCGCACCGCGGTGCGCGTCGAGGAGTCGGGGCTCAGCCACGTCGACAAGGAAGTGCTCTATAAAGTCCTCGACTCCGAGGGCGCTAAGACGCTGCAGTCCCTGACATTCGGCTACGATCCGCTGTCGGCCTGGGTCGAAGTGCGGGAGATGAAGGTCCTGCGCGCCGGCGGCGGGATCGAAACGGTGCCGCTGACAGCGGTCCGCGACTACCCGGCGCCCGCCCGCGCCATCTACTGGGGCGCGCGTGAGATCATCATTCCCGTCGGCCGCCTGGAGCCCGGCGACGGCGTCCTGGTCAGGACCTACCAGAAAGGTTTCACCTACGCCCTGCTCGGTGCCAACGCACCGGCCGACTCGCAGGCGGATGAGCGCTATATCCCGCCCATGAAGGGCCATTTCTACGATATCATCCCGTTCTATTCCACCATCCCCGTCAAGGTGAAAAGCTACCGCGTGAGCCTGCCCGCGACGAAAAAACTGCAGTTCGAGATGTACAATGGCCAAGCCAGGCACTACGCCCACCTGCTGGGCGACCAGAGCGAGTATTTCTGGGAAGTGAGGGACATCCTGCCCTTCAAGAATGAAGCCGACATGGTCAACCTCTCCGATGTCGCCCCCAAGCTGCTTATTTCCACTTCACCCGACTGGCAGGCCAAATCGCTGTGGTTCTACCGTGTGAATGAGGATTACGGTTCTTTTGAGTTCGATCCTGAAATCAAAAACAAGGTGGACGAGATCGTCCGCGGCGCCAAGTCAGATTGGGAAAAGATCTCGCGCCTGACCCACTGGGTAGCGGAAGAGATTCGCTATTCGGGGATTTCCATGGGCCCGGGTGAGGGCTATACCCTGCACAAGGGGACCATGACTTTCCGTGACCGCTGCGGGGTATGCAAGGATAAAGCTGGTATGCTGATTACCATGCTGCGCGCCGCCGGCTTCACTTCCTATCCGGCCATGACCATGGCCGGCTCGCGCATCGACCGCATTCCGGCCGACCAGTTCAACCACAGCGTCACCCTGGTCAAGGTGGACGACCGCTACCACCTGCTCGATCCTACCTGGGTACCGGGGGTGCGCGAGCTCTGGTCCTCGGCCGAGCAGCAGCAGGAATACCTGATGGGCGTGCCCGAGGGGGCGGACCTCCAGTCCACGCCGCTATCGCCGCCGGAGGAGCACTATGCCCGCTACCGACTCGACTCGACAATCGGCAGCGACGGCACCCTCAGGGGCCGCGTGCGCATTGAGGCCGAGGGACAGTCCGATTCCGGTCTTCGCCGCATCTTTACGCGCTTTCCGCTCCACCGCTGGCCCGAGGCGTTGCAGCGGGAGTTCTTCCACCTGCATCCCGCGGCACGGGTTTCCGCTGTCGTCTTTCCAGATCCCTTCGACATCGCCAAGCCCATGCTCATCGAGTTCAAGGTCGAGATCCCCGGCTATCTGAAGAAAGGGGAGCGGATCGCCCTGGTCAAGCCGCTGGCGGCTTCCCTGCCCTTCCAGGGTGTCCTGGGCTTCCTGAGGCTGAACACGGGAATCGAGGAAAGAAAGTACCCTTTCCGCCTGCGCAGCTCGCAACTGGTGGAGGTGCGAGAAACCATGAAGTTCCCAGGAAAGTGGCGGGCGGTCCAACCGCCGTCCCTACAGAAGGTCAGCGGCAGCGGCGCCGATTTCAGCGGCGACCTCAAGGCCGGCAACGGCAGCCTCGACATCCGGGCCAAGCTGGTCTTGAAGAAAAGGATCGGCCAGCCCGAGGATTGGGCGAGTGTGCGCAACGGCGTTCTGGAGTTCAAGAAGATCATGGAAACAACCCTGATGCTTTCCCGCGGAGGTGAAAAATGAAGCGGCTGACCATATTCTGCCTGGCCTTCCTGGCCGCATGGACCCTGTTCGCCCTGCCTGCCCACGATGCGCGCTTCCTCAGCCTGGAGATTATCTATACTCTCAACGCCGATGGCTCCTGGGTCAAGGACTACCGGCACCAAGTGCGCCTCGACACCTATTTCGCCGTCAACCGCGCCCTGGGCGAAACGTTCATTGTCTACAATCCCGAGTTTCAAAAATTGGAAATCCTGAAGTCCGAGACCACCATGGCCGACGGCCGCCAGGTCGCCTCGCCGCAGAACGCCTTCAACGAGGTGCTGCCTTTCGCCGCCCACGGCTTCGCCGATTTTTCCCACCTGCGCGAGATGGTGGTCACCCATGTCGGCCTGGAAAGGGGAGCGCTGGTCGAGCTCGCCTACCGCATCCACACCAAGGCTGGCTTTCTCCCGGATTTTTCCGGCCGTGAAGAGCTGGCCATGGCTTTCCCGGTCGATCTCTACAGCCTGTCTATCAAGGTTCCGGCAGACCGGGAATTGCACTACCGGGTATCGGGGCTGCAGGTCGAGGCGAAAGTTTCCTCTGACAAAGCGACAAAATGCCATGCATTTGCGCTGGTCAATCTGAAACCCGCAGCCCATGAACCATGGGCTGCCGAGCAATCCGGGCCAGAGATCATCTTTTCCACCTGCGCCGGCTGGGAGCAGGCGCTGTCCCTGACTGCCGACCCCTCGCCGCTGCCGGCGATCATGGCGGAGAAGGTAAGGAAGTTAAAGGCACAGAACCCGGCCCGTGCCGACCTGCTGGCCGCCCTGCAGAAAACCGTGGCCGTGGAGATGCAGAATTGCACTCTCGGGCCTGAAACGGTCGGCTGGCAGCCCCGCTCGATCGAGCGTGTGGCCCAGAGCAACTTTGGCACCAAATTGGAAAAGGCCCGGCTGTTGAGGTCCATGCTGGCGGAAGCCGGCATCAAGGCCGAGGTCCTGGCCGTCGCATATGGCAGCGCCTTCGCCGCCGATGTCCCCGCTTTTCAGCAAATAGGGGAGTTCTGGCTCAAGGTCAGCGAGGGGCCCCACGCCCTTTACTTCGACCCCTGGCAGGAGCAGCAGGAATTTTTCCCTTACCGCCTCCAGGAGAGCGCCGCCTGGAACCTCGAGCGCGGAGCGCTGGAGAAGCTGCCGGCAACCGACTGGAATCAGAATGGCGTCGACGTCTCGGGCGCACTGCAGCTTGAAGCGGACGGCGTTTCCGGAACGCTCACGGTGGCGGCGCGCGGCATTTTTAATCGCTATGTGGACGCGGTCGAGGACAATGGTAAATTCGTTGAAGGGCTGTTGAAGAAAATATTTCCGGTCGATAAAGCGGAAATTAAAAAGCTGCTTTTACTGACAAGACACGAATTCCGGGCCGAAGTGACTTTCAGCGGTAAGTGGTTCACGGATGTTGGCGCCGGCTTTTTCAGCGCGAGCACCTGCCGCCTGCCCGGCCTGTCGGAAAGCATGGTGCTATTGGCCAAACGGGAGTCACCCATTCTGCTGGAGGCCCCGTTCAAAGTTGTCCTGGATCTTGATCTGCAGCCGGCGGCCGGCCTGAGCCTGGAGTATGGAGCCCCTGACGTGCAGGTTAAAAATGAGGCGGGTAATTTTTCACGCAGTCTGCGCCTTGAGAAAAACGGCCATATCTGGTTTTTGCAAAACTGCGCTATCGAAAAGACGCCCTTGGCACCGGAGTTATATCCGCGCCTGCGTGAATTGCTCAAGGTCTATTTCACTCCCGATTTCTGGCTGGTGTTCAAGAAGCAGAAATAAAAAAGTGGCATTGAGGGGCGCGGCTTAGGGCAGACGGCTTCCGGTTCAGGGCAAGTACAAGAAACGACCTTTTCTTTACCGCCAATGGCTTTTCCGTACGCCGTCAGCCGTACACTGTATGCCGATGATCCCGGTCTTGCTTGCAGCGCCTGAATCATCTATAATGGGGGACGAACAAGGAGAAAAAATGGCCGCTGAAAACGATTTTGTCAAGGATATCACCAAGAAATCCGTGGATTTCTCCGCCTGGTACGTGGATGTGATCAAGAAAGCCGAATTGGCCGATTATTCGCCGATGAAGGGCATGATGGTCATCCGCCCCTACGGCTATGAGATATGGGAGCTGATCCGCGACCAGCTGGACCGCATGTTCAAGGAGAGCGGCCACCGCAACGCCTATTTCCCGCTTTTCATCCCCGAATCCTTACTGAAAAAGGAGGCCGAGCACGTCGAGGGCTTCGCACCGGAGGTCGCCTGGGTGACCGTGGGCGGCGGTGAAGTGCTCGAGGAAAGGCTGGCGGTGCGCCCCACCTCGGAGGCCATCATCTGCTCAATGTACTCCAAGTGGGTCAAGTCCTGGCGCGACCTGCCGTTGCTTTACAACCAGTGGGTCAACGTTGTGCGCTGGGAGAAGGTGACCCGCCTTTTTTTGCGCACCACCGAGTTCCTTTGGCAGGAGGGGCACACGGTCCACGCCACTGCCGAGGAGGCAGAGGAAGAGACGCTGCGCATGCTGGCTACCTACCGGAGGCTGGCCGAGGATTACCTGGCCATCCCGGTGGTCACCGGGCTTAAAAGCGACAGTGAAAAATTCGCCGGTGCCGTGCGCACTTATGCCATCGAGATGCTGATGCCCGACGGCAAGGCCCTGCAGGCCGGCACTTCGCACAACCTGGGTCAGAATTTCGCCAAGGCCTTCAATATCCGTTACGAGAGCAAAGAGCAGAAGCTGGAATACGCCTGGCAGACCTCCTGGGGGGCGACCACGCGGCTGATCGGAGCCCTGATCATGACCCACGGCGATGATTCGGGACTGATCCTGCCGCCGCGCGTCGCGCCCATCCAGGCCGTCATCGTCCCCATCTCGGCGGGCAACTGGCAGGAAACGGTACTGCCGCATGCCAAGAAGGTACTTACCGAGCTGAAGGCAGCGGGGCTGCGGGTCCATCTCGATGATCGCGATTCCTACACTCCGGGCTGGAAATACGCCGACTGGGAGATGCGCGGCGTGCCGGTGCGTGTCGAGATCGGCCCCAAGGACATCGAAAAGCAGCATGTGGTTCTGGTCAGTCGCCTCGACCGCAAAAAAAGTTTTGTTCCCTGGAACGGTCTGGCAGCCGAGCTCGACAGTCTGCTGGAGCATATACAGGCCGAGCTGTACCGCAGGGCCAAGGCCTTCCACGACGAGAATACGCGGCCGGCTGCCACCTATGATGAGCTCAGTGAAGCCATGGCCGGCAGCCGCGGCTTGATCAAGAGCGGCTGGTGCGGCGGCCGCGACTGCGAGGCCAAGGTCAAAGCCGGCACCGCGGCCACCATCCGCGTGATCCTGGACCAGCCGGATGCCACACTCGGCAAATGCGCCGTCTGCGGGCAAAAGGCGCCCCATACGGTCCTGTTTGCCAAATCTTATTGAATATGGACGATCCCTACGCTGAACTGCGGCGCAACATGGTCGAGCGGCAGCTGCTGCCGCGCGGCATCCGCGATGGTGCCGTTCTCGCGGCCATGGCGAAAATTCAGCGCGAACTTTTTTTGGACGAGGGAGCCCGGCAGAACAGTTATGCCGATGGCCCATTGCCCATCGGTTGCGGGCAAACCATTTCCCAGCCGTATATCGTGGCCTACATGACCGAGTTGCTCGGTCTGGCCGGCGGCGAAAAGGTGCTGGAGATCGGCAGTGGTTCGGGGTACCAGACGGCCGTGCTGGCCGAAATCGCCGCCAAGGTTTACTCGGTGGAGTTAATCCCGGAATTGAGCCATTCAGCCAGCGGGCTTTTGCTTGGCCGCTTGAATTACCAAAACGTATTTTTCAAGATCGGCCGCGGCCAGGACGGTTGGCCTGAGTATGCGCTTTATGACCGCATCATATTGACCGCGGCTCCGGCCGAGTTCCCCCATAAGCTTTTCGACCAGCTTGGCGAGGATGGGATCGCCGTGGCCCCGGTCGGTGTCGACAGCCAACACTTGGTCCGTTATGTAAAGCAAAATAACCGGATTCACGCCGATGAATTAATCGGCGTCATTTTTGTACCACTGGTATGAAAAAACTGCTGATTGCTCTTTTGGCTTTTGCCGGCTTCATGGGAGCCGAAAACCGCTTCATCACGATCTTCATTCAGGACAAGCCGTTTTTCACCGAGATTGCCGATACTCCCGAAAAGCAGGCCAAGGGGCTGATGTTCCGTTCCTGCATCAACGCCGATTACTGCATGCTGTTCGTTTTTGCCGAGGAGGATATGCGCAGCTTCTGGATGAAGAACACCCTGATCACCCTGGATATCATCTATTTGAACAGCGACAGGCAAATCGTTGACATGTACTGCTCCGTCCCCCCCTGCCGCAGTGATCCCTGCCCCGGCTACACATCAGCGCTGCCGGCCCGTTATGTCCTGGAAATCAGGGGCGGCACGGCGAAAAAGCTGAAATTAAAGATTGGCGATAAAATTTTCATTCCAATTGACTAATTTTTTTTATTGGTGATATAATAAAATAATGATTATCGAATGTCCGCAATGCAAGGCAAAATACGAAATCCCCGAGGAAAAGGTCAAAGGCAAAAATAAGCTCAAATGTTCCAGGTGCCAGACAGTTTTCGAAATCATGGAAGCCAAAGGGGACTCATCAAGCAAGAAAGATACGGCCAAGATCATCCAGCAGAAAGTTGAAGATTCTCTTTGGATAAATGAAAATCTGAAACTTCCCGACGACCGGAAAATTTCCGTGGCCGTGATCAAGGGGGCCCGGGCCGGTTTCATCTTCCACCTGAATAAACCCTATGTCCTGATCGGCCGCGGCAAGGTCGATCTGATCATCCCGGACAAGGAAGTATCCCGCAAACACTTGGCCATCGAAGTGCGCAACGAAAAAATATTTCTGCGCGACCTGGGAAGCACCAACGGCACATTCATCAACGACGACAAGGTTTCCATCACCGAGATAACCGACCAGACTGAGTTTAAAATCGGCCAGACCACACTGATGCTGATCACCACTTCGCAAGGCTACGAAAAGTAAATTGCTGCGCTCTTTGAAACTGGTCATCAATTTCGTCCTCACGGCCTTTGTTTTCACTTTCTTCATCCTGCTTTTGATCGGATTGTTGAACCCCGGAGTGGTGATCGAAAAAGCAGGCCTGCTGCCGGTTTTTTTAAATCTGCTGACTTTTTATGGCCCCTTGTGGTTCGTTTTCATTGCCCTGACTTTTTTCGTGGTGCAGTTTTTTTCCGAACGCAAATATCCCATCGGTTTTTTCAATCCCCCGACGCCGGTCTATTTTTTTTCCTTTACCCTGCTGGTCGTTTCGGTTTTGATCTATGCCAATTACGATTACTACCATGAGTTCTTCCAGGCCGCGGCCCGGGACAAATTCATCAAAATCCTGCTGCTGAATTTCCTGCTGCTCATCATGGGCCTGGTTTTCATTTTCAGCAAATCCCGACGCCGGAAATGGCTCCAGATTCTTTTCCTATTGCTGCTGCTTGCCGATGGCCTGGCTGCCTATGCCCTGATCATGCAAAAAGTCATTCCACTCCCCTCCGCTTTCAAGTATACCGCGCCGGCCATTAATCCGCCGCGTCAGATCAATATGGTGATCATGGAAGGGCTTTCGCTCAATTACCTGCTCGGCAGCTCCCAGGATCAAAACCTGCTGAATTTGAACTGGATCAAGGAAAACGGTGTCATCGGACGCTTGAAGACCCACGAACCCAACATGGACCTGTCCCTGTTCAACACTTTGCTGTCGGGAGAACTTCCGGCCGCCACCGCCGTCCATTCCGCGTTCAAGTTCCAGTTCCGTGACCTACAGCTGGAGTTTGATATTTTTCCGAAATATATTTTTTTCCGGAATTCGGCCAAGCTGGACGTAATCGATTTTTATAAAAATCCGGGATCGGCCCCGACCGACCGCATCAAGGAGTGCTATGAGCGGAACGGCTTCAAGACCTTCACCATGCTCTCTCCTCCGGACTGGCCGGTTTATGCCAAAAAAAACCTGAAAAAAAACAATAACTTCGTGCAGTTTTTTTCAGCTACCCTGGAAAGCAAGGACAAAAAACTGGATATTTTGAAAAAAACATTTTTTTATGACGATTTCATCCGCAAGCAGATTCCTGAACTGAAAACAAGGGATTTTCGTTACTCATTGGTTCAACTCACCGGTTTGAAGAACGTGAACGCCTATTTTTACCATTACGCGCATCCCGAAAATTTCGGCAACCTCATCGATAGGGAAAACAGTCAAAAATACGGCTGGATACTTGAAAAATATTACGAATATTACGATGCGGTCATAGGCAAGATCATCGGTTCCATGGGCGACAATGAATTGCTGGTAGTGCTGAATTTCCACGAGATCGTCCCCATGTCGGTTTGGCGGCGCATCCTGGTCAATTATATCGGCCGCCGCGATGTGTTTGTCTACAAGCCCCTGAACACGCCGGGTGCTTTTTTGTTGTATGAAAAATCGGCTTTGAAGAAAGGTCTTTTCCTGGAAACCGTGCGCCTGGCCGATCTATTCCCGACCCTGCTGTATTATGCGGGTTTTCCCCTGTCCAGGGGCCTGCAGGGCGAAGTGGTCCGGGATATTTTCAGCGACGCCTTCCTGGCCGAGAACCCGGTTTATTTCGCCACCGATTGATCCTTATCGCCATTCCTCGCCCTCTTGTGCAAACGTGATTTATTTTCTATAATTCAGGCGGGAATGCATAAGGAGTCAAGATGAAAATATTGATCGTCGGTTCCGGTGGCCGGGAGCATGCCCTGGTATGGAAGATTTCCCAGTCCAAGCGGGTGACCAAGATCTTCGCTGCCCCGGGCAATCCCGGCATGAAGCAACTGGCCGATCTTGTTGATATCAAGCCGGCCAGTATCATCGAACTGGCCGATTTTGCCCAGGAACAGAAGATTGACCTGACCGTTGTCGGCCCTGAGCAGCCCCTGGGTTTGGGCATCGTTGATGAATTCAACAGTCGCAACCTGAAGATCTTCGGCCCGACCCAGAAGGCGGCCATGATCGAGACCTCCAAGTCCTTTGCCAAGGATTTCATGCGTAAGAACAATATTCCGACAGCGGACTTCAAGGTCTTCAATGCCGCCGCCGTAGCGCTTGAATATTTCCAAAAAGCCAAATTCCCGCTGGTGATCAAGGCCGATGGTCTGGCCTCCGGCAAAGGTGTTTTTATTTGCCTGAAAAAGGACGAGGCCGATGAGGCCATCAAGGAGGTCATGCTGGATGGAAAATTCGGCCAATCCGGGGAACGGGTAGTAATCGAGGAATTCCTCAGCGGCCAGGAAATGACATTCATGGCCGTCTGCGACGGCAAGCGCATCTTCCCATTGGCCACCTCCATGGATTACAAAAAAGCCCTGGAAGACGACACGGGACCCAACACCGGCGGCATGGGCGCCATTTCGCCGGCGCCGCAGATCAGCAAAGACCTTTTCAACCAGATCATGAAAACCATAATCCAACCGACAATTTCCGGGTTGAGATTCGAGAACAAGGAATATAAGGGGCTTCTTTATGCCGGTTTGATGATCACCCGGGAAGGCCCCAAGGTCCTGGAATTCAACGCCCGCTTCGGCGATCCGGAAACCCAGGTGGTGTTGATGCGTTTGAAAAGCGACCTGGTAGACATTTTGGAAGGATCCGCTGACGAGAACCTTTTTGACATCGTCGCCGATTGGGACGAAAATGTTTCCGGTTGCGTGGTCCTGGCCGCCAGGGGCTATCCGCAGAAGTATGCCAAGGGGCAGAAGATCCAGGGCCTGGAGCGGGCCAAGTCTCTGGGCGTGGAAGTTTTTCACGCCGGCACGGCCGTGGGCAAGGACGGTCCGGTAAGCGACGGCGGCCGGGTGCTGAACGTCTGCACCACGGCTCCGACATTGAAGGAAGCCATGGACAAGATTTATGACGGCATCTCGTTCATTACCTTTGATGACATGACCTTCCGCCGCGATATCGGTTGGAGCCGCAAATGAAAGCAAAAATAGCTTATATTCTGGGTTCGGATTCGGATTTTCCCCAAGTGGAAAAGGGCATCTCCCTGCTGCGCCGCCTGCAGATACCCCTGCAAGTTGAGGTCAGCTCGGCCCACCGCACGCCGGAGCGCACCCTGCAGCTGGTCCGGGAATTTGAAGCGCAGGGCGTGGAAGTGATCATTGCCGCGGCCGGAGGTGCCGCCCATCTGCCCGGCGTCGTGGCCAGTCACACCTTGCTGCCGGTCCTGGGCGTGCCCATGACTTCAACTCTTTCCGGCTTCGATTCCCTGCTGGCCATTGTCCAGATGCCGGCCGGCATACCGGTCGCCACATTCGGCATCGGTGCTGCCGGGGCGACCAATGCCGCTTTGTTCGCCGTCTCGCTGCTGGCCGCCCATGATCCGGTTTTAAAGGAAAAACTGCAGGCCTACCGCGCCGAACAGCGGGAAAAAGTGCTGGAAAAGAGTCGAGAACTGAAGGACAAGCTGGACCGGGGATGAAGTTCGTCGTCGACAGTTTCGGCTGCCGCAGCAACCAGGCCGAGATCCAGGAATGGATCATTGAACTGGAAAAACTCGGTTATGAATTAACCACGTCACCAGCCCAGGCCGCTTTCGGGATATTGAACACCTGCAGTGTCACCGAAAAAGCCGAAAAGGACGTACGGCGCTTTGTGAGTAAGGCCTATCACAACACCCGCATCAAATGGCTTATCGCCGGCTGCACGGTCAGCCAGGACAAGACGGTGCTGAGCCACAAATACAAGAATTATTTTTTTTTTGACAACCAGGAAAAGAAGCGTCTGGTCCAGGCAGTGTGCGAAATTTTTCCCATTGACAGCCACATGATCTTCCATTCTTCTTTCCGTTCCCGGGTTTTTTTAAAGATCCAGGACGGCTGCAATTTCCGCTGCGCTTTTTGCATCGTGCCGTCCCTGCGTGGCAAAGCCCAGAGCCTGTCGAAAAAAGATATCACGGCCAAGGTCCGGCATTACGCGGCGCTGGGCTACCGCGAGGTGGTGCTGACCGGCATCAACCTGTCATCCTATGGTTACGATGTCTTTCCCCGTGAAACCCTGCTGAGCATGATCGAAGAGATCCAGCACGTCCGCGGTATCGAGATTGTCCGCCTTAGCTCACTGGACCCGCGCTTCATCAAGTACAGTTTCGTCAAGGAGTTGAGCGGTTTTTCAAAGGTAGCCGACAGCTTTCATTTTTCCTTTCAAAGCGGCAGCGATGCGGTCATCCGTCGCATGAACCGCGGCAGCAAAAGCGCCGATTACCTGAAGATCCTGGCCCATTTCCGCAAATTTTTCCCTGAAGCCAACCTGGGGGCCGATTTCATTGTCGGTTTTCCCGGCGAAAGCGAAAGGGAATTCCAGGAAACCGTGAAGTTCATCCAGGTCTCACCGCTGAATTACCTGCACGTGTTTCCTTTTTCGCCGCGCCGCGGCACCAAGGCCGCCATCCTGGAACCCCTGCCTGCAGAAATGGTCAGGGCGCGGGCGCTGGAATTGAAGGAACTGGGCATCCAGATGAAGCTGGATTACCGCGACCGCTGCCGCGACAAGGTTTTTACCGGCATCCTGATCGAGGAAAATCCCAATTACGCACTGGTGATCACGCGCAATTTCCTGTCGGTGCGCATCCCGCCGGTGCGGGGCTACAAAAAGAAAAAACTCTCGGTGCGCATCGTGCGCGTGGTCAATGAAAACCTCTGCGAGGGCAAAATTGCTTAGGAAAAAGTCGCTGTTCTTGCTGGTCATGCTCATGGCCGGGCAGTTGTTGTTCGCGGCGGAGGAGGTGAAACCTGAATCCGCGCGTTTGCGCAAGGCCTTGGAAAAATCGCTGCTCTTCCCCGGTCTGGGGCAACTGGCCGAAAAGCAGTACGTCAAGGCCGCGGTTTTCGCTTCCGGCGAAATCTTCTGCCTGGCCCTGGTCGTCGTCAATATCGGCAAGGGCAATGACGCCTACCACAGTTACCGCGATGCCATGGACAGGGACGAGGCCGCGGCCTGGCGCCTGCAGACCGAAAAATATGACCGGCGGCGCAACACGGCCATTTTGGCCGCCGCCGGCGTCTGGGTTTTGAACATGATCGACATCTTTGTTTTTGCCAAGAAAAAGTACGGCCGCAAGGCGGCCCTGGCTTTTCACCCTTATTACAACCATGAAAACAAAACAATCGGCGCTGGTCTTACTTGCTGTTTTTAGCCTCCTTTGCCTCTCCGGGTGCAACGACAGGCTTTTCGACAATCCCAACGATCCCGAAGCGGAAACCCGCGCTTATGAGGTCCTTTCCACCCTGCAGGTCGACGGCATCATCCCGGTCGATCTGGCCTTCAGCGGCGATGCCCTTTGGACGGTCGATTCGCTTGCGCGGGTCCTGGCCCTGAACTACAGCTCCGGGGCCCTGATTCGGGAACTGGATTTCGAGCAGCCGGTGGCCGGCATCGCCTACGACGGCAAAGACCTTTGGCTGAGCATCAAGAATTCTTCCCAATTGGCGCAGGTGAACATCGTCACCGGCACGCTGATCCGTGTCCTCAACCTGCTGCGCGGCAGTCTCGGCTGCCTGGATTTCGCATCCGGGCGCCTCTACGTGGCCGATCGCCAGTCCAATGCCATCCTGGTCGTCGATCCGCTGAGCGGAACGATCGAGCGTTCCATCCCCCAACCCGGATTCGCCATTGACGGCATCAGCCATGACGGCAGCAACCTGTGGACCATCGACGCCACGCAAACCAAGTTTTTCCGCCTGGATGAAAGCGGCGCCCCGGTGAATCAATATCAGACTCCTTCCCGCCAGGCGGCCGGGCTGGCTTATGCCGCGGGGATCTTCTGGTGCGGCGACCGGGCAGGCAATATTTATAAAATAAGGTTTCAATGAACAAGGCCCTCTTTTCCCTCCTGGGGGCCCTGGCCCTTTGCCTCCCGGCCAAGGAATTGCTGGAGATCAAGGGCGATTATCTTCTCTACAGTTATGACTTCAATTACGTCTACGGCCGGGGAAACATCCAGATCAAGTGCAGGGAATGGACCATCCAGGCCGAGACCGTGGAAATCGATGTTTCCGGCCGCGTTGCCTTGGCCAGCCGCAACTGCCGTGTCGAGGCCGGCAAGCAGAAATATGCCGCCGACACGATGGAGATCGACCTGGAGAGCCTGAGCTTGAGATTGACCGTTTTTCAGGAGAGCATCCTCTCCTGGATGCTGCCGGGCCAGAAAAAAAACGCGGCCGGCGAGAATGCCGCTGCCAAGAAGATCATCCTCAGGGACCCAGAAGCGCTGAAAAAATCGCTGGTGTATTTTTTGAACCACCGCATCGTCATCAATGGTTTGTATGGGGTGTACGGCTACCAGACCACGGCGTTCATTGAAGGCGTCCAGTCGCTGTCATTCAAGAGATTCAAGCTTGACCAGGGTGGCGACACCACGCAGCTCCAGGGCACCTACGTCGACAAGATCTGGTATTACCCTTCGCAAGGATTGGTGATCAATGGCCACCTGCTGATGGAAAAGCCTGTCAAGAACGGTACGGCCAGGACCTACAACATGCTGGACATCAAATACGACCTCCTGGGCCAGATCGAGATCGGCCCCGCGTTCAAAGTGAATCTCAATTCGCTGAATTCGCTCAATCTCAGCAAGAAGAGCGCGATCAATTTGAGCGTCAACTTCCTGACCGACAACCTGTTCAACTCCCGGTTGGCCTACAAAACCCAATGGACGCCGCGATTTTCCAGCGAATGGGCGGCCGAATACAGCCGCACCGCGGCCGAGCAGGAAGAATTGTGGCTGCGCCTTGGATCCAGCCTGCAAAACCCCATGCTGGGCAACCTGGCCCTGAACCTCTCCTATGAAAAAGAGAAACAGTATGTGGCCGAGATCTCTTTGCAGAACCAGGCCGTGAAAAACTTCAACCTCTCCCTGCAGCACGCCCGTTCGCGCCTTCGCTATGGTCAGGACGCATACAACCGCCTGCTTAGCTCATCGTTTTCCCTGGTCTATACCAACCGTCTTTTCAACATGGCCGCCGATTATTCTTTTCATAAAGATCTTTTGCAGAACCAGAGTCAGGGCACTCCGCGCTTCAACCTGAACGTGAGTCCTTTCAGGCTTTACCACAACCTGCTGCAGGTAAACCTGGTTTCCAGCTTCATGGTCAACCAGCTGGAGCTGGCCGGCATGCGGGACAGCCAGAGCAAGGCGAACCTGGGATTGAGCCTGCAGAGTGAAAGGATCCAGCTGGGGCGGGGGCCGGCTTTCACGATGTCCCTGGCCGCCGAGCAGCTGCTGGAGCAGGACCACCTGAACGACTTCACCTCGCTGGGATGTGTTTTCAAGTGCAGCCAAAGCCTAGGCGGTTTGGCCGATCTCGATTTTTTGTACAACTACCATACGCGGCGCCAGACCGAAAAATGGTTCATCCGCGGCAGCACCTCTCAGGACTGGTCGGCGGTGCTGAAGCTCAAGGAAGGCCAACATCGCGTCAAGGGCTGGGTATCGCTTTCCTATGACACCAAGACCGGAAATTTCACCAGCGGTTACCTCGATTGCATCGTCACCCTGGTCAAGAACTGGGAGTTCCAGACGCAGATGAATTATGATTTTCTGTTCAAAAATTTCAATTATGATTTCTACCTGATCCGCCGCGCCGGACGCATCATGGTCCGCGCCTCATACCGCTCGCTTTCCCGCCAATTCCTCCTGGAGATTCTCCCCCAATAGCCGCCGGCGGACAACCTCCGGCCGGGTTTTCAGTTGACAGCCGGCCGGGCCTCTGCTACATTGGGCTTTACCCTCCGCTTGCGGATAGCGGTGGATTAAAAGGCTTGAAAATGGATTCGCTGACAGTTCTATTCATTGCCTTGGGCTTGTCCATGGACGCCGTGGCCGTGGCCATGGCCCATGGCTGCGCCTCCAGAAAAGTCGAACTGCTCCAGGCCATGCGCCTGGCTTTCTTTTTTGGCCTTTTCCAGCTGCTGATGCCGGTTATCGGCTGGCTGGCCGGTCTGGGATTCAAAAATATCATTTCCAGTTTCGACCACTGGCTGGCCTTCATCCTGCTCTCTGTCATCGGCGGCAAGATGATGCTCGAGGCGAGGCGCGCCCCTGACTGCCGGACGCAAACCAAACAGTTGAGCCTGCCGGTACTGCTGGCCCTCTCTGTGGCCACCAGCATTGATGCCCTGGCCGTGGGCCTCAGTTTTTCAGCCCTGGCCGTGGATATCATCATGCCGGTGCTGCTCATCGGCCTGGTAACCTTTTGCCTCTCGCTGCTGGCTGTTTTTATCGGACACAGGTTCGGGATGTGGTTCGCTGGAAAAGTTGAGATCCTGGGCGGGGCGATCCTGATAGCCATCGGCTTGAAGATACTGCTGGAACACCTGTGCGCAGGATAGGCCATGGTAAAAAGAAGTAAGCTGCGCCGACCTTTTGCCAATCTGAAGTCAACTCTGCGCGCCCTGCGTTACCGCAACTACCGCCTTTATTTTGGCGGCCAGGGCATTTCACTGACCGGTTCCTGGATGCAGCAGGTGGCCATGGGCTGGCTGGTTTACCGCCTGACCGGCTCGGCTTTTTATCTTGGCCTGGTAGCTTTTTTCGCCCAGATGCCTGTTTTTTTCATATCGCCCCTGGCCGGCGTCCTGGCCGACCGCTGGAACCGCATGCACATCATGCTGGTAGCGCAGTTCCTGGCCATGACCCAGGCGTTCGTCCTGGCTGCTCTGATGTTCAGCAAGGTCCTCGTTCCCTGGCATCTGTTGTTTCTGGCCTTTTTTCTGGGTTTGGCCAACGCCCTGGATGCGCCGGCCCGCCATTCATTCATCGTGCAGGTCGTCGAAAAAAAAGAAGATCTTGGCAATGCCATCGCTTTAAATTCGGCCATGTTTAACGGTGCCCGCCTGGTGGGCCCACCCGTGGCCGGAATCCTGATCGCTCTGACCGGCGAGGGTATCTGCTTCCTTCTCAACGGCATCAGTTACCTGGCGGTGATCTTCGCCCTGTTGGCCATGAGGTTCGAACCCCGCAAAAAGAGAGACAGGAAAATAGGTTTCTGGCGCGAACTGCGTGAGGGATTCGTCTATACCTTCGGTTTGCAGCCCATCCGCCTGATCATCACCCTCATCGCCTGGATCAGCCTGGTCGGGTTGTCGTACCTGACCCTGATGCCGGTTTTCGTGAGCAAGGCATTGAACGGCGGCCCGCATAGTCTGGGATTTCTAATGGGCGCGGCCGGTTGCGGGGCGCTGCTGGGAGCATTGGTCCTGGCCGCGCGTCCCGGCACCCGCGGCCTTGAAAAAATCATGGTGGGCGGATCGGTTGTTTTCAGCCTGGGCCTGGGCGGCCTCTCCCTGGCGCGGGTTTTCTGGCAGGCCATGCCGCTGCTTTTCCTGGGCGGCGTGGGGATGATGTTGCAGATGGCAGCGGCCAACACTTACCTGCAGCACCTGGTCAGCGACGACAAGCGGGCCCGGGTGATGAGCATCTACATCATGGCCTTCATGGGCGCCACGCCCATCGGCAGTTTCCTGTACGGCACGCTGGCCAGTGGCGTTGGTGTGCGCCCGGCGCTGGCCTGCGGCGGGGTGCTGTCACTGGCCGGCACCCTGGTGTTCGCCCGCAAATTCCTGCCGCTGCGGGGCAGGCTCGAACAAAACGGGTAGCATCCTCGACCGTAGGGAGCGCAGATCTACGTTCCCGGATTTCGGGAATCTCTCGAATGGTTTCGATCGAATGGAACGCACATGTGCGTTCACTTCCTTTGGGACGATCCAAATTATAGTACTAGCGTTTGGCAGACGCCTGGAAATGCGGTAAAATAGGCGCATGAACAAAGGCGCGCTGGTGTTGTTTTCCGGAGGCATCGATTCAACCACAACTCTCTATTGGGCTCGCAAAAAATTCGCCCCGCTGCGGGCCCTGATCGTAGATTACGGCCAGCAGCATCGCATCGAGGTTGAAATGGCGAAAAAGATCGCCGCCGGCCTGGCAATCGCTTATGATGTCGTGACGCTGCCCCTGGAAACCTTGCTGAGTTCGGCTTTGCTCGGCGACGGCCGCTCCATTCCCGAATCCCTGGCCGCCTCCCGGAAGGAACCAGGTGTGCCGTCGACATACGTCCCTTTCCGCAACGGCATTTTTCTGGCCCTGGCCGCCGCCTGCGCCGAATCGCATGCCAGCCGCAACCTGGTCACCGGGTTCAACGCCATCGATAGTCCCGATTACCCGGACACCACGGTTCAGTTCAGCCGGAAAATGGAGGCGGCCATCAACCAGGGCACTGCGGCCGGCAGGAGCGGGGGGGGATTCAAGGTACATACGCCGCTGATCACCTTGGGCAAAAAAGAGATCATCGCTATGGGAATTGAGCTGGGCGCTGATTACTCATATTCGATCTCCTGCTACCGCGGCGCCGAACTTCCCTGCGGCCGCTGCCCAGCCTGTGACATCCGGGCCAGAGCTTTTGCCGATCTGGGGCAGCAAGACCCATTGCTGGCGCGCCTGAAAAAGGAGGGAAAAGCATGAGCTGGGATCTAGTGGTCAGACAGAAATTTTCCGCGGCCCATTTCCTGGAGCACTACCAAGGCAAGTGCGAAAAAATGCATGGCCATACCTTCGAGATGGAGGTCCATTTTAGGACTCGTGAACTTGACCGTTCCGGCATCTCCGTTGATTTTGGCGAGATCAAGGAATACCTGCGCGGCCTGGTCCCGGATCATAAAGTGCTTAACGAGGTCTACGATTTTTCCCCTTCGGCCGAAAACCTGGCCAGATATTTTTTCGAACAGATCAAGTTGAAATACCCGGTTATTAAGGTCATGGTTTGGGAATCTGACGATGCCGGGGCCGCCTATGGCGAAGATCAGTGAAATTTTCTGGTCGGCCCAGGGCGAGGGCCTGAACAACGGCGTTTCCTCGATATTCATCCGCATGGCCGGCTGTTCCCTGCGCTGCCCCTATTGCGATACCCGCGGCGCCTGGCTGGGAGGCAGGGATATGTCTGAGGCCGAGATCGAAGCGGCCGTGGACCTTCTGCAGGTTTCCTACCCCGGGGCGCGCCTGGTTATCAGCGGTGGCGAACCCCTGGAGCAGGATTTAAAAGAACTGGCAATGGTTTTGTGCCGCAAGCATTATTTTGTGGCCGTGGAAACCAACGGCCTTCATTTTCAGGACCTGCCGTTTGACTGGTGGACGGTCTCGCCCAAGGATGCTGCCGCCTACCGGGTGCATCCGCGGCTTTGGGCGCGGATCAGTGAGATCAAGCTGCTGGTCACCCCGGCCCTGGATATGACGGTATTGAAAAAAATCCGCGGGCGCAGCCCGGCGCCGATCATCCTCCAGCCCGAGCGCCATGACCGCGACCGCTTTCGCCGCACGTTCGCCTTCTTCAGGGCCTGCTCGCTTCAGGGCATCGCCGATGTCCGTTTGGGGCTGCAGCTTCATCGGGTTTACCGAATTTCCTGAATCAGGGCCAAAAAAAATAATTTCCTTTTTTTCTATTGCATTTGCGCTTTATTTGTTTTATAATGCTCTTGATAGAGTTGGTGAATGTATCAAGTTTTAGAAATTTTGTTGGTTTGCCGAAAATCCCCGCAAGAGATGGATAAAACCTCACAACATCGCTGAAGTCGAGATTTCCATATTTTTAGGGTTTGGAAAACCGGATGAAATTTAAAGCTGAATGTTCACAAATAACAAACTCATATCGGAGGATTTTATGAACATTTACGTCGGTAACTTACCTTGGGAGATCCAGGAAGAAGATTTACGCAAGGCTTTTGAGGAATTCGGCCAGGTGGCTTCAGCGACCATCATCAAGGACAAATTCACCAATAAGCCGAGAGGTTTTGGTTTTGTCGAAATGCCCGAAAAGGCAGAAGCAGAAGCGGGCATCAAGGCCCTGAACGGCAAAGAACTGAAGGGCCGGCCCATGAAAGTGAACGAAGCCAAGCCGAAAACCGAAGGCGGCAGCCGCGACCGCGACCGCTTCGGCGGCAACCGCTGGTAGGCTCAAGCTTACCTGCTGTTTTAATCACAGACTAAACAGGTAACCGAAAATCAAAGGGATGGTCCCTCAGGGGCCATCCCTTTTTTTTTGTTTTCATTTTTTTCGATCCCCGCATTTTTTTAATCCAAAGATTTTTTTTTATCCCGGTCAACCAAAGCGGTATAATAGCCGTCAAAGGGGTATGTTGCAAATGAACAGCAATGAAGTTGATTGGGTGGTTTTGGCCAAAGCGGGCGACCGCGGCGCCATGCATGAACTTTATGAACGCAACCGTAGCCGCATTTATTCTTTGGCCTACCGTTATGCAGGCAATGTCGCTGACGCGGAGGACATTTTGCAGGATACTTTCATCAAGGCTTTTCAGTCACTGCAGAAATGTCAATTGAACGAAAATTCATATTTCGCCACCTGGTTGTACCGCATTGCCGTTAACTGCTCCCTGGACCATTTTCGCCGCCGGCGCCGCCATGAAAGCAAGGTTGAATTAAGCGCAAAGCTGGCGGCCGCCGTTGGTAATGAAGGGGACGGTACGCCGGAAAGCGAATATGTCCGCAATGAATCGGCCAGACTGGTGCGGCGGGGCTTGGAACGGCTTACAGAACGCAAACGCATGGTGGTGGTACTGCGCCATTACCAGCAGCTGAAGATCGGCGAGATCGCCGTTGCCTTGGGCTGCAGCCAGGGCAGCGTCAAAAAACAGCTCTTCAGGGCTCTGGGACAGTTGAAAAAAGAATTGTCCGCATCTATGGGGGGATAAAAATGAAATGCAAAAAATTCAAAGCTCTTATGTTCGTTTATCAGGATGGCCAATTGGCTGAACCGGAAAAAGCGGAATTTGACAGGCATCTGCGTGCCTGTCCCGCCTGCAGCGACCGCTTTGAAGAAATGATTGAAATCGGCAGCCTGATGCAAAAGGCCGCCGCACCCATACCGGGCGTTGATTTCGACAAATCGTGGCGCCTGATCGCCGCCGCCCTCAGCCCGGCACCGCGCCGGCAGTTTTTTTGGATGCGCTCACCGCGCTGGCTGTTGATAACGGCGGGTTTCCTGGCCTTTTTTATTTTGGGTGTTGCGTTCGCCCGTTTGAACTTTTTTCCCGCCAGAACTATAACGACCGCCCCGCTTGATACGCCATTCATGTATTCGACCCGGGATTATTTCGCCGCGCTGCAGCCTGTCCTGTCTGAATTCAGCAATGCCACGGGCCAGGACGGCAGCAACACGACCGGCCAGGCGCGGATAAGGCTGCTGCTGGGCAACTTGCGTCTTTTACGCTTGCGCGCCGACAGGAACAGGGATTCATCGCTGCTCCGCTTGTTGGATGATATTGAGCTGGTCCTGCTCGAGATCGCTCACCTTGACCGTTCCGATTCCGAGCATACCCGGCTGGTCGGTAATTTGATACAGGAAAAAGGCATTCCCATGAAAATGAAGGTTTTTAAGTTCGCAGATCGCAAAACCGTGCAAATCCAAGGAGGCACAATATGAAAAATTTAAAAAAGCTGTTTTTTTTGGTCCTGGTAGTTCTGCTTATGGTGATCGGTCCGCTAACGGCCCAGACGACTGGGCAAGCGGCCGGCGAGAAGGCCGATAAATTGTTCCAAGCGGGCAAAGACTCCATTCACAAAAAGGACTGGAATGCCGCGGTCGAGCAATGGAAGAATTTCAGCACCCTTTTCCCTCAGAGCCAGTGGGAAGCCGAACCATATTATTGGCTGGCCTACAGCCTGAACCAGGCGGCCAAAGAAAGCGGCAGTGCTGACAAGCAGACCGCCATGCGGGAACAGGCCATGATCAAGCTCGAGATGCTGTTGAAGCGCTTCAACAACAGCAGTTGGGCCAGCGATGCCCGCATGCTGCGCATCGAAGTGGCCGAGAACCTGGTCAAGGCGGGCAAGGTCCAGTACAAAAAGTACATTACCCATGGTGCCGAGGCCGAAAACGGCTCCGATATAAATGTCAAGCTGGTGGCCCTGGATGCCCTGATGCAAATGAACAAGGACAAAGCCCTGCCCATCCTGAAAAAGATCGTCAAGGAGAACAAGGACAAGAACATCCGCGCCAAGGCGGTTTTTGTTTTGAGCCAGCATGACGATCCCTCGGTGCCGCCCCTGCTCGGCGAGATCGCCCGCCGGGACCAAGACCCCTATGTGCGTGAGCAGGCCGTGTTCTGGTTGGGGCAGAATGGCGCGGGGCTGGGCATCCTGCTCGAGCTCTATTCCGATAGTCTGGATCGCAAGCTCAGGGAGAAGATCCTGTTCGCGTTTTCACAGAACGAAAGCGAACTGAGTTTCCGCAAGCTGCTGGATATCGCCAAGAGCGACCCCGACCTGGAACTGCGGGAAAAAGCGGTATTCTGGATCGGGCAATCTGATAACAAGCAGGCTCCCCAGGCCCTGATGGAGATGTACAAAGCCAATACCAGCTTTGAGCTGAAAAGGAAGATCATCTTTTCACTTGGACAGCTGGAGGGTGACCAGGGCATGGCTTTTCTCAAGGAGATCGCTACCGGGAATTCCGATGATCGCCTGAAGGGAGAAGCGGTGTTCTGGATCGGACAGAAGGGGGGCGCGGCCAGCGCTGATCTGCTCAAGGCGCTGTACGACGGCAACGCGAATTTTACCGTCAAGGAAAAGATCCTCTTCAGCTTGAGTCAAAATGACAGCCCGGCGGCGCTGAAACACCTGTTGGCCATTGCCCGCGCTGAAAAGAATGCCGAGCTGAAGAAAAAAGCGATTTTCTGGATCGGCCAATCCGACAGCGATGAAGCTGCGAAATTCCTGCAGCAACTGATCGACCAGGAATAAGCGAGTGGATCCCATGAAACGCCAAGCGCTGATTCTATTGGCTGTATGGCTGTTGGCGGCCTTGCTGATTCCGGCTGCGGAAAGTCCGACGGCAAAGATGTTCAATGGTCAGGTCAGGTCCGTGGAAACGGGCGGTCTTTCTCTAAAAGCTCGCTCCGCTGAAGCCTGCGGCCAATCGGCGACGGCAAGCGAAGGGGCTGTTTTTTTCACTGCCTGGGCTTTTCCCGTGTTCGAACCTGTTTATTCCTGCCAGCGGCATCATGGCGTCAGCGAAACTGGCCCCATGTCGATTAAAAGTCGGAATGGCCGGATCGTCGTGAATTTCGATCGCGATCACAGGCTGACTATTTCTGATGGCCAAGGCAAAAAAAAGGACGGCCTTTACTGGGGAGTGTTGATTTTTCTGAACCGGGTTGAAAAAGGCCGTTGCCGGGTCATCGACATGAAGCTCCTCGCTGCGGACCGGGAATACGACCTAGGCGGCGAGCGTCTGGCCTGGCTGGGAACGGCCGATGAAGTCCAGGGGCTGGAATTCATCCGCGGCCTGCTCAGTCAGGAAACCGATCGTGATTTGCGCAAGGACCTGGTGTTTGCCCTTTACCTTTTCCATGGTTCGGACGCGGTATCCGAATTGATCGGCCTGGCCCGTCGCGACCCGGACCCGGCTGTGCGTAAGGACGCCATTTTCTGGCTGGGCCAGAAAGCTTCGGCTGCCGCGATCAAGGCTCTGGGCGAAGTGATCGCCTCTCCCGAAGCACTGGATATCAAAAAACACGCTGTTTTCGCCCTCAGCCAGCTGCCGGAAGACAAGGGTACGCCAATGCTGATGCAAATCGCCCGCAAAAATCCCCACCCGCGTTTGCGCAAGGAAGCGATCTTCTGGCTCGGCCAGTCCGGGGATCCAAGCGCCCTGGATTTCTTCGAAGAGATCCTCCTAAAATAGAGACAAGTGAGGGGCGCCGGACGCGGCGCCCGCTCCCTTTCGCCCGGATAAGGCACTCATTTGAATTTTAGCGGTCCGGGCCGTCCTGTCCACTCGCCAGACGCCTGAATCCCAGGGCCAGGGACGCTCCCAGAACCCCGCAACTGAGCCACAAGGCCAGGGGTGAAAAATGGACGTATATGCTCGAACCGGCAATGGGGCCGAGCATCCAGGCCAGGGAAAAGGAGACGCCGAACCAGCCCATGTGGCGGCCGCGGTTCCCTTCATGGGAGCGGTTGGCAATCTCGGCGGTAAGCAGCGGCAGGGAGAGCATTTCACCGAATGTCCAGACAGCCACTGTCGCGGCGGCGTACAGGAACCCTCGCCCCAGGGGCGTGAGGGCAAAGCCCAACCCGGTCAACAGTGCTCCTACCGCGATGATCTTCAGGGGGGCAACCTTTTTCAAGCCCTGGAGCAGGACCATTTCAAAAAGGACGATCAGAACCGTATTGATGGCCAGTAATTGGCCGATGCGGTTTTCAGCAAAGCCGAAAGCTGAATGGATGAAGAGCGGAAAGGTGCTGAACAGCTGAGAGAAGATCAATCCCAGGCCGAAGACCATGATAAATATGGCTGGCAAGTGATGGCGGCGGCCAGGCGGCGTAACGGCAGGCGGGAAGGCTGAACGGGATTGCAGCGGCGGCGGCTTGGGTCCACTTTTAAAAAATACATGGAAGAGGACCAGGGCACCCAAACTGGTCAGGCCGTCAACCCAGAACAGGGCGCGGTAATTCCACATGGCCAGGAAACCTCCCAGCACCGGCCCGATGGTCACTCCCAGGTTGGCGGCCAGGCGGTTCAAGGCAAAGCCCTTGGTGCGGATCGTCGCCGGGCATTCACGGGCCATGGCCGTGGCGTTGCCCGGAATCAGGGCTTCGGCGAAGACGCCCTGCAGAAAAGCCGCCGCCACGATGAGGACAAAAGAGCCCAGGTAGCCCATGATGATGAAGTTGAAGCCGGAGAGCAGCAGGCTCAACCGCTGCACGGCCGAGGCCCCCAGGCGGTCGCAGAGGATGCCGCCCAGGTAGGATCCGGCCAGGGCTCCGCAACCGAAGGCGCCGACTGCCTGCCCGGCCTGGGCCATCGTGAAGCCCAATTTGCGGGTAAGGTACAGGCTGAGGAAGAACAGGACCATGGAGCCGCTGCGGTTGATGAAATGGACCAGCGACAACAACCAGGCGTTGCGCGGCAACCCGGCATAGGCGTCACGGTACAGGGAAAGAATATTGCGGATCATGTTGTTTTACAGGTTGCCGCAGGGGAGGCGAAAAGGGCAGTATGAGCAGGTAATCTCGTCGCCGGGATTGGCCAGGAAATATTCCCGGAAATACAGGTCGCGCAGGACCTCGCCCAGGTCATTGACAAAAGCTTCCATGGCCAGCCGCTTTTCCTCTGAGGTGAATGGCCGCGAGTGGCGGCCGCTGGTCATGAAAATGCCCTGGTCCATCCTGCCGCTCCTTTCTCGAAGGAACACGCAGGAAGCATCGAGTTCATCCCAGCATTTTTCCTGCTCACGCGCCAGGAGCATCAGGTAGATCTGGAGCTGCATTGCCGGGTATTTTTTTCGGAAAGCTGCCAGGGCCTCGAAATATCCTTTTTCATTCCGCTGGAAAAGATCCGTCAGGTTCAGGGATTCGTTCACGCGGACCTTGGGTGTGAAGGGCGAACCGGTTTTGTAGTCGACGACCCGCAGCAGGTTCCCTTCCCTTTCCAGGCGATCGAGCCTGCCTTTGATGCCGACCTTCTGTCCCAGTCCCGGCACCTCGAAATCCATGGATAATGTTTTTTCCCGCTTTTCAACCCGGATGCCGTTCTGTTTGATCCGCTTGCCGTCCTCGCGGATGAACAGGCGCAGCTGCTCAAGCAAGGTCCATGAACGGATACGTTCCAGCCCTTTTTCCGGGTTGAAGTTGAGCTTGCGAAAGGCATCGTACAGGAATTTTTCCAGATCGGCTTCCAGTGCTTTTTCTCCCGCCCCGGCCCTTGCCTGTGCTTCCGGGTAGTGATCATAAAAAACCTCAAGGGCTTCATGGGCGATGGTGCCGATGAGGCCCCCCTCGCTTTCGGCTGCAACCTCCTCACGTTCCTTCAGGCCAAGGACCCTGCTGAAGTAGAATTGCAGCGGGCATTTGATGTATACCTCCAGCGAGGCCGGTGACAGGGTGATCGCCCGCAGACGTTCTCGGACAGGCGGGTTCTTCTCCGCAGTTCTGATCTCTCGAGGCAGGATATCAAAAGGCAGGGACAGGGGGGGCGCCGTCGGCGCTTCCCGGTTTTTTTTCTCGGCCGCATAGACGATGCGCTCGATGAAGCGGCTGCGCTCGCATTTCTTGCCGTCCTCACTTTTGCGGGGATACAAGATATGGACCCGCTTGGCGGCTCCGAGCATGGCGAAAAAGTTGAAAGCGTATATTTTCCCCCAGTCGCCGTGGTCGCGGATGCCGAAGATGGCTCGTATGTCTGCGGGAAGAATAGGGTCGTACTTGGCGGTCCCGGGCAGTACCCCTTCCAGCGCGTCGAGGACAATGACCTCATCGAACGAAAGGCCGCGAAACTCCAGTGGGCCCATGACCTGGACTCCCTGCAGCGGCGAACCCTCGAAGCGTATGGTGCGGCCGCGAAAATGGGCGCGCACCAATGCAGCCATGCTCCTGACATCGGCGCTGAGGAATACCTTGTCGTGGCAGGAGGCGAAATCCCCGAGCTCATCCAATGCTCCCAATGCGCTGGCGGCATACTCGTTGAAGAACAGATGGGAACCGCGGTTTTTCTCGCTGCCCACGCTCTCCAGTGCCTGTTGCAGGAAGGTGAGGAGCGAGTGCATTTCCGCGATCTCCTGGGGAATGAACCGTTGGTGCATGGCACTGACCTGGGAGGCGATCGCCATGGCGAATTCCGGGGCTATCCCATGCATCGGCCTCTGCATCTCGGCACTGAGCTTCGCTTCCAGTCCGGCAACCGAAAATCGGGTCAAGTTCCCGCCGTTGATGATGTTTTCCAGCAAATGGATCCCCCTTTTCAAGGGTTCCAGGTCTCCACTGCCGCCCGATATCTTCACATAGGGGTGACGGACGAGCTGGAGATAGTCCCCAGAGGAGATCATGCCGCTCTCGGTGTTCTCCAGAACCGTCAACAGGGAATCGACCAACTGCATCATGGGTGTCCGCTCCAGCGGGTAGCCCAGCGTGATATTGAAGGGCAGCCCGTTTGCATCCTGGTCGAAGCGTGAGACGGCCCCCTGCACAAAGGGGATGAGACTGGGCGAAGCGGGGAGGAGGACGGCAACCTTTTTCAATGCCGCTTCGTCGCGGCCGCGGCATATCTCCTCCAGAAAGTGGAAGGCATGAACGATCTCGTTCTCCACGCCGTCGCAGGGATGGATGGTCACCTTGTCGGCCAGGTCGTCCAGTTCATTCGATCCGGGGAGCCAGGCAGGCTGGTTCATCCCCAGCCCCCGGATGGTCTCAGCCTGGAGGTGAAAGGGTGAAATGGGATCGTTCAGCCCATGCGGGTCGGTGCGCAGAAGCAGGAGTGCGTCGTTCCGGTCTGCGAAGAAGCGGAACAGCTTCCTTTCGCAGCCGTTCATGGCGTTGAAACCGCTGAAGATCCAGTGCCGTGCCACTGGGACTTTCAACTCGCCTTTTTCGGCCAGTTCGGCCACCTTGCGGCCAGCCATTCCCGGAGTGGCCTGTTTGCGGCCGTCCAGGCGGCGGCCGAGGTCGGCCAGGAGGTCGGGGATCTTCTGGATGAATTCCTTGTAGGAGTGATGGTAGTCTCCCAGCCTGGTGAATTCTTCGTACTTCGCGAAATCGATCCCTTCGATCCGCCCGACCTCGGTCAGGATCTCCTCCAGGGCGGCCAGGATTTTCTGCGCCCAGGGGAGGAAGGAGGCGAAATCAGCTATCTTGCGGCTCCCGTACATTCCGTCCTTGAATACGGCAACTGCGCTTTCATGGATTGCATGGGTTGCTTCCAGCTCGTCCAGGATCCGCTGGCCAGGAAAGTTCAACTTGAAAAGCGACTCGAAAAAGGCCTCGATGGGAAACAGGGCAGGGGGAAAGAAATTGCCGTCTATTCCCAAGGCAAACTCCTGGCGCAGGAAGAAGCCGAAACGCCTGCTGGGAAAGACGACTGCCACGGATGAGAGGTCTTTGCCCTGACGGCTTTCGAGTACCCGGGCGCAGGTCCGCCTGACCAGATCCTCCTGAAGGCCGATCAGCTCGAGCATCGGACCTCCTCGATCTCGTTGCGGTCGATGTAGAAGAGGAAACCGCGGCATTTCCGGTTCGGAAATAGGGGGCCGACCGCTCCAAGGTATTCTTCCATCTGCAATCGGTATTTTTCAATTTTTTCCGATCCGGTCTTGAAGTCGATGACCAGGGCCTCGTCAGCGCCGACCTGCAGACGGTCGAGGCGCCGGTATTCCGGCACCGTTCCCGAATTGTTCACGATCTCCTTCTCAAGGTGGACTTCGCCGCCTTGGGAAAGAAGCGCAAAGACTTCATTGCGGCACAGGAAATCGGAAACGACTTCAATGTCGTCTATAGGCCAGTCTGCCTCCGCGGCCAGCTCGCGCACCCGGGCCTGCAGCCGCCCGGGATCGGATACTTCGCCGAGACGGGAGAGAAGGTCGTGGACGCGCTCGCCCCGCTTCGCCCCCTGGCGGTCGCGGCGTTCCTTGGCTTCGGCCTTTTTGAATACCAGGTATTTGGATTGCCAGGAGCGGGTCAGCATTTTTTTGGAGGGTATGGCGGCCGGCAGCATCCCGGTCAAATGTTTCTTTTTTTTCTTTTCCAGTTCGCCGCGGCTATAGGGTGCTGGCGGTCCTTCATTTGACCAATTCAGCAGCGGGTGGCGGCCCACGACGTCGCTCGCCAGGAAGATCTTCTTGACCAGGCCGTTTGCGGCCGTTTCCGGGGCCTTGATCCCCTTCCTGACCGCCACTGGGACGAACAGCGCCTCCTTGGCCCTTGTGAATGCCACGTAGAGGAGATTAAGCAGGTCAATGCTGCCCCGGATGTTCTCCTTCTCATATTTGGTTTTTTGGCCGGGATGAGCTTGGGCGATATCGCTATTGATATAAAACAACCCTTCACGGTCCCAGTGGAGGTTGTCGTCGCCCCTGCCGCCGCTGTCGTTGACCGGGATGATCACGGCTGGAAACTCGAGCCCCTTGGACTGGTGCATGGTCAGAACGTGAACGCCGGGAGTGTTTTCGGGGATGGTCACCGCCGGGGTCTCATCGTCCTCGACCATCTTTTGCCACTGGCGGAGGAAGCCGGCGATGGAGCTGCCGCCGTCACGCTCAGCCCGGTGCAATGCATCGCCCAGGGCCAGGAAGAACGGCGTGTCGTCGCTGAAATTTTCATAGATGCTGAACACCTGGGTGATGTCGGAAAACAGGTCGTACGGGGGCAGGAAGCCGACCGACTGAAAGAACGGCTCGATCAGGCCTTTCCAGGTCTCCGGGAATCTATCCTGGAACAGCTTGTAGGATGGTCTTTGGCCGCCAATGAACATCTCATCTGAAAAAGCGCTCATCTCCTCGCGAAAGGGAGCCTGCGCCGCGGCCCGGAATATCTCGCCGCTGACGAAGGAGAAGAAATTCAAGTCGTCCGGAGGATAGTCGAGGAAACGGAAGAAGGCGATGACCTCCGCGATCCTGGGGTTTGAACTCAGCATCAGCGACTGGTCGGAGATGCTGTCGATCTTTTTGCGGCCCAGGCGGCGGATGACGGCCCGGACCTGGTCGTTCTTGCGCACCAGCACGGCAATGTCCGAATATTCAAAATTGTACTCGTCATGGAGCCGACGGATGATGCTTTCCACCTCGTTCAGGTGATATGCACTTAAGGCGCCGCTGTCGTCTTCCTGTATTTTTGTTTCCCCAGCTTCTTCCTCGCTGTTCACTTCAGCCTCGACATGCAAGGACAGCTCCACGTAGCCGCCCTCCCTTTCCTTGCTTGAGGGGAGATCTTGCTGCGAGTCCTTGAAGTTATTTCTGAGGGCTTGCTGGAGATCGTTTTCCGCCGCGATCCGGGATATGTTCTCCGGGGCCCAGAAAGCGTTATTGAAGTCGACGATCTCCCTTAGGCTGCGCCAGTTCATCCCCAGGGAAGAAGAGAAACCATTCCTGCTCAGATTGTCGATGGCCGGGACCTCCTCCCGGAGGCGGCTTTCCTCCATGAGCTCGCTGTTGCCGCCGCGCCAGCGGTAGACGGCCTGCTTGCGGTCGCCGACAATGAATAGCGATCCGCTCTCCTTGCGCGACAGTACTTCGTCGATGAGCGGGGCCAGGGCCTTGAACTGCAGGTTCGAAGTGTCCTGGAACTCGTCAAAGAGAAAACTGCTGAAACGGTCCGAGAGTTTCAGGTAAAGATAGGGAAATGCCTCCTCGCTCCAGTGGGCGAAGAGCCGGGCCAGGATCTGACTGAACTCCTCTACGAACAGGGTCTTTTTGCCCTTGGCCCATGCGTCGCTGAAGTTTTCCAGGAACTCACGGTAGGGGAGGGTCTTGAAGGCGCTGAAGGCGAGGGCCGCTTCCTGCAGGGTTTGCTGGGCCGCCCGATAGGCGGCGGTGAAGCGTTCGCGATAATCCTCCGGGGCGTCCCTGATCACCAGCCCCCGCGGATCCTCCTTGCGGAAATAAGTGCTGCGGATGAAGGCCTCCAGCCTGGAAAGATCTTCGTCGCCGCCCAGGGTATCAGTGATATGGTCCAGCAGCTGTTGCTTCAGATAGGTCTTGCTGGCGTAGCCTCTTCCTTTTCCGCCGGGCTCCTTCTCGCGCAGCAGCGGGAGCAAGGGCCGCAGTGTTTCCTGAAAATTCCTCCAACTTGCGGCCATCCGTTGCCGCAGGTCACCGGCCGCCGCTTCTCCGCTCTCCTGCCGCAATGTCAGGCGGAACAGGGCGGTTACCTTTTCGATGATAGAGTTGTCGGTTTTCCAAGTGACCCTGGGGCTCATGCGCCTGAGGTCCTCAAGGAAATGCTTCAGCCGCTCCCAGTCGTCGTCGGCCAGGGCAGCCAGCATGGCCCGGCCGCGGGCGGTCATCTCGTCCCCGGCATCGACGGCGATATCGTAGTCGGCGGGGAGCTCGAGGTCGGGGGAGACGGCCTTGACCATGGCACTCATCAATGAGTCGATGGTCGTGACGTTGAAGTCGTCGTAGCTGGCCAGGATCAATTCGATCAGTTCGCCGGAAAGCTCGATGATTTTATCGGGAGCAAGCTTGGTCTCCCTGGACAGCAGGTCGAGAAACTCCCTGTTTTCCTTGTCCAGGTCCTGCCCCTTTGAACTGAGAGCGAAGCGCTTCAGCTTCTCCACTATGCGCTCCTTCATCTCCTGGGCGGCCTTGACGGTGAAGGTGATGGCCAGGATAGAGCCCAGGGATTCTCTTTGTTGCCTTGAGTCCTTCGCTTTTTTGCTCGATCCGGCGAATGTCAGAAGCAGGCGGCCGAGATATTCCAGGGCCAGGCGGAAGGTTTTTCCCGAACCGGCCGAGGCTTCGAGTTTTAAAATGGATTTTTCCATGGAGTTTCTTTCAAGTGATTATAGCATAAATGCCGCGGCCTCGCCGGCCGGTTTCGCTTGATTTGCAATTGAAAATAATATAATATTGACAGCGAGGAATGATGACGCAACTTGAAAACGCCAGGAAAGGAACCATCACTGCGGAAATGAAGGCAGTCGCAGTCAGGGAATCACTGGACAGCGGTGAGCTGCTGGCCGCTGTCGCTTCCGGACTGGTTGTAATTCCGGCCAACCGCAACCACAAGAACCTGCAGCCCATCGGCATCGGCAAGGGTTTGAGAACCAAGATCAACGCCAATATCGGCACTTCCGGTGATTTCAGCAAGCTTGATAATGAAGTGCGCAAACTGCAAATGGTTCTAGGCTGCGGCTGTGACACGGTGATGGACCTGAGCACCGGCGGCGATGTCACCGCCATCCGCCGCGCCCTGCTGGCTCAGTCATCCATTCCCTTCGGCAATGTGCCGGTCTATGAAATGATGGTCGAGGCTCCGCGCCAGGGCAAGACGTTTGTTTCCCTGGAAATCCCGCAGATGCTCGAATATATCCGCCGCCAGGCCGAGGACGGGGTCGATTTCATGACCATCCACGCCGGTTTAACCCTGAAGGCGATTGAAAAACTGAAAAAAAAGCCGCGCCTGGCCGGCATCGTTTCTCGCGGCGGTTCCATGCTGACCGGCTGGATGTTGCACAACAAAAAAGAAAATCCGTTCTTCGAGCACTTCGACCAATTGCTAACCATCGCCCGCGAATTCGATGTCACCCTCTCATTAGGCGACGGGCTGCGGCCGGGCTCCCTGGCCGACGGCAGCGACTGGGCCCAGCTTGAAGAGCTGTTGACCCTGGGCGAGCTGGTTCAGCGTTCGCGCCGGGCCGGGGTGCAGGTCATGGTCGAAGGTCCCGGGCATTTGCCTCTCCAGCAGGTCAGGATGAACATCCACCTGCAGAAAGAGGTTTGTGCCGGCGCGCCCTTCTATGTCCTGGGCCCGGTGGTCACCGACGTGGCCCCCGGCTATGACCACATCACGGCCGCCATCGGCAGCGCCGTGGCCGGCGCCGCCGGCGCCGATTTTTTGTGTTATGTCACGCCGGCCGAACACCTGGGCCTGCCCGCAGAGCAGGATGTCCGCGAAGGGATCATGGCTTCGCGCATTGCCGCCCATGTCGCCGATATCGCCAAGGGTTTGAGCGGCGCCCTGGACTGGGACCGGCGCATGGCCGACGCGCGTCGTCGCCTGGATTGGTCCGAGCAGGAAAAGTTGTGTATCGATCCCGAAAAATTCAAACAAGTCAGGGAGAGGCGTGGATCACGAACCGATGCCTGTTCCATGTGCGGTGAATTTTGCGTATACAAAGTCCTGGAAAACTATCAATTATGAAAGACGAATTTTCCATGACATTTTTCGGCGTGCGCGGCAGTTACCCCGTTCCCGGCAAAAATACGCAGCGCTACGGCGGCAACACCTCTTCTCTGTTGCTTGAAATCGGCGGCCAACCGGTCATTTTCGACGCCGGTACCGGCATTATCCAGTCAGGGCGCTACCTGAACAGCCGGCTGCGAGCGGGACAAAAGGTCCACATCTTTCTGACCCACTTGCATAGCGATCATATCATGGGCCTGCCTTTTTTTGCCCCCATGTTCAATCCCGGAGCCGAGATCGTCATTCATTGCCCGGATATTCCAGGTATCAATTCCCGCCAAGTGCTGGAAGCGCTTTTCCTGCCGCCTTATTCACCGATCACCCTAAAGGGCATCAAGGCTCGCCTCAGTTTTCGCCCGTTGGCCGCCGGGCCGGAAGCCATTGCCGTCCGCTTGGAAAATGACATCGAAGTCTCCTATGTCCTGCACAATTCGCACCCACTTCTGGGCGTGCTTATTTACCGGATCACCCATGGAGGTCGGTGCTTGGTCTATGCCACCGACGTCGAAAGCCCCGAGGGGTTTGATGAGCGCATCAGCGCTTTCATTGCCGGGGCCGACCTGCTGATCCACGATTCGCAGTATTTTGACCGTGAATATTTTGCCAGCGCCAGTCCCAGAAAAGGTTTTGGCCACAGCACGGTTTCCATGGCGGTGCGCAACGCCGAAAAATGCGGGGTTAAAAAATTGTTCCTGTTCCATTTCGATCCCCAGTATTCCGATTCCATGCTGGAAAAGATGCTGGCTCAGGCCCGAGGTAAATTCAAGAACACCAACCTGGCCCAGGAATCAAAAAAAATAAAATTAAGGAGATAACCATGTCAGGCCATTCAAAATGGAGTTCGATTAAACATAAAAAAGCCGCAACCGATGCCAAAAAAGGCAAGATGTTCACTCGTTTCATTCGCGAATTGACCATAGCCGCCCGTTCCGGCGGCGGTGATCCCGAATCCAATTCACGCTTGCGCCATGCCATCGAAGGGGCCAAAGCGGTTAATATGCCAAGCGACAATATCAAGAAAGCCATCCAGCGCGGCACCGGCGAATTGGAAGGCGTCAATTATGAGGAAATTGCCTATGAGGGGTACGGTCCCGGAGGTATAGCCATTCTGGCCGAGGCCATGACCGACAACAAAAACCGCACCGTATCCGAGGTGCGCCACGTATTCAGCAAATACAACGGTAATCTGGGCGAGCAGGGCTGTGTCTCCTGGATGTTCGCACGCAAAGGCGTGATCCTCGTTCCGCAATCGGCCAGCGGCGAAGATGAATTGATGGAGATCGTTTTGGAGAGCGGCGCCGAGGACATGGTCAAGGAAGGGAATTCCTATGAGATCACCACCTTAACCGAGGATTTCGACAAGGTCCAAGATGCCCTGAAAGCCAAGAATATTGCCATTGAATCAGCCGAAATTTCCAAGGTTCCTTCCACCTACATCAAGCTGGAGGGCAAACAGGCCGAGCAGATGCTCAAACTGTACGACAAGCTGGAAGAACTGGATGACATCCAGAATGTCTGGGCCAATTTTGACATTGCGGATGAGGATATAGAAAAATTCAACCAGGGATAATGCTGATTCTGGGTTTGGATCCCGGTTCGCTCAGTTTCGGTATCGGACTGGTGAAAAAAGATCAAAATCATTTCGCGTATATCCATTCAGAAGTGATCCAATTGAAGGAAAAAGATTTTATCAGCCGTATGCAGACACTATGGGCCAGGCTCAACCAGGTTACCGCCCGGTTTCCCATAGACGAAGCGGCCATGGAAGAAGGTTTCTTGGGCAAAAATATTCGTTCCATGTCCCTGCTCTCCATGGTGCGTGGCGTGGCTCTGGCCTCCTTGCTGCAGCGCAACGTCCCGCTGAGCCTGTATTCCCCGCGGGAAGTCAAGCTGGCCTTGACCGGCTACGGCAATGCCGATAAAACGCAACTGGCGAAAATGGCGGTCCTGGTCTTGGGACTAAAGGATAAAAAACTCGGTCTGGATGAAAGTGACGCCCTGGCCGTAGCGTACTGCCATGGGGTGAACCACAAATGATCGCGATTGTGCGTGGCAAAATCTTCACCTCCGCGCCCGGAATGGTCGCTGTCGATACCGGAGCGGGGATCATCCTGCAGCTTGTTGTCCCGGTTTCAGCTTATCCGCAGTTGCGGGAAAACCAGGATGTTATTTTGCACACGATTTTAAAAATAAAGGATGAGGATGTGGTGCTCTATGGTTTCCCGCAGTCCAGGGAAAAAGTCCTTTTTGAAAAGTTGATTTCAGTTTCTGGCATCGGTCCCAAAATCGCCATGTCCTGCATTTCTGCCATGGCCGCAGACGAATGGATCGCCGCCATCGCCGGTGCCGATGTGGCCGGGATCAGTTCCATACCTGGTATCGGCAAGAAAACAGCCCAGCGTCTCATCCTGGAATTGACCGGAAAGCTCGAATTCCAAAATGAAATTCCGGATGCCAACGCCCAGCTGCGCTCCAACCTGATATCCGGCCTGGCCAATCTTGGTTACCCGCTCAAGGGCGCCAGGGAAACCGTCAACCGCATATTGAAAGAAAATCCGCCCACGGCCGGTTTTGAAGAACTCTTCAAAATTATCATGAAAAAGATGAAGTCATGAATCCGGAAAACATCACCAACCCGGTTGAAAAAAGCGACGAAATCGGGCTTGAACAGAACCTGCGTCCGGCCCTGCTGCTGGAATTTGTCGGCCAGGAACAGAAAATAGCCAATTTGAAAACTTATATCAAGGGGGCGCGCCAGCGCGGCGAAGCGCTCGATCATGTGCTGCTGCACGGTCCGCCCGGCTTGGGCAAAACCACTCTGGCCCATATCGCGGCCGCCGAAATGGGGGCGGGGATCAAATGCACTTCGGGCCCGGTTCTGGAAAAGAAAGGCGATATTATCGCCATCCTGAGCGATATGGAAATGCACGAAGTGTTATTCATCGACGAGATTCACCGCCTGCGCACGGCTTTGGAGGAAGTTCTCTACAAGGCCATGGAAGATTTTAAAATCGATATATTGATCGGCCAGGGGCCGGGAGCTAAAATCTTATCCTTGGATATCAAACCCTTCACATTGGTTGGCGCTACCACCCGGGCCGGTCTCCTCTCCAATCCGCTGCGCAACCGTTTTGGCATCACTTTCCACCTCGATTTTTATAACCATGACGATTTGTCCGAGATCATCCGCCGCAGCGCCGCCATCCTCGGTATCCGCATCGATGCCGCAGCGACCGCGGCTGTGGCCCGGAGATCACGCGGCACTCCGCGCATTGCCAACCGGCTGCTGCGCCGTTTGCGCGATTTTGCTCAAATTCAGGGTAAAACGGTCATTGACCTGGCCGTTGCCGAGTGTGCGTTCCTGGCCCTGGAAGTCGACGAAGCCGGTTTTGACGAAGTGGACCGCAAAATCCTTTTAACCATTATTGACAATTTCCATGGCGGTCCGGTCGGAATTTCTACCCTGTCTACATCAGTGCAGGAAGAGAAAAACACCCTGGAGGATATCTACGAACCCTACCTGATCCAGGAGGGGTTCCTGCAGATCACTCCGCGCGGCCGCCTGGCCACCGAGAAGGCCTTTCGCTATTTCAAAAAAAAATTGCCGCCCCCGCAAAAACGATTGTTTTGAATACGTAAAGAAAGGCCGCTGTCGGTCGGCACTAAATTCAGCCAGAAATTTATTGCATGCAACATTCCCGCGCTTGCTTTCGTTTACTATATCTGAAGCAATTCTAAATCTTTGCTGGAGGTATACTGTGAAAATGAGAAACATTTGGATCCTGAATGGTGCCATTTGGTTGTTTTTGTTCAGCGGTCTGCTTTTACATGCTGATGAGGCTGTTGACCTTGCCGCAGCAGCCAATTCTGTTGTGATATTCAAAACCGACAGCCCTCCGGTCATCGACGGCAAACTGGATGACCCGGTATGGCAGAAGGCCACCAGGTTCGACAATTTCATCACCTTCAAGCCGGATTACGGCAAACCGACGTCGGAAAAGACCGCGGTGCTGATGGCTTATGACCGGGAATACATTTACTTCGCCTTTGATTGCCAGGACAGCGAACCCTCCAAGATAAAGGCCGCGATGGCCAAACGGGACGGCATCGACATGGATGATTGGATCGGCGTGGTCCTGGACACCTTCGGCGACCAGCAGGGCGGCTACCTGTTCGAGGTCAACCCGCTGGGAATCCAAATGGACGGCAGACTCGACTCCGATGGCAACGGCAACGCCAGTTTCGATACGATCTGGGAAAGCAAGGGGGGGATCAACAGTAGGGGCTACAGCGCCGAGATGGCCGTGCCTTTCAAGAGCCTGCGTTATCCCTTCAAGAAAAAAATCACCATGGGCTTGCTGGTCTCCCGCTTTATCGGCCGCAAGTCCGAGCAGACGAGTTTTCCGGCACTAAGTCCCGAGGGTGGGGCCATCATGACCCAGGCCCAGAAGATTGAACTAAATGATGTCAAGTTCGAGCGCCCGGTGGAATTCATCCCGGCACTGACATATGATCAGGGTAGCACCCACAGCGACGGCAAAATGAAATCAACCGGAAAAAACACCGATTTCAGCCTGACCGGCAAGGTGGGCCTCACTTCAAACCTGACCTTGGACGCGGCCTACAATCCCGATTTCAGCCAGGTCGAGACCGACGCCGGACAGATCGACGTCAATTTGCGCTATTCCATCTATTATTCCGAAAAACGGCCTTTTTTTCTCGAGGGCATGGAGAATTTCGCTTTTGCTACCGCCATGGAAGCCAATACCGTGGGAGCGATCGTTTACACGCGCACCATTGTCGATCCCTTGCTGGGCTTGAAGCTGACCGGTAAAATCGGCAGCCAGAATGTGCTTTCCGGGATTTTTTCCCTCGACGAATATCCCGGAGATCTGGCGGCCGAGGCAGGCGACTCCGAACTGGCCGGCCGCAACGCTTCGTTCTCCATACTGCGCTACAAGCGGCAGATGGGCAAGGATAACTATGTCGGCGGCTTTTTTACCAATCGCAGTTTCGCCGGTGAAAGCAACAGCGTCGGCGGCATCGACGGCCGCTGGCGGTTGAACAACACCAGCTATTTCGAATACAGTTTTTTCAAGTCTTTCAGCCGGGTCATGGCCGCCGCTGAAAGCAACCAGGGGCACTCCCTGGGTTTGCGCTACAACTTCAGCAACCGGCACTGGAACGTGGACCTGGGCTTTTTCGATCTGAGCAATGATTTCCGCATCGATACCGGTTACGTGACCCGCACCGGCATCACCATGGCGCCGGCCTTATTCATGTACACGTTCTATCCCAAATCCAAATTTTTCCAGAAAATCGACACCTTCTGGTGGAGCTACCACCTGCTGGACAAACCCAGCGATCTCTTTGAAACCTACAACCACCTGGTGCTGCGTCTCAATATGCCGCGCCAATCGGAGGTCCGTTTCGACGCCATCCTGGGCAACGAGGTCTTCGCCGACCGGCGTTTCAGCCTGAGCGGCTGGCGCGTCCGCGGTTACACCCAGGTTTTCAAGCAGTTTTATCTCGAGGGCGGTTTGCGCCGGTCGAACCGGATTTATTACGACTCGGAGTCGCCGTTCCAGGGCCGCGGGGTCACCGCTGATCTGTATCTGTTGTTCCAGCCCTTCGACAAGCTGAGCACATCCCTGGGGATCAGCTATTATGATTTTATCCGTTCCAGCGACGGCGAAAAAATATACGATTACACCATCTGGCGCAGCCGCAGCACTTTCCAGGTGAACCGTTTCCTGTTTTTCCGCGGTATCATCGAGTACAACAACTACTACAAAAAGATCAGCACCGATTTGCTGGCTTCTTTTACCTACATCCCGGGAACGGTCATCTATCTTGGTTATGGTTCGATCAACGAAAAGATCAAATGGAGCAACGAAGACCGCGAGTATTTCCCCTCTGACGATTATCTCCAGACCAGGAGGAGTTTTTTCTTCAAGGCGTCGTATCTCTGGAGGTTCTAAAGAACTCGAGCTTGGTTGACGGCATACGGTACAAGGCGGACGGTAAGAAAAAACCATGGGTTCAAGCTGCCTTTTTCTTCACCGTCTGCCGTCCACCGTCAGCCGTAAACCGAGTATAAGGCTCTTGTTCTTTACTATTTCGATCTAAGTGCCTATAATTTCAAGCGTGGATCTCGAACTTGAATGCCTGAAGAAGATCGTGCGCCTGGCCCTGGCCGAGGACCGGGTCCGCGACGATATCACCACCAACGCGCTGGCCGATCTGGACGGTCCAGCCCGGGCTGAAGTGCGGGCCAAGGCGGCCGGAATCATTTCGGGCCTCAATGCCTTCCTGATGACAATGCGCCTGGTGGATGCCGCGCTGCTCGTCACTGTCCACGCCGGCGACGGTTCTGCCGTCAAGGCCGGAGACCTGATCCTGGAGATCAGCGGTTGCGAAAGCTCGATCCTGAAAGGGGAGAGGACGGCATTGAATTTCCTGCAGCGCTTGAGTGGCGTGGCTACCCTGACCCGGCAATTCGTCGAAAAACTCAAGCCCTACCGCGCCGTGTTACTGGACACGCGCAAGACCACGCCCGGCATGCGCTACCTGGAAAAAAAAGCTGTGCGTGACGGCGGCGGCCGGAATCACCGTCTGAATCTGGAAGACATGGCCATGGTCAAGGACAACCACATCGCCATGGCCGGCGGCATCGGTCCGGCAGTCGAAAGGGTCCGTGCCGCCTGCCCGGGCAAGAAGATCGAAGTAGAAGTGAAAGATCTCTCGGAACTTGAGGAAGCACTGGCGCTGGGGGTGGAAATGATCATGCTCGATAATTTCCCCCTGGAACAGGTTTGCCTGGCCGTTTCGCTCAACCGCGGCCGGGCCAAACTCGAGATCTCCGGCAATGTCACCCTGGAAAACATCGCTGAAAAAGCGGCAGTGGGAGTGGATTTTATTTCGGCCGGGGCGCTGACCCATTCTTTTCACTCCCTGGATTTGAGTTTAAAGATAGTGAGGTCATAAATGAAAGATTATATTGAAACCGATGTCCTGATCATCGGCAGCGGCATTGCCGGCTCCACGGCGGCTTTGCGGCTTGCCGAACAGGGGATCGATGTGCTCTTGGTCTCCAAGGGCAAGGACTATACCCGGACCAACACCTATTACGCCCAGGGCGGCATCGCGACTTTGCCTGAAGGAGAGAATGCCGATGTTTTTGCCGCTGATATCATCAAAGCCGGAGATGAATTCAATTACCGCCCGGCCGTCGACCAGGCGGTCCGGAACGCGCAGCACCTGGTGCAGGAAATATTGATCGACAAGCTGCAGGTGCCTTTTTCAAAAAAAGCTGAACAGTACGACCTGGCCAAGGAAGGAGGTCATTCCTCGCGCCGGGTGCTGAACGTCAGGGACATGACCGGGCGCATTATCCAGGATAAGTATTACGAATATTTGCAAAAGCTGCCAAAATTGAAAATGCTCTTCCAGCATACGGCTGTCGACCTGCTGAGCTATCCCCACCATTCGCTTAATCCGATGCGCACCTACGAGGAACCCAAGATCATCGGTGCCTACATTCTCGATCAGAAAAGCAAGAAAATATCCCGGGTATTCACCAAAAAAGTGGTGCTGGCCTCCGGTGGCTTAAGCAGCCTGTATCTGCATTCCACCAATCCCGAAGAAGCTGTCGGCAACGGCATCGCCATGGCCTACCGTGCCGGGGCGCGGCTGGCCAACCTGGAATATGTGCAGTTCCATCCCACTTCGCTCTTTCACCGCGAGGCCGACAGTTTCCTGATCTCGGAGGCAATACGCGGCGAAGGGGCGCGCCTGATGAATCTCAAGGGCGAATATTTCATGGAAAAATATTCACCGCTCAGGGACCTGGCCCCGCGTGACGAGGTGTCGCGGGCCATTTACGAAGAGATGATCAAGAACGGCAACGATTATGCTCTGCTCGACCTGGCCTCGTTTGCCAAGATCAACATCCGCGAACGGTTCCCGACCATTTTTCAGACCTGCCTGAAATTCGGCATCAACATCGAAGAGAAACCGATCCCGGTGGTACCGGCCGCCCATTACAGCTGCGGCGGCGTGCTGTGTGACTTGAACGGCCGCAGTAGCATCCGCAACCTCTATGCCATCGGCGAAGTCTCGGCCACGGGTGTGCACGGGGCTAACCGCCTGGCCTCGGTTTCCCTGCTGGAAGCCCTGGTCTGGGGCATCAAGGCGGCCGAGGACATCCTGGCCGCGATCGCCGACGACAAGGATCCTTACGTCATTGCCGAGGTCCCGGCCTGGAAGTATCCCTATCCCCAGGAAAAACTCGACCCGGCCCTGGTCTGGCAGGATCTGGTGACCATCAAGACCATCATGTGGAACTATAACGGTATCATCCGCACCGTCAAGCGCATGGAGCGGGCCAAGGCCGACCTGGAATACCTCAAGCACCGCATCGAGAAATTCTATCAGCAGAGCGAGATCGGCAACCGCATCATCAACCTGCGCGACAGCGTGCAAGCGGCGCTGCTCATCGTCGAAGCCGCTCTGCGCAATCGCGTCTCGCGCGGCGCCCATTTCATCAGGGGCGACGAAAATTAAACGCGCGCCGAAAAGGCAGTTATAAATCCGGGATATTTGCAGGAAAACAGTTTTGAAATAGCTTACTCCTCGAGCTCAAGGGCTGCCAGGAATGCTTCCTGGGGAATATCGATCTTGCCGATGCGCTTCATGCGCTTTTTGCCCTTTTTTTGCTTTTCCAGCAGCTTCATCTTGCGCGAGATATCGCCGCCGTAGCACTTGGCCAGGACGTTTTTGCGCATGGCCTTGACCACGGTCTTGGCGATGACCCGCTTGTTGATCGCCGCCTGGATGACCACCTCGAACATCTGGCGCGGGATGACGGTCTTCATTTTGCTGGTCAGCAGGTTGCCGATATTGTAGGCCTTGTCTTTATGGACGATAAGGGCCAGGGCGTCGACCGGGTCCTGGTTGATCAGGATTTCCAGCTTGACCAGTGGCGATTCGCGGTAATCCTTTAATTCATAATCGAACGAAGCGTACCCTTGAGAAATCGATTTCAGCTTGTTGAAAAAATCATACAGAACGTCGGCCAGGGGCAGGTCGTAGGTCAGGATGACGCGGTGCGGTCCGATGTATTCCAGTTTTTTATGAATGCCGCGGCGGTTTTGCAGCAATTTCAGGATGTTGCCCAGAAATTCGTCCGGGGTGATGACGATGGCCTCGATATATGGTTCTTCTATTTTATTATAATACTGGGGGTTGGGCAGCTGGGCCGGCGATTCGATCTCATAGGTCTCGTCCTTGTTCGAAGTGACGCGGTAACGCACCGAGGGGGCTGTGGTGATGATGGAGAGGAAATATTCGCGCTCCAGGCGCTCCTGGACGATCTCCTTGTGCAGCAGCCCCAAAAAACCGCAGCGGAAGCCGATGCCCAAAGCCGGTGACGTTTCCGGTTCATAAGTTAGGGAGGAATCGTTCAGAGTAAGCTTTTCGATTGCCTCGCGCAGCTCTTCATGGCTGGTGCCCTCGGAAGGATAGAACCCGGCAAACACCATGGGCAGTGGTTCTTTGAAACCAGGCAGGGGAAGCACCGAAGTTTCCCTGACCAGGGTGACCGTGTCGCCGATCTTGACTTCCGAGATGTTTTTGATGCTGGCGATGATGTAGCCGACCTCGCCGGCTTCCAGCGCCACCAGTGGCGTGGGCTTTGGAGTATTGACCCCCACTTCGTTGATCTCGTATTCGGTGTTGTTAGACAGGAACTTGATCTTGTCGCCCTTTTTCATGATGCCGTCGATGATCTTGACCAGGATGATCACGCCGCGGTAGGAATCGAACCATGAGTCAAATATCAGGGCCTGCAGAGGTTTCTGCGCATCGCCGGCCGGAGGCGGAATGCGCTCGATGATAGCCGGGATGATCTGCTCGATGTTCAATCCTGTCTTGGCAGAGACCATCAGCGCTTCTTCGCGTGGGATACCAAGGATGTTTTCCATCTGCTCCAGGGATTTTTCCAGTTCGTTGTTCGGCAGATCGATCTTGTTCATTACCGGGATCAGGGTCAGGTCGTTCTCCATGGCCAGGTAGGTATTGGCTACGGTCTGGGCTTCCACTCCCTGCGTGGAATCGATGACCAGCAGGGCACCCTCGCAGGCGGCCAGGGAGCGTGAAACCTCGTAGGTGAAGTCGATATGTCCGGGAGTATCGATCAGGTTGAGCAAGTATTCTTCGCCCCGGCTGTCGTGCCAGGTCAGGCGTACGAAGTGCGATTTGATGGTGATGCCGCGTTCGCGTTCCAGGTCCATGGAGTCGAGAACTTGCTCCTGCATGTCACGCTTGGCGATGGCGTGGGTGATCTCCAACAGGCGATCCGATAAGGTCGTCTTGCCATGATCGATATGGGCGATGATGGAAAAATTGCGAATATTTTTCATGGTCGTCCTGCCCCGCATTGACGGCTGGAGGGGCCGGTTGGGCGCCGACGTCCCGGTCCCGTTGGACCGGGGGGCAGCAGCTCGACGGCCAAGGCGGCCGCCCCGGCTCCGGCCTCGATGCCCGGGAGGTTCATGACTTCACGCCTTTGACGGCGTATTCGCAAGGAGAAAAAAGCAGCTGGTTCAAGCGGTCGACATTGCTGTTGATTGGCTTGGCCAGAGGGTCGGCGAGCCCGATCTCTTCAAGCTTTTCTCCTTCGGGTTCGGCGCTGTAGATGATTTCCACGGCTGAAAAACCGGAATTTTCCAGCAAATAGCGCATGTATTCAGGGTGCAGGGGATTGCGGTGAGTGGGGTCGAGAAAATATATCCTGCTCAGGGCGAAAACGCTGAGCGGGTTTATGGTTTCCAGCAGTAGGAGCCCCTCCGGGCGCAGGACGCGGAAACACTCACTGATGACTCGGCGCAGGTAGTCGGGCTGGAAATGCTCGATGACCTGTGATGAAAATATGCCGTCCAGGGAGGCGCCGGGCCGGCTTTTTAAAAATTGCAGGGCGTCGATTTTAAGGCAGTTCAAGCCCATGGCCCGCGCTTCTTCCAGCATGGAATCGGAAAGATCCAGGCCCAGACCTTGCTGGCCGTTGCCTTTCAGCAAAGCCAGGAATTCGCCGCGGCCGCAACCGATATCCAGTATCTCCTGGCGTCCGGAAAATAAGGACAAGTATTTTCCCAAACGGCCTCTGATTTCTTCGCTGCTGCCGCGGAAACGCTTTTCAAAATCGGCATACTGCAGGGGAGAGAGTTGTTCTTTGATTGAGTGCAGTTCAGCGGCTGTTGCCGCCAAGGGGGCCGGGGCGGCTTTGTCATCAAGAGTTTCAAGCAGCCGGTCCAGTTTGTTTTCCAGCTGGGCGAAATGGATCAACAGGGTCTTGAGGTTGGAGTATTCAGCCTCCAACTTTTCGATCTTCCACTGCAGCGACTTGAATACTGTTGTGGCGTGGTTGTTGGCGTAGGCATCCCATTCCTTGTCCTGAGCGCTGACGTAGGCCTCCAGTGCGTCCTGAAAGCAGGCAAAACCTTCGCGGATCTTCCGGCCGTTCTTTTTAAGAAGGCTGCGCTTTTCAAGGGCTTCAGCCAGCCCGTTCAAGCTCGCTTTCAGCTCATCCTGCCGGTTTTTTCTCCGCTCGATCAGATCTTCAATTACCCTTCTCATCCTTCGGTGTTTCTTCGTCCTTGTCAGTTCCCTTGACGGCGTTCTTGAAATTTTTAATGCCCTGGCCCAGGCCTTTGCCCAGTTCAGGAAGTTTTTTGCCGCCGAAAAGCAGCGCCACAACGACCACTATCAGCAATATTTCCCAGATTCCTAGGCTTCCAAACATGGTGATCTCCTTTTATTGATATTGTAAGCGTTTGGCCTGTTGCTGTCAAGGGATAAGCCTGAATGACAAGTAACGAGTGACAAGTGACAAGGAAGAAAACGAGGTTCGCTGTTGAAGAAAAACTAAGTTGAAGTGTTGCAATGTTGAAGTGTTGCGATGAGAACGGCCATAGCAAGATCTTGGAGAATTGCTTTTTCGTTTCAACATTTCAACATTTCAACTACTCTTTTCTTGCCATTCACCAATCACTAAGTTTGCATTTTGGATTGATTTCTTTTATAGTGGCCGTGAACAAATGGAGGTGGCCATGAGCGAAGTGACTCAGGATGCCCGGCGCATTCCCTATTTCAAGAACGATCCTTTTATCGTCCTGCTTTTGGGTTTTGTCACCTGCGGCCTGTACCTGATCTATTGGAACATCAAGATGGCCGAGGTGGTCAATGCCGTGGTGGAAAAAGAAGTAATTACTCCGCCTGTCGCCATTTTTTCCGGCTGCTGCTTCCCGGTCAACCTTTATTTTTATTACCTGGTCGGCCAGAATCTGGAGGTGATCGGCCGCAAGGTCGGCAACCCCACGCTGCAGGACCAGTCGGTGCTGCTGATCGTCCTCGGTTTTTTCGCCCCCATGGTCTCGGCCATGATCGTCCAGGGTGAAATTAACAAACTTTATAGCTGAGAGCCGGCACAGCTTTTACTGGCCGCGGCTGCTGGCCCTGGCCCTGCTGGTCGGGGTGCTGCTACTGCCCTTGCTGGCCTTCGATTGGGTGACTAAGCCTGGCTCCCAAGTCTTGTGTCCGCTGCGGGCGGTGACCGCCATTCCCTGCCCTTCCTGCGGACTGACCCGCGCCTTGGCCCACCTGGAGCGCGGCCATTGGGCCGAGGCCGTACGCTTCCATCCCTTCGCGCCCTTGGTTTTTTTGCTGGTTCTGGCCCTGGTCATCATGCTGATTTTCGAGCTGGTCACCGGCAGGACCGTTATCGGCAACCCCCTGAAGAAGCGGAGCGATGTCTACCTGGTTTTCGCCGGCTTGGTCGTTTTCCAGGTGGTGCGCACGGTCATTTTCTTCCTCGACGGCGGCTGGGCCGTGTTCCGGCACGAGAACCTTTTTGCCCGACTGCTGGCACTGGTCAAAATGGTTTTTAATTGACTTTTTCATTAATTTGGAGTATCTATATTTTCATAATACCCACAGGAGGAAAAGATGAATTTGGTTGAAAGAACGAAAAACATTCTGCTTACACCGGCCAAGGAATGGGAAGTGATCAAAGGCGAGAACCTGACCATTGCCGATATGTTCACCAAGTATGCCATGATCCTGGCCGCCATCCCGGCTCTTGCCGGTTTTATCGGCTATGTAGTGATCGGTGTTTCCTTTGGTTTCGGCACTTTCCGCATGCCCTTCAGCACTGCCCTGATTTGGGCGATCCTGACATACATACTCTCGCTTGGCGGAATTTTCCTGCTTGCTTTCATTATCGATACCCTGGCGCCCACGTTCGGCTGCACCAAGAACATTACTGATGCGGTTAAGATCGTGGTCTTTTCCTATACCGCGTCCTGGGTGGCTGGTATTTTGAACATCATCCCGGCCCTGGCCATCCTGGTCGGCCTGGCCAGCATTTACTCGCTTTACCTGATGTATATGGGCATGCAGAAGATCAAGGATGTCCCCAAGGATAAAATGATGGGATATTTTTTGGTGACCATCATCGCCGCCATTGTGGTATTCTTTATCATCGGTTTTGTCGTGAACCGGATGGTTTTCGGCAGCATGGCCGGTTTGGGTGGGTTGAGCGGTTTTTAATTCTCACTATTTATTCGTTTAATCATGACCGGGCCGGTCGCAGACCGGCCCGGTTTTTCATTTCCCTTTTTTGTCCACGGAGCAATATATGTTGCGGTCGATTTTTACTCCCACTTTCAGTTTGGCATAATGCAAATTTTTTTTCCGGCGGTTAAAATCCACTAAAAACTTCCCTGTTCCTGTCAGAATTTAAAAAACACCGGCAGCAGCGCCAGCGTGATCACGCTGTAAATCACCAACAGCGGCAGGCCGGTTTTCACGTAATCACTGAATTTGTAATTCCCGGGGCCGTATACCATCAGGTTGGTCTGGTAGGCGTAAGGAGTGAGGAAAGAGGCGCTGGCCCCGTAGGCGACGGCCATAACAAAGGGTAGGGGGTCGACCTGCAGGGAGAGCGCCGTGGAATAAGCCATGGGGAAAGCCAGCGCGGCCGCGGCGTTATTCGTGACCAACTGGGCGAGCATGAGAGTCAGCAGATAAATGCCGGCTAGGTTGGCGAAAGATCCATAGTCCTTGAAAACGAAGAGGATACCCTTGGCCATGAGCGCGGAAGCGCCGCTGTTAAATATAACTTTGGCAAGGCCCAGAGCCGATCCCACGAGTACGATTATATCCAGGTTTGAATTGCCGCGAAAATCCTCGAAGCGGAAAAATCCCATGAGGATATAGATGAACATTAATATCGCCAATGATTTGAGCAGTGGCAGCAGGTTCAGGGTGCTGGCCGCAATTGCGGCGATAAACAGCGTCACCGCCAGGGCGCTGTTTTTCCTGGACAGAAGTTTTTGTAAACGAATCCTGTTGATCAAAAAAAAATTATTGCGCAGATTTTCCCGTTTACCGAAATCGGGGCCCACAGCCAGAAGCAGCGTGTCGCCGGCCTCCAACCGGATCGAGCCGATCTTTCCCGAGAGCTTTTTATTGCCGCGCCGAACCGCGACCACTGCAGCGTCGAATTTTGCTCTGAAATCTGCTGTTTTCACTTTTTTCCCAAGCAGCGACGAAGAGTGGGATAAGACCACCTCACGGAGGTTTTGCCTGAGCATGGCAATGTTTTCCTCTTTGAAAATGGCCAGGCGATCGAAATTTTGAATGTCCTTCACCTTGTGCACGTCGCCGACAAAAACCAGGATGTCCCCGGCCTGGATGATCTCCTCCGGGTTGACCGGTGACAACAGCCGGTCGTTGCGGATAAGTTCGGCCAGGAAAAGGCTTTGCAGGTTGCGGAACTTGTTTGCGGCCACGCTTTTGCCGATATGGGCCGAATTTTCCAGCACCTGTGCTTCCAGGAAATAATTGTCACGGCTGATCTTCATCGCCGTCCCGTTTGCCGGCAGCAGCCACTTGGAAAAAAAGACGATATAAATGAAGCCCCCCAGGCAGAGGGGGATGCCCACGTAGGCGAACTGGAAAATCCCCAGCCCTTTCATTCCGGCTTCCAGCGCCAAACCATTGACGACCAGGTTGGTCGAGGTGCCGATCAGAGTGACAGTACCGCCGATGATCGCGGCGTATGAAAGCGGCAGCAGCAGTTTGGAGGGGGGGAACTGGCGGTTATTTTTCAGCGGTCCCAGGAACGATGCCACCACGGCGGTGTTGTTCATGAAGGCCGAGAGGGGAAATATGCTCAGGCACATGCGGACCAGCGATTTGTTCAGTGAGTGGGAGTGAAAAACCATCCGGCTCATCCAGGCGGTCAGTGGAGTTTTTTCGATCACCGCCGCGGCCTGCAGGACCAGGATCAAAGTCACCAGGGCCGGATTGATGAATTGTGAAAGCAGTTCCCCGGCTGAGATCAGCCCGGTCAAAAAAAACACGAACAGCGTGGCCGCGAAAATGTAAGCCGGATGAGTATTGATTCTGGTTAGCAATATAAACATCAGGATGATAACCGCGATAACGAAGGTTGCGATAGGGCCTCCTTTTAAAATATAGTCTTACAAAAAAAATTTTTTTTTGCAACAAAGCAGTTTTGGGCCGCCCGGCAAGGCTTTTTTGTTTCCAGGCGGCAGCCAGGCTGAGAGTTGACCGCATGGGCTTTTTCTGCTACAAAATAGCCATGACAGTCGAACAGTTCCTGCCGGCATTTCACTACGGCGATGCCATCGGCAATTCCGCCCTGGCCCTGCATAAATTTCTGCTCGACCGCGGCATCGAAAGCCGCTTGGTGGCCATGACTTGCGATGAATACCTCCAGAACCAGGCCGTGCTATTCGGCGCTTACAAACTCGACCCGGGCTCGCTGAAGATCCTGCATTTTGCAGTGCCCTCGGCTCTGACCGATTTTTTTTTGGGCATGAAGGGCAAAAAAGTACTGCTGTACCACAACATCACTCCAGCCCATTTTTTCGCAGGCTATTCCGATTTCCTGGTCCGTTTCGTCGCTGCCGGCCGGGAGGAGCTGCGGCGGTTGAACCAGTGTTTCGACCTGTCTTTGGGGGTTTCGCGCTTTAATGCCGCTGAACTGAGCGCACTGGGTTTTCGCAATGTCGGTGTCTTCCCCCTACTGGTCAACCTTGACGACTACGGCCAGGAGCCAAGCCGTCCGTTCATGGAGCTGTTGAAGAACGAGCGCAAGAACATCCTGTTCACTGGCCGCATCATGCCGAACAAGAAGATCGAAGACCTGATCAAGGTGGTTTTCTTTTATAAAAAATACATTTCCCCGGCCGTGCGTCTGATCGTGGTCGGCAACAGCCGATCATTGCCGAAGTATTTCCACGCCGTTTCCGACCTGGCCGCTCGTTTTTACCTTACCGCTGAAGACGTTTTTTTCACGGGCCATCTGCCCACGGATGAATTTCTTGCCGTATACCGGATGGCCGATGTGTTCCTTTCCATGAGCGAACACGAAGGTTTTTGCCTGCCGCTTCTGGAAAGCTGCTTTTTCGATGTGCCGGTCGTGGCTTTTGAGGCCGCTGCCGTAGCTGAAACTCTGGAAGGCGCCGGGATCCTGTTCCATGACAAGGGCGCCCCGAGTGTGGCCGGTCTGGTGGAGCAGGTGCTGGAAAATGAGCCGTTGCGGCGGCAGCTGAGAGCCCAGGCCCGAACCCGAATCGACAGCTACCGCCGCCAGGCCGATCCTGAAATCCTGCTGGCGCTGCTGCGCCAACTGTGAAGCGATGATCTCCATCGGCATCGTGGTTCAGCGCTACGGCAGTGATGTGATCGGCGGAGCCGAAACCCTGGCCCGCAACGTCGCCGAGAGACTGCTACGCCAAGGCTTCCGTGTCACCGTATTCACCACCTGTGCCAAGGATTACCTGACCTGGCGCAATGAGTATCCTGCCGGCGAATCGATCCTGAAAGGGGTCCGGATCAAACGTTTCCCGGTGACACGTGAGCGCGATATCAAAAAATTCAACAGTTTTTCCGAAGAATTTTTTCCGGCCGCCGCGGCGGGCCGCGATGAAAATAAATGGTTTGCAGAACAGGGACCTTTCTGCCCCGATTTGATCCAGGAATTGGCGGCGGCGCAAAAGGATGTTGATCTTTTTTTCTTTTTTACCTACCTTTATTATCCGACCGTAGAGGGGATCAAAGCGGTCAGCAAACCGGTAATCCTCTTTCCCACTGCCCACGACGAGCCACCGATTCACTTGCGGGCCATGGGCGAGGTCTTCCGCCGTCCCCAGGCTTTGTTTTTTTTGACCCGGGCCGAAATGGACCTGGTGAGCCGGCTGTTCGCCCCGCCGGGACGGATGCGCTTGGTGCGTACCGGTTTGGATATGCATCCTGATGTCGATGACAAGCCATTTCGCCGCCGCTACCTGCTGATCGCTCCCTACCTGCTCTATGCCGGCCGCATTGAAAAGGGCAAGGGCCTGGAAGAAGTTTATAAGTATTATGCGGCATTGAAGAATGAGGCATATGTGGATCTTGTCCTGATCGGCAAAAAGCTGATGGATATCCCCGTCAACCAGGGATTGAAATATCTGGGCTATGTATCTGAAAACGATAAACTGGCCGCATTCAAAGGCGCTGTATGTTCTTTGCAGCCTTCGCCGCTGGAAAGCCTCTCCATCACCACCTTGGAATCATTTTCCGTGCAGACGCCGGTGCTGGTCAATCGCCGCTGTCCGGCTCTGCTGGAGCATGTCACCGCCTCTACAGGCGGCCTGGCTTATGACAATGAAGAGGAATTTTTGGCAGGGTTCCGCCAACTATACCGGCGGCCGGGACTTAGGAAGCGCATGGGGGCCAAAGGGCTGGAGTATGTGTGCCGCTATTACTCGTGGGAATCCGTGCTCAAGGAGATCCAAGCTGGGATATCAGAGATTTTGGAAATTAAAAAATAAAGCACCAAAATACAAGCACCAAATTCCAAACAAGTTCCAAGTTCCAATGACCAAATGACCCAAAAAAAGAAAAGGCACGTTGATAGTGCCTTCGTTTAAGACATTGGAATTTGGAACTTTGAATTTGTTTGGTGCTTGATGCTTGGGATTTGGAATTTAAGAAAGGCGGCCGCAAGGGCCGCCCCTACACTGTCTTTTGGGATTACATTCCTTTCGACATCATGTTGATGAATTCGGCGTTGGATTTGGTTTTGGACAACTTTTCCACCAGCAATTCCATGGCTTCTACTTCCGACATCTGCGAAAGCACTTTGCGCAGGACCCAGATCTTGCTTAATTCCTCGTGTTCAATCAGCAGTTCTTCCTTGCGGGTTCCGGAACGGAAAAGGTCGATGGCCGGGAAGACGCGCTTATCCACCAGCCGGCGGTCGAGATTGATTTCCATATTGCCTGTGCCCTTGAATTCCTCGAAAATGACCTCGTCCATGCGGCTGCCAGAGTCGACTATGGCCGTGGCCAGGATGGTCAGGCTGCCGCCGCCTTCGATGTTCCTGGCGGCGCCGAAGAACTTTTTCGGCTTATTCAGCGCGTTGGCGTCGATGCCACCCGATAACACCTTGCCCGAAGCCGGGGTGATGGCATTGTGGGCCCGGGCCAGACGGGTGATCGAGTCCAGGAGGATCACTACGTCCTTGCCCATTTCCACCATGCGCTTGGCTTTTTCCAACACGATGTCTGCCACCTTGGTGTGGCGCATGGGTATTTCATCGAAAGTGGAGGCAATGACTTCACCCTTGACGTTGCGGCTCATGTCGGTGACTTCTTCAGGCCTTTCATCGATCAGCAGGACGATCAAATTGATCTCCGGGTGATTGACCTCGATGGATTTGGCGATGCTCTGCAGGATCATGGTCTTGCCGGTGCGGGGAGCGGCCACGATCAGGCCGCGCTGCCCCTTGCCCAGTGGGGTGAGCAGGTTCATCACCCGGCCGGACATGTTCTCGGAACCGGTTTCCAGGTTAATCTTTTCGTCGGGATACAAAGGAGTCAATTTTTCGAACCTGATGTTGCGGCGCTTTTCCGTCACCGATTCCGGATCCTCATTATTGACCGCTTCCACGCTCAACAGGGCGAAATATTTTTCTCCGGTCTTGGGCGGGCGAACCGAGCCTGAAACCGTATCACCCGTGCGCAGGTCGAACTTGTTCACCTGGGAAGGAGAAACGTAGATATCTTCGGGGCTGGTCAGGTAAGCGTATTCCTGGAAGCGCAGAAAACCGTAACCCTCACTGTGCACTTCAATGACCCCTTCAGCGAACAGTTTTCCGTTGGCGCGGGCCTGGACGTCCAGGATCTTGAAAAACAGAGAATTTTTATCATTGATGTCCTTTTCGTCTATTGCCAGTTCCTTGACCAGTTTTTTCAATTCCAGCGCTTTCAGGTTTTGCAGATCTTTCAATGAATACATATTTACTCCTTAATGGCCTCTTTAATATATTTCCAAATTTCATTCTTTCCCGCTTGCGATTTGATTGAGAAAAAAATGGTCTGCAAGCCGAAATTTTTTATGAGTTGCGTGTTGAGTTTTTTTTGTTCAGAAAACGATATTTTATCACTTTTGGTCAGGATTGTCAAGATGGGAAAATTTTTTTCGACGATTTGCGCCAGAGTGTCTATGTCGGGCGGCAGAAAACCCCGTCGGGAGTCGATGAGCAGGGCGGCCAAGCGGACGTTTTCCACCTGGTTTAAAAAATCTGTGATCAGCTGGCGCACTCGGGCGCGTTCGCTTTTCGCTACCTTGGCGAATCCGTACCCGGGCATGTCGGCGAAAAGCAGTTTGGCGTCTATCAGGTAGTAATTGATACTCAGGGTTTTTCCGGGCGTGGAACTTGTCTTGGCCAGCTTGTGCTCGAGTAGGGCGTTGATCAACGATGATTTGCCCACATTGGAGCGGCCGAAGAACAGGATCTTCGGGCGGTTGTCCCTGGGCAATTGGCTTTGATTGAAGAAAGTCCCGGCAAGTTCTGATTTTTTTATGTTCATTTGGGTAAACTAGTGTTTACTGCAGATTTGCTTCTTGTAACGGCCTGATAATCTTGCTCTTGATGTTTTTTATTTTGATGGGATCTTCCAGGACGATGTCCAGAAGTTCATCCATGGTGTTGACCGTGTGGACCTGTATATCATTTTTCAATTCTTCGGGAATATCTTCCTGGAAATCCTTTTCATTTTCCGCCGGGATCAGGATGTGCTTGATGCCATAGCGGTGGGCGGCGATGATCTTTTCCTTGATGCCGCCGACCGGCAGGATCTTGCCGCGCAGGGTGATCTCACCGGTCATGGCGTAATCGGACCTGACCGGAATACCTGTCAGCAGGGAGAGCAGTGATACGGCCAGGGTGACGCCCGCTGATGGTCCCTCTTTGGGCACAGCGCCTTCGGGGATATGAAGGTGAATGTCGTAATTTTTCAGTTCTTCGGTGTCCATCTCCAACTCGAAAAGTTTCAGTTTGGTGTAGCTGAAAGCGGCTGACGACGACTCCTTCATCACTTCACCCAAGCGGCCGGTCAGGATCAATTCCCCCTTGCCTTTCAGCATGCGGGATTCCACCACCAGGATATCACCACCGGCCGCGGTCCAGGCCAGCCCTATGGCCACGCCAATCTCGTTGCTGTGGAATATCTTCTGGTTGTTGTATTTGGCGATGCCCAGGTATTTCCGCAACAAAGCCTGATCGATGATCTTGTTTCCCTTTTCCTTGCGCTTTTTGCCCGTTTCGACAATGTTGCGGGCGGTTTTTCTCATGATTATCGCAATTTCCCTTTCCAGATTGCGCACGCCGGCTTCGCGCGTATATTCGTTGATGATGCTCAGTAGGACGTCATCGCTGATCTGGATTTCGTCCGGGGAAAAACCGTTTTTTTCCGCCTGCTTTTTCAGCAAAAAATTCTTGGCGATCTGCAATTTCTCCCTTTCGGTATAGCCCGGGAGCTCTATAACTTCCATGCGGTCCAGCAGGGCCGGAGGAATGTTGTCGGTAAAGTTGGCCGTGGTGATGAAAAAGACTTGGGACAGGTCAAGCTCCAGGTCCAGATAATGGTCGGTGAATTCAGCATTCTGCTCGGGATCGAGAGCTTCGAGCAGAGCGGAAGCCGGGTCGCCGCGGAAATCCGAATTCAGTTTGTCGATCTCATCGAGCAAAAAGACCGGGTTCATGCTGGCGGCTTTTCTCAGGCCTTTTATGATCTGACCGGGATAGGAACCGATATAGGTGCGACGGTGGCCGCGGATTTCCGCTTCATCCTTGACCCCGCCCAGCGAAACGCGGACGAATTTACGGTCCAGGGCCCGGGCGATGGATTTGGATAGGGAGCTCTTGCCCACTCCTGGTGGTCCGACAAAACAGAGGATCTCTCCTTCCGATTTCTTAACCAGCAGCCGTACGGCCAGGTAGTCCAGTACTCTCTCCTTGACCTTGCGCAGTCCGTAATGGTCCTCGTCGAGAATCTGTGCCGCCAGCCGAATATCCTTGTTTTCCTTTTTGAATTTTTTCCAAGGGATGGCCAGCAGCCAGTCCAGATAATATCGGGAAACCGTGCCTTCGGCTGAAAACGGCGGCATGGCAGCCAGGCGTTCCAACTCCTCTTCGGCCCTGATCTTGACGTACTCGGGCAACTGGGCCGCCGTGATCTTTTTTCTATATTCTTCGTAATCGGTTTCCTGGCCTTCCTCGCGCTTTAGCTTGGGTTCGATGTCTCGCTGGCTTCTGAGCTGCAGGACCTCCTTTTTCAATACGTTGTAAACCCGGACGGCGCGGGCATAGGTATTCAGCTCCTCCAGCAGCGATTGTTTGATCTTCAAGGGGATGTTGATGATGGAGATAATAATGTCCGCGGCATCGGCCAACTGGCTGGGCCTCAGCCGGGTCATGATGCCTGGCAGGCGGACCCGTTTTAAATTGATATATTCTTCGAACAGGGCGATAAGATTGCGCGAAAGTTCCAGCAGGTCCTTGCTGCTATCAGTGTGCTCCTCCAAAATGTCCAGTCGTACAAGGTGAAAATCGCTGTTGTCGACATAATTGATGACCTGTCCTCTTTTCAAGCCTTGAACGACGATACGGTAACTGCCGTTGTTCTGTTCAGCCGATTTTTCGATCTTGGCAATGGTTCCGATTTCGTACATTTCTTCGGGCAGTGGTGCTTCGGTGACCTGATTTTTTTGAGCGGCCAGGAATATATAACCGCCGTAGGTGTTCAACGAAGCCTTCAGGGCGATGACCGATTTGTCGCGACCCACCAGGATCGGCACGATGACGGTGGGGAAGGCCACCAGCTCCCGCAGGGGGATCAGGGGCAGAATCAGTTCCTTGGAATTCAGGCGATCCATTTTTTGTCTTTGATGAAATCACCATCGATCAGCACCTTGCTGAGCTGATCTTTTTTGGATGGGATTTCGAACATGAGATCAAGCATGATCTCTTCAAAAATCGCGCGCAATCCCCTGGCGCCGACGCCACGGTCGCTGGCTTGCTCGGTGATCTTTTCCAAAGCTTCTTTGGAGAATTCCAGGTCAACTCCATCCATCTTGAAGAGGGCCTTGAACTGCTTGGTGATGGCGTCCTTTGGTTCCAGCAGGATGCGGTACAGTTGTTCTTTATCTAGCTCATTGAGAACACCCGTCACCGAGAAACGGCCGACCAGCTCGGGGATCAGGCCGTAGCGGATCAAGTCGTCGGTTTGAACCTGTTCGCAGATGTCGGAGCGGAAATGGCGGTTCTTTTCCTTGTTGTTGCTGAAACCGATCAGGTTTTTTTTCAGTCGCCGGGTAATGATCTTTTCCAAGCCTACGAAGGCGCCGCCGGCTATGAACAATATATTCCTGGTGTCGATCTTTAAAAATTCCTGATAGGGGTGCTTGCGGCCACCCAAAGGCGGGACATTGGCCACGGTGCCCTCGACGATTTTTAGCAGCGCTTGTTGCACACCTTCACCGGAAACGTCACGAGTGATGGAGGTGTTTTCACTTTTGCGCGAGATCTTGTCCAGTTCGTCGATATAGATGATGCCCTTTTCCGTCAGTTCTTTGTTCTCGCCGGCAGCCTGATAGAGTTTCAGCAGGATATTTTCAACATCTTCGCCTACATATCCGGCTTCGGTGAGAGTGGTCGCGTCGGCCATGGCGAACGGTACATCAAGGATCTTGGCCAGGGTTTCAGCCAGCAGGGTTTTGCCGGTACCGGTCGGTCCAATAAGCAGGACATTGCTCTTGCGGATATCGACTTTGGTCAGGTTCTGGTTGTGGCTGATCCGCTTGTAATGGTTGTAAACGGCCACGGCCAGCTTCTTTTTCGCCGTGTCCTGGGAAATAATGTATTCGTCAAGCTTGCCTTTGATCTCGACCGGGGTCAACAACTTTATTTTTTTCCCGCTGATCGGGGGCTTCGGAGTTTCCCCGCCGCTAAAGATCAGGTTGTATGCGGTTTTGGTGCATTCGTCGCAGATGTATACCCCCGGGCCGGCGATCAGTTTCATGGACCGCGATTGGGGGATACCGCAAAAGCTGCACCGGGCTTCTTTCTCTTCCTTCATTTGGATCCTTTTTTTTCCTTTTTGCGATCGCTGATTACCGAGTCGATGATGCCGTATTTCAGGGCTTCATCAGGAGACATGATACAGTCCCTTTCTATGTCTTGGGCGATCCTTTCGTTTTTCTGGCCGGTGTGCAGCGCCAGGATCTCGATGGTTTTTTCCTTGACTTTGCGGATCTCCTCGGCTTGGATCAATATGTCGGTAGCCTGGCCTTCAAAACCTCCCAGAGGCTGATGGATGATGATTTTGGAGTTGGGAAGGGCGAAACGCTTTCCCTTGGTGCCAGCTGATAGAAGAATGGCGGCCATGGATGCCGCCTGGCCGATGCAAATGGTCACAACATCGTTCTTGATAAAACGCATGGTGTCATATATGGCCATGCCGGAACTGATCACGCCACCCGGGGAATTGATGTAAATTGACACGTCTTTCTCAGAGTCCTCGGCTTCCAGAAACAGCATTTGGGCAATGGTGACGTTGGCTACGTTGTCGTCAATGGCCGAACCGAGGAAAATGACCGAGTCCTTCAGCAGCCGGGAATAAATATCATAAGCCCTTTCGACATTGCCTGATTGTTCGATGACCATGGGAATGAGTGGCATGCTATACCTCATTAATTTTTATTTTATCTCTGATGAACGCGTTGATCTTGACGTTCAGCAGGTGGTCGCGAAGTTCCGCCGCCTTTTTTTCTTCGCTGTAATATTTCCTGATCTCCTTTTCCGGCAGTGAATGGTGTTGGGAAAGGTGGGCGTATTCTTTTTCCAGATCCTGGTCGGTTACTGCGATATGGTGCTGGCGATGAACCTGTTCCAAAATCAAGGACAGACGTACAGCTTTTTCGGCTTGAGCGAACATCATCTCCTTAAACTTGGCTTTCTCTCCGTCATCCTTAAAATTCAGTGGGCGGCGGTTCTGTGTAAGTTGGCGTGCCACTTCCTGTTCCTGCAGTGAGCGTGGGACTGGAAATCGGCTTGTTTCCAGAAGTTTATCGTAAATGCCATCCATAATTTTATCGTCTTTTTGATGCTCCTGGCGGTGTTGGTATTCCTCTTTCAGCTTGATTTTGAATTCTTCGACGTTTTTCATGCCCAGGGATTTAAGGAAATTGTCATCCAGTTCCGGTTTTTTTAATTCATAGATGGCTTTTATCTCCAGCTGGTGTTCTATATCCTTGCCCGCCCAGGCCTTTTTTGGAGCAGCGGCCGGGTAGGATCTCTGGATGCTGAATTTTTCTTCGCTTTTTTTCCCAAGCAACTCATCGTGCAATCCGGCGATTTCCGCTTCCTTTTCCTTGTTCATCATGAAATAGATTTCCTGGCGCGGCCATTTCCTTTTGCCGGTCTTGTCCGCAGATTGCACCAACAGCAGAACCAGGTCGTTTTCGGCGATAGCGCGGTCCTTGACCGGCAGTGATCTTTTGTTGGCTTCCAGGACCTTTTCGATCTGCTTGGCTTCGTCGAAAACTTCCCCATGCAAATCGGCGCTCGAAATTCTGACTTGCAGGGTCTCCAGGTCGGGAAGCTTGATTTCCGGGAGAGTTTCTACCGCGATGTCGGCTTGAAAATCCTCGCCTTCCGGATTGTCCATTTTTTCCACATACGGTTCGCTGGCCACGGCGATCTTGTCTTTTTCGATCTGGGCAAAGGCCAGTTTGCTGACAGCCTGTTGAATAACCTCTTCTTTCAGGGCCTGTTTGTACACTTTTTTAACCACATCCACCGGGACTTTTCCCTGGCGGAAACCGGGCATTTTTACTTTCTGGGTGTACTGCACGGCCAGGGCTTCGATCTCGCGGGCGATATCCTCCTTGCTCATGGAGATTTTAAAACGCCGGATCAGGACATTTTCATCCTTGTCCTGGGCCGCTGGCTGCAAATCCCCAGTGTTATCGGCTTTGGAAACGGACTTTGTTTCGGCAGCCGCGTTTTTGTGATTCATGATGGTAGCTCCTGAATGGTACAATGTGAGGTGTGGTCAAACTTTAGCAAAAAAGCGTTCTTTTGTCAAATGCTAAGCAAGGCAATGTCCTGGCGGATCTGTTCAACCAGACCCTGGACAGAAGTGAACTCCATTTCCTCGCGGATCTTATCGATGAAAAAGAGGCGAATCCTTTTGCCGTAAATCGTACGCTGAAAACCGGGGATATGGGTTTCGATCTTAAGGGCAACCTCCGCCGCAGCAGGGAACGTTGGAGCAAAACCGATATTGGTTAGCGAGACGAACTGGCGATTGCCGATCTTGACCTGGGTATGGAAAACACCGCTGGGAAGAATCTGGTTCTTGGTCGCGATGTTGATGGTCGGGAAACCCATTGTTTTCCCTCTTCCCGCCCCTCTTTCCACGATACCGTCGATGTAATAGGGCTTTTCCAGCATGCGGTTGGCCTCGCGGATGGCTCCCGCGGCAAGTTTTTTGCGGATCAGGGAGCTGGCCACCCGGTAGCCGTCGATTTTTACTGGCGCGGATTGGATTATCTTGAAATGCGCTGTTGCTGCTTCCCGGTGCAGGTGTGCCAGATCGCCTTCGCGGCTGCGGCCGAAGCGGAAATCCTCGCCGATGACCAGCACCTTCATGCGCAGGGTGTCCAAAAGGAAATCCCTGACAAAATCATGGGCTGGAATATCCACTACTGAGCTGAAATCGATGAAAAAAAGATAGTCCAGCTGCTGGCGGCTCAGGGTTTCGCGACGCTGGCTGTCGGTACTGATCAGCTGGATGGGGTGGTTAAAATAAAGGCGGGGATGAGGTTGAAAGGTGAGGACAACGGCAAGCAGTTTTTCGCAGCAAGCGGTTTGCTGCAATGTTTCGATGATCGTTTTATGGCCAGCATGAAATCCATCGAAATTACCGATAGCCACAGCGCTGGGCCCGGAGAGTTTTTCCAGGCGGCTGCGGAATTTCATTGTTTAGCGTGCGGGCAGAGTCGATGAAAGATTGAGGCGGTAAAGTTGCGTCTTCAGCAGCAAGTTTTTTTTGTGAAAAGGCCGCAGCGGCGTGAAAAAGGTAAGCAGCAGCAAAAGGGTCAGCAGCATCAAGAACAATTGATTCAAGCGGCTGAGCTTTCGAGCATTCTCATGTTCCAGATCTTCGGAAAACTTTTTTTCCTGAATTTCCTGGATTTCAGTTTTTTCCCTCTTTTTCATCAGCCCCTTGTTGGCGAGGTTGAAAAGATTTTTATAGATCTTGTACTCGGTGAACAAGCCCAACTCAACTATGTCTTGGACCGTGTTTTTGCCGTTGATGTACTTGAGCAGATTGACTTCGGTCTCGGTCAGATAAAGGGTGTTGCTGTCTTTGGATTGCAGATCGTCGTCGTATTCGGAGATCATTGAAATTTTTTTGTTGCCCAGAAAAACCGGTTCGAAAATAATGTCCTCGGAAGGGATGACTTTTTTAATCAGCGGCCATTCATCGAGCATCTGCACCCCTTCCATGATCAGGTTGTCCACGGCGATGGGGCTGAGCAGGCGCAGCTCCTTGTCGACATAATCCAGCACCTTGAAATTGTATTCGCCTTTTTTCCAGTTGAACAGCGATAGTACGATCTGTGTGGCCTGGATCTTGAGCACTTCGGGAATGATTTTCTCGTCGATCATACCCATGCCGATCAGGATCTCGCCGACCTTCTGATTGGTTCTTTTCTGTATGGACAGTGCCCTTTGCAGCATCTCTTCGCTGATGATCTCTTGCTTGACGAAGACGTTGCCCACGCGCATCTCCAGCTTCTTGGGAAAAGCGTCGATGCCGATGATGAAGCCGTCTTCGAATATCAGGGTAATGAAGCCTTCCTGGCTATTGAAGGTCAGGATGCCGGTTTTTTTTTGCAGGGAGATCAGCTGCAGGATATCCGGGACTTTAAACTCTCTCAGGGTCCCTTTAAAAGCCATTGTGGTTCCCTTTCAGTGCATAGGCATTAATGGCCAAGTACAATACGATGGCCGTGATGCCGATGATATTCAGGAACATGGGAATGGTGCCGAAAATGCTTTTGAAAGCCAGGGCCGTGAAAAGGAAAAAGCCAAACACATTGAAAAACAGCATGAACAAGAAAGTGAATGCCCTGCTCTTGTCTTCGAAGTTCAGGGAAAATCCCGGGATGACAAGGGAAACCAGAAGGATCAGGGATTTCTTTAGACGGAACTGCCGGTTGATATCCTTCTCCATGAGGATTTTTGCATCCAGAAAAATGGGGTCCTTGATCAAAAACAGCTGGTAGCAGCCTTCACACAAGGCGTGGGCCTGTTCAACCGACAATTTTTTGATGATCCTGGCGCATTTGCTGCAAAATGTGCTTTGCCCCAGGGCCGGGGAAAATCTTTTCAACAGAGTGATATAAACCGCCATGATCAGGATGGCCAGCAGCACCGGAAACTTAATAAATTCGATCGCAACTATTTCCAAAAAATTCCAGACATGAAAATTTTGCCAGGAAAATTTCAGCAGTCTATTCCATAATATTTTTTCCGGGAATTTGGGTTTCTGCAAGGCCGTGACCTTGTCCTTGAGGCTTTGTATCTGCGGGTAGCTTTTGCTGTAAAAAAGGAATAATTCCGGATCATTGTTTTTTAGCAGGGCCATGGTGAAATTTTTCAAAGTACTCTGGTTCTGGTTGTCCAGGCTCAGTGATTGGCGGTAATATTGAATGCTTTGGGGCACGTTTCCTTTTTCATAATAAATATTGCCGAGCAGGTTGAATTTGAGCGTGGAATTGTAATTGTTGCCCGTAGCCTGCAGGATGTCCATGGCCTCATTCGTATGATTGCGGTTGTAATAGGCGTAAGCCTGCATGATCTTCATCTCATTATCAAAGCGATTGTAAGTGCTTTCCGGGAAAAGTTGCCCGGCATAAATCTTTTGTACGGTTTGGAATCCGGGAGTTTGCAAACTTTTTTCCAGGTATTGGCCCAGGCTGTTCAAGAAGACCAAAACCAGGAGGATACCCACACTGCGCTTGATATTGACCTTGTCGTCGTGGTTGAAATAATCCCAGAGAAATCCGCAGAAAAGAAATGGATAGAATCCCCAACCGCCCGTCAGGGCCAGGGGCCAAAGCAAAAGCAGCAGCAATAGGAGAAGCTTGCGAATCTTGAAACGGGAATTGCTCCCTATGATGAAGTCATGAGCGGCAAGTTTAAAGTACTTGATGAGCATGACGGCCGTGAGCAGGTAAAAAAGGAGCAGGCCTGAAAAAAGCAGGATGTTAAAGAAGCTGTTTAACAGGATGAAAGAACTGTTGAACCCACGCGTCAATAGTCCGAATTGCCGTCCGATGTAATTAAAGTTCCACAGAAAGTTTCCCCGGCGTCGGGAAATCTTTTCCAACTTGTTGTACATTGGCCACGCATCCTGAGGGGAAACGTTCAGGATCTTATTGAAAAATGTTTCGGCCAGTGTGTAATCACCTTTTTGATAATAGCGGTCGCCCAATTCCTCCAATTTATTCAGAAGTTCGATTTTTTCAGAATGGGGCAAAGTCTGGGCATTAAGTTTTTCCAGGTTTTTCTTTACTTCGGCCAGGTTGCCGATGGAGTCGTAGAAATAGATTTTTTTCAGATCGCCCCAAGGATTGCTCGCCGCCGGGGACAGTGAGGCCAGCAGGGCCAGGACGATCAGGGGCATAATTATTTTTTTAGTCATTTTTCGCTTGTGTTTTTTTTAAAAATATTTTTTGCATGTTTTCTAATACATCGCTTAAAAAAGCGGCCTCGTCAGGGAGCAGGTTGCCGCTGGTTTTGAGTTGAAGTTCAGTAAGCAGATCGATGAAGAATTCTGCCCCGGTTGCATCGAGAGTGGTTTGTCCGTTTAAGGGATCGGGGATTTCTCCCAAACGGATCATGCCCTGGGTGGCCAGAAGAATGGCTATGGCGTGGATATCTCTTTTTACCGGATACGTCTTTCCTTTTCCCATCAAGATAACTATACCATAAGCATGGCGGTTCTTCAAACGTCAATAGGCGGCCGGCAGAAAAAATTAATTGCCGCCCTGTTGCCGACGCTTGCGCTTGTTGTGGATTGCCGCTATGATGGCATTTGCATCGCTGCTCCCGGAGATAAATGAAATGAAAGAATTCAGTCGGCTGGTCAGGATCATGAAGAAGCTTCGCCACCCCCTGCGGGGTTGCCCCTGGGACTTAAAGCAAACCCCTGCATCATTGAAGGAATACGTTCTGGAAGAAGCCCACGAATTGATTGAAGCCATTGACAGCGGCGATGCCGAAGCGATCAGGGAAGAGTTGGGCGATCTGCTGCTGCAGGTCGTTTTTCTTGCCCGTCTGGCCGAGGAAGACAAGAAATTCTCCATTCGCGAAGTGATCGCGACCATCTCGGAAAAACTGGTCCGCCGTCATCCGCATATCTTCGGATCGGTAAAAGTCAACGGGGCCGATGATGTCAAGGTTAATTGGGAAAAAATCAAGATCGCTGAAAAAAACAAACAAAGCGTCATTTCCGACTATCCCATCGCCATGCCCTCATTGCTTTTGGCCAACCGCATCGCTTCCCAGGCATCTGGCGTCGGCTTCGATTGGAACGATGCCGGCAAGGCATTTGCCAAAGTTGCCGAGGAAATAGAGGAATTGCAGGTGGAAATCAATGAAAACCGTCTTCATGAAGCCGAAAACGAGATCGGTGATCTGCTTTTTGCTGTGGCCAACGTATCCCGGCTGCTGAAGATCAATCCCGAATTTGCCCTGGCCCGTACCAATAAAAAATTTATCAGCCGCTTTCGTTATATTGAGGTGGAATTGAAAAAACAAGGCAAGGATATTGGCAACGCTTCATTGGCAGAAATGGAAACACTTTGGAATCAGGCTAAAGACAAATAATTTTTATTGTTCGATTTCGCCGAAGTCGTCTGCCGATAGGGAATTGAACCAATTATCGATCTTTTCCTCGCCGCTGAAAAAATTGCTAAAAACGTCAGCCATGACCGATGTTTCCAGCACCTGTTTGGAAACGTAAATTTTGGCCCTGTTTTTTAGGGCCAGGGCTACGGCATCGGATGGGCGGCAATCGATGATCCTTTGTTTGCCGTTTTTTTCAATTACCAGTTCGGCGTAGTAGGTATTTTGGATGATATTGGTGATGTTAACCTTGGCCAGCACGGCTTCCAGGTCGCACATGATGTTTTTCATCAGGTCATGGGTCATGGGGCGTGGCGAAGAGACATTTTCCAGTTCCAGGGCAATGGCATTGGCTTCGTTCAAGCCGATCCAGATAGGGATGATCTTTTTTTCGTTCAGGGCTTTGAGCACCATGACCGGGGATTTGGATATCTGATCCATGATCAGTCCGACTATATTCACTTCGACGAATTTTTCCATTTGCGCAACTTATATAATATCAAAACCGGGTTTTGTCAATTTCCGAGCAATAGAAAACGAATTATTGTAATTCGTGATTCGCAGCTGCAATTGATCGAACTATTGCTTGTTTTTCTTTCGAATTACGGCTCACGAATCACAAAATATCGCTTAATGAACGTAGCTGGCTGCATTGATATCGATGGTACAGCCGGTGGCATGATCAGCCAGGCCGCTAGCCAGGAAGGTGACCATGGGGGCAATGTCTTGCGGTTCGGTCAGCCTTTTTAGCGCAATATCCCTGAGCACCAGTTCCTCGCCGTGGATGTCGATGAACTGCTGGGCCATTTTGGTGCGGGTGAAGCCGGGAGCGATGATGAAGGCCTGGATGTTGTCCTTGCCGAAAGCCCGGGCCAGGGAGCGTGTCAGGGAAACCATGCCCCCCTTGGAAGCGGCGTAGGCCAGATAGGCGGCAATATCGCCGCGGAAAGCGGCGCGCGATGCGATGTTGATGATGCGGCCGCCGCCCCGGTCCTGGAAGTGGCGTATCGCTTCCCGGCAGAGAATGCCGCAGGCGTCAAGGTTAACGGCCATGATCTTCCGCCAGTCAGCCAGCCAGCGATCGTCATCCAGGTCAAGCGGCGAATCGATGGTTAAACCGGCATTGTTGACCAGGATGTCCAGGCTGCCGAACGTGTCCAGCACCGTTGCGAACAATTGCCGGCTTTGGGCCGGGGACTCGAGGTCGGCCGCAAAAGGCTGTACCTGCCCGGTAAAGTCCCGGATTTCGATAGCGTGGCTGAAATGATGGGCAGCCACCCGGGCGCCGGCCCGGGCAAGTTCCATAGCGATGGCCTGGCCGATGCCCTGACTGGCTCCGGTGACCAGCGCGTTTTTACCCCTAAGATCGATCTTGAGCATGAGGCCTCCCGTTTTAATGGTCTTGATTCAAATTGAATTGGCTCCGAAAGGGGCTATGATCTTTTGTTGATCACTGTGGCCCGGTCATCGCCGTTGACCTTCAGTTCTGCAAAGCGCACGCTGAAGTAGCCTTCCACTTTGAAGGGTAGAGAATAGCCTGCTTCCCCGTGCAAATTAAAAAAATCGCTGCCGCCTCCGCGCGCCAGCCGCCGGCAGCCGCTGGCATTTGGCGAAACGGGAAGTTCGATCTCTTCGATCCGCGTCACCGTGTCGGCACGGTGATCCAGGTAATTCTTCAAGGCTTCGGCCTCGGTGCGGCTGAATTGTTCGTTGACGTATTCCTCGGGGAAAACACGTTCTTTTTCGTTTAATTGGCCGTAATCCAGGATTGCTGTTTCAAAGGGCGCGAGCGGATTGCTTCGTTCCAGGACGAACCAGGTGATCTTCACTTCCTCGTATTGCTTGCCGTCATATAAAAAGTTTCGTGCCAGCGAATGGACGCTGTAGAGATCGATCATGTTGCCCTCCCGAATACAAGAATACTATGATCTTCAGTGACAAGTGACGAGTGACGAGTGACAAGAAAGAAGAACGGCAAGGGGTCGATATAAGGCTGCTGCTTGTCACTGGTTACTCGTCACTTGTTACTTAGCTTGGCAAGGTCTTGCAGAAACTGAACCAGCAAGCGCACGCCGAAGCCGGTGGCTCCTTCAGTGTTCAGCCAGAAACCAGGTTTGCTCAGGAAGGCGGTGCCGGCGATGTCCAGGTGGGCGAAAGGTGTTTTGCCGACGAATTCCTGCAAAAAGAGACCGGCTTTGATAGATGAAGCGCCACGGTAATCGGCGTTTTTCAAATCGGCAATCTTGGCAGTGATGTCCTTGCGGTACTCGCTGAAAAGGGGCAGTTCCCACAGCAATTCGCCGCAGGCATTGGCCGCCTGGAGCAGATCGTTTTTTAACTTTTTATTGCGGCACATCAAGCCGGCCATGCCGTCTCCCAGGGCGGTAATGATGGCTCCGGTCAGCGTGGAGAATTCGATTATTACATTGGGCTTTTGCCGGCTGGCCATGATCAAGGCGTCGGCCAAAATCAATCGTCCTTCGGCATCGGTGTTGACGATTTCAACGGTTTTTTTATTGGCGTATGTGATAATGTCACCGGGTTTATAGGCCTGATTACCGGGCATATTTTCAGCTACGGCTGCCAGAGCTGTCACTTTCACCGGCAAACGAAGTACGGCCACGCTTTTAATAATGGCAAAAACAACGGCTGCTCCGGCCATATCGCTTTTCATCTCCTCCATGCTATTGCCGGGTTTAAGGTTCAGGCCGCCAGAATCGAAAGTGATGCCTTTGCCAACCAAAATTACGTGGCGCGAGAATTTTTCCGGAACATAATCCAGTTGAATCAGGGCCGGGGAGCAACAGGCCCCGGCACCGACAGCCAGGAGACCGTTCAATCCATGTTCAGCCAGTTCGGGCTTTCTGAAAATACTCAGCTTGAGTTGCTGCTCTTTGGCCAGTGTGGTGGCAGTTTGCACCAGAGAATCCGGTGTTATTTTGGCCGGGATTTCATTGACCAGATCGCGGCAGAAAGCTGCGCTGTTATTTATCGTTTCCCTTTCTTTGATGTCTGCTGCCGGCAACGGCATTTTTTTTTGACATACCAGATCGAGACGCAGTACCGGTTTACTTTTTTTTCGCAGATAGCGGTCGAAGCGGTAATTGTTCATGTGCAGATAATCGACAAGGTTGATCAGGTAGTCACGGGAGTTCGGACCGGGAGGGATAAAATAAACCAGGGCCTTGCTGACACGGTTTTCCCGCAAAAGGGCCATGATTTTGCAGGCCAGTTTGCGGGCGTCGGGCAGTGAAGCTCGGCGTCCGGCCCCGATCAGCATGAACAGCCGCTGCTGTTGAAGGGAATGGCATACCTGTGCCTCGCCGGCCGCGCCCTTTATTTTTTTATCGCGGTCGAGAAATTCCAATTCGGGGAATTCCCGCCAGATCGCAGCCAGAGGCGTTCCCTTGAAAACGGCAATGACCACGGCGGTATGCTCTTCCGGTTTGTAGCTGTTTTTTTTTACGATCTTCATTTTATTTCTCTTTTTTTGTCACTTGGGTCGGCGAAGTGATCGAAACCGAGATGGGAAATTTTTAGCGGCCGTCCATTTTCAAGGACGCGCAGGCGGCGCTGCCTGGTGGTTTTCCCGATCAGGTGGTAGGTCACTCCGGTTGGTCGCAAGCGGCTTTCCTGGAGCGGGGATATGGTGAAAAGCAGCTGGTAATCTTCCCCGCCGGCAAGAACCAGTTCCTTCTCCGCATAATTTTTTTGCCGGCACAGACGCTGGAAGCTCCGGGAAACCGGGAGCTTCTCATAATCGATCTCGGCGCCCACGCCCGAGGCCTGGAGCAGCCGGGAAAGATCGAGCAGCAGCCCGTCGGAAAGGTCGATCATGGCGTGGGCGTACCTGGCCAGCAGCAGTCCTTTCTCGCATTGGGGTTCGGGATGTTTGTGGAGACGGATGAAGGGGGAATCTTGTTCGCCCGCCAGCAGCAATTTCAGGCCCAGGGCCGATCCTCCGGTTGGACCGGTAATGGCGATCCAGTCGCCGGGTCGGGCGCCGCTGCGCAAAACCGGTTTTTTGCTTTGGCCGACAATGGTGACGGCAACGACCATTTTTTTTGAACGCGAATAATCTCCGCCGGCCAGATCCACCCGCCATTTTTTTGCGGCCCGGCTTAGACCTGAAAAAAAAGCGCGTAATGTTTCGGGGCGCAGTTCATCCGGAAAACCCAGGCCAATGTAAAAATATTGTGCCTGTCCGCCCATGGCCGCGATGTCAGAGATGTTCACCGCCAGGGACTTTTCAGCCAATTCGGCAAGAGATAGATCCTGCAGACGGAAGTGAATGTCTTCGATCAAAATGTCGGTGCTAATCAGCTGGAAATATTTGCCGAGCCTAACCACCGACGCGTCGTCGCCGATACCCAGACCGCTATGGAATGGGAATTTATCTTTCAGGTAGGCGACGAATTGTCTCTCATCCATTAAAATATATTTTTGACCAGGGCGGCGTTAACCGCCTCTTTGAAGTCATGAATAAATATGAAATTCATTAATCGAATGTGGCCGTCCTTGAGTTCGCTCAAGTCCTTTTTGTTTTTCTCCGGCAGGATAATTGTCTTGATCCCGGCCCGGCGCGCGGCCAGCACTTTTTCCTTGATGCCGCCCACCGGCAATACTTTGCCGCGCAAGGTGATCTCTCCGGTCATGGCGATCTCGCGGTTCACAGCGATACCGGTAAATGCCGAGATCAGCGCCGTGGTCAGGGTGATCCCGGCCGATGGTCCGTCCTTGGGAATGCCTCCCTCAGGAATGTGAATGTGGATATCGTTCTTTTCAAACTTTTCGGCAGCGATTTGCAGTTGGCCGGATGAGGCCTTGATCAGGCTTAAGGCGGCGCTGGCCGATTCCTTCATGACATCGCCGAGGGACCCGGTCAGGATCAGCGTGCCCTTGCCTGGAATCAGTTTGACCTCGATGAAAAGGATGTCCCCGCCGTAGGGAGTCCAGGCCATTCCGGTGGCCACGCCCACCGAGTTTTCCTCCAGCAGCTGGTCGCGGAATAGTTTGGGAAAGCCGGCGTATTTTTCCAGGTTGCGGATGGTGATTTTATACAGTTTCTTTTCACCCAGGGCCACTTTGTGGGCCACTTTGCGACAGATGCCGCCGATCTCCCTTTCCAGGTTGCGCACGCCCGCTTCCCGTGTGTATAGGGCGATGATGTTTTTAAGCGACCCGGCGGTGAATTCGATCAAATGCGAGTTCAAGCCGTTGGTGTCGACCTGACGCGGGATCAGGTGGCGACGGGCGATCTCGATTTTTTCCTCCTCGGTGTAGCCGTGGATTTCGATGACCTCCATGCGGTCGCGGAAGGCTGGCTGGATTGGCTCCAGCAGGTTGGCTGTGGTGATAAACAGGACCTTGGAAAGATCGAAAGGTACCCCCAGGTAGTGGTCGGTGAAGGAATTGTTCTGCTCAGGGTCCAGGACCTCCAAAAGGGCCGAGGATGGATCGCCGCGGAAATCCATGCCGATTTTATCTACTTCGTCCATCATGAACACCGGGTTGTTGCTGGCGGCGTTCTTCAATTCCTGGATGATCTTGCCGGGTAGCGCTCCGACATAGGTGCGCCGGTGGCCGCGGATTTCGGCTTCGTCGCGCACCCCGCCCAGTGAAATGCGCACGAACTTTTTGTTCAGGGCGCGGGCGATTGACTTGCCCAGGGAAGTTTTTCCCACTCCGGGCGGGCCGACGAAACACAGGATCGGCCCGTGGGCCTTGGAGGTCAGCTTGCGGACAGCCAGATATTCCAGGATCCTTTCCTTTACTTTTTCCAGTCCGTAGTGGTCCTGGTTCAATATGCTCTTGGCTCGTTTCAAGTTCATGTTGTCTTTGCTGGCGGTCCCCCAGGGCAGTTCGAACATCCAGTCCAGATAGGTACGGATTACAGAGCTTTCGGCAGATTCGGGGTGCATTTTTTTCAGGCGGTCGATGTTTTTCTCGGTTTCCTTGCGTGCGCCTTCCGGCATTTTCACTTCTTCCAGTTTTTTCAGATAACCATTGATCTCGTCGATGTTCTCGGCCTCTTCACCCAATTCTTTTTTGATGGCCTTCAATTGTTGGCGCAGGAAATACTCTTTTTGATTCTTGTCCATCTCGCCCTGGGCTTTGAGGTTGATCTGATTCTGCACGTTCAGCATTTCGATTTCATAATTCAGATAGTTGTGGATGTTGCCAAGTCTATTGAGCGAATTCTTCTCTTCCAGGATTTTCTGGGATTCCTCAATCTTCAATTCCAGGTTGGAGGCAATGATATCGGCCAGTTTGCCCGGTTCCTCTATGTTTTCGGCTATGATCAGGATCTCGTTGGAGATCTGTTTTCCCAGCTTGCTGACCTGTTCGAATTTTTTGCGTACATTCTTGATCATGGCTTTGTTTTCCAGAGTCAGTTCGGCCGGTTCTTCGTCTTCCACTTGCACGACCTCGGCCTGCAGAATTTTTCCATCATCGATCAGCGTCCGTACCTTGACCCGGGAAACACCCTGGATGAGCACACGCATGCGGCCGTCGGGGAGCTTGAGCATGCGCACGATCAGGGCTACGGTTCCGGATTGATACAATTGCTCTTCACTGGGGTCCTCCACGTTTATGTCTTTCTGGGTCAGTAGCAGGATCAAGCGGTCGCTGTTCAGTGCCGCATCGACGGCTTTTTTGGATTTGGCGCGCCCGACGTACAGGGGTACGATCATGTAGGGAAAAACCACGATATCGCGCAAAACCAGCACGGGCAGGCTTTCAGGGACCTTGATTTTATCCAATTTCTCCTCTTGTTCCTGCCCGGCATGGATGTTTTTTTGTTCTTCGGCCATGCGCCACCTCGTTACTTGATTTCAACCGAAATCTTGGACACGACTTTCTTGCTGACTTCTATGGTCAGAACCCCGCTTTCCATGAACGATTTGATATTGCTGGTATCGAGTGGGAAATCAATGACGATCTTTTTGTAAAAAGTGCCGAACTCACGTTCAAACAGATAGTAGGTCGCGGGATCGTGCTTCAGGCGCGGTTGGTTTTTCATCCCTTTGACGATCAGTTCCTGGTTGTTGATCAGGGTGATGGCCACATCGCTTTTGTCGACTCCGGGCAGCTCCATTTCAATGATCAGGGAATCGCGGGTTTCGACGATATTGGTGTTGGGCTTCCAGTCGATATGGGTGCTGATCCCGGAAGGATAGTTCTTGCTGATCTCTATTTCAAAAAAAGGATAATTTTTTTTTGCCATTCACTCCTCCTTTTTTAAAAGGCTGTGTAATTCGGTCAGGAACTCCTCCAGGCTTTTGAATTCCAGATATACAGAGGCGAAACGTACGTAAGCCACTTTGTCCAGTTTTTTCAACTTTTCCATGATCATGCCCCCGATCTTGAAGGTGGGAATCTCGCGGTCCGAACGAGAGAAAAATTCTTCGACCTGATGGGCCAGCTGCTCGATCTGCTTGGTCTGGACCGGCCGTTTTTCCAGGGCCCGGTACAAGCCCTTGCGGATCTTGTCCATGTCGAACGGTTCGCGTCGACCGTCCTTTTTGACCACCATCAACGGGATATCCTCGATCTTTTCGTAGGTGGTGAATCTCTTGCCGCAATGGAGGCATTCGCGGCGGCGCCTGATATATGCTCCGTCCTTGCTTTCACGGGTTTCGATCACCTTATCGGTGATTTCAGTGCATTGCGGACAGTTCATTTTTTTCCCTCAATTGGCTAATGATTTTAAAACTCAGGCCTTCACTCCAGAAGGCGATCAGGCCAAGAACGATCGGTGGCAGCAGCAGCAGGAAATGGAACAGGAGGGTGAACGCCACAGCTGTTTTTGCCGTGACTCCGAAAAGCCCCAGCAAAGCATATTTTGATGCCAGGTCCAGGCTGCCGGCCATGCCAGGGGTGGGTATGGCCGCGGCGACAAAAATAACGGCCAGGAAAGGGATGGTGGATGGCAGGTCCAGGCCGATGCCGGCGAATCCCTGCATCAGCAGCCAATACGAAACAAGGATGATGCCCCAGTGCAGCAGGGAGAAAAAAAACACTTTCGCCATGCTCGCCCAATCCAAGTTCAAATGCAGGGCTTTGACAAACTGAACAACCACTGCTCTTGTCTTGGTGCGAAACCTGGAGGGCAGGATGCGTGATAGCCAATGGATGAGCTTTTCGGTCTTGGGGAAGAATTTTTCAGAATTGGCCAGGGTGATAACAAGGAAGATTGAAAAAACCAGCGGCAAGAGCAGAAAAGCCATTGTTTTTAATTTGATCAGGACGGGCGATGGTTTTCCCAGACCGGAAACCAGATAGAGAACCAGCAGCAGCAGGACCGTGAGCAGGTCAAACAGCCGTTCATTGATAATGGTGGCGATGGCCTGACTTTTTTTGATTTTTTCCTTTTCGGCCAACATCACCGGCCGGGCTATCTCTCCCAGCCGGCCCGGCAGCAAATAGGAGATCATGAACCCGATCAGGGAAAAATTCCACAGGCTGCGGAAGGCGATACGCTTCTTGAATGGCTTCAGCAGCAGCCCCCAGCGGTATGAGCGTACGTAAAATTGGGGAAGGGACAAGAGTACGAACATCAACGGGTAGCGGCCGGGGATGGTCCGCCAGATACTTTTTATTTCGTTAAAATTGATACGATTTATGAAAAGCCAGATGAAAAACACCGACAAGGCGCTGATTAGTAGCAGTTTCCAAAGTTTCATATGCCCGTAATATTAATATGAACTATGGGGAATGTCAATCGGAATCATCCCTGTCAAAGGCCGGGGGCGAACTAGGCGCCGTGCTCGGGCAGGAACAGGATAAAAGTCGTGCCGTCACCTTTTTTTTCATCGATCTCGATCCAGCCGGAGTTCTCCTCAATGATCTCCTTGACGGTTGTCAGACCCAGACCGGTTCCTTTTTCGCCCTTGGTGGTGAAATATGGTTCAAAGATCTTGTTGATGATTCTGGCATCGATGCCGGTACCGTTGTCGGAAATTTTGATGCGGATGAAGTTGTTTTCCGCCTTGGAAATGAAGATGCGGTCGACCGTGATGCCGATCAATCCTTTTTCGCGCTGGGCCGTCCATATGGTGTCCTTGGCGTTGATGAGCACGTTGAACAGCGCCAGCAGAAATTTTTCCTTGTTCATTAAAACGGTTAGTGAGCTATCCGTGAAATTTCTTTCAACATCTATCCTTTTTAGAACGGTTTTCCCAAGCAGATTGAGTACGGTTTCGATGGCGTCCCTCACATTCATGCTCTCTTTCTTCAGCTTCTCCCTTTTCGAAAAATCAAGAATGTCCTTGCCCAGGTGATAGGCGCGCAGGGCCACATCCTCGATCAGAAGGGTGCGCTTGAAATGGGGTTGGTCGGCGCCAACCTCCTTTTTAAGAATGCTCAAATGGCCCAAAAGGCTGGTCATCAAATTGTTGAATTCATGGGTGAAGCGGCTGAGCAGTTCTCCGAGCGTTCCGAGTTTTTTGGCATGAAGCAGTTTTTCTTCCAGTTCGAATTTTTCGCTGATGTCCTCCATCTGCAGCACTGCAGCCGGGGCTCCGGGCAGGGGGATCTTGTAAAGGGTTAAACGCAGGATTTTTTCGCCCCCCTGCTCATGAATCACCGAAAAGTTGTCATAAAAACATGGATTGCCGCTCAACAAGACCTTGAAATAGTCCTCTTTCAAGGGTTTGAACAAAGGCAGGCATTCAAAAAACTGTTTGTCCTTGAGCGTAGACAGCGGCATTTTCAGCAACTTTTCGGCTGCAGGGTTCATGGTGATCACTTCGGCGCTTTCATTGCCGATGACGATGGCGGACGGGGAATGTTCGACAATCTTGGCGAAAAACTGCTGCAGTTCCCGGATTTCGTCGCGTTGGATCTTCAGTGAATCTGACATTTTATTGAAAACGTTGGCCAATTCGCCGATCTCATCTTTGGACTCGAGCTTCATGCGGATGTCGTAATTGCCGCCGGCGATGGCTTCGGCGCCTTGGGCTAGGTTGACTATGGGTGAAGTGAGCTTTTTACCCAGCAGGATACTGGTCAGTATGACGAAAAAAACAATTAACAACGATACGCTCAGGAGGCTGGAAATACCCACTTTTTTGGCCGCCATGATCTTTTCAATGTTAACGGCGACAAAAATTTCCCCGACTTTTTGCTTGTGAAAATCTTCCACGCTAAAAGCATCGAGAAGATAACGGTCGCCGTCCGGTTGGAAACGGACCATTTCATCGGGATTGGGATCGGCTGGAGGCGGGAAGACCATTTCGCCGTTGTTGTCGGTCAAGGTGGAAGTGACGGGTCGGCCCATGACATAGACCATGATGTCGGTTTTTGACTTTTCCTTGATCTGGTCGGCGAATTCCAAATTGAAAGGAATTTCCAGCAACAGGAATCCTTTGAGTCCGAAAGTTTCCTGGTCGATGATGGGGGATACGGCGGCCATGCAAAGGCTGTCGTCGATCAGAAAAATCCCGGCTTCACGAATCAGCGGGTCTCTTTTTTTGTTTAAAAAAGTGATTTTTTCAAGATTTTTTTCCGATATAAGATTGAGCGATGAATTGTCATGGGCCAGCGCGATCCTTCCCGCAGTATCGAGAACTTTGATATTGATATTGGAGAAAAAGAAATTTTTAAATTCCAGGGCCATGGCCAATTCATCCAGGTTGTCTGTGTTTTCGATGATCTCTTTCAATTCCGACAGGAACAGCGCTTTGCGAACCAGGTCGCCGAGATTTTCCAGGAACACGCTTTCTGCCACTTTTTTGGCGGCGGCTGTCTCCTCTTTGGCCATTTTTTCGTACCTTCGGGAAATGGAGGAGATAGAAAAATACAGAGAAATGACCATGGAGAGGATGGCGATGAATATAAGGGACAGAAAGAGTTTTGTTTTTATTTTCATTTCATCTGCAGGTCATACAGGAAAAATTTACCCAAGGGATTGGGTTGGATGCTGCCGAGTTTGCGGTTGAAAATGATGACCCGCTTGTCCTGGAATATTGGAATGACCAGGCCATCGGCTATGATGGTACGGTTCAGATTTTGGTACAGGGCCTGACGTTTTTTTGCGTCGCGTTCGCGCCGGGCCGAGGTCAGAAGGTTGTCCAGGTCATGGCGCTTGGCGCCGGCAATGTTGGCTAGGCCTTTTTTCTGCAGTTGCGCCGACAGCAGGGGGAAGAGCATGCTGTCGGGATCGGGAAAGTCGGCGATCCAGCCTGTACAGGCCAGGTCGAAATCGGCACGGGCGATCCTCTGTTCGTATTCGTTCGACTCCAGGCGGGTGAGTTTCAGCTTGATGCCGACCTGTTTCAGGTTCCTGGCATACATGGAGCACAGCTGAATGAGCAATCCGTCGTTTTTCTGTAAAAGCATTTCCAGCTGGATCTCGTTGTCCATCCCCTCTTTTTTCAGCAGGGCCTGAGCTTTGGCAAGTGAAAATTCCCTGGTTTGATCCTTGGGGGTTGGCCCGGCAAGATTCATTGGCAGCAGGGTTTGGATGGGAAGGGCATAATCCTGGAAAACCAGTTTTAAAGCCCTGGGATCCCAGGCACGGCCCAGGGCCAGGCGCACGCTTTTGCGGTTCAGCGGCGGTCTTGCTGAGTTTATTACGATGTAGGTTACCGAGAGGTAAGGCGTGGCGATGACTTTGACCCAATCCTGTTTTTTATAACTGACCATCTTGGAGATCGAATAAGTGTAGAGGATGTCCAGCAGGCCTTCCTTGAAGTAGTTGTTCAGTATTTCGGTCCGGGGCTCGATGGTGTCGATGTATTCGTCAACCCTAGGCCGGCCGCGCCAGTATTCCCTGTTGGCCGTCAGGACCAGGCGCTTGTTTTTCTGCCAGGAGCTCAATTTGAAAGGGCCGGTTCCCACCGGCTCGCTCGCGAAATTGGCGCCGGCCTTTTGTACGGCGTGAGGAGAGACGATGGCGGCACAATCAACGGTAAGCGTGGCCAGGAAAGGGAAAAATGGTTCGGAGAGGGTGAATTGTACTTCGAACGAGTCGATTTTTCTGATCGACTTCAAGAAGGTGAAGATGTCGGCGAACAGGGGAAAATCCTGCTGGCGGTTGGGGTTGGCCGGGTCCATCTGCCGGAAGAATGTATAGGCGACCGCATCGGCATCAAAAGGAGTGCCATCGTGAAAGCGGACGCCGCGGCGCAGTTGGAATGTCCAGGTCCGGCCGTCCCGGCTTGTCTCCCAGCTGACGGCCAGCGACGGTTCGATCTTCATGGTCTGCGGGTTCAAGCGCACCAGGGTGTCAAAAATATTACCGACGTAAAAAGACGAAGTGTCGTCCCAGGCCTGGGCGGGATCGATCCCGATCGGCTCGAAAAGGCTGCCGGACCGCACCACGCGATCGGCAGCCATTGGCGCGGCCAGGACCAGAATGAATAGGGGCAAGGCTAGCAGAGCCTTCATTTTTATTGTCATAACTTTGACTCCTTTGTAACATCGCGGAACAGGACATGTCCCAAGGGTGTGAATCCCAGGTTGCTTACTTTTTTGCTGCAGGCCATGGTGTCGATCAAGTGAAAGAGGGGGATCCAGGGCACGTCTTTTTTCAGTATGGCCAGGGCCTCAAGGTATATCCGCTTCCGTTTTTTTACATCAAGGGTAATTTTGCCAAGGTCCAACAGGCGTGTCAAATCCGGGTTTTCATAAAAAAAACGGTTGCGGTTGCCGGCGGAAAAAGTGAACAGCGGATACAGGAAAAAATCGGGATCCGGGCCGGTCGACCAGCCCAAGATCAGGAGGTCATGTTCCCCGCGGTTGGCGATCTTGACCAGTTCGTTGAAGGGAAGCTTGATCTTTTTTATGTTGATCTTGATCTTTTTGGCGTAGATGGCCAAAAGTTCGGCGATCTCCTCTATGCCTTCCTGGCCCTCGGAAAAATGCAGCGTGCAGTCGAAGCCGTTTTCCTTGCCCCCCATTTTAAGCAATTCGCGGGCGACACTCAGGTCGAAACTGCCCAGCGGGGCTGGTTTCCCTTCCGGAAAGATGGGCAGGGGCAGGGGGGTATAAGCCGGAACGGCCAGTTTTTGGAAGATCTGCTTGACCATGTTTTCCTTGCTGATGATATGCAGGAAGGCGGCGCGGATCTCTTTGCGGTCGAACGGCTTTTTCTGGGTGTTGAAAGCCAGGTAATGGGTGGATATCGACTGGTTGCTCAGGATGGCGATCTCCTGGCGGCGCGACAGCTCCTCGTATTCCTTGGCCGACTGGATCTTTGCCATGTCGGCGCTGCCGTTTTTGATCTGCAGCAGCCGGCCCAGCGAGTCGGGCATGACTTTGAAAATGATTTTTTCCAGGTTGCCCATTCGCGACCAGTAGTGGGAATTACGCGTCAGGATCAGCGATCTGCCTTTTGACCAACTGGAGAAACGGAAGGGGCCGGTGCCGACTGGGAGGTAGGAAGATGATTTGCCGGCCGTGGGCGATTGGATGAATGCCGCGGAATCGGCCAGGGCGATGAGAAAGGGGGCATAGGGGCGGTTCAGGGTGATCTCCAAGCTGTAGGGATCGCTGCTGCGGATATCGGTTATAAAAGAAAAAAGAAAACTCAGCCGCTGATAGAGTTTCTGCTGTTTTTTCAACCGGCTTTGAAAAGAATAGATGACCGCTTGGGCGTTGAAAGGGCTGCCGTCATGGAATCGCACACCGCGGCGCAGGACAAAGTGCCAGTGCTTGCCATTTTCCCTGACGCTCCATGAAGTGGCCAGGCAGGGTTCGATGGCGGTGCTGTTTTTTTTGAAACGCACCAGCCCTTCGAAAATATTGGCCGCGATCTCGTTGGAGTAGAGGTCTTCGGCTTGCCAGGGGTTAAGGTTGATGGCGTCGGTCGAGCGCAGATAGATGATGGAATTGTCTTCGGTCGCGGCCAGGCCGTTCCCGGCAATGAAAAAAATTGCCAGCAGAGTCACAATTTTCATTGTCAATAATAATAAATGAATATATCCAAATTTTCAATAAGCAATAGCAAGTATGGCGGGTTAAGCAACCGGATTTCAGAAAAGCAATTCCCTGCAGAAAGATGCATGATCCTGGATGAAGAGAACTGGGTATTAATTTTTTTAAAAATAGTTTTTATGATTTTTCAGTTTGCCGGCAGCGGCTTTGCACGATCCGGGCCAGGGTGTAAAGAAAAATATCGCCGCGCCGAGTGCGGCGGATGTCGTGGCGCCTGACTTCGAACCAGAACCGGCACAACTGTTCCAGTACCTGGCATAAGCTGGAAATGGTAGCGCCGGCGTTGTTTTTGCCCTGGGCAACCTGTTTTTGCAGTTCGTTGTTCATAGAGATGATCCGCTCCTGGTAGTCCCAGACATTGCCGCCGTCGAATTGTTCCTTGTGGTTGGTTTCCTGAAAAATCGCATTTTTTACATCTTCTTCCAAGAGCAGATCCGCCTCATAGCGAACGAATTCGCGGAACTGTTCAGCCGGATTGACCGGTTCGTCGCCGATTTCATCGTTTTCGGGAATATGGGTCATGAAACTGAGCAGGTATTGTAGGATCTGGCAGATTTTTTCGGATCGTTCTTTGTGGCGAAAAAATTGTTCGAGGTTGGCTGCGGACAAGACCGGCCCGGACCGTTCCGCCAGCACGTCGCCCTGACTGGACTCAATTTTATTCAGGTAATGGCTTGTCTCCTTCTTCAGCCAATCGATCCTTTCCGGCTTGCTGAAATTTTCCATAGCGAAAATTTGGTCGATCTTCATTTGCCCACGCCAAGCGGTCATGTTCAGGCGGGATTGGACAGGTTTTCGTTTTTGTAAAGTTCCTCCACAGTGATGCAATCCTTCTTAAAAAGCACCCGGCCGCATTTGGGACAGACCTGGGGCAGTTCGCGCGGCGGCATGTAGAAGAAATCCTGGCGCTCGTCATACACTTCTTCAAACAACAATTCGTTTTCATCGCGCGGACAATAAAAAAGAGTTTTGGTTTTCATGTGAATGATTAAGCATAATATGTGCCAAATAGTGGCAGGGCTTAAAAACGTTATCTGCTAAGGGTTCTTGCTTTTCCAAGCTTTGGCCAGCTGGTGGCAGTGGTGTTCCAAATTGGGACATTGGCTGGGGGTGAGCGGCGAAATCATTGTTGGCAGGGCTTCTTCAAGCCCTGGCGCTGTCCTATTTTGGGACAGCAGGCATTTTTATCGCAAAAGCCCAGCTGGATTGGTTTTGCGACCAGCTCTGTCCCATTTTGGGACAATCGCGGCGAGATGATTTGCGCCCGATTTGCTTTTTTAAAAAAAAGGTTGTATGATTAATAAAATTGTGAAATGTTAATGAAATCAGGAATTCTTTTCGTTATAATAAAAAATCAATTCTCCCTGAAATTGATTTTATTTGAAACGTATGTTGTCAGGAGGGCGCATGATCTTTTTTAAGATGCCGAAGTTGACCATCGGCAATCGTAATGCATCCCTGCCCATCGTTCAGGGCGGCATGGGAGTGGGAATTTCCCTTGCCAAGCTCGCGTCTTCCGTGGCCGCGCAGGGTGGCATCGGGGTTATCGCCGCCAATGGCGTCGGTATGATCGAACCCGACTACTACGAAGACGGCCGGGCGGCCAACATCAAGGCCCTGCGCAGTGAGATCCGCAAGGCCCGCAAAAAGACATCGGGCCTGATCGGGGTCAATATCATGGTGGCGGCCAACGATTTCCAGCAACTCCTGGATGTGGCCATTGAAGAAAAAGTCGACGCCCTGTTCATGGGGGCCGGCCTGCCGATCAGGAATATCCCGGTGGCCAAGATCCGTGCCGCCAACGTTCTGGTGATCCCCATCGTTTCGTCGGGCCGCGCCGCCGAACTTATTTTTAAATATTGGGAAAAAAACTATGGCGATGTCCCCGACGCGGTAGTGGTCGAAGGACCTCTGGCCGGCGGGCATCTGGGCTTCAAAGCGGACCAGCTGGAAAATCCCGAGCAGGCGCTGGAAATTCTTGTGCCGCAGGTCGTTGCCGCCATCAATGGTTTTCAGGAATCCTTTCACAAAAAAATTCCGGTCATAGCCGCCGGAGGCATCTTCAGCGGTGAAGATATCCTCCGTTTCCTGCAGCTGGGTGCGCAAGGCGTACAGATGGCGACCCGCTTTGTAGCCACCAATGAATGCGACGCCGATCCCCGTTTCAAGGAAGCATATCTCACCTGCCGTCCCCAGGATATAGTCATCATCAAGAGCCCGGTCGGGCTCCCCGGCAGGGCTATCCGCAATCACTTCCTGGACAATGCCGCCGCCGGCGTGCGCAACGTCAACCGTTGTGCCTGGCGCTGCCTGGACCAGTGTGACATCAAACATGCCGACTATTGCATCTCGGCCGCCTTGGATAACGCCCGCCAGGGCTTGCTTGACCAGGGCTTTGCCTTTTGCGGCGCCAATGCCCACCGCGTGGACAAGATCGTTCCCGTAGCCGAATTATTGGAAAGTTTAAAATATGAGTATGAAGCGGCCTTTATCCAGAATCTGGTCACTTTGAAGGACGAATACCTGAAGTCAATCGAAAAAAAATTCGCCGGCCTGCGCCAGGATTACTTGCAGGCCCGTCAGCGATTAATAAATCTGAGCCATGAAGCCGGGAAGGCCTGGGAGGTTCGTCGCGACTCGCTGCGCGAAGATTATGATCGTGCCCATAGGATGGCCAACATGCTGAAACAAGAATATGAGACCGCCCTGGAAAAAATAAATGTCCTCAAGGAGCGCTTTCCGGAAAAAATGGCCGAATTGCAGACCCTGGCCCAACGCTTCCAGGCCGATCTGGCCATGAACCCGGTGGCTTGAGATAGCAGTTCACCTTGCATCTTCCGGGGCAGGCAGCCGCCAGAGATCGAAAAGCGGGCGAAAATCGCTGAACAAATATTCGGGAGCTGCGGCGCGCAGGTTCTCCTCGGGCTCGAAATCAGAGATCAAAGCGATGGTCGTGGCAGCAATGGCCCGGCCGCAGGCGATATCGGCCGCCGTGTCGCCGATGACGAACACATCGCGGGGATCGACAACGCCGTTGCCGGTGCCGATGCGGCGCAGCGCTTCCCGCGCCAGGTCGACCCGCTCCTCGGAATGGTCACCGAACACCCCCCAGGAAAAGTAATCCCACAGGCCGGCCGCTTCCAGCTTGAGGCGGGCGCCTCCCGGGATGTTGCCTGTGAGCAGGGCCATCTCCAGGTCGGGGCGGCCGGCGCAGGCCCGTAGCAGCTCACGCACCAGGGGATAAACCCGCACCGGATGTTCATGCAGGTTCGCGGCCAGGTGCCTCAGGTAGGAGTCACTGACCCCTGCCAGCAGCCTGGACAGCTCATCCGGGGGGAAATGGGCGTTGCGCAATGCCGAGAGGATGATCCGATGGTCGGTCTTGCCGGCAAAGGATATCTTCCTAACGATCTCTTCGTTAACTCCGACCTTGCCCAGAGCCTCGTTCAGCGCCCGGCGGCCGGCGCCGCCGGCGTGCACCAGCGTGCCATCGATGTCGAATAGCAGGAATTTTTTGCTCATGTTTTTCTGATCGCATTGTACGCGAGAAGCAAGACCGTGACAATCCATGACGGGACAGGGAGAAAGGCTTGAAAAAAAATCACGTTGACGTCATAATCCTTGCGGAGGAAATCATGAAGAAGGCAACGATCTTTGTTTTATCCATGATATCCCTGACGCTGATGGCGGCTGGCGGCCGGTTACACTGGACAGCCGAACTGGAAGGTGGCGCCGTGTTCTCTGGATATAACGATGCCCGCATCCCCAACGTCGGTGGAACCTTGTTCTCCCTTTCCGAGGACCTGGATATCGCGGCCAAGGCATACTACCGGCTTCGTCTTTCTTACGCGATCTCGCGGCGGCACGAGTTCTCCCTGCTCTATGCCCCCCTGACCTTGAAGGCGGCGGGCCGCCTGCCTGCCGCGGTTTCTTTCGAGGGAGTGCTATTCCCGGAAGGCACCGCCGTGGACGGTCTCTATACTTTCAATTCCTACCGGCTCACCTACCGCTACCGGCTGCTGGACAAACCGCGGTTGCGCCTGGATATCGGCTTTACGGCCAAGATCCGCGACGCCGAGATCGCCTTGGAGTCCCCAGGACTCGCCGCCAGCAAGACCAATGTCGGCTTCGTGCCGCTGCTGCACCTGCGCCTGGCCTGGAGCTGGAGCGACCTCCTGGGCATGCTGCTGGAAGCCGACGCCGCCGCCGCCAAGCAGGGGCGGGCCGAGGACGTGCTGCTGGCCCTGAGCTGGCGGATTTCACCGCGGACGCAGCTGCGATTCGGCTACCGTTTCGTCGAAGGCGGCGCCAATGTCGACGAAGTGTACAATTTCGCCTGGATCCATTATCTGGCTGCCGGCCTGACCTTTGCCTTTTAACCGTTCCCATACTGGCTGACCGGGTCTTGCCGCTTTCGGAAATCTCTTTCCGTGGTTTGCCGCCCCATTTGCCGAAGATCGTCATCTATGAGGCCAAATGGTCAACGCAAAGCGCCTATTATCAATATACTACCCCTGTTTGCCCGGCCATCGTGGAAGAAAAATTGAAAAATATGATCGCAAGCACGGCCCTGGCCGCTTACAATGCCTTGGATTGCCGGGACTATGCCCGGGTCGATTTCCGCCTCAATAAGAGACATATTCCCCATGTCATTGATGTCAATCCTAACCCTGATCTGTCGCCCGAGTCCGGATTTATCCGCTCGGCTGCCCACGCCGGGATCAGTTATGAAGAAGTGCTGTTCACCCTGGTGGATTTTGCTTTGCAAAGAAGCAGCGAAAACGCTCGTTTCATTGCGGAAAGAAAAAGGCAGCTTGAAAGCTATTTGTTGGAAATCGAAGCCTGAATCAGGTTTCAAAGTTTATCCGCAAGTTTATCCTGCCCTGGCTGTGCACGAATTATGTGGTCCAAGATGATTTTTTATGCCGTTTGAAAAAAATCGTTTTTTCCTCCATAATGGCGTACTGCTTACGACCTGGGAGCGGACAGTGGTAATGGTTGAAAAATTTTTAAAAGGAAAGTGTAATGAACAAAGTGTTAAAAACAGCCAAGAGTTGCCGCCATTATGCCATGTGCAAGATCGATTTTTTAGGCAGCGGCTTGTGCGCCCCGGGAGCGGAAAAACATTATGTCTGCTTCTATCCCCAGGGCAGGATGGATCTTTATGCCGCCCTGGCCGAGGGCCGGATCCCGGTTACAGAAAAGTGCGTGGAGATCGCTGATAGCTGCGACCTCTGCGGCAAATGCGACTACCAGTGCTATTTTGTGACGGAGATGAAGCCGTCTGCTGTCATGAAGGCCCTGAAAGAGCATATCGCCCTGCACCTGAAATCCGGTGGCGAGGTGGTTGCCGCTGAAAAAGGCAGCATCCTGGATGGATTGAAAAAAATAGTTGGTGAATACTGGGCAACCAATGACCGCGCCGTCGCGCTGACCTATGCTCACGATCCCTGCCCGGTCGCCGCACCTCGCCTGCCCGCCTATGTCGTCATGCCCGATTCGGCCGCCCAGGTTGCCGCCGTGGTCAAACTTCTGAACCGCCGGCATATCCCTTACGCCGTGCGCGGCAATGGCTCTAGCGTCATGGGCTTTGTCATGAGCGAGGGGGCCGTGATCGACATGGGCCGGATGAAAACGATCGTGTTCGACGAAAAGAACTGGCTAGTGCAGGTGGGGGCCGGCGTCGCCGCCTTTGACCTGCAAAAGGCGGCGCTGGAGCGCGGCTTGCGGGTGAACGTCGCGGAGCCGGCGGCACTGGTCTGCGCCAATATCATGTGCTCCGGCATATTCTCGACCTTCTCGGCGAGCTACGGCACCGCCGCCGACAATTATATCGACGCTGAATTCGTCGGGCCCGACGGCAGCGTATTCCGGCTGAGCGATCCGGCGGCACCCAACCTCTTCGGCTTCCGCCGCGAGGATGCGCCGCTGCCGGGGATATGCACCTCGGCTTCCGTCCGCCTCCACCCGGTCATGGTCGACGAAAGCGCCGTGTTCGTCCCATTCACTTCCCTCGAGGGCGCTCTGGATTTTTCCCGGGAATGCGCCATGAGGCGCATCGGGCTGGCCATCGGCGTCCTGGGCGGCGAGTATATCTCGACGTTTCTCTCGCCCACCAAAAAGCTCGCCCTCGAGGTCAAGAACGCCTTTCTGGACAAGCTGAAGATCGCCTACCTAGTGCTGGTGATCGGGGATGCCTACGCGCTGCGGGCCATCAGGGAAATGGGCCATCACGGCTTCGACAGCCGCCTGATCCGTATCCTGAACCTGGGGCTCCCATCGCTCACCTCGGCCAAATGGCTCGACCTCATCAGCGAGCTCGCGGACGAGGAGCCGTTCTCCTACCTGGGGCTGCCCCATTTCGCCGACCTGGCCGAGGCGGCGCTGATGCCATCCGCGGCGCAGCTCGTGCGCGATGTTGACCCTGAGCTTCGTCCTTTCTTCGAGAAGCTCTATGCAAAGTCCGAGATGACCGATCCGCTGTGGCTGAACATGTTCCGCATCGTCAGCACCCGCATGGGCAGAGAAAAACACGCCCTGGCGATGATTATCTACCTGCCGATCGACAAGCAGTTGATCGCGGCGATCGACGACGGCTTCCGGAGCATCGCCGACCGTCACGGGCTGAAGAACGATTTCGGCTTCATCACCCCCCTGGACAACGGCAAGCGCTGCGTATTCGAGTATGACTATTACCTGGACCAGAACGACGCCGACGAAAAAATGAAAATGGGGCAGGCCCTGATGGAAGCCGGGATGATGATCGAGAAATTCGCGGCGACCACCGGCACGGTGACCTGGATCCGGTATGTGTTCCGCCAGGGCTTTAGCCGCAAGGAGAGCTTTCTCTATCAGGGAGCCGGGGTCAACGAATGAACCGGGGCGACGCAACGGTGGGCGGATCGTACATGCTGACCGGCGCCACCGGCTTTTTGGGGAGTCATGTCATGGCCGGGCTTCTGAACAAGGGTGAACGGGTGGTCATCGTCGGGCGGCCGGCCGGCCGGGAATCGCTGGCGGAGAGGATCCGCCGGCTGCTGGGCTGGTTCGGCATCAAGCACTGCGAGGAGCAGCTGGAATTCCATGAGATCGATTTTCTGAAACCCAGGCTGGGGCTCGGCGCGGACGACTATGAGCGCCTACGCCGCCGGGGCCTGCCCATCATCCACTGCGCCTCGGACACCAGCTTTGCCGAAAAGAAACGCACAAAGGTAATGCGGTCCAATGTTGAGAGCCTCAACGAGCTCCTGAATTTTGCGGAGCAAAGCCGAACGAGCTATTTTCACTTGGTCAGTTCGGCCTATGCGGCAGGAACCGACAGCAGGGAATGTCCCGAGGCGCTTGTGAATTCGAAACATTTCAACAATGTGTATGAAGAGAGCAAGGCGCAGGCAGAGGATATCGTGTCCGCAAGATGCAGGAAGGAGCAAATTCCCCATACAATCATACGCCCCTCGATCGTTTACGGGGACTCGCTTACGGGAAGATCGCTCCGCTTCAATGCGCTCTATTTTCCGGTCAGATCGATGCAGCAAATACGGGATATCTATCTCGATGAAATAAAGAGTAACCACGGGATCAAATCAGCGGAGTGCGGCATTCATTTGGATTATGAAGGGGTGCTCCATCTTCCTGTCAGGATATTCATTCCAAATGGGGGAAAAATAAACCTTATTCCCGTAAATTATTTTACAGAGACGGTTCTCTCGATTCTTGAGAATCCGCTGAACGAAACGATCTATCACGTGACCAGCAACCATCCGCAAAGCATGGCCGGACTGGCTTCCTATACCGAACGTTTTCTTAAAATAAGCGGCATTGAGGTTGTCATCGGCACGGCCGCCTCTGAAAAAATGAGAAATCCGCCCGAGGAACTCTTTGACCATTTCATCAAAGCCTATCGGCCCTATATTTCGGACCAAAGAATTTTTAAAAGGGAAAATACCGACCGTGCGACCGGCGGTATTCTCCCGCCGGATTTCAGTTATGAAATTTTCCAGAGGTGCATGGCTTTTGCCGTTTCCGCCGACTGGGGGAAAAAACTGTTTTTTGATTAGAATATCGCCAGGCCAATGGTGCGGTCTTTCCTGTGAAGCAAAGCTGGGAATCCCCTTTATTTCTTTTCGGCGAATGAAGCGGCGGCGGCGGCGATGATCGTTTCGGCCAGGGCCTTGTCCATGGCCGCCGACGCTTTAAAGGCCAGGGCCAGCTTGCGGCCGTCGGCGAGAGAAAGCAGATAGCTTTGGCAATGGGCCGGACGCGGGATGGAGGTCGCATCCACGTCGCCCTTGACTTCCCTGCCGGCAAACATCCGGGTTTTGCTCTCCTTGGCCGGCCGGCCCAATCCCAGGAAGGTGCTCCGGGCGTAGTCGTGCATCTCCCTGGTGTTGAAACCGGTCTCGCTTTGCATCTGGGTGCTAAAAAAGACAAAGGTGATCTCGAATTCTTCGCCGCCGGGGTTGGCGCCGGCCGGATACAGGCAGGAATAGGCGTCCAGGCCGATGGAACTGCTTGGAGAAAAAGGCGCCGGCGTCTGCAGGGTCACTCCCTCGACGGTGACCGGGTAGCTGTTGCCCGCCGCCAGGAAACCTGCTGATGCAAACAGAATGGCCAGAAATAGAAAGACATGATTTTTATTTTTCACATGATTATCCTGTTTTGAATTACCTGCTTTCGGGAATGATGATGTCCACAGTCTCGAAGCCCAACAGGCGGAAGAATTTTTCCAGCATCTGCCGGCCCTGTTCGGCGCTGTTCTTCAGGATGCCCTTGTCGCGGGCGTTGCGCTCAAAGATGCGCCGGGCGTCCTCGTGGAATTTCTTGCTCTCTTCGAAGGTGATCTCCCCCTCCTCAATGAAGGTCTCGAAGCCGCTGGGGTTGATGACCACGTCCAGGATTCGCGCCGGCGGCAGTTTGACCACGATGGACTTGTCGCGGCGGATGATCGACTTTTCGTTCAGTTCCGACAGGTCGAAGCCGGCGATCACTTCGCCTTTGGCAATGAAGATCAGCCGCTTGTTGGCATTGAAAGGCGGCGTGCGCATGACGCCGGTGTCGTAGACATACTCGTCGTAGAAGGTCTGGGTGAACATCTGGGCGATGTTCTTCACCTGCTGGATGATGGCCGGGGTCTCTTCGATCTTTGGCGTGCCGCTCCGGAAAAGCGAGGACAGTGAAGGCAGGAGGCCGATCTTGGCCAGCGGGCTGTAGAGCAGCAGCAGGACGGCCAGAAGAGCGATGAGGTTGAGGAGAGACAGGATTTTTTTCATGGCCGTCCCCCTTTTCCCTTGAACACGACGTGCACGGTTTTAAAACCCGTTTTTGTCAGCCACGATTCGATCAAGGTGCGGGCATTGCGCGCCGCCCGCTCGAGGAGGTTCATGCCGGCGACCTTGGCGCGGATGTCCTTTTCCCCCTGGCTGAGCAGGCCGTCCTTTTCCTGGTTGGAAAAGTTACTGCGCAGGATGCCCGATTCGTTGAAAATTTCCCGCATATGCTCCGGCTTCATGTTAAAGAGGAGAATCCTGGGACGGGGCAGGGAGATGGTCACCGCCCTGTCGCCCTCAATCCTGATGTCCTGGTCGGCCAATTCGTTCAGGTCGATGCCGGCCTTGACCGTGGCTGCCGTTTCAAAGAGGATCTTGCGGTCGCCGTACCAGGCCACGTCCTTGTAGGAAATGATCTTGGTCACGCTGTATTGGACCGTGGCCAGCTCGGCCAGGTCTTTCAGGGTGCGGGCGCTGACGTAGGGCGGCACTTTCTTGCGCGGTACGGCCACGTTGACGGCCAGCAGCCCCAGGGCCACGGCGCCCAAAACGAACAGCCGTTTCCGGGCGCGGGATTTTTTTTGCGAATCAGTGTTCATGGTTTTCGGCTCCCGTTGCTTCGGATTTTATCGTGCTCTGATTATAGGCAGGAAAGCAGCAAAATGCAAACCATAGTCCTTGTTTTTTTTTCGCTGTGGACGTTTCGTTATTTCTTCACCGAATCATCTTCCTTGCGTCCTGACTGCTGGTAAAGGTCGCGGCGCCCCTCTTTGTCGTTTTCCATGATTTTCCGGGCATAAGATGCCACCGCTTCAGCATGAGATCGGGGGACGACCACAACGCCGTCGCCGTCGGCCACGATGATGTCGCCGGGCATAACCAATACGCCGCCGCAAACGATCGGCCGGTTGACCGATTCCAGTTCGTTGCGCCCGGGCCGGATGCCGCGCCCCGGCCCCTTGAAATAAAGCGGCACGCGCTCGGTGATGATCTCGTCGGTATCCCTGGCTGTGGCGCTGGTGACGACGCCAACACAGCCCTTGTTTTGCCACTCCAGAATGTTGTAGGAGCCGATGCTGCCGACATCGGCGTTCGGGGCGTCCTCGATGACCAGGGCCGTGCCCTTGCGGATAAGGGCGAGGTATGCCTCGCTCGAGCGCTGGTCATACCAATTTCCGGCCCATTCATCGTAGGCCTCGACCGCCATTTTCCCGGCCGCGGCATCCTGGGTGGGGACATAACGGGCGGTGACGGCTACGCCGGCGAAGCGGTGGGTGAAGTGCTCCGTGTCACGCCAAAGCGGATGGATGGCAGGGTCCATCAGACCGATATTCTGCAGCCCGGCGGCGTCCATGCCGTCGGCAACGTCAGCCACGCGCAGCCCCTGGTACAGGGACAGCAGGCGCCGGTCAGCGGTTGCGCTGTGGACCGGAGTGGCCAGGAAATTCTTCCCTGCACGCAGGGCTTCGCTGTCCGTGCTCTTTTCAGCCTGGGCGTGAGTAAAAACCGGTTGGAGCCAGAAAAGGGCGAGCAGCATTCCCGTTGACAAGCCAAGTCTTTTTTTTTGATTCATTTTCTCTCCACTTGCAAAGAAATTTTTGTCATTTCTCAAGATTCCCGCAGGCATTGCCGCAAGGCGGCCAACACACCATTTGTGTCCCGGAGCGACAGCAGCTCCTCCCTGAAATCCTCATGCATCAGCCGTCGCGACAGGCGGGCGATCAGCTTGAGATGCTCCTCGCCCTTGGCGGTGGCGGGGATTGCGATCATCAGGACGGCCTGCACCGGCGCTGAGTTTTTTCCTCCCCAGCGCATCGGCCGGCGCAGGCGCAGGAAAGCGACGGAGCTGGTTCTGACCGTGGCTGCCTTGCCATGGGGCAGGGCGAAGCCCAAGCCCAGGTCGGTGGCGGACGTTTCTTCACGTTTCCAGACAGCTTCCTCCAGCTCGTGAGCGTTTCGCACGCGGCCGCCGAGTTCCAGGAGGTCGCAGAGTTCCTTTATGGCCTCATCGGCGCTGCGGCTCAGGGAGTCCAGGCGGATCAATTCGGCGGCGATGACCTCCATGGTTTCGCCGCGGCCGTTGAATTCGCCCAGCATCCGGGCCACTTCCTTCGCGCTGGCGCAAAACAAAGCCTGGTTCAGCAGGGCGCGGCAGGCGCCACTGTCCAGCCTAGCGATGCGTTCCTTGACCGCGGGGATTGCGGGCGCGGCCATGCTCAGTTCGTCGAATCCGAGGCCGATGATCAGTGGCAGATATTCAGGGTTTGCCGCCATTTCGCCGCAGATGCCCAGCCAGCGTTTTGCCTTGCGGGCCTGGCCGGCCGCCTGGAAGAGCAGGCGCAGGAAGGCCGGGTGCAGCGGGTCATAAAGCTCACCCAGCCTGGCGCTGCCGCGGTCAACAGCCAGGAAATACTGCAGCAGGTCGTTGCTGCCGACACTGAAGAAATCGGCTTCGCGGCTGAGCTGGTCGACAAAAAGGGCGGCCGCCGGAGTTTCGACCATGATACCGACTTCGATATTGTCCGCGTGGGGAATTTTCCTTTCGCGAAGTTCGGCTCCAGCCTCGGCCAGCAGCCGGCGCAGCAAGTGCACTTCCTCCATTGCGCTGACCATGGGCACCATGATCTTAAGGTTGCCGTGGCGGGCGGCGCGCAGGATGGCCCGCAATTGGCTCTTGACCAGCTCCGGCTGTTCGGCGTAGAAGCGCACGGCGCGATAGCCCAGAAAGGGATTCGCTTCCTGGGGAAGGATGAGGTAGGGCAGGGGCTTGTCGCCCCCGATATCCAGGGTGCGGATGATGACCGGCCTGCCCTTTGCTGAAATCGCCGCCTGGCGGTAGGCGGCGAACTGCTCGTCCTCGTCCGGGGCAGTATCGCGCTCCAGGAAAAGAGTCTCGGTGCGGAAAAGCCCGATGGCTTCCGCACCGCTGCGCCAGGCGCCCGCAAGTTCTTCGCTGCCCCCGATGTTGGCGGCGATCTCGACCCTGAGCCCATCCCTTGTCTGCGCCGGTCTTTCTTTCAGGTCGGCGAGCCGCGCGGCATGCAGGCGCAGCTTCCGCGTCTCCAGCCGGTAATAGCGCTTCAATGCCGGTTTGGATCCCCGGCAAACCAGACCGCGCTGTCCATCGACGGTCAGCTCTTCGCCTTCGCTGATCTTCTTCAATGCCGCTGCGGGAAGAGCCACCGCGGAAATGGCGAAAGCGCGCGCCAGGATGGCGGTGTGCGAAGTGAGGCCGACTTCGCCCAGCACCAGGCCGCGCAGCCGGCGGCGATCCAGCGCCAGCAGCTCGGAGGGTGTCAAGCCGTCGGCTACGACCACATGCGGGGAGCCGGGCCGCTGTCCCTTGTGGGCGGGCTGGCTGGGCCCCGGTCGCGGTGAACCCGGTGTTGGACGCCTGTACAATTTCTCGTACAGCCGGTCGGCGATATCATCCAGGTCGCCGGCCCGTTCGCGCAAGTAGGCGCTTGCTGAACATCGCAGGGTGCGGGTGAATGTCGCAGTTGTTTTTGAGATAGCCGTTCCGGCCGCCATTTTTTTCCCGCTGATCAGGCCGGCGATCCGTTCGCGGAAGCCGGGATCGGAGATCATGGCCAGGTGGGCCTTCATGATGGCGGCGGCGCTCGCATTTTTGGCCGCGGCCGCTTGGCTGCGCCATTCCGCTTCCGCTTCCCGGCAGGCGTCCTGGAACAGCCGCAGTTCTTTTTCCGCGTCCTTTTTTCCGGCCGCGAAACCGCGCGGCGCCGCAGATTTTTTTTGCAGAACCAGGGCCCGGGCCATGCCGATCCCCGACGACAATGCCCTTCCCGGCAGAACGCTGTCGGCTCTGTTTCGGAAAACGGGGGGCAGCCAGGCCGCCTGGATGGTCGCCGCTGCCGGCGGCGGTAGATCGTCGTCGGCGTGGGGGAGGACTTCGCGCAAAAAAGCACTCAGACTCCTGCCGGCCTTGGTCTCGTCCACTCCTCTGATCTCCAGTCGGCAGGGATCGTGGGCGGCGGTGTCGCTGGCCACCAGTTCCAGCACGCTCCTGGCGTTGGCATGGCGGCCGTTGCGCAGGTTGCAAAAGCGGCAGGAGGCGGTGAAAGGGAGGCAGGCCTCCTGCATGAGACTGGCCGGCCTGGCGTGCAGGCCGTTGGCCAGGGGAAAGGCGAAGTCGATGGCGATCATGGTTGCTGCCGGCCTTTCATTCGGCCAGGCGGCTGAACAGGGCGGCCGGGTTCTTGATCGCGTCCTGCACCGCCACTTCCAAAATTTTCAGATTGGCGAAGCGCTCGCGGTTTTGCACCGCGATGTCGGCGGCGAAGATGACCAGTTCGGCAGTGTTGATGTCTTCACGGCTGAGTTCATTTTCTATGCCCATGGCCCCTTGCGTTTCCACTTTGATCTGGTGGCCGAGTTGCCGCGCGGTTTTTTCCAATTGTTCGGCCGCCATGTAGGTGTGGGCGATGCCGGTGGGGCAGGCGGTCACGGCGACGATCTTCATCATTCCTCCCTAGGGCTTGGTCACGCGCCACTTGCGGATGGCGTTGGCCAGCAGTGCTACCGCCAGTGTCCCGGCAATGATGGACACGATATACACCAGGCGGTTGTCGACGACCGGAAGCACGATCGGCCCGCCGTGCGGCGCGTGGTCGCCGACACCGCCCAGCATGGCGATCACCGCGGCGAGCATTGAGCCCGACATGATGACCGGAATGACGCGCAGCGGCTCGGCGGCGGCAAAGGGGATGGCCCCCTCGGTGATGCCGATCATGCCCATGGCCAGGCTGGCATAACCGGCCTCGCGCTCCTGCTGCGTCCACAGCCGGCGGCCCAGTAACGTGGCCAGTCCCATGCCCAGCGGCGGCACGCAAATGGCGGCGGCGCAGGCGCCCATGGGGGCGAAGTTGCCTTCCTTGATCATGGCGGCACTGAAGAAAAAGGCGACCTTGTTGACCGGGCCGCCCATGTCGAAGGCGATCATGGCTCCAAGGACGGCAGCCAGTACGACGCGGTTGCCTGTGCCCATCACCTGCAGCCAGCCCGACATCGAGGTCATCAGCTCGCGGATCGGCACGCCGAGGAAGCGGAACATGACGAAACCCACGACGAGCGAAGCGACGACCGGGATGACCAGGATGGGCATGACCGGCTTGAAATAAATGGGCACCTTCACCTTCTTGATCAGCATCACCACCGCGCCCGCCAACAGGCCGGCGACCAGCCCGCCCAGGAAGCCGGCGCCGATTTGGTTGGCGATGGCCCCGCCTACGAAACCCGGCACCAGCGCCGGTCGGTCGGCCATGCCGAAAGCGATGTAGCCGGCCAGCACCGGCACCAGCAGGGAGAAGGCGGTGCTGCCGATGTCCATCAGCATTTTCAGGAAGGGTGAATGGGAAAAATCGGGCCCCTCGGGTCCCATGGGGGCCAAGGCGATGGCCACGGCGATCAGGATGCCGCCGCAGGCCACAAAGGGGATGGCGTAGGAAACGCCGGAGAGCAGGTACTGCTTGACCTTGAACAGGTGTTTCTTCATGTTTGCCTTTTGCCTGTCAATCGAAACGGACCTTGACGGTCTTGATCTCGAAGGCCCGGAACGATAGTTTCAGGCGGCCGTCCTTGACAGCCAGTGGCGAGATCTCGTTCTCCAGCAGGTCGGTGGCGACCGCCCGGGCCGGCTTGCGGAAGAAGAGCAGCGCGGCCGTCTCGGCCTTGCCGTTCGCTTCGTAGAGGCGGAAGACCAGGCCGCTGCCGTCCTCGGCGAGCTTGATCGCGTCGATGATCACGCCGGAGCCTTCGACGCTGAAGAAGCTATAGATCCCGGGCAGGGGCCGGTTCCCCGGGAGTGGGCGATCGAGCACGCGTGTCAGCAGCGGCTGGTTCAGCTCCTGGCCGCGGCGCACTACCTGGCTCTCCTGCCAGGAGCCAGCATGGGGGTAGAGGGAATAGGTGAACTCGTGGCGGCCGCGGTCGGCCATGGGGTCGGGCCAGGTGGGCGAGCGCAGCAGCGACAGCTTGATGATGCTGCCGTGAATGTCGTAGCCGTACTTGCTGTCGTTGAGCAGGGCGATCCCTCCCTTTTCATCAGAAAGATCGGCCCAGCGCAGCGCCGGCACTTCATAGCGGGCTTTTTCCCAGAGTGTCTCGAAACGGGTCGTGCGACCGATGGCGGCGAAGGGGATCTCATAAAAGGCTTTTTCAGCCTCGACCGCGACCGGGAAGCAGGCCTTGAGCGACAGGTGGTCCTCCCACCAGTCGGCCTCGGTGCGGATGTCGATGCGGTCCAGCTCTTTATAAAGGGTAATATATTGCCTGAAAAAGGAAGACGGGAAATTCTCGGTCGGATAATAGCGCTCCTTGGAAATGCCCAGGAAACTTTTGTCGACGCGGTAGACGGTCTTCACCGGACCATCGGAAACCAGCTCCACCTTGTCAGCCTTGTTCAGTTCCCAGCCGCGGCCGGTGTAGCCGATGTTCCAGGCGTCCCAGTTTTCCGGCCGGTCCTCGTAGACCCACAGCTTGTTGGCCTCCTGCCCAGGCGCCACGAACTCGCGACCCAGACGCTTGTCGAAAATGCTCTTGAGGTTGCCGCTGGCAGGATCAATCACCACGCGCAGCACTGCGTTCTCCATTTCACCGAGCCTGGCGGCCTGAACTTTTTCCTTGGTCTGGATCGACGGGGGGAGAGCTGCTGTGGCCAGGCCATAGGACCGGTATCCCATGGAGGGGATCTTCTCGGCGATGAAGGAAATGTCGCTCATCCCATTTTCGTCGGTCGGGCCGATCTCGCAAGGGATTTCCCGCCCCACGTCATCAAGAACCCGCAGCGAGCAACCATCGGGAACGGGAAAGCGCAGGATCACCAAGTCATTGCGTTCCCAGGAAAGGGTATTGAAGACAATCAGCGGCAGGCTGCTGAGGTCCGCAGTGCCGATCATGCCGGCGATCCGGTCCAATGCCCCGCTTTCCAGGACCTTCAACTCCTTCCGCACGTCTCTGAAAGTCTCCAGCGCATCGCGGTAGACGGGGGTGATGCTGGAGCCGGGCAGGATATCGTGGAACTGCAGCGTGAGGGCGCTCTTCCAGTTCTTTTCCAGCCCGGCGTGCGGGTATTCGCCGCCCAGCAGGCTGGAGATCGCCGAGAGCTTTTCGGTTGTTGCCAGCAGTGCCTCGGTGCGGCGGTTGTTCTTTTTGATCGCCCCCTGGGTGGTGAAGGTCCCCTGGTGATATTCCAGGTAGAGTTCATCTTTCCACAGGGGCAGGTCGAGCTTTTCCTGCCGTTTCCGCTGCAGAAACGGCCCGGGCGTGGTGTGGACGAACTTCGGCGCCAGCGCCAGCTTGCCGTAGCCGCGCACGCGGTCGAGGATCTCGCGGTTGGGGCCGCCGCCATGATCGCCGAGGCCGTAGAGGATCAGGCTCTCCTTGAGGCCGGTGGTGGCCTCGTACTTGGAGACGCCGTTGGCCACCTCTTTCAGCTCCAGCTCGCTGGCATAGCTCAGCGGCGGCATGTAGGTGAGGATGGTGCTGCCGTCCACCCCCTGCCAGTTGAAGAGGAAATGGGGGAAAACGGTGGTGTCGTTCCACCACAGCTTCTGGGTGATGAAGCTGTCGATGCCGCTTTGCCTGTAGAGCTGGGGCATGTTCCAGTTGTAGCCGAACGAGTCGGGGTTCCAGCCGATGCGCACGTCGATGCCGAACTTTTCGCGGAAATACTTCTTGCCGTAAAGGAGCTGGCGCGCCCAGCTCTCGCCGGCGATCAGGTTGCAGTCGGGCTCGACCCACATGCCACCCACGATCTCCCAGCGGCCGGAGCGCACCTTTTCCTTGATCGCCCGAAACAGCTCGGGGTGCTTTTTCTCGATCCAGTCGTAGGTGACGGCCTGACTCTGGGCGTAAGTGAGTTCGGGGTACTCGCCCATGTTCTTGATTACCGTTTCGTAGGTGTTCTTGCTCAGGACCATGGTCTCGGCCATGCGCCACAGCCAGGCGATGTCGATGTGGGCGTTGCCTACCAGATTGACACGGAATTCCTTCAAGTAATTCTTGACGTCGGCGGCCAGGCGCAGCGAACGTTTTAGCGAGGCCTGCAGGCGCGGCCAGTCGCCGGAGTCCAGCGCCTGGCGATCCAGGGCAGCGACGGCAAGGTCGAAGGCGCGGTTAAGCCGGGTCAGCTTCTCTTTGGCCACCAGGCGCTTGTCGGGAATGTCGTAGGGCTTGCCGGTGAATGTATAGCGTTTCAGTTCGGGGTTGAGCAGGGTGTCGGCGAATTGAAAGGCACGCAACCAGTCCTGCAATGTGGCCAGGTTCTTTTCGGCAGCTTGGTAGCGCAGCTCAGCCGAAAGCAGGTAGAATTCGCTCCCCTCATCGGCGGGCACCCCGCGCCGGCGCTCGGGCCAGTAGCCGGTCCGCGGCGGATCGAAGCCCCTGTTTTCCACGGTGATCTCCAACAGGTGCTTCTGGTCGTCGGCCTTGTCGCTTAGGGCGATATCGCCGCTCCATTCGACGGCGGTTCCCCCTTCGCCGTGCAGGACCGCCTGCTCAAGTTGGCGGCCGTCCAGGAAGAAGGTCGACTGGACCAGGCCGCGCGCGCTCATTTTTACCTGCAATCGCAGTGCTGTACCCGCCACCTGGGCGGCGGCAAAAACGCCAGGTGCCAGGAATCGGGTGCGCAGGCGGAAATTAGCGGCCTTGACGCTGCGTCCGGGTTTGAACACTTCCCAGAGGCTGCCGTCCAGCGACTGTTCCCAATTGGTCAGCCTGGCGTCGAGCGCCTTATCCAATTCCACCAATTTTTCCCGGGTGCTTTCAGCGGCAAACGCCTGAAACAGCCCGGAGACAAAAATTAGCAGAAGCATGACCGATTTTTTCCAGGCACGGTGTCTTTGGTTCATCTTTCACTCCTTTGCATAGGGTTGAAGTCGATTCGATCGTTATCTTGTATTTTATGAGGATTCAATACAATTTACAATCCCTGTAAATTGTTGTATAATAACCCCACTGGGGAAATGCCCGTCCCGATTTAAAGACATCATCGCGAAAACCGGAAGAGTGATTTCCACTTGACAAAAACGCAGGCAGCAGTATAAAAATGAAAAAATTCAAGAACATCGCCATCATCGCCCATGTCGACCACGGCAAGACCACCCTGATCGACGCCGTCTTGAAGCAGGCCGGCGTGTTCCGCGACAACCAGAACATCGCCGAACGGGTGATGGATTCCAACGACCTGGAACGGGAACGGGGCATCACCATTTTTTCCAAGAACGCCGCCTTTCAGTACCAGGGATACAAGATCAATATCGTCGATACTCCCGGCCACGCCGATTTCGGCGGCGAAGTGCAGCGCATTATGAAGATGGTCGATTCGGTGCTGCTGCTGGTCGATGCTTTTGAAGGCCCCATGCCGCAGACCAAGTATGTGCTGAAAAAATCTCTGGAACAGGGCCTGCTACCGATCGTGGTGATCAATAAAATAGACCGTCCCAACGCCCGTCCCGACGAGGTGTTGAACGCGGTTTTCGACCTTTTTGTCGAGCTGGGAGCTGACGATAAGCAGCTCGATTTTCCGGTGCTCTACTCCTCGGCCAAGGAAGGGATCGCCCGCTATGAACTGGGCGATAAAAACCGCGATCTGCAGCCGCTTTTCGAAACCATTATCCGCCACGTCAAGGAACCCGAAGGCGACCGCGTCAACCCCTTCCAGTTCATGGCTTCGGCCATCAGTTACGACAACTACCTCGGCAAGATCGGCACGGGCAGGATCCATAATGGTACCGTGGTCCAGGGCGAAGAGGTGCTGCTTATAAAAAGGAACGGTGAACGCAAACCCTATAAGATCACGCGCATCTTCACCTATGAAGGCATCAACCGGGTCAGCGTCCCCGAAGCCGTGGCCGGGGATATCGTTTCGCTGGCCGGCCTCGAAGACATCGACCTGGGCGAAACCGTGGCCGACATCGACCGGCCGCTGCCGCTACCGGCCATGGATATCGACGAGCCGACCCTGGCCATGACCTTCGCGGTCAATGATTCGCCTTTCGCCGGCACGGAAGGCAGGTTCGTGACCTCGACCCAGCTGCACGAGCGCCTGCGCCGGGAGATATTGAACAACGCCAGCCTGCGGCTCGAGAACACCGATTCCAAGAAGGCTTTTTTGCTGAAAGGCCGCGGCACGCTGCAGTTATCCATCCTGATGGAAAACATGCGCCGCGAGGGTTATGAATTCCAGGTCTCCAAGCCCGAGGTCATCTACCGCTACACCAACGCCCAGAAGTGCGAACCCTTCGAACTGGCCATCGTGGACGTGGCCGAGGAATACGCCGGGGTGGTAATCGAGATGCTGGGGCAGAGAAAAGGGGAATTGCGCAACCTGGTCCCCGGTTCCGACGGCTACACCCGCCTGGAATTCCGCATCCCGGCCCGGGGGCTGATCGGATTCAACAACGATTTTCTCACCGCCACCCGCGGCACCGGCATCCTGAACCACAGCTTTTCGGGCTACGAGCCCTTCAAGGGCGAAATGAACCGCAAGACCAAGGGAGTGCTGGTCGTGCATGAACCGGGCGTATCCGTAGCCTACGGGCTCTTCAACCTGCAGGAGCGGGGCAGCCTGTTCATCGGCTCCGGCGTCCCCGTCTACGCCGGCATGATCGCCGGCGAGCACTGCAAGGACAACGATCTGACCGTCAACGTCTGCCGCACCAAAAAGCTGACCAACATGCGCGCCGCCGGCTCGGACGACGCCGTGCGCCTGACGCCGCCGCGGCAGTTCTCGCTGGAACAGGCCCTGGATTACATCGAGGACGATGAACTTCTTGAAATCACTCCGAAAAATATCCGCATGCGCAAGAAAAAGCTAGACGCCAATAGCCGCAAGCAGGACGAAAAGCTGAAAAAGGCGGGGTGAAGGCCCTGCCGGTCATTTTTTATTCCTGAAGACGTAACAAGAAAAGAGGGCGGACACGGGGGTCCGCCCCTACACAAAACACCACGCAATTTTTCCCCGTTGAATCGATTTTGCCCATTTCTGTAGGGGCAGGCCCCCGTGCCTGCCCATCCGGTTGACAATACGATCGATCAAAAGAGGGCGGACACCCCCTGAGGGGACGGACAAATCAGATCCGCCAGGTCGGCGGATGATTTGTGCGGCGGCGGGTCCGCCCTACGAATTTTGCCGTAATTGTTCGTCTCTCATTGAATAAACTAATAAGAACAACTAAAATATCGCCAATCAATATTCCGAGTCCGGAGGGGGGCGAATGAAAAAATGGACGTTGACCTTGCTGGCGATGTTCTCGCTGCTGCTCTTGGCTGGTGATTATGACGAGAAAAAGATAATTGATGATTTCGGGGAATTGTTCAAGCTGCAAACCCTCGAATATGAAGGGAACAAGACGTTGCTTGTCGCTGTCAACGAAGCCAGTGTTACAGAGTATGGGGATTTATTAAAGCATTTTAATCAATATCTGTCTATGATCAATCAATTGGCGGAAACGTACAAAATAGTCGACTCGTTGAAGAACTTGGCGCCTATGGATGCCGAAACAACTTTGCTCACCCAGCTTCGCGCCAATCCGTTCTTGAAAAAAGAGCTGGTCCCCCTCATGGCCCGGTACTTGCAGGCTAAGGGCAATTCCGTGAGTATGGCATTGGAGCCAAGGCCGACGTACAACATGAAGGCGCTGATGCCGGTTGCCGCCAGGTTTTTTTATCCTCATGTTGTGCGGGATAAATTTGCCCTGCATATTTGCGTTGGATTCAATGGACTCAATACATTGAATCCCGCACCGCCCGCCGCCCTCGCCGCCTTTAGCTTTCAGGCCATTATGTCTAATCCACCAGAGTTTCTCGAATTCATCAAATATATAAAAAAAACAAGGGCAGAAAAAGAGGATATGGATATTCAGGCCTTTCAAAAAGAAATCTGGGAATGGCTGGAGAACAACAACAAGTTGAAGAGTCTCTTGATCGAAGAATACGGCAAGATGAAAGATATCCTTCCCTTTATTCTGGATACAGGAAATCACTTTCGTGAATAAATTGTATGGCCTTTATGTAAGGGCAGGTCCGCCGGCGGTTCGCCTGGCGGATGCCTGCCCAATCTTATTCTCTTGGACCGTACGTATAAAAAGAAGGGCGGACACGGGGGTCCGCCCCTACAGAAAATGCGTGTGAATACTGATCTGCGCGGTCGACGCTCAATCCGTCTCAAAGGTTGGGATTACGCCTCGCCGGGCTGGTATTTCGTTACCATATGCGTCCAGAACCGGGAATGCATGTTCGGGCATATCGCAAACAACAAAATATTCCTAACCGACGCGGGAAGGATGATAGAAAAAATCTGGCTGAATATTCATGAAAAATATTTGGGAATCGCATTGGACGAATTCGTAATCATGCCCAACCATATTCATGGGATCGTCGGTCTTTATGTAGGGGCAGGCCCCTGTGCCTGCCCCTCTGCTTCGATGGATGCGATCAATCACCAGGGAAGAGGGCGGGCATCCGCCAGGAGAACCGCCTACGGATCCCCCCGTACAGAAAATCGATTGTCCCTGCCGGACTTGATTCGACAATTTAAAACAATGACCGCGAAGAGATATTCAGAAGGGGTTATTCAATGCAATTGGCCGGAATTCCATAAACGGCTCTGGCAGAGAAATTATTATGAACACATTATTCGCAGCGATAAGGAACTGGATCAGACCAGGCAATATGTACGTGACAATCCGGCAGCCTGGCCGCTGGATGACGAAAACCCAGAAAGACGACAATATCCTTGAAGCCGGGTGAGCCCTTGACCTCCGCGGCCGGTTATGGTATACTGTTTTTTCATCAGGAAGAAAAATCCCAGAGAGAAAATAAACCGTTTCCCTACCTTTCGTGGTTGCGTTTTATGGTTGCGATTTTCCAATGTGCAGCGACCGTTTCTGGCCTTAGCCTTATTAAAACGGCGCCCCTTCCTCATGTAAAAGGAAGCAACCATGTTAAAAAAGAATTTTAGCGATTTCGACCTTTCCCCGGAAATGAACAAGGCCGTCAGCGAGATGGGCTTTGAAGAGGCCACGCCGATCCAGTCACTGGCCATCGGCCCGATCCTGGCCGGAGCCGATATCATCGGCCAGGCCCAGACCGGGACCGGCAAAACCGCGGCTTTTGGCATCCCCATCCTTGACCGCATCGATTCCGCCCAGAAAAAAGTGCAGGCCCTGATCCTATGCCCCACCCGGGAACTGGCCGTGCAGATCGCCGAAGAACTCAAGCTGCTCAGCAAGTATAAAAAAGATATCCGCATCCTGCCGGTATACGGCGGCCAACCCATTGAGCGCCAGATCGCCGCTTTGCAGCGGGGCGTCCAGGTGGTAGTGGGCACTCCCGGCCGCGTCCGTGACCACATGGAGCGCAAGACCCTGAAACTGCAGCCGGTGCGCACGGTGGTGCTCGATGAAGCCGACGAGATGCTGGATATGGGATTTGTCGATGAAATGAAATTCATCCTGGGTGCCATCCAGACCCAGCATCAAACCCTGCTCTTTTCAGCCACCATGCCCAAAGCCATCATGTCTTTAAGCAAGGCTTTTCAGGACCAGCCCGAACTGATCCGGGTCGTGCACGAAGACCTGACCGTGCCCGGCGTCGAGCAAAACTATTTTGAAGTCAAGGAATTCCAGAAAACAGAGATCCTGGCCCGCTTGATCGATATCCATGATCTGAAGCGGGCCCTGATTTTCTGCAATACCAAGATCCGTGTCGACGAACTGGTTGAAAAACTGCAGGCACGCGGCTACGCGGCCAGCGGCCTGCATGGCGACATGAAGCAGGTTTTACGCGACCGGGTCATGAATCAGTTCCGCAGCGGCCGCCTGGAAATCCTGGTGGCCACGGACGTGGCGGCGCGCGGCCTTGACGTCGATGATATTGAAGTGGTGGTCAACTACGACGTGCCCCGCGACGAGGAATATTACGTGCATCGCATCGGGCGCACGGCCCGGGCCGGCAAGAGCGGCCGGGCTTTCACCTTCGTGGCCGGCCGGGAAATGGGCAAACTGGCCGAGATCCAGAAATTCGCCAAAACCCGCATCCGCCGCCAGCGCCTGCCGTCGGTCGATGATGTCGAGGGGATCCGCAACGGCGCCGTCCTGGAAAAAATCCGTCAGATCATGGAAACGGAAACTTCAAGAAAATATATTGACTTGGTTGAAAAGCTGACCGGCGATGAACATTCTTCGCTCGAGGTGGCCGCCGCCTTGTTGAAAATGGCCATGGAAAAAGACGGCAAGGGGGCAAGCGTGGTTGTGCCCGAGGAACAAGCGTTCCACTTCAGCGCAGCCGACATGACCAGGCTGATGATCAAGCTGGGGCGCAACCAGCGCATCAGGCCAGGAGACATCGTCGGGGCCATCACCGGTGAAACCGACCTGCCCGGGCGCATGATCGGCGCCATCGATGTCCATGACCGCTTCAGCTTCGTCGACGTTCCGCAAACCTTCGCGGCCTCGGTGATCGAGGTCATGAACCGCTGCCAGATCAAGGGCCACCCGGTATTCATCAAGCCGGCCAAGGACAAGGGCGGCAAAAAGTGGGAACAGGTTGTGCAGTAGCCGTTTGTTTTAAAAGAATTTCTTCAACTTCTCCCCAGGATTGATCGCTTTGAATCCCGGGAATTTTTGCGGGCTCTATGCAAATTCAAAGCCTGGAGACCTGGTCACCAGCAAAGGCCGTTCATGTTGAAGGCGATGTCGTACTGGATGGCGAAATCCTGGCCGCTGATGTCGGTGCTGCCGCTGGCGATGACCACGGTGCGCTGGGCGGGCGCCGTGCCCTGGAAACACACGTTCAGCGCGCCGGCGGGCATGGGCGTGGGCACTTTTTCGACCGAGACCTCGAAGGTTCCCATCATCAGGTGCTCGAACTGGTAATTGGCGCTGCCCTGGGCATCGAGGGTATATTCCTTTGAGCTGACCAGCGCCCCCGCTTTTTTCAGCAGGACGCGGATCTTGCGAGCGGCCAGCAGGTTGCTCTGGGTCGAACCGTTCACCCGGCCGCCGATGCGGCCGGTGCTCAAGACTGCGAACTCCGTGGCCTTGGTAACCAGGCGCGGGTCCAGGCGCACCACCTGCTGGCAGGATTTGATGATAAACACTTCGCTCTCGCTATGGAAGAGCATGTTCAGGGTCATGACCCGGACACGGTAATCACCGGGGACTATATCGAGGGGGATCGGCCAGCTGAATTTGCCGACGGACTTGCTGCGGGGCAGGTGCGCGGGCGCATGGGCGGCGATGACCCTGGGCCGCGCCTGGACGCCCACCTGCACCAGCACTATCCTGACCTGCAGGTTGCCCGGGTCCTGGTCCAGCTTGCTCCAGTCGCCCCAGCGGCTCCAGCCGATGTCCAGGTTATTGCCTTTGCACCACTGGGTGGCCAGGTAGGGGGTGCCGACGGTGATGCCTTGGTTCGCGGTGTATCCAATCGACATCATGCTCAACAATACGGTCAGCAGTAGAAAGCCTTTCTTCATGGTTTCCTCCTCAGGATGAATGCTGTTAAATAGAAGAACACCCCGCTTTATCTCACGGATCGCCAAAAATTTTCACCGACCGCAAAGAATTTTCGTGATCCATTATTCGAGGCCAGGTTTTGGTTCGGGATCACGCCCTAGGATCGGGCCTGGGGCGTTTTTTTTAGCGAACAAACTGAACAGGGGATTGGCCGCCAGGGAGACCAACATGCCCACGGTTCCGGCTTCGGGAGAGGGGCGTCCCGAAAAATAGAGGAACAGGCACACGCTCAGGCCCAGGACCGATGAAGTGACGGCGCCGAGCCGGTTCACTCTTTTGCTCAGCAGTCCCCAGACAAACGGTCCCAGGAATACCGAACCTATGGCTCCCCAGGAGATGCCCAGGATCGAAACAATGGTTGCCGGACGGAAATAGGCCAGGATCACCGACAGTAAAATGAAAAAAGCGCTTAAAATACGCATCAGCCGCGTCAACTGACGGTCGGAAACGTTGGGATTGATGAAGCCGGCATAGAGATCCTTGACCATGGCCGAGCTGGAGATCAGTACCAGGGCTGCCAGGGTGGACATCGAGGCCGAAAGGATCAGCAGCAGGATGAAAACGGACAATGATCCGGGAACGACCCGGGTCAGCATCTCCGGGATCAGGGAGTCGAACACCGGCTTGCCGTTGCTGAAGGCCGCCGGAGCGTTTTGTGGCGAAAGGAACAGGCGTGACAGGCTTCCGGAAAAGTAGGCGATGGTCAAGAGGATCACTGCGAAAGTGGTCGAAACCCACATGCCGGCGCGAATGGCCTTTTTATCCTTCACCGCGTAAAATTTCTGCACCAGCTGCGGCATGGCGAAAGGGGCCACGGAAGTCAGGAACACCAGGCAGAATAACGGCCAGATGCCGGGCGGACCGATTGCCGCGGTCAGTTTGGGGTCGATGGCAGCCAGCCGGGTCGTGGCCGCGGCCAGGCCCCCGGTTTTATCCAGAACGCTGAAGATGATGATGCCGCCGCCGACCAGCATCAGCATGCCGAAGAACACATCGATCATGGTCATTGACTTGTAGCCGCCCAGGACCAGGTATATGGTCGTGAACAGCCCCATAAAGACCAGGGCTTGCCAGTATTCGGTGTTGAAATTCAGTTTGAACAGGTAGGAGAGGCCGATGAACACCGCGGCTGAATAGGGGATGAAGAAGACGAATATGGAGATTGAAGAAAATATTTTCAGAAATTTGCTTTTATAACGTTTTTCGAAATACTCGGCCATGGTGGACACCTGGAATTCCTGGGCCATTTTCTTGATGCGGTGCCCCAGCAGCCACCAGACGAGCAGCACGCCGAGCAGCGAGTTTCCCAAGGCGATCCACAGCCCGGAATAGCCGAATTGCCAGCCGATTTTTCCGGAGAAGCCGATAAATACCACTGCTGAAAAATAAGCCGCGCCATAGGTGAAGGCCGTCATCCAGGGGCCGATGTCGCCGCCGCCCAGGAAAAAATCATGAAATGACGCCGTTTTCCTGCCGCGCCTGACGGCGATGGCCACGATCAGCAGCACGTATACAGCCAGAATTAAAATTTTAAAAAACATTCCTATTCTCCTTTTTAAAAACGGAAAAACAATTCGAACTGGACCCAGTTGTAGGCGTCGGCGCCGGCAATATAGAAATTGCCGGGGCGGAAGTTTTCCCAGATGAAGCGCCCGGCCAGGTTTTTGTCGAGTTCATAGGTGATTTTTACGATGAACAAATCGCCGCGGCTGCGGCCGCTGCCGCTGAGCAGGGCCGAGGGCGGCGTTTTCCGGGGCGCCGTCAGGCGATGCCAAGCCAGGTTTAGCCTGACTTTTTCCAGAGGTTCAAACAGCAGGTTGGCGTAAAGGGAGATGAAATTGGTCCAGTCGGCCACCCTGGTTTCCCTGGCCATCAAATAGATCAGGGAATCGCTCCACTTGGGCCATCTGCTGAAAGCAGGGTCCCAGCCTTCGTGGCGGGCCGTTTCCGGGTCGTCGCCGCTCAGATAGATGCCGCCCAGGGTCAGTTGGGCGGGGAGGGGAAACCGACGTCCGCATTTGTAATCCAGATGGAAATAACCGCCCAGGCCGCTGCGCTTGTCGTCCCCGAGCGTTCCCAACTGCAGTGCCCCCTCGCCGGTCAGGGAAAGTTTTTCCGTGAAGGGCACAAGGGCGCGGCCCCCGGCCACGTGGACGGCACCTGCGGGCAGCAGGCCGTTCTGAAAGGTGTCCTTGCGGAAAAGGTAGGCATCGAGGGTGGTTTTTTTTAAGCGGCCGCTGAAGTAAAAACCCAGACCCTGTTCCTCCTGCTCCAGCAGCGGCTGTTGCTTGTCGTTGATGACTGGCAGCAGGGTATCGGTCCGGGGCTGGCGGACGAAAAAGAAAGTCAGGTTGTTCCTGTTTTTCAGGGAGTAGTCGAGGCGCAGGCCGTTGAAGTAGGCCGAGCGCGAGCCGTCGAGCGGCCCGCCGTCAAAGATCAGAAAGCCTTCGCCCAGCATCAGCTCCTGGCGGCCCAGGGTGACGGTCAGCGGCAGTCGGCCGGGATTATTCCACTTGATGTTCAGCAGGTCGACAAAAACTTCGTTGAAGTCAAAGTTTTTTTTCAGTTTGGGATCGCTCTTGGGCGCCAGGTAATGGCGGTTCTCGTTGGTCAGGCGCAGGTTGACCTCCCAGGTTTTGTCGGGGCGCCACTGGCCGCCGAAGCTGGTGCGCAGGCGCAGGTAGGCGCTGGAGTCGATGATATTTTCATTCAGACTCAAGGTATTGTCCCAGCTTTCCTGGCGGATCCTTTCCCAGAAGAATATTTTCAACTTGGAATTCACGGCCGCGTTTTCTGCCGCCCGGACCGGCATCAGGGCGGCAAGCGAAATCAGGAAAACAAGCCAGATCGTTAATTTTTTACTCACCTTTCCTCCATCGATTCATTACTTTTTGGATTAAAGATCTTTGGCAAGAAAAAACCAACATACCGCAAAATCGCAAAAAAAACAACTTGCCTGTTTTTGCCGCACCCCGCAAACCGCAGACCGCAGAAATGAAAAGTATGTTGCATAACAGAATAATATTATTTTTATAATGGGAAACGATTTTATTAATTACTTTTTTTTACCCATAGGCAAGTTCATTTTGCGCAGCAGTTCCTGATAACGGGGCTCATCATGGATCATACTTCTTAATTCCAATTCCGTTATATACGCATTTGCCGGATCTTTTGTCTCATATCCTTTTTCCAGCCAGTCGAGGCATTTTTCTGTTTCACCGGCAACTGCGTACAGTATAGCAAGCCAATATGGCTGTATGTAATTCTCTTTCGCAGCAAATGCCATGGCATCAGCTGCACATCTCATGGCTTCAAAATAGCCTCCTTTTTTATATCCCTGTTCCATTACTTGTACGATCGGAGCCAAACCCATGGCCTTATAAAACGTTTTCGCGCCCTCAAACGCCTGAACATACTCCCCCTTATAGTGGTGTCCCCACCATAAAACTTGAAGCCCCAGCGAACTGTTCGGTGAAATCCTGAGCTCATTGTAAGCCATTGTCATACCCTCATCATACCTCCCTACCATGGATAATGTGCTTCCACAAAGTCCCATGATTACAGGATTGAAAGGATCCAGTTTAATGGCCAGCTGAGCCTGCACAATCGCTTCCTCCGGACGCTTCAGTATAGCCAACAGTTGGGAGTACTGCACCCGGGCAACAGCATCGTTGGGATTGATCTCAATGGTGCGTCTGAACGCCTCCTCTGCGCCTTTCCAGTCCCAATCAAACCATTTGACGAAAGCCCAGACGTAATGAACCTCCGCCAGGGTCGAATCCAGATCCAGGGCTCTCTGGGCGGCAGCTCTAAAGAGGGGTGTTGTTTCACTTGGCGGTAAAGATCCCATTACCTGACGTAAACACCAGATATTGGCAACTCCTGTATAAGCCAGCGCAAAATCCGGATCTTTCTTCAGAGCGGATTCAAAGTATTGCATTGCCACATCAATGTCCTGCGGGTTTAATTTATAAGCATAAGACATCCCCTTTAAGTAGGCTTCATAAGCCTCAGCATTGACCTGTCGGGCAGCGTCGAAACGCGTTGTGTCTTCAGGGGTTAATTTGACCTGAATATTCCTGGCAATGGCGCGTGCCATGTCTCCGTACATCACCAGCACATCGGTTACCGGCCGTTCGTACCTCTGTGTCCAGAGACTCCTCTCCTCGGGAAGGGCATCAAACAACTGCAACTTGATGCTTACGTTTTCACCCACCCGATAGACAGTGCCCTCCACCAGGGCATCCACATTCAGCTCCCGGGCGATCTCCGGTAAGGACTTGTCGGTTTTCTTGTACTGCATCACCGAAGTCCGGGAGATCACACGCTGCAATCCTCTGATCTGGCCAAGCTCCCCGATCAACTCATCTGTTACCCCATCGACAAAATATTCCTGTCCGGCATCACCCGTGAGGTTCTTGAGCGGTAATATCGCAATGGATTCGATCTGTTCGGTTTTTCCAGATAACAGGACCAGCAATATAACCGCGATGATGATTAAAAACGCAGTGGCGACAAAAAAAAAGGTTTTTTTTCTCCCACGCAGTTTGGCTCTCAGAATCCGTGCCTGGATCTCTTCCGGTACAATACCTGCTGATATAGATTCCATATCGTCCAGCAGCTCTTTTATATGCTGGTAGCGTTTTTCAGGATCCTTCTCCAGCGCCCGGGCCACAACTTGAGCCAGAGACTGGGGAATTTCAGAACGCACCGAGGTGACCGGCTCCGGGTCATCGTTCATGATGGAATAAAGCACCGCCTGTTCATACTCGCCTCTGAAAGGCAACTTTCCGGTGAGCATTTCATAGAGCAATACCCCCAGGGACCAGATGTCGGTGCGATGGTCGACCGCCTCTCCCAGGGCCTGCTCTGGAGACATGTAGGCCACGGTTCCCAGGGTGGAACCGGTCTTGGTCAGTTTGGTCTGTCCGGCCAGCTTGGCCAGGCCAAAATCCACGATTTTGATTACGCCGTCTTCGGTGATCAGGATGTTGGCGGGTTTGATGTCCCGGTGCACGATGCCTTTTTGATGGGCTTTTCCCAGGCCCCCGGCAATTTGACCGGCAAGATCCAATGCTTCATCCACCGGTAAAGGGCCTTGTTTGATTTTTTCCTTGAGGGATTCCCCCTCATAGCAGGCCATTACAATGTACATTTGGCCGTCTTCGGTTTCATTGATCTCATGAATGGTGCAGATATGATTATGCTGCAGGGCTGAGGCGGCCTTGGCTTCGTGTATGAAGCGTTTTTTCTCTTCTTCGGCCTGGCTGAGGTGGGGAGGCAGAAACTTGAGGGCCACGAAACGGTCGAGTTTGGTGTCCTTGGCTTTATAGACCGTGCCCATCCCGCCGGCACCGATTTTTTCCAAGATTTGATAATGGAAAATGGTTTGTCCGATCATTGGGTTTCTCTCTACGGTGTTTATATCAAATAGAGATTTTTTTTGCAATTCTTTAAAGAATCAGGGAATATCCCGGATATTTATTTGGAGTAATACATGAAAGGATTTTCAGAATCAACTTTGAACGTTGAACCTTGAACCAAACATGCGTTTGGCAGGAGAACCACAGGGGGCACCGGGATTTTTTGGTGAAATGATAATCGTGAGCAGAGCGATGAGGAGGGCCAGCAATTCGGAAAGGGCGAATATCCAGAGATGGATCGGCGTCCGATAGGCAAAATCCCGCAGCCAACGCTGCATCAGGAAATAGGACGCAGGCCAGGCGCTGACATTGGCCGCCAGCATCGACGCGACGCTGGCCGCCAGTGAGCCGATGCCAACCCGATGAACCGCCCTTCTCCCTTTCAGGGCTGCTGTTCGATCAGGACGGCATCGATGTTCTTTTGATCCAGGTGGTACCAGGCCCCGGTGGCGGCATCCACGATAACCGGCACCAGGCCCAGCAGCACGTCCAGGATCACCCAGCCGGCGCCGACGCGGTTGTTGATATGATACGCGCGCGGCTGATAGCCCTCGGCCCGAAATTCAATGGCGTACGATTTTTTAACGGCCATATTGAGCTGCAAGGGCGTTGTGCCCATGAATTGGCCGTTGACATAAACATCCGCCCGAACCGGGCTGGATCCCATGTTCACTTTTTCCGCTGTGCCCTTGAACAGGGTGGCGCAGCCGCTCAAGGCCAGGACGGAGACGATGCACAGAGCCGAAATACATTTTTTCATTTTTCCTCCTTGTGGGCAGGCCCACGTTACTCGCAGCGCAGTGATCTGGTCGGATTCATCCGCGCCACCTTCACCGCCTGGAATCCGGCCGTAAGCAGGGCGACCAGCAGCACCAGGGTCCCGGCAAAGATAAAAAGGTTTATGCCTATCGAAATGCGGAAGGCAAAATTCTGCAGCCATTTTCCCATTATGAAATAGATTGCCGGCCAGGCCAGCAAATTGGCCAGAAGCACTTGTTTGCAAAATCCTCTGGTCAGCAAATAGATGATCCCCGGGATGGAAGCGCCAAGCACCTTGCGAATCCCGATCTCCTTGGTTCTCTGCTCGGCCACGAAGGAGACAAGGCCGAAGAGACCCATGCAGGATATGAAAATGGCCAGCATGGCGAATATGCCGAACAATTTTTCCAAGCGCTGTTCGCTCCCGTATTGGGCAGCGATCTGCTGGTCGAGTAAATGGTATTCGAAGGGGGCATGAAGATTGACGCTGTTCCAAACCTTCTGGATGTGCGTAATGGCGGCGGGCAGCGGCATGCCGCCTTGTACCCGGATAAACACCGTTGCATCTGAGCTGTCTTCGGCGAGACCATTAATCAAATAGAAAACCTCCGGACGCAGCGCCTGGCGCAATGATTCAAAGTATGTATTCTTGACGATGCCCACGATCGTCCCCTTCTGCTCACCCACGGCAAACGATTTCCCCACGGCATCCTTGAGACCGGCCTTTTCAACGGCCTTTTCATTGAGTACATACGCTGTTCCCTTGTCTCCCGGAAAAGCGGCGGAAAACCCGCGGCCGGCAACAAACTCCATCCCCATGGCGGTAAAATAATTGACATCGATCTGCGTTGTCCCCATCAAGATCGAGTTCTGATCTTCCGATTTCCCCTCCCAGGTCACCCCGTTGGTGTCGTTCCTCATGCCGATCGGCTTCCAGTCCTTGGCCGCCACGTTGGTGATCGCCCTGTTTTTTAGCAGTTCGCTGCGGACCAGGTCGTATTTTGGGCCTATATTTTCCTTGACAGGAATCGTGATGATCTGGTCCCGGTCCAGATGCCAGCTTTTCTGGCGCATCAGCCGCAACTGGCTGCCGACGACCAGCGTCGCCAGGATCAGCGTGATGGAGATGATGAATTGCGACGTCACCAGGACCCGGCGCAGGGTGCCGAACTTCACCCAGCCCGCAGGGCGGTTCCGGCGGGACGAACGGAATGGAATGGACTTCTGGAAGATATGGACCGGCTGAATGGCCGAGAGATAGAGTGCCGGGAAAGCGCCGGCCAGGAGACCGATCACACAGGCGATGGCCGCCAGGCTCCACAGCATATCGGGAGCGAGCACCTGGAGAGCGAACTCCTTGCCGGTCAATGCGTTGAAATGGGGCATGGCGATCCACACCAGAGTGACGGCCAGGGGGAGAGACAGCAAGGTGATCAGCAGCGACTCGCCAAAAAACTGGCCGATAATTTGCCGGCGATCGGCCCCGATGACTTTGCGCAGGCCGATTTCCCTGGCCCTTTTTTCCGCCCGGGCCGTCAACAGGTTGATGAAGTTGATGGCGGCGATCAGGACAATGAACAGGGCAATGAGGGAAAACAGGTAGACGTTGGTCCTGCTGCCCAGGGGGATATCGTAGGGGCCGATGGGATTGAGATAGATATCGTGCAGTCGCTGGATGGAAAAGGACGCTGTTTTGTGGACGACAGGCCAGCAGTTGTGCTTGAGCGCGACCTGGTTCAGCTTGCGAATGATCTCCGCCTCATTTCGCTGCGGCCTGGTTTGGATGTAGGTCTTGAAGTTGAAATCGCCCCATTCCAGACCCCAGAGGGGATGGGCCTCGACGAACTTGAAGGGAATGACATAATCGAAGCGAAAGTGGGAGCGCCGGGGGACATCCCTCATGATACCCGCCACTTCCATGGGGATCTGGCCTTCCACCAGCAGCGTCTTGCCGATCGGGTCCTCGCTCCCGAAGTATTTCCTGGCCATGCTGGAAGAGAGGATGATGGTGTCGGGAGCGGCGAAGGCGCGGTCGATGTCGCCCTGAACCAGAGGGAAACTGAATATCCTGAACAGTGACGCGTCGGCTGTGATTCCGTTTTCCTCGTAGAAAACCCGGTTTTCATGTTGAAACGTGACCCGGGGAATGTTGTGGACCCGCACCGCTGCAACCACTTCGGGAATTTCTGCCGCCACGGCCGGGGCGAACGGCGCCGGGGAGCTGAAATCATTGCCGTTCTTGCCGATGGTGATTATCCGGTAAATATCCCGGCCGTTCCGATGAAACCGGTCATAGCCCGATTCGTCGCGAACCCAGAGCACGATCAACAGGGAGCAGGCCATGCCGATGGCCAGCCCCAGGATGTTGATCAGGGAATACCCCGACTGGCGGCGGAAGTTCCGCAGTGCCACTTTCAGGTAGTTGAGCAGGAGCCCCGGGGAGAACCGCGATCCCTGCCAGGAGGGCGTAGCGAGCCGTGAGCGATTGCTCTCCTTGAAGTATTCCCCGCCCACTTCCTCGGGCCGGCCGATGGCGGCAGCGGCCTTGGCAAATGATTCCTCATCAGAAAAGCCGTTTTGCTTCTGCTTGTCGAACTCTTCGAGCAGGTGCGACTCGAGCTCCATGATGGTGCCGTCCTCGAACGACTCCAGCTTGCGCAGCGAGCGCTTCCATTCACTTATGGCTTTTTTTAAGTCAAACATGGTTCACTCCATTTCGGGCATGGGTTTCCAGATCAGGTTCAGGGCCTGGACCATGCTCCGCCACTGGGCCATTTCCGTCTGGAGCGCCGTGCGCCCCGACGGAGTGATCTTGTAGTACTTCCGGTGCCGGCCCTCCTCGGAAACCACCCACTGCGATGAGATCAGGTTCTCCTTTTCCAGGCGCTGCAGGACCGGGTAAAGCGTGCCGTCGGACCATTCCAGGGTTCCCCCCGACATTTCCTTGACCCGCTGGATGATGTTGTAGCCGTAATCCTCGCCACGCTGCAGGATGGTCAGGATGATGGGCTTGGTCGATGCCGCCATGAGTGCTTTGTTTATCATTGCTTACCTCTTGCGTCAAGTTACCTTGACCCTCTATGTATGCAAGAGATATGCCAAGTCCAAAGGCCGCATTACTGGGCTTTTGCGGCGAGAAAGCATGGAAAAGTTGTCCGCATTTGGACAATGATTGTCCGCAAACGGACATAAAAAGCAGAGCGGAACCCGTTTATTCGTATCTCAGGCTGTCCACCGGATTGGCGCGGGCGGCGCGCCAGGTGCCGCTGCCGACCGCAAGCAGGGCCACGGCGATGATCCCCAGGCTGGAGAAAAGGAAAATGCTCAATTCTGGTTTGATGCGGTAGGGATATTTCGTCAGCCAGTGCGAGAGCCAATAGTAGGATGCCGGCAAGGCGATCACAATGGCCCACAATATTAAAAGCCCGAATTTCCTGAGCAGCGTCCAGAAGATGTCGACAAAAGAAGCACCCATGACCTTGCGGATGCCGATCTCCCGGGTTCGCTGGCGGGCGGTGAACGCGGCCAGGCCGAACAAACCGAAACAGGAAATGAAAATCGAAAGCAGGCTCAACAGCTTGCTCAAAGAACCGGCCTGGATCTCGGATTTGTAAAGCCTGGTGTAATCGCTATCGAGAAAATGATAATCAAAGGGCAGTTCCGGAACCACCGTGCGCCAAACCCCACGCAGTGCGGCCAATGTCCCGGGCAGTGATGCCCCATCCATTTTGACCATGATGATGCCGCGGGAATTGATGGCCAGGGGGTTGGCAAGCGGCCGGATGGCCAGCGATTCGATGACAGCGTGCAACGATTTCAAATGGCTGTCGTTGACCACGCCGATGATGGTGCGCGGCCGGCCGTTGCTCAATTGGATCTGCTTGCCCAAAATGTTTTTTGCGCCCCCGAGGATTCGGGCCCCGGTTTTGTTGATCAGAACGGTATCTTTCATGTCGGCGGGGCGGGTGCCTGAAAAAACCCGTCCGGACTCCATTTTCATGCCCATGAAGGCGATGAAGTCGGCATCGACGTTGATGATTTCAAAGTTGGGGTTCCCATCGTCCGCCAGATCTTGGAATTTCACCGGGCCGCCGTCGCTGCGCTCGGTCAGAAATCCGGCGGTGGCGGTGACCGCCTCAATGCCCGGCTGCTGCAGCAGGCGGTCTTTCAAGGTCCGGTAGCGTTCATCGGTCATTTCTCTGGCCTCCATGACAGCAATGTTCTGCTTGTCAAAGCCCAGCTTATGGTCCAGCATGAAGCGCAACTGGCGCTGAAGCACCCCGGTGCTGATCAACAGGAACAGGGCGATGGTAAATTGCAGTACGACCAGTGTCGTGCGCCAGGCGGCGCTCTTCGTTCCCGGCGTGAACATTTGATTGAGCATGCCGCGAACCCGGAACGATGAAAGGATGAACGCCGGATACACGCCGGCTGCAAGAGCGGTAAGCAGCATGACCAGGCCAAGATCTTTAGCCAACCCCCCTTGCTTGAAATCCAGGCGCAGGGAGAGGGCGAAAAACTCATTGAATGCCGGCAAAATCAACAAGACCAACAGCAGGGCGAGCGATCCTGCCAGGGCGGTCAAGGCGAATGATTCTCCCAGGAATTGCAGCATCATTTGCCTGCGGCTAGCTCCCAGTACTTTGCGTATGCCCACTTCCTTGGTGCGGGTCGTTGCCCGGGCCATGCTCAGGTTTATGAAATTAACCACCGCGATCAATAGGATCAGGAAAGCCGCAAATGAAAAAATCGTGACCGCGGAACGGTTGCTGGTCACGATGTCTTCGTCGCGGAAATTTTCTTCCAGGTGCATTTCCCGCAGCGCTTGGAAGCGAAAAGTCGAGTTGAATTTGGCAAACAGCGGTGCGTGCTTCAGGATGATGCGCTGGAGCTGATCTTGCAGGTCTGGCACCTGGGCCGGATCGTGCACCTGCACGAAAGTAAGGAAATAATCGGAATACCAATCAACGGGAATAACCGGGTCGGTTTCGAGCCGCCGCAGAGAACATAAATAACGAAAACGGAGTGAAGAATTGTCCGGGAGGTCCTTGAAAATGCCGGTGATGCGAAACAGACGGCCCATATAGCCTACCGTTTTGCCGATCGCCCCGGTGGCGCCGAAGTACTTGCGGGCAAACGATTGGCAAACGATCATTGCGTCGGGGCTGGCAAGTGCGTGGCCGCGATCGCCCTCGAGCAGAGGGAAGGAAAACATGCTCAGAAACGAAGGGTCGGCAAAGGCCCCTCCGTCTTCATATTGGGTTTTGTCTCCTACCTCAATGATCTGCCGGGGTTGCAGGCGCAGCCGTGCTGCGGACTGGATACCGGGGAGTTGGTCGAGCATGGCTTGGGCGAAGCGTCCCGGTGTCGATCCCGCAAGGTAACTCTCCTCGGGCCTGTTCACCTCTTTCACGATGCGGTAGATGGTTTCGTGCCCCTTATGGAAACGGTCAAAGCCGGTCTCATGAAGGACCCAGAGCATGATCAAAATCACGGCTGCCAGGCTGATGGCCAGGCTGCTGATATTGATCAGGGAAAAGAGTGCCTGGCGGCGCAACAAGCGGCAGGTCACCTTGAACTCATTCCAAACGAGGCCCGGCAGGAAGCGGGCCGGGCGCCAGGGCCTGCGGCGGTCCAGGGCCAGCTCGCGGTTCTTGTGGTATTCCCGGGCGATGGCAGCGGCCGTTCCAACCTGGGCAACAGCTTTGCTGAAGGCTTCCTCAGCGCTGAAACCTTCGGTTTTTAAAGCCTCGTACGCCTCGCGCAGATGCAGCTCCATGTCGGCGATGAAGCTGTCCTCGAACGATTCAAATTTACGAAATCCCTTTTTCCATTCCCTGATCGCTGTTTCCATGTCGAACATGCGTCCTCCTTACTCACTGGCCGGGAGCGGTTGGCTGAAATGAAGCATGGCCTGTAATATTTTCTGCCAGCTGGTCAACTCGACGGCCAGCGCCTGGCGGCCGAGCTCGGTGATGTGGTAGTAGTGGCGGGGACGGCCGCCGTCGGCGGCGATCCACTCGGAGGTGATCAAGCGGTCCATCTCCATGCGCTGCAGCACCGGGTAAAGCATGCCGTCGCTCCATTCGATGCCGCCGCCCGAGATGTTTTTCACTTTCTGGATGATGTTGTAACCGTAATCCTTGCCCCGGGAAAGGATGGCCAGGATGATCGGCCGGGTCGATGCCGCCATCAATGTTTTCGATATCATGCATACCTCGCAGGCGAAGTTACTTTCGCAATCTATGTATGCAAAACAGATGCCAAGTTCATTGCCTTTGCACGCCTTTATTCTTGGCGGATCGATATGGAAAGCCTGTCCGAATTTGTACATTGATTGTCCGCATGCGGACATAAAATGCCGGCCGCAGACCTATAAAGATTACTATATGTTCTCTTCCTTCCGGTATCCTGACTCCGGCTGCCGCTTATTCGTATCTCAAGCTGTCTACCGGGTTTGCGCGCGCGGCGCGTACGGCCATGAAGCCCACGGTCAGCAGGGTGACGACCAATGTCAACCCCGCCGCTTGGGCAAACAAGCCGGGTCCGATGGCGACCGGATAGGCGAATTCCCTTAACCATTGACGGATCAGGTAATACGCCAGCGGCCAGGCGATCAAGTGGGCCAGGGCCACCCATTTCAAAAAATTCGTGATATTCATCCAGGCGATGCCGGTGATGGTGGCGCCGAATACGCGGCGGATGCCGACCTCCCTGGCCTTCTGTTCGACCGTGTAGGCGCTGAGGCCGAGCAGTCCCAAACAGGCGATGAAAAGCGCCAGCATGGTGAAACCCTGCAGCAGCTTCCCCAGCACCCGTTCGGATGTATATTGCCCCTGGTAGGCGTCCTCGTAGAACATGAACTCAAAAGGGTGTCCCGGGACATGGCGCTTGAAGGTCTTTTCGATCGCCTGCATGGCCGCGGCCGCTTTTTTTTCGTCGATCTTGATAAAAACCCGGATATGCCATGGCCTGTAGATGCGGAAAATGAAAGGGCGGATGGTTGTGTGCAGGGTGCGGGCGTGAAAATCCCTGACCACGCCGATGACGCGTACCTTGCGAAAACTCTCCGGCCAGGCGGGGTGGGCCAGGTACAGGCTCATGCCGATGGGGTTTTTCACTCCCATTTGCCGCACGGCCTTTTCGTTGACAATGCAGGACTCGTTTTCATCGGCGGGAAATTGCTGGGAAAAATCACGGCCCGCGACGATCTTTATGGCGAATGTTTTCAGATAATCATAATCGGCCACCGTGTAGTCGGTACCCAGCGTTTTGTCGCCCTGGTCGCCTTTCCAGCCGAACATGAACGATTCGCCGATCATGGTCGGCGCCTTGGCTGCTGCCGTCACGCTCACGATGCCCTCTTTGCCTAGAAGCTCGTTCTTGAACGAGGAGAAATGTTCGGCCAGCAGCGGGTTGTTCATGATGCCGACGATGTTGTCCCGCTCCAGGCCCAGGTCGATGGTATCGATATACAGGAGCTGCTTGCCTACCGCCAGGGTGAAGGTGAGCAGGATCACCGAGACAACGAACTGGAACACGATCAGAACGGTCCGCAGGCGGGACCCCTTGCCGCCGGGAAATGACTGCGGCTTCAGCACCTGGACCGGCTTGAAGCGGGATAGGAGCAGGGCGGGATAAATGCCGGCCAGCAAACCGGTGATCAGGGTCAGCAGGGCCAAAAGCATGATCATTTCGAGATTGGCCGCTTCGAAAAGCGCCAGTGACTTGCCGGAGAAGCGGTTGAATCCAGGCAGCATGATCTGCACCCAAAGCAGGGCCAAGGCCATCGAGCCGGCAGCGGTCAGAAAGGTCTCGCCCAAAAATTGCCAGACGATCTGAAGCCGGGAGGCGCCCACCACTTTGCGCAGGCCGATCTCCCTGGCACGCCTGAATGAGCGGGCGGTGAGCAGGTTGATGAAATTGATGCAGGCCAGCATCAGGATAAAAACTGCGATCAATGAGAAAAGGAGAACCCGTATGCCATTGTCGGGACGGCCCGATTGCTGCAGGTTCACCTGGGCCAGCTCCTGCAGGACCGGGGCATAGTTGATGTTTGCGGCTATGTGTTTTTTATAGATATTCCTGATCTTTCTGCCGAAAGCCGCGGCGGAAACGCCGGGCCTGAGCATGATATAGCAGGGACCGGTCCATTCCTCCCAGCGGGCCAGACGGTCTTCCCCCAGCAGTTCCACCCGGGCCAGCAGGTCAAACTGGATGTGCGAATTGGCTGGAATATCGCGGATCACGCCGCTCACCGTGAAGTCGGCCTGGTACTGTTCAAAAAACAGGGTTTTCCCCAGGGCGCTCTCGCGGTTGAAATATTTCCGGGCCGTGGATGCGGTCAGTACAATGGAGTTTTTTGTGCTGAGCGCGGATGCCGCGTTTCCTTCGATGAAAGGGAAGGAGAACATGCGGAAAAAGCCGGGATCGGCAAGGCCGATCCTGTATTCCTGGAAATGGCGTTCGCCCCGGGTGACCAGTGATGCCTGCCAGGACCAGACCCGGGAAAATTCCTCGACTTCGGGATAGGAATTTTTCAGTTCCGGCGCCAGGGCGTAGGTCGGGGTCGCAAAGAGCCTTCCGTCCTGGGTCCGGTTCAGGACCCTGAAAATCCGCTCCTTGTTTTCATGAAAGCGGTCAAAGCTCAATTCGCTTTTCACCCAAAGTCCAATGAGTATGAAACAGGCCATGCCGATCGATAACCCGGTGATATTGATTAAGGCATAGACCTTTTCGCGGCGGACGGCGCGTGCGGCCACCTTGGCGTAGTTCCACAACAGCGCCGGCATAAAGCGCGGCGGCTGCCAGGGCGGTCGCCCCGAGCGGCGCGTGGTGTGGGCCTTGTAGAATTCAGCGCCGATCTCGCCTGTTTCTCCCATGGCGTTCACCACTTGCTGGAACGCATCTTCAATGGCAACACCCTGCCCGGTCAATTCCTCGACGCGGTCGCGCAGGTGACCTTCCAACTCGGCCACATAACCCTCTTCCATGGCCTGGCTTGAGGCCAGCTCCCTTTTCCATTTTTTAATGCTTTGCTCGAGATCGAACATGATTTGTCGCTCCTTTTAATCCTTAATTACCGCAGGTTCCCACAGGATCTGCAGCGCCCGATGCACACTTAGCCAGTGCTCCTTTTCCGCCAACAGTTCTTTTTTACCGGCTGCGGTGAGCCGGTAATACTTGCGCAGGCGGTTGCCGTCGGAGATCTTCCACTGTGAAACGACCAGTCCGTCTTTTTCCAGGCGATGCAGGACCGGGTAAAGGAGCGCCTCCGACCAGTCCAGGGTGCCATGGGAAACCTGCTTGACCCGTTTGAGAATTTGATAGCCGTAATTTTCCCCGGACATCAGCAGCGCCAGTATGACAGGCTTGGCTGACGCCGCCACCAAGGCTTTCGATATCATGCATACCTCCAAAACGATAATACCTAATACAATTAGGTATGCAAATTCAATGCCAATTCCGACAAGCAGGCAGCCACTGTGTTTGCGTTTTTGCAGGCATCCGGGATCTGTTCGCAATCGGACATTCTGTGTTCGCTCATGGACAATTTTTTTATCGGAAGCAATTTACAATCCGCGACAAACCATTTACAATAGGTTGGTTGCCTCTGTCTTTGAACGGGATCATCAAGAATGGAAAATCAGGAATGCTGCTGAAATTATTGACCATCTTTGCCCTGGGAGTCGCTGAACTCTGGGCGGCGGCTCCGACCGGCGCCGTCATGGGCTTGGACCCGCTTCTGGTCTGCCTGGTGGCCGCGGCCGGTGCGGTCAGCGGCGGCACGGTGGTGGTGCTGCTGGGGGAGCGGGTGAAAGCGTGGCTGGAGCGCCGGCGCAAGCGTGAAAAACTGGAGGAGCGGCGCGGGCTGCTGTTCCGGGTCTGGCTGCGTTACGGCGTGGTCGGCTGGGGGTTGCTGGCGCCTCTGCTGGTCGGCTCACCGCTTGGCGCCGCCTTCGGGCTGGTCCTGGGCGCCCCGCCCCGGCGCCTGTTGCCCTGGTTGGCAGCGGGCTCGGTCCTGTGGAGCATTGTTTTTTCGATTTTGACCGCCATGGGGAGCCATTTTTTACGATAGTCAGGTTTGACATTTTCGGCCGGATGCAGTACTCTTTAGCCTCACCCTGCGCGAATTTGTGAGGTATTCCATGTTTTCGCCCAAAAATCATTTCAGGAGCATCGCGTTTTTAGAGATTGTATCTTTTTTCTTTATATTGGCTGTCAAGTCGCACCCCCTGGCCGCCCAAGCTGAGCTGAAAAAGCCGCAGGTCACTGCCAACGCCCAAGCTTCGGTTCCCGGCTACGTGGAACAGGTTGGCAACAGTGAAAGCAAAATGGATCGAAAGAGTCGTTTGCTGCCCAGCCTCCTGGGCCTGGCCGTGGCCGGCGCGGTCGTCGCCGTCCTGGTGCTGCAGGTTTTCAAGAAAACAGGTTACAATCCACATATCATTCCCCTGGAATTCGTTCGCGGCGTGGACCACCCGTATTTTCCGCTGCTCCCCGGTCAGACCAGGCATTACCAGACCACTCAAAACGAAAAATCTGCCGAGGTGACGATCGCGGCCACCGGCAATACCCGGCTCATCATGGGTGTCATCTGTCTGGAGTTCAGGAGCGGCTGGTTGCCGACCAGAGGCTTTTCGAAGACACCTGGCGCTGGTATGCCCAGGACCGGGACGGCAATGTCTGGTATTTCGCCCGGGAAACCAAAAAGTACGATTATGACGTCGTGAGCGAGGATTGGTCCTGGCAGGCCGGGGTCAATGGCGCCAAGCCCGGCATGGTCATGGTCGGCCATCCCGCGGATTATTTGAACCAGGAGTACCGTGAGGTATATGTCTCCGGTGTGGACGAGGACAAGGCCCAGGTTGTCAGCCTGAATGAAACGGTGACCGTCCCCTGCGGAACTTTCAGCGGCTGCCTCAAGATCAAGGTTTATTCCGATCTGGATCCCGGCCGGGTCGAACACCGCTACTATGCTTCAGGCATCGGCCTCATCCTCAGAGAAACCATGCCGGAAAGTGACAAACGCCTGGAGCTCGTCAGCATGGACAATGAATTGCCCCCCACGTCGGCAAGCCGCTAATCACTGAATTTTTATCCCCGGCTCGCCTCATTCCTGAGAAAAAGATTGGCATTGAGTGGGAATTTTTCTGATTTATCTGGTTTGAAATGAAAATTCTATTTTTTCAACAAATTCAAGAATTCATCGACTGAAATTCCGCTGTTACGAATCAAGGCGCGCAGCAAGCCGGGAGCGAGTTCCTTGTGGTTGGGAAGTGAGAGCGTCGGGCGCTGAGGATGGAACAGGATCGTATGGCTGCCGGTCTGATGATCAAGCGTATAGCCGATTTTTTGAAACGCCTTGAGGGCGGCCTTGGCCGCAATATTAGATAGAATGCCCAACAGCGACTTCTCCGAGGAAATATTGAGAAGGAAGGTGATGCCCTTTCAGGCGGCCATGCTTTTTCTCGACTAGAACATAGCCGGCGATCGCATCCTTGATGTTCTCGACCGCCTCTTCCATGGTCTTGCCCTGGCTCACGCAACCGGGCAGACCGATGGCTTCGGCCACGTAGCCTTTGTATTCTTCATCGCGGTAAAAGATCACCCCGTATTTTCCCATAATGTCGCGTCTCCTGATTCAATGGTAGTGCAAACCCCCATTCTTGTCAACTTGCTGTGCGCGTCCATATCCATTTTGTGACCATGATTCTCGAAAAATACCGTAAAAATACCATAAAAGACCATAATTACATTTTTGTGGAAAACTTAGAGATACTTGATATTAGAGAAATTTAAAGTGGAGCTGAGGAGGATCGAATCACAATGCTATGCGTTCTCAAGCTTGAAAGCTGAGAACGCATCCAGCACTCCCGACCTTCTGAATGCCATTCTAAGGGGTGAAATCAGAAAAATGCCTTGAAACCATTTACCCATAATGGTTTTGCATAATGTGGAAAGGCCCAAAATCGCCAAATGTGTCTGGATTGTTACAATATTAAAATAAATTTCTTTGTGGGTATCCCAAGTCTGCGCGTCCTCAACCGTGAACATGAAGAAGAAAGGACGATGTCCTTATAATTACGAATATTCGTCCATCTATTAGTTAGAAATACAACTTCTACGTAAAATTACAACTTCAGTAAATGCTGCAGTAATTTCTTTTTTATTGATGGCTAGGTCGCAAGGCAAAGGGCGACCGACTGGTCGCCCTTTGCTTAATTCCTGATCACAAATCCCTGCGTGTGAGGCTTCAGCGCAGAAAGTAATACGCCAAGCCCACGCTGCCATAGCTGCTTGAGTTGTCGTTGAGGGCGATGCCGACCTCGGCCAGGAAATCGAGGTCATCACTGACGCGGTATTCGATCCCCGGCACGATATGCGCCAGGGTGTAGTTTCCCCCGTTCTTTATCGAATCGAAGGCGAGCATGAGACCGCCATAGAGCTCCAGGTTCTTCACGGGCCTGGTGCTGGCCATGAGCGTAGCGTCGATGCCCTTGCTGTCCCCTCCACCCTTGTAGTCCGTTATGTGCCCGCCCAGCGCTGCCGAGGCGTTGAAATTCTCGCCTTTGAGGAACCAATACTCCACGTCGGCCCCGAAGTATTTTAGCCCTTTGAAAAACGCGGCCTTGGCTTCGATGTCGATGCTCTTTGTCAGTCCGTACCCGAAGCGACCGGCCACGCCCCACAATGAATCACCGCCGTTCTTGCCGAAAAGAATGGTCGGAAAAATACCAAGCTTGAGGTTGCCCTGGTTGATGGTCTCGGCTGAGTTCATCAGCACGCTTTGTGCCGAGACCTCGGCAACGGCAACGGTGAGAAACATGGCCGCGGCCAGAATAATCATGATCATTTTACGCATATAGCACCTCTCCTGATTTAAGGTTTCAATTGATCCGCTATTCAATAAGCATTTGTTGCGCCATGTGGCAGTATTTTCCCCGGAGTGTCCGGGAAAATCATTTTCTCTTGGCAAACTTTCAGGAAAGGATCCATGTGGATTTGAGTTTGATTATTAACTTGTCCCCAAAAACAAGAAAATTCTTATTTAATGATATTTTTACTGTTTTTCAGATTCAATTTCAACCCGTTTCTCTTTAAGGCCATGATCAGGAATTGCCGGGAGGGTTGCCGGCGGCAACTGGCGTTGCCGGCGGGCCATGAGGAGTCTGGATCATTTTGGCAATAATCTGATTCAGCTCCGAGAAATCATCATTGACTTGGCTCAAGAACCGCGGCCTTAAAAGATGAGCAAGCTTGATGGTGCTCTCTTGCCGATCGGGGAGGACCAGGATAATAAAAATCTCTGTCAGCATGTCGCGATATGCCTGCAATTCCAACAGCTCTTCGCGGTCGACCGCTGCCAGGACCATGATGGAATTTGGTTCGATGATGCTGCGCAGTCGGTTGCGAAAATCTTCCAATTTGACGAAACGTTCTATCTTTCCTCCCGGGGCCACGGAGCGGATCGCCGCATCCAGTCTATTCTCATTTTCGTCATTTTTACTGGCATAAAAAAGGAGTTGCATGTTCGTATTCCTCCTTAAAAAAAAAGATCATTTTTCTCAGCTTTTCAAGAAATTTCAATCAAGAATGATGCCAATTCAATATACCGGGGACGCTTCCGGGGATGACCGGGATTGATCGGGTTACCAGGCGGAGGGCAGCCGGTATTTTTTGAGAAGCGCGTACAGCCGGGAACGGGACAAGCCGGAAATCCGGCAGGCCTCATCGATATTTCCGGAGACGGACTCCATCAAGTCCTTGAAATACCGCTTTTCCGCCGCCGAAACCGCGGTCCGGTGAAACTCCTTCAATGTGGCCGGCGCCGCGGGAGCGATCGTGCCGTTCTGCGGTATTTCCTGGCCGGCATGTTGCTTTTGAAAGCCGTTGCGCGCCACCTGAATGCGGATATAGGTGGGCAGGTGGAGCGGGTAGAGGATGGGTTCCTCCTTGGCGGCGAGCAAAGCCTTTTCCAGGGCCTGGATCAGTTCCCGCACGTTCCCCGGCCATTTGTAATTGCTGATTGTATACCAGAATTCCTGGGAGAATCCCTTGGGTTCCAGCCCGAACCTCTGGCACAAAGTGCCCATGTAATGCAAGGTCAATTCCTTCAGGTCGTCAAGGCATTCCCGCAGGGGCGGCAATTCGATCACCAGCGACCGCAGCCGAAAAAGCAGGTCTTCGCGAAATTGCCCCTGTTGCACCAGGTCCTCCAGGCTGCGGTTGGTCGCCCCCACCAGCCTGAAATCGCTGCTGATCTCCTGGCTGCCTCCTACCGGGCGAAAGCGGTGTTCCTGGATGACCCGCAGGAAGCTCTTCTGGATCGCCAGCGGCAGCTCGCCGATCTCGTCGAGGAACAGGGTCCCCTTGTCGGCCTGCTTGACCAGCCCTTCCTGGCTGACATAGGCCCCGGTGTAAGATCCGCGCACATGCCCGAAAAGAACGCTTTCCACGAGGGTTTCCGGCAGCGCCGTGCAGTCGACGATGACAAAATTACCCTGGGCCCTCCGGCTGTTGCTATGGATCGCTTTGGCAAAAAGCTCTTTCCCGGTGCCGCTCTCCCCGGTGATGAGGATATTGACATCGCTTTGCGCAGCCTGGCCCAGGAGATCAAAGCTGTCATCGAGCCGTTTCGAGCTGCCGATGATATCCTTCCTCTCCAAAGCCACGGGGGTGGTTTTAATTCCCTTGTCGGCCTTGTATTCCAGGATCCGAGCAATATGCATTTTAATGATTTCCAGCGAGACGGGCTTCTCGAGGTAATCCCAGGCGCCGTTGGTGATGGCGAACTCCGCTTCGTCGGGATTGCCGAAACCGGTGATAATGATGATTTGCGGGGCGTGGCCGCTGGACTTGATTTTTGCAATGCTTTCCAGGCCGGAGCCGTCGGGCAGCTTCGCCTCGAGGAAAACCACGGCGAACGGCCCGGATCGGGTTTGCTGGAGCCCCTCTGCCAGAGTAGGCGCGACATATGCCGTATGGCCCATCTGGCTCACGACATTACTGATCCTTTCGCTGCTTACCTGGTCGGAATGAATGATTAAAATATTTTCCATGGCCATGCATCTTCCATGGGAATATTATAATAGAGGTTTTTTTTAAATTGCAATAGTTTTCCAAAAATTTTTCAGCGATTTTCTACCTATGGCTCTTTTCCAGCACATACTTCGGCTGATGGGTTTGCAACGGCCGTAATAAATTCCGGCCTGGGTTATGGCGATCACTCGCCCTGAGGCCGGGACCCGGAGAATTGATCCTGGTTTTTTGGCGGCTTATCCGAACTTGAAAATGATCATGAGAATTCTGATGAGCAACAAAATCCAGGCTGCGCAAACAACAATCCAGACAATTTTCTTGAGGGCATCCATGCTGACCAGAAACATGAACAGGGTCAATATGGCCAGGAATCCAAGGGGATCGATAATGCTTTCCGGGAAAACCGTGCCGGAAAATATTGCCTGTATGACCTTGAAGATTCCCAAACCGATCTGATGGGCAAGATAATAGATGAAGGTGAGGATGTGGTGCAGGATCACATTCAGGGGTTTGAAGTTCGGTGTTTCCAGAACAAATAAGGTATTCATTTTTTTTGCCTCCTTGGCAACTTCGTCTAATTGTGAGGGCCCGGTGCTGAAATAACAGATTGGGTCCTCACCTCCAGCCTGTTGTCCACGCGCTTGACTCCAGGCAGCCCGGCAACCGTCTCGGCGGCCAATGATAAATGAGGTTCCTCGCCAACGGTTCCCGTCAACGTGACCGCCCCGTCCTGGGAGTGAACCTGGATATCATCACCTTTGAGATCGCTTTTCAATGCGAACGATTCCTTGGCGGCCGCCGTGATGTGATCGTCCGTATTGGAGTTGAATAAATAGCCGGTGATCGTCAGTAAAATCAGCAATCCTGTCATCAGCAACAATGATACGATTCCCGGGATCAGCGTTTCCCGAGCCGATATTCTTAACAGACCATTTTTCAAGATGGATCTCCTTCTAAAAATAAACCATGCAAGTTATATACCAAATCCTTTTTCGGCATGGTCGCTGTTCGACGCCGTGAGCATGCCCGTCTCTGATCTTCGCTCATCTCCCGGCCTCCAGAAGCGTTCCAAACCTCTCTCTATTAATAACCGGGGATGACAATTCGCGATATTCTGCTGGGATAGGGAAACAGAAAATGTCCTGAAAAACAGTAATCGTCCTGTTTTGTTGGTCAATTTCCTGGGCGGCAAACGGCGCAATCAGTCCAGCCGGAGGCCTTGCGTCGCCGGTTGCCAAGTATTCCTCCCTTCCCCAGTCAGGAAATCATTTTCCTGGCATTCTGCACGCGTGGGAAGATCCTGGCACGGGAAATGCTTTGATATTTATAGTTTCTCTCAGGACTGCAAAACCGTCCGGCAACGGCTGGCAGCAGGACTGAGAGAGGCAGAAGAAAAAAAGGAGGTTGACATGCTGGGAACAATTTTAGTCATTCTGGTCGTTCTTTGGGCTTTGGGATTTTTCGCGTTCCACGTCGGCGGACTGGTCCATGCCCTTCTGGTCATTGCCCTGGTGGTCGTGATCCTACGATTGCTGCAGGGTAAAAAAATCTTTTAACAGAAAATTGTAAAATGATCCTGGCGAAAGTCCGGGCTGCAAGACGGACATGGAGCTTCCTTGCTATCATGGGCTTGATCGCCCCCTGTCTCTTTTCTGCCCAGGTTTTCAAATACAAAAATGCGAAACCCGAGAAGGGATACCTGATCCAGAACGTCGCCGGCGAAAAATGGCTGAAAAGGAACTATTGCGGCCCGGCCTGCCTGGCCATGGTCCTCAACTACTGGGACGAAGCGCATTCCTTCAGCCAGCAGAAGATCACGGAAAATATCTTTGATAGCGAGAACCAGGCGACCTACAACTCCGAGATGGTACTGTATCCGCGGAGCAAAGGATTCGCGAGCTACTCTTTTCAGGGTGACCTGCGGATCCTGAAGGAGGTCGTCGCCAAGGGCATACCGGTGATCGCCCTGACCAAGCCCATTAAACAAATACCCAAAGGGCACTACCGGGTGGTCATCGGCTTCGATGACGAAAAGGAGCAGGTCATCTTTCACGATCCCTTCTTCGGCAGCCGCTATGCCATGTCGTATAAGAATTTTATGAAGGTCTGGGAATTGGGCAAGGGGCGGAACCAGTACCGGTGGATGCTGGCCGTGGTCCCCGGGCAAAGCCCCTTCCCCTTTCCCGCTTGGCAAAATGACCCGCTGACCGCCATCAACCTGGCCACAGCATATTACCGCCGAGCGGATCTCATCAGATCGAAAGAGCAATGGGAAAAAGCCAGGGCATTAATCAAAACCGATCCCTATCCTTTGTACAGCCTGGGCATGATCAGCCTGCGGGAAGGCAAGGCCGGGGAAGCCGAGGCCTACGCCCGGCAAGCCATCGCCCTGGACGTAAAAAACGCCTTCGCCCATGACGTCCTGGGACTGGCCTACGCCAAGCAGGGGGAGATAGAGCTGGCGCTGCAGTCCCTGGAGCAGGCGCAGCGGTTGGCCCCGCGTGAAAAATTCATCCGCAAGCATTATCTACAGGTCCGGGCCCTGCGTATCGAAAGGGCCCGGCCTGACAAAATAAAAAAGGAGAAACAAAATGAAAAAACAGACTAGGATTTGGAGTGCCCTGTTGATGATTGTGCTGGCCTCGTCCCTGGCCATGGCCGCTGAAAAAACTGCGGCTCCGCAGCCGGAACCAACAGTTCAGCTCGAAATTGGCGCCCAGGATGTGATCACGGCTTCCGATGCCGGGGGAGGATATATGTCCACCAGGGATATCCTCCTCGTCGTGATCATCATCTTCGCGGTGATCGGCCTGGCCGCTGTCCTTTAGAGCCTTATAATAAATTTTCTGTGTTTTTCAGCAAAGAAAATTTGTTATTTAAGGCTCTTATCCCCCCTTGCAGGGGACTGGGTTAATTTGAGTGTGTACGGCGCCTGCCCTCTTGCGGAAGATGGTGCAGGCAGCCGTTTTCTCGACAGTAAGGGAGGTACCATCTCATGAAACTTGCAGGCATTGTTTTGATCATTCTGGGAGGGTTGGCCCTGGCCTACCAGGGGATACGCTATACAACCAGAGAGAAGCTGGTCGATATCGGGCCCCTCCAGGTCACAACGACAGAGAAGAAGACCATTCCGCTGCCGCCGATCGTGGGAGGCGTCGCGCTCATCGCCGGTATCGCGCTGATCCTTGCGGAGCGCAAAAAGAAATAACGGAGTTTTCGCGCAAATCCGGCGTGCCGTTCACTAACGGCCGGGGACATGATGGCGCGAGGTCAAGAAAAAGAAGGAGGACATTATGAAGAGAATTGTGACCCTGTTTGTTGTGGTGGTTTTCTTATTGGCGGCCGTCAGCTGCGCGTCCTGGAGCAAAACCGCGAAGGGTGGCGTGATCGGCGGCGCCGGCGGCGCCGTCCTCGGCGGCTTGATCGGCCATGCCGCCGGAAACACCGTGCTTGGCGCGATCATCGGAGCGGCTGTCGGCGGAGCGGCCGGCGCCGTTATCGGGAGTTACATGGACAAGCAGGCCGCGGAAATGCAGCGCGATATTGAAGGGGCCGAAGTCCAGCGCATCGGGGAAGGCATCAAGATCACCTTCGACAGCGGGATTCTTTATGATATTGACAAGTCGGACCTGCGGCCGGTCAGCAAAACAAGCCTGGCCAAGCTGGCCAAGATCCTGAACAAATATCCCGATACCAACATCCTGATCGAAGGCCACACCGACGACAGCGGATCGGATGAACACAACATGAAGCTATCCAAGGAGCGCGCCCAGTCCGTGTCCTTGTACCTGGCGACAATGAATGTGCAGTCGGCGAGATTTTCCGTAACAGGCTACGGCGAAGCGCAGCCGATTGTTGTCAACGATACGGTTGAGGGCAGGCAGAAAAACCGCCGGGTGGATATCGCGGTGATCGCCAATGACAAGTTGAAAAAGGCCGCGAAAGACAAAGTGAAAGGCTGAATCTTGTAATCATTCAAAGGAGGTCCCATGAATATTTTATGGATCATCATCATCGGTTTTGTGGTCGGGTTCATCGCTAAGTTGCTCGTGCCGGGAAGGGATCCGGGCGGATTCATCATTACGATTCTTCTCGGCATTGCCGGCTCCTTTGTGGCGACCTACATCGGGCAGCACTTCGGCTGGTACAGGCAAGGCCAGCCGGCGGGGTTCATCGGAGCGATCCTGGGAGCCATCTTGATCCTGTTTGTCTACCGATTGATCACCAGGAGATAGCGACTGTCAGGTTCATCGCGCCTGAAATGGCTTGGCAAAAAAGAATGAGAAGCAGGCAAAAAGGAGGCTGATATGTTTTTTAAAATCATAATCACTCTCGGTGCGACTGTGCCATGGGATTCTTTACATATAACTTTGTTCGGTTGCTTATGGGGAGAAGAACCTTCTAGGGAGGAAACGTAAAAAGAGGTGGTCATGAAAAAAATACAAACCAGATTGTTTGTCATTGTGATCGCGGCGTTCCTGTTCCAATCCTGCAGCTTCGTGCCGCTCACCGGCAGGCGCCAGCTCTCGCTCGTTTCTGATGCCGACATGCTTTCCATGAGCTTCAGCCAGTACGACCAGTTCCAGAAGGAAAACAGGATGAGTTCCAACTCGGCGGATACGAATGAAGTGAAACGTGTCGGCAGGAACATCCAGAACGCGGTGACAACCTATTTCGCCCGGAACAACATGTCACAGGGTCTCAATGGGTTCGCCTGGGAATTCAACCTTGTCGCAAACAAGGAAGCCAACGCCTGGTGCATGCCGGGAGGGAAAGTGATGGTGTATTCCGGCATCCTGCCGTTCACCCAGAACGAAACCGGCCTGGCCGTTGTCATGGGGCACGAGATCGCCCACGCCGTGGCCAAGCACAGCAACGAGCGAATGAGCCAGGCGCTGGTCGCGCAATTGGGCGGACAGATGCTCGCCCAAGCGCTCAAGCAGAAGCCCAAGCAGACCCAGCAGATCTGGATGGGCCTATTCGGCGTCGGGGTCCAGCTGGGCGCGGTCCTGCCCTACAATCGTCTCCAGGAAGGCGAAGCCGACCGCCTCGGGCTGATCTTCATGGCCATGGCCGGGTATGACCCCCATGCCGCCATCGGGTTCTGGCAGCGCATGTCCCAGAAAGCCGGGAAGCAGCCGCCGGAGTTTCTGAGCACGCACCCCACCGACAAGAAGCGCATGACGAAGATCATAGCCGCGATGCCGGAGGCGATGAGGTACTATAAGAAGTAGCGATGAAAAGCCGCAGTTTTACCCAGGAATACTTTGCGTAGGGCCTGGAATCTGAAATCCCTACTGCCGCCGGAGGAACTCATGCCGCGATTGTTCGTGTCCAATGAAAGGTACGTGATGCTGGAAAGCCTGGCCCATTACCTGGTCGGCCTCACCCTGGTCTTGAAAGGGATCGACCTGGCAGAACATTTCAGCCGGCACGCCTTCACGGTCATATTCCTCTTTTGCGCCGGAGCCTTCATCATCCTTAGCGCCGTGTTTCACCATAGGATTGAAAAAAATGAGCTCCACTTTACCGCCCTCTTCCATGTCGCCGAGGGGGTATTCCTGATCATCATCGGTCTTGTCCTGCTGGGAAAAGATTCACGCCAGCCATATTTCTTTATCCCCGCCGGCGCGGCCTACCTGGTCTTGGGCACTTTCGAACTATTCAGAGAAGCCGCTAAAAAGAAGGACCTACTGCGCTTTTTTCTGATTATCACGGCAACTGTTTTCCTGGCTGCGGCCGGAATCGCCTTGGCCGTAAATCTCTTTGGTGCCAACAACGCCTGGGTCTATTTCACAGCCGAAGTGCTTGCCGTCAGTGGCATGTTCATCATGCTGGTCCGAAAAAAGGCCCGTCAAGACAATGGAGAAGCAAGAGAAAATGGGAGGTAGATATATTCTTATTAAAAATTTTTGCGGTTTATTATGTTCCAATGAAAAATAAAAAAAGGAGGGTAACATAATGGGTAGATTTAAACTGACAAAGAGCATGGGGATGATCCTGCTGGGCATCTGGCTCATCATGACCGGGCTGATTCCGCTGCTAGGTTTGAGCTTTGAGGGCCTTCCCTTGATCATGGCGATCCTGGCCATTGTATCCGGCGCTTTGGTCCTGCTCGGCCGCTAAACCCGTGTGCCCCCGGTTGAGGTTCAGGGGGGCATGAGAATTTATCTCAACCCTGCGAAAAAAGGAGAAGGGCGGTGATCAATCTGCTGATCCGGGCACCGGTCCGCTTTGTCCGGGCCGGTGCTTGAAATTACAGCCGATTTTCCTTACAATCCATTCATGGGAGGAGTCGATCTTCAATGAACATGAATAATAAGGGCTTGGACCTGAAGGGCAAGAACATCCTGGTGACCGGAGCGGCCGGGTTCATCGGCAGCAATCTCGTGCCCGAGCTGCTGCGCCGGGGCAACCGCGTGGTTTGCCTGGCCAGGCCGGACGAAGACACTTCCCGTATTCAGGGTCTCGATTGCCGGATCGTTTACGGGGACCTTCTCGAAAAAACTTCTCTCGCGGAGGCCGTACGCGGTGCTGAGTACATTTTTCATCTGGCGGCCCTGCTGGGCGGGGGAACCCCCGAGGCCTTTTTGCGGGTAAATTATGAGGGAACAAAAAATCTCATCGATGTCTGCCGCGAGCAGGGCGTGGTGCCGGAACGGTTCCTGTTCGCCTCCAGCGCCACGGTCATGGGGCCTTCGGGGAAAAGCGATTTGTTGAATGAAGGTACGCCCTGCCGGCCGGTGAGCGCCTACGGCAAGAGCAAACTGGCGGCGGAAGAATACCTGGCTTCCTTGAAAAACACCATGCCGTATACGATCATCCGCCTGCCCGTGGTCTATGGCCCCGGGAGCGACGGGGGGTTGTACATTTTTTTCAAGCTGCTGAGCAAAGGCCTGCAAGTGAATGTCGGCAGGTTGGAGGCGACTGTCTGTTTCGTCTGGGACGTGGTCCAGGGGATGATCGATGCTGCCGAGAACCCCAAGGCCCAGGGAGAAATCTATATCCTGGGTGAAGAAAAAGCCTATCACCTGAAGCAGATATATCAAACAATTGCCTCGATCCTGGGCAAGCACCCTGTCAAATTACCGCTGCCCTATTTCGTGCTTCACTTCCTTACGTTTTTTATTGAAATCGTTTCCAAGCTGACGAAATCCGTCCCGGTCCTGACCCGGGAGGAATTGACCGTGTATTTGAAATACCGTTACTGGAAGTATGATACCCGCAAGGCGAGCCGGGATTTCGGTTTTCAAAGCCGCTACTCTTTTGAGCAGGGGGCGCAGATAACCATCGATTGGTACCGGCAGCAGGGCTACATTTAAAGGCATTTTTCACTTGTAAGGAGAAATAAAATGAAAACCCTGGTGACCGGGAGCAGCGGTTTCATCGGAGGCCACCTGGTGCGATACCTGTTGGAGCGGGGGCACGCTGTATCCTGTCTTGTCCGGCCCGCCAGCGAGCCGCGCGCCCTGGCGGGGCTGGACGTCACCCGGCTCAGCGGCAGCTATTTTGATCTTGATTCCCTGCGCCGTGCCGTAGAGGGCATGGATTATATATTTCATGCCGGGGCCGTGTTGAGCGCCGCGGATTGGTCCGGCTACTTCAAAACCAATGTGCAGGGCACGACCAATATTCTGGAGGCCTGCGCGCAGGCAAATCCGGGATTGAAAAGATTTGTTTACATCTCCAGTATTTCCGCCGTTGGCCCAGCCCTGGATAAAAAACCTCTGCGTGAAGGGGACGATTGTCGGCCCGTGTCGCTTTATGGGAAAAGCAAACACCTGGCCGAGCAGGCGGCGACCGGTTTTTTTGGCAGGCTGCCGATCGTGATCGTGCGCCCGCCGAACGTGCTGGGCAGCGGGCAAAAAGAGCTGCTTGCAGTCATGAACCTGCTGCGGCGGCGGATCGTGCCTCTGATCGGCCGGCCCGAGAAACAGACCAGCATCTGTTTCGTGCAGGACCTGGTTCGGGCGCTGGTTTTGACGGCGGAAGATGAGCGGGCCATAGGCAAGACCTATTTCGTGGCGGCAAAGGAATTCTACTCATGGCGGGAAATTCTGGACCAATTGCTTCGGGAAATGGACCTGAAATTCGTGCTGAAGATACCCCATCTGCTTATGCTGAGCGTGGCTTTTGTTGCCGAGGCCATCTCCAGGCTGACGGGAAATGCGCCCCTGGTCAGGCGCAGCGATTTGCGCAGCGCCCGCGACAATTACTGGCTATGCGACGCCGGCCTGATCCGGGAGGAGCTCGGCTTCCGGACCGAGGTGGAATTCGGCCAGGGGATCCGGGATATCGTGCGGCAGTTCAAAGTTTTACGGTCGCTACGAAGATAACATCCAGCGCCAGGTCAAGGTCGATACAATAAATATTCGAGAAACATGATTTTATTAAATATTCCCGTATGTTCTCCAGTTTTATTAAGGGAAGTAAAAGTGGAGTAGAGGAGAAGCGAACTTACGACTTGAGTGCCCTATTTTTGTTACACCACATCAATTTAATTATTTAATTAATTGTGGTGTAATTATCTTAACTTTGATTACCTTATTAGATTTTTGCGAACAGAAGTTTCGCGAGTTGCTGACAGTTCTATTTTTTCAACAAGTTCAGGAATTCATCGACCTAAATTCCGCTGTTGCGGATCAGGTCGCGCAGCAGGCCCGGAGCCAGTTCCTTGTGGTTCGGAAGCGAGAGGGTGGGACGATCCGGGTGAAACAGGATCATATGGCTTCCGGTCTGATGATCCAGCACATAACCAATTTTTAGAAACGCTTTGAGGGCGTTCTTTGCGGAAATATTAGACAGAGTGCCCAATGGCGACCTCTCCCAGGAAATATTCGGAGGGCAATGTATGACCTTTTAAGCGGCCGTGCTTTTTCTCGACCAGGACATAACCAGCAATCGCGTCCTTGATATTCTCGACCGCCTCTTCCATGGTCTTGCCCTGGCTGACGCAACCGGGCAAACCGATGGCTTCGGCCACGTATCCGTTGTATTCTTCATCGCGGTAAAAAATCACTCCGTATTTTTCCATCATGTCACGTCTCCTGACTCAATAGTAGTGCAACCCCCCATTCTTGTCAATGGTGTACGCGTCCATGTCCATTTTGTGTCCATGTTTCTCGAAAATAGTCGAAAAAGACCGGGATCAGTCCGATCGTCACTTTGGATGATAACCGCAAAGTCATCCCATTCCTGAAGGAAAACCTGGTGGCGATGGCGGACAACGCGTCGAACGACGCGGCGGCGCACCTGGCGGTGCAGGCACAATAGTCATTACTGAAAAGAAAAAGCGGACAGTTTATTGAAGTTGCGGCATAAGTGAATGGTTTTCTTCAATAGGGTCCAAGCGATCACGGCATAGTCGTTCTTTTCAGCAGGGCCAGGGTTTTTTTATTGTGGGGGTGAAAATTATTAGTTTTTATACTATAAATACAATAGGGGTGAGTTAAGGGTAAATTGGAATCAATTGCGTGGCGCTTGTTTTTTCATTTTTTGGAGGAGTTTTTTTCATACATCAAACCCTTTGGCTTGACCCTGGCCAATACACGCCATGGCAACGCAGGCCATGAAAGTCAGGAGGGTAGAATATGAAAAATTCCGTCCTTGAAATAAAAATCCTTGTTGTGTTCGCGCTATTTTGCCTTTTGGGCATGGCGGGTACCGCCTGGGCCACTTCAGCCAACGACGGTTTCAACCCCGGGGCAAATAATTCAGTTTTATCTATCGCCATCCAGGCCGACGGCAAGATCCTGGTGGGCGGCGAGTTCTCCACCATCGGTGGCCAGGCCCGAAACTACATCGCCCGCCTGCATGCCGACGGCAGCGTGGATGCGGGTTTCAACCCTGGGGCAAATAGTTCTATTTATTCCATCGCCATCCAGGCCGACGGCCAGATCGTGGTGGGCGGCGGATTCAACAAAGTCGGCGGCCTGACCCGGAACTACATTGTCCGTTTGCATGCCGATGGCAGCGTGGATACAAGTTTCAACTCCGGGGCAAACGATGATGTTGATTCCATTACCATCCAGGCCGACGGCAAGATCGTGGTGGGCGGCGAGTTCACCACCATTGGCGGCCAGGCCCGGAATTGCATCGCCCGCTTGCATGCCGACGGCAGCCTGGATGCAAGTTTTAACCCTGGGGCAAGTGGAATTGTTTATTCCATTGCTCTCCAGGCGGACGGCAAGATCGTAGTGGGCGGCAATTTCACCACCATCGACGGCCAGGCCCGGGATCGCATCGCCCGCTTGCATGCCGACGGCAGCGTGGATGCAAGTTTCAACCCCGGGGCAAATAGTTATATTTTATCCATCGCCATACAGGCCGACGGCAATATCCTGGTGGGTGGTCTTTTCACCACCATTGGCGGCCAGGCCCGGAACTACATCGCCCGCTTGCATGCCGACGGCAGCGTGGATGGGGATTTCAACCCAGGGGCAAATAGTTCTATTTATTCCATCGCCCTCCAGGCCGACGGCAAGATCGTGGTGGGCGGCGAGTTCACTACCATCGGGAGCCAAGCCCGGAACCACATCGCCCGACTGCATGCCGACGGCAGCCTGGATGCAAGTTTCAACCCGAATGCAGATAGTTATGTTTATTCCATCGCCATCCAGGCCGACAGCAAGATCATAGTGGGCGGCTGGTTCCCCACCATCGACGGCCAGGCCCGGAACTGCATCGCCCGACTCAGCGCCGACGAGGCCACGCTGCAAAATCTGGCGGTTTCCGCTGACGGCACTGCCGTCACCTGGACGTGGGGGCAATCATCGTCACCAGAGATCCATGACGTGATCTTCGAGCACTCCAACGATTTGGCCATATGGACTCCCCTGGGCGCGGGCACGCGGATAAGCGGCGGCTGGCACCTTGGCGGCCTGTCGTTGCCACGTGGCGTAAACCGTTATGTCAGGGGCCGCGGCCAGGTTATTGGGGGAGCTTACAACGCTTCCACCTCGCAGCTGGAATCGGTCAGGCTCTACTATTTGCCAGCGACCATCACCGTGACCTCTCCCAACGGTGGCGAGATCTGGACGGTTGGCGACAACCACGACATCACCTGGATATCGACCGGCTCCATCGACAACGTCAACATCGACTATTCAGTCAACAGCGGCGGCGACTGGATTCCGGTGGTGGCCGGTACGGCCAACGACGGCAGCTACACCTGGACCATTCCCTCTACACCCTCCACAACCTGCCTGGTTCGGATCCGCGACGCTGTTGACAATAATCCGAGCGACAGCAGCGATGCGGTGTTTACCATTGCCGCGGCCGTAACCGAGACCGTATCGGCACCTGATGAGCCTACGGGCCCATCTACGGGCTTGATCTCTACCAGCTATGACTTTTCCTCCGG